>Ga0187781_10004033_pt1 | contig 10970 bp, 11 predicted proteins | sample 0715_SJ02_MP02_2_FD_132447 | JGI IMG/M metagenome (GOLD analysis project Ga0187781, IMG submission 132447) | Tropical peat soil microbial communities from peatlands in Department of Meta, Colombia - 0715_SJ02_MP02_20_MG | ecosystem: Environmental > Terrestrial > Soil > Wetlands > Peat | place...
ACGCGCAGCAGATGGCGCGGAGGAGAAGCTGATGTCCAAGGAAAGCACAGCCACCGCGTGGCTGAAGAAGCCGAGCCTCGACTGGATCGTGCCGGTGGCCGCCGTCGCCGTGGTCTTTGTGATGCTGGTGCCGATGCCTGGCTTTTGCCTGGACCTGCTGCTGGCCACCAGTCTGACGGCGGGAGTGCTGGTCATGCTCACCTCCATGTACATCGAGCGACCGGTACAGTTCTCAGCATTCCCCTCGCTGCTGCTTCTTCTGACGCTATTCCGGTTATCGCTGAATATCGCCAGCAGCCGGCGGATTTTGCTGCACGGGAACGAGGGGTCGTCCGCGGCCGGACACGTTATCGAAGCCTTCGGCAAGTTCGTGGTAGGCGGCAATTACGTGGTGGGTTTCGTGCTCTTTGTCGCGCTGATCGTCATTCAGTTTGTGGTGGTGAATCACGGCGCCGTACGCATCGCTGAGGTCACCGCCCGCTTTACCCTGGACGCCCTGCCCGGCAAGCAGATGGCAATCGATGCCGACCTGGCCGCCGGCCTGATTGATGAGCGACAGGCGCGCAGCCGCCGCGAGCAGATCGGCCGCGAGGCTGAGTTCTACGGCGCCATGGACGGCGCGGCCCGCTTCAGCCAGCGGGACGCGGTAGCGACGATCCTGATTACGGCAATCAACATCATCGCGGGTTTCCTGATCGGCGTCTTCTATCTGGGCATCGGCTTCCAGGACGCACTTCGCACCTACACGGTTCTGACTGTGGGCGACGGGCTGGTGACGATGATTCCGTCGCTGCTCGTGTCTGTGGCGGGCGGTATGGTGGCCACTCGGGCTTCCGCGAATGGGAGCCTCAGCGCTGACTTGAGCAGCCAGCTCTTGCCCCGCGCTCGCCCGCTGTGGATCGCTTCCGGCGTTATGTTCACTCTGGCCCTGATCCCGGGACTGCCGACGCTGGCATTCACGACTGTCGCCGGGCTCACGGCGATGCTCGCGTCCCGGGCGAAGGGGTGGGCTTCCAGCCAACAGGCGCAGGCAGACGCTCCAGGGGGCAAGAAATCGGCATCTCCCGACGCTGTTCCGGTTCTGCCCAAACTGGACGACCTGGCCGTCGAGGTGGGGTACGGCCTTGTGCCCTCGGTGAACGAAGCCCAGGGTGGACAACTGCTCCAGCGGGTGCGGGCATTGCGCAAACACCTCGCCGCACAACTCGGATTTATTGTTCCTTCGGTGCACTTCACTGACGATCCCCAGCTGAAGCCTCGCGAATACGTGATTAAGCTTCGCGGCGCTGAGGTTGCGCGGTGGGAAATGCACCAGGACTGGTTGCTGGCGATCAGCTCGGCGATCGAAGGACAGCCCATCGAAGGAAAATCGACGAGAGAGCCCGCCTTTGGGGTGGAGGCGAAATGGATCCAGCCGAGCGCGCGCGAGCGAGCTTTAGCCGCCGGGTACGCGGTGGTCGACCAGACCTCGGCGATGGCTACACATCTGGCGGAGGTGATCAAGCAGCACGCCCACGAGATCCTGACGCGACAGGAGACCAAGCGCCTGCTCGATTCGGTCTCGGAGAGCCAGCCCAAGCTGGTCGAAGAACTGGTGCCGAAGCTGCTGACGCTGGGCGAAGTCCAGCGGGTGATGCAGCAACTGCTACGCGAGCAGGTTTCCATCCGCGACCTCACCACGGTGCTTGAGACGCTGATTGACACGGCGGCAATCAACAAGAATCCCGTGGTCCTCGTGGAGGCGATCCGTCAGGCGCTCGGCAGGACCCTGGTGCGCCCGCTTCTCGACGATCAGGGAAAGCTCACGGTGGTTACGGTCGATCCACAGCTTGAGGACCAGATAACCCAGGTTTTCGAGCCGCCAGCGGCGGGCAATCATCCGGCATTGTCTCCCGCATCGTTTCTCAAGAAGCTGGCCGAAGGACTCCGCAGCCTGATGGGCGGCCAGACCGGATCTGTTGTGCCGACCCTCCTTTGTGGCTCACCGGCGCGATTTCACCTCCGGCGATTGTTGGAGCCGCTAATGCCAAAGGTTGTGGTGCTGTCCCCCGCCGAGATTCCTGCCGTCGTGCAAATTCAATCCGCAGGAGTGCTGCGATCGTGAAGAACCGGGAGCTATGGAGCGATGGCTACGAGCGCTAAAGAGGCAAAACGCAACTATGTGGCGGTCGCGGAACTCAGTTCCGCAGAGCGGGACGAACAAGTGATGCAAAACCTGCCCCAGGTGAAGTACATCGCGCAGCGCATTCACAACCGCCTGCCCGGGCACATACCGATTGAGGATCTCGTGAATGCGGGAATCGTCGGCCTTCTGGAGGCGATCAAGCGCTATGAGCCCGGCCGCGACGTCAAGCTTGCCACCTATGCCAAAATGCGCATCGAGGGCGCGATGCTGGACAGTCTGCGGGAATTCGACTGGAGCCCGCGCGAGCTGCGCAAGCAAGGCCGCGCCGTAGAGAGCGCGATTCAAAGACTTAGCGGGTTCCTGTCAAGAGCGCCGTCGGAAAACGAAATTGCGGAAGAGATGGGGATTGAGGTCACAGCTCTACAGAAGCTGCTCCTGGACCTTCGCGGGCTCGATCTGGGAAGTCTGGAGGCCATGGCCGGCCAAAGCGAGCGTGGGGACCAAATCTGCAATTATGTTCCGACTTCGTGCGAGGACGATCCGTTATGCATTTGTTTCCAATCGGAGCTGCGGACCTATTTGACTCAAGCTGTCAGCGAGCTGCCAGGGCGGGAGCGCCAGATGCTGTCGCTCTACTACGTGGAGGAGCTGACGATGAAGGAGATCGGCGCGGTGCTGGGCGTGGGCGAGGGACGTATCTCGCAAATTCACTCGGCAGCCCTGCTGCGGCTTCGCGCCAGACTGCGGGAGTTGATGTCTTCACCTGCCATCCCCCCGGTGTCTGAGGGAACGGACTCATGGAAAGGATTCTGAACCAGGACGAAATTGACGCGCTTCAGCGGGATGCCGCGCGCTCGCCAGTGGAAGCGCGAGCGACCAACGACGCAGTGGCCGGCCATGCCGTTCCATGCGTCTTTGCCCGGGGCGGCGGGCTTACTCCGCAGCAGATCGGTCCAATCAATCAGTTGTACGAGACCTTCGCCCGGCAGGTCACCCAACGGGTTTCGGCGTCGTTGAGGGCGATGTTTGAAGTCACCCTGCTCTCGGCAGAACAGCCTTCCTTCACGGAATTTCTGCAAGAGACGCCGGAGCAAAGCTATCTGGCCTTGGTACGCATGCTGCCCCTCGAAGTCACGGCCCTGCTCGCACTCGATCTACCAACTATGTGGCCCATTATCGATCTGTTGATGGGCGGCGATGGCAAGATCCAACCTCCGTCTCGCGATCTCAGCGAAATTGAAGATCTCATCCTGCGAGACGTTATTCAGGTCATTATCGAGGAGCTCGAGGGTGTCTGGAAAAACCTCCTGGAAGTCAAATTCGGATTTGACGGCCGGCAGCCGCAACAGGAAGTTGCGGGTATGCTACCGCCTAACGAAAGCGTGTTGGCTATCAGCTTCGAGGTTCACATCTTAGAGAATCGCGGAACACTCATGCTCTGCTTTCCGGCGTCGGTTTCGAGCGCTTTGCTCCGCAGGCTTGCACACCAGTCTGTCAGCCGAAAGCGGCAAGCGTCGCCAGAAAGTCAGGCGGCGCTTCGCCGACATGTGGAAGGGTGCCGGTTTGACGTCGAGATGAAGCTTCCCGAGGTATCGCTCAGCGCCCGGGAATTGCTCGAGCTCCGGCCCGGGCGAACCCTGGTACTCGCGCATCGCGTGGAGGATCCTGTGTTGATCACTGTCGCCGATCGCCAAATGTATACCGCCTACCCGGCACGCGTGGGCAGCATGCGCGCCGGAGTCATTGATAACTGGCTGCCTTCAATACACGAATCTGCAAAGGAGATTCTATGAGCACCGCCATCGGCGGCCAACCAGCTCTGGCAATCGAGGAGTATCAGCAGATCTGGGTGGACAGCGTCTGCCAGGTTCTCAGCAAGCTCGGGAACACGCAGTTCCAAGCTAAGACCGTGGAGGCTCCGGGCGTCGAAACCTCCGACTCTCAGTCGTACTGTGCTCTCTTCACGCTCGGACCGCCGCTCAGCGGAGAGCAGGCGGTCTGCTTCTCAGCGAACGACGGCCTGAGACTTTCTCGGCTCTTTACGGGGGAGCCCTTGGCGGACGGCGCCACGTTCGACTCTGAACAGGTTGGAACCGTTGCTGAGTTGTTTCGGCGCGTTTGCGTGACCGCGGCCCTCGCACTCTCGGACCGCTTGAAGACGCAGGTTGAGGCGAACCTGACCCGCATGGAACCTCCCCCTTGGCTGCAGTCGCAGGCGTCGGGCAAGGCTTTCCACATTTGGAGCGCATCAGACCCAACTCCGGTGCTGCTCAGAATCCATCTGAGTCCCGAGTTGGAGGAAGCCCTTCGCTTCGCTGAAAAAGGCTCGTTGACAATGACTCCGAGTCTGGTTCCGTCGCCAAAGCAGCAGAATCTCGAGTTCCTGCGGCAGGTGGAACTTCCCGTGACCTTGTGCTTCGGAAGACGCGAAATGCTCTTGCGGGAAATCTTGGAGCTAACGCCGGGCGCCGTTCTGGAGCTGGAACAGCGCATCGAGGAGCCGGTGGAGCTTTTGGTGGGAGCACGGTTGATTGCTCGCGGCGAGGTTGTTGTGGTCGAAGGGTGTTACGGCTTGCGAGTGACGGAAGTAATCACCACGGCGGAGCGATTGAATTGTCTCCGCTGAACATACAGTCGCGGCCGATTTGCGCAGGTCTGCTAGCTGCCTTGGACGCAATGGAGCGACCGCCTGAGGTCCTAGACGCCCTGAACAGAGTGCTGCGGCCAACCCCGGTTAACCTCAGACAATTGGGGGGTGTGGCGCGTTCTTTTGCGAGGCCGGCTGCGCAGCTTCTAAAGCTGTGTAATTCATCGATCTTCGCCTTGGATCATCCAGTTCACAGCCTGGAACAGGCGGCGATCTCACTGGGTGCCGATGCCTTAAGAACCCTCTGCCTGGCGTGGGGCGTCGTGTCCCGCGTTGGAAAGCTCCTGGCGCCCTCGCAAACCTGGGAATTCTGGCAGCACAACCTCACGATTGCATTGATAAGCGAGCGGATCGCCGCGTGGCGATGCTCCTGCGCTACTGACGCCTACTTCGCGGGCTTTCTGCATGATATCGGCCGGGTGCCGCTCATGATCGCTACTGAGGAGCGGCAAGCCTCCTTGAAGGATTGCGTCTGGCGGGACGAGTCCGTCGAGGCCGAGACCCTCGCATTCGGAGTCGACCACTGTGAAATGGGTGTTCGGGTTGCAGCTCGGTGGGATTTTCCGGAGTCTTTCCTCCGGGTCATTGCGAATCACCATCAGTTGGAGGTCAAAGGGGACGAGCTAGAGTTGGTCCGGATTGTGAGCGCGGCCGAGGCTCTGTGTTTGCAGCCACGCTTCGCCGCCGCGAAGGGCTCCGCTTCCACGGCCTTTGACCATTACCAGATCGTCTTAAGCAGACACCTGCCGGACCTCGATCCGCAGGATATCAGAACGCTCGTCGACGCTTTAAAAATGGAATTGCTCTTCGCTCAGCACGGCGAACGGAGAGGCCTCAGCAAATCCGCGTCGTCATCGAGACCGATCAGGTTGAAGACGGCTGCTGAAAGGGCAATCCCGATTGAACATGCGTAAGCAGAAGCTAAGGGGCCCGCGTCGGCTTCTGGATTCCACGCCAAGGAAAGCCAAAACATCAGACCTCAAAACGAAGGTTCCAAATCCCCGATAGGTTCCATGTTCAGAGCGTTAAGGTGATTAGAGTTTCTAAGGAATCGACTGTCAGACGGCAAGGCTTGCCCAGGGCCGAGGCTCACACAGCGACGTTTCTCTCCGCCGGTTTGAGATTCCCCAAGGTTAGCGCCGGTTCGGCCAAGGAAAATCAATGGGTTGTCCCGATCCCAGATCTTTGGCCCCCGACCTGCACACGGAACGATGGAGGCCTCTGAGCAATGGATAGCGGTTTCTATGCAGCCGTGACAGGACTCATATCGAGAACTGATGCTCTCGACGTCGTGGCGGACAACCTCGCCAATGTCGATACGACGGGCTACAAGGCACGGAACGAGTTCTATCAAGCTCTCGCCGCTGCAAGCGAAGGCACCGTTGATCCGCTGAACAAGGCGATAAATAACTACGGTGTTTTAGGAGGCGCGACCACCGACCTGCGCCCAGGTTCCATTGAACAGACTGGCAACCAGCTTGACTTGGCCCTCGAAGGTCCTGGTTTTCTGACCGTTGAGACCCCTTCAGGCATCCGGTACACTCGGAACGGCAGCCTGCACCTCGGTGTGAAAGGTGAGCTTCTTACCGCAGCAGGCGACAAGGTTCTGGCAACGCCAGCCAACCCCCAGGCCGATCCGGTTCCAATTACACTTCCAGCGGGGCCGGTTTCAGTTAGCGCCGACGGCACTATTTCTTCCGACGGAACGGTGGTAGCCCAGCTCAATCTCGTAGCGTTTTCGAAGGACACCCAGCTGACCCCGGAAGGATCGTCATATTTCCAGGCGCCAAAAGGTTCAGCCGAACCTGCCAGCGAAGTGACAATAAGACAGGGATCTCTTGAAGCGTCGAACTATAACCCGGTCGAGGGGACGGTGGATTTGATTACGGTGCAGAGGCACGCTCAACTTCTGGAGCGCGCTCTTTGGATATTCGATTCGGATTTCGCGCAAGCGGCCACGCAGGAGCTGCCGCGGGTTGAATAAAGGAGTCTTCCAATGTTTCGAGCTCTTTACACAGCGGCCAGCGGTATGGCGGCCCAGCAGATGAACCTGGACAACATCGCCAACAATCTGGCCAACGCCAGCACCACAGGGTTTCGCGCCCGCCGGCTGCAATTCCAGGATTTGGTCTACCAAAACGTGATCGCGCCCGGTTCGGCCGCGACGGCCCAGACCACGGTTCCCGACGGCCTGCAAATCGGCCTTGGAACCCGTATCGCCGGCTCGGAGGTTTTGCAGACGCAGGGCGACATGGTGAATACCGGCAATCCTCTGGACGTGGTCATCCAGGGACAGGGATTCTTTCAAGTACAGTTGCCCAACGGTGAACTCGCCTACACCCGTGATGGGTCCTTCCAACTGGACCAGAATAGCACGCTGGTGACGGCTAGCGGCAATCCGCTTCAGCCGAGCATAACCATTCCCGCCGATGCGCTGACCATCAATATTGGCTCCGACGGGACCGTCTCGGTCACGGAGCCTGGCCAGGCGCAAGCCACCCAGGTGGGCACAATCCAGCTCGCCAATTTTCCCAATCCAGGCGGCTTGAGCAGCGCGGGCGGTAACCTCTTAACACCGACGACGTCCTCCGGGCAGGCTGTGATAGGAACTCCGGGCGGAGCCGACGGCCTCGGGACTTTGCAGCAGGGAATGCTGGAGCAATCAAACATAAATGTGGTCGACCAGTTCATTCAGATGATCCTGACTCAGCGGGCATACGAATCCGACTCCAAAGTTGTTCAGGCGGCAGATCAGATGTTTCAGGACTTGAATAACCTTCCCAGCCGGTAAGGGAGGCCCGATGTTGATTCGACAGTTGGTCCAAAGCGGTCTAGGTTACTTCGGTGCATGGGCGCTGGTGTTGGCCGCCGCTCCGCCTCCGACGCAGCCTGTGATGCTGCTCTCCCAAGTCGAGATAGGAACAAAGACCGTCCTCCTTTCCGATCTTCTGCCCGCGACGGCACTCGCCACGCTCCGTGAAGCAGGCGCGACGATTTCGCTTGGGCCGGCGCCGATGCCAGGGCGGTCGCGAATCGTGACGCGCGCAGAGGTCCAGGAGACGCTCGCCGCCAATCCGGAACTCCAGGCCGGTCTCTCTATTCCGACGGAGATTACCGTGCGGCGCGCCTGTCATCTGGTGTCGCCGGAGCAGGTGTCGGCTGCACTCGGTTCTGCGTTGGGTACAGGGAGTGCCAAAGGATCGCCGGACTTTTCATTGCTGACTCCGGTTTGCTTCTCGGGTGACGATCCGGGACTGGAGGTTTCGGATGTTGAGTTCGACGCGCTTCAGCGGGTCACGCGATTTCGCCTCTGGACCTCGAAGGAACCCCGGAACCTGCCCTTTTACGTAACCCTTTCCGGCCGGCTGGATGATGCTGCGGCGAGGCTCTACAGTGCCGGCCGCCCGGCCTTCAATGCGACGGCAGGCTCTTCGGATCCGAAGCGGGCACGAGCCCAGATGGGCAACGTCACGTTGGTTAAAGCCGGCGCGGCCACACGCCTGGTGATTCAGGGCCCTGACTGTCGCATCACCACGGTTGTGGTGCCGCTCCAGTCGGGAGTTCTGGGTCAGCAAGTCCGCGCGCGCGACCCCTTGACGCTGAAGGTCTTCAGCGCCCACGTTGCGGGTCCCGCGCTCCTGGCCGCCACCTTGTGAAGGAGAAGAAGCCCATGTGGCATTCAGCGAATATCAGGAATACCGCATTGCTGATGGCTGTCAGTCTGGTGCTTTCATTCCTGCCGTGCACGGTGGCTGCGGCCAAGAAGAAGCCGGATGCCACTAAAGCTCAACCACCCTATGACCAGGCACTCGAAGAATACGTTCGCCAGGCGAGCCAGATTGTCTCGGCGCCGACCACGACAGTGGGCAGTCTCTGGAGCTCGGGGGAAAACCTCGCTGACATGGCCAGGGATGATAAAGCGGCGCACGTCGGCGATTTGATTACGATTGATATTTCGGAAACCACGAGCGCATCCGCTTCCGGCACATCGAAAGGGTCGAGATCTTTCTCAGCCAGTTCCGGCATCGGAGCTCTGTACGGAGCCCTTGCTTCAACGGCAAAGATCAACAACCTGTTCAGCCCGCAATCGCAGAACGCGCTCGCCGGTAGCGAAGCGACCGCCTCGAGCCACCAGTTGAGCACCAATCTGACCGGTACGGTTGTCAAGGTGCTGCCGAACAGCTATCTGGTGGTTCAGGCGGCGCGCGATGTTTACGTGGACAACCAGAGACAGCACGTGATCGTGCGCGGCATTGTACGCCCAAGCGACCTTGCACCTGACAACTCGGTTAGTTCGACGCAAGTGGCGAATCTCCAGGTGGAAGTCGAGGGCAAGGGCGTGATCAGTGACGAAACGGCGCCACCCAATCGAGTCACGCGTCTTCTTCTCAAACTGGTGGGGTTCTGATGACCGGCAATCTCCGGTTTCTCGTCGTGGTTGCTCTTTTGCTCGCCGCGGGTGCGCCCGCCAGGGGCGCGAACGGCGAAGGACGCACCACTCGCATCGGCGACGTCACCACCGTGCAGGGAATACGAGAAAACCCGCTGGTCGGCTACGGCCTCGTGGTCGGGTTGAACCGGACGGGCGACAGCCAGCAGACGCTCTTCTCCAACCAAAGCGTGGCCAACGCTCTTCGAAAGATGGGCGTTCAAGTCTCGGGCAGCCTGATTCAAACGCGGAACGTAGCTGCAGTCTTCGTCACCGCGAACCTACCTCCGTTCGCGCGTCCGGGTCAGAGAATCGATGTCAACGTGGCGTCGACCGGCGATGCCAAGAGCCTTCAGGGCGGTGTTCTCGTCATGACTCCGCTCAACGGGCCCGATGGCCGCATCTATGCCCTGGCGCAGGGACCCGTGATTCTGGGTGGTTTCTCCGCCGGCGCTCACTCAAATTCCGTGCTGCAGAACCACCCGACTACGGCGACGATTCCTAGTGGCGGCGTTGTGGAACAGGACACCGCTGTCGATTTGAACAAGATGCGGACCGTCTCACTCCTGCTCCGGGAGCCTGACTTCACCACTGCGGAGAACACCGCGGCGGCAATCAACCAGGGCCTCGGAAAGTCAGTTGCTACGGTAGTTGACAGCCGTCGGGTGGACATCGACGCGGCCGCCTCGGGCGAGACCGTGCCCAAGCTGATCTCCACGATCCAAAACATGACCGTGAAGGTGCAGGAGCCCGCGCGGGTTGTCGTGAATGAGCGTACCGGCACCGTCGTAATGGGTAAAGAGGTCACGCTGGGCGCAGCTTCGATCATGCACGGCGATCTGGTGGTGCAGATCACCACCGTCTTCCAGGTGTCGCAGCCGGGGCAGGGTTCGAGCGGTCAAACGACGGTGGAACCGCAGACGACGGTGCAGGCGAGCGAGCCGGCAGCCCGACGCGTGGAGCTGCGCGAAGGGGCCACCGTCGACGAGCTTGTGAACGGACTGCTTGCCATTGGCGCCACTCCGCGAGACATCGCAGCCATTCTGGAGGCATTGCGGACCGCCGGCTCGCTGCAGGCAGAGGTGGAAGTTATCTAATGAGCGTTTCGCTGGGTCACATGACGACGCCGCAGCTGCAGAGCGCGGTTCCAACAACACAGGCTGCTGAAGACGCACTCCGCAATACGCCTGCTGGACGCAAACTGCTCAAAGCCGCGCAGGAATTCGAGGCGCACCTGATCTCCTCGTGGTGGCAGGAGGCCGAGAAGGATCTCGACGACCGGTCCGGCGGCATGCTCGGCTCGGGGTTGGACGGGCTGAAGGATGTCGCGATGAACGCAGTGTCCATGGGCATTGTAGGCGCCGGCGGGCTCGGCATCGCGCGCATGATATTTCACAGTCTGGAACCGGCACTGCGCCGCACCCTGCAAGACTCCGGGCAGATCCCAGATCCGAAGGGCGTCTCGCAGACTTGATAAACTCAATGGCATTAGGAGGTTACCGCAAATTAAAGATTTCGACGAGCCTGCCGATCTTAAAGGCTAAGGCAGGTGGCGTATGAAGATCGATGGCACCAATTCGCCGGATGCCCAGTCGCTCGTGCTGATTACGGCTACAAGTCGCAACGGAGCCAACTCCACGCAAGCGCTCGGCACGGAGCAATCAGAAGGCGCGAGCTACTCCGAACGAAGTAACGCGAGCGGTCTGGCCGTCGAACTTCAAAAGCTGCCGGAAGTCCGAAATGAGCGCGTGGCAGCGCTCCGGGAAGCA
>Ga0187781_10004034_pt1 | contig 10969 bp, 14 predicted proteins | sample 0715_SJ02_MP02_2_FD_132447 | JGI IMG/M metagenome (GOLD analysis project Ga0187781, IMG submission 132447) | Tropical peat soil microbial communities from peatlands in Department of Meta, Colombia - 0715_SJ02_MP02_20_MG | ecosystem: Environmental > Terrestrial > Soil > Wetlands > Peat | place...
AGCAGGTCGATAATGTAACGGCTCGTTCCAGTTTTAATGACGTGCGCCCCCATCATCAGGATGCGGGCAGCGCGCTTCGCCTTGGCCGCAACAATTCTTCGCGCCACCTCAATGAGCTGAGGATGCGAGAAGTCCGGCGCCGGCCCCCCCAGCGGCAGAAGATAATCAAGGTTCATATCGTGGACGCGCTCGCCCAAAGGCCTGATTTTAAGACGCGTCCGGTCGAAGGTTTCATATTTAGAGTTCATAGCCTGCCATCGCTTAGTACAGCGTTTTGCTTACGGGGAATGTCGCCCCCCATCCTACCGAGTAGCGTGGATCCCGATTGTGGGGTCCGCGGCTTTTCTTAGGCCCACTGATGAGCTGCGGGCCCCAAAACCAGGGGCTCGTGCTACTCGTTCCAATTAGGAAATAGCGCCTTAGAGAGCTGTTCCCAGCAGAGAAAATTTGGAATGATGAAATCTGCGCCCACTTTCACCAGCCGTTCACGCTTCCACTGGTTTACGGCCCTGCATTCAGGTTCATCCGTGGCCACCCCGATGGCGACCCCGCCGGCATCCTTGATGTTCCTGATTTCAACATATCCATCGCCGAATCCGATCAATTCCTTGCCGCTGCCCTCCAGCGAAGAAACCACCTGGCGAATCAGAATCTCTTTCGAGAAGCTCTTGTAATCGTCGCGAGCGCCATAGACGCGGCCGTCAAAGTAATGGTCAATCTCCAACAGGCGAGCTTCCTCGAGTGTATATACCTCGTCCGTTCCGCTAGCGCAATAAAGTTCCAGGCCGTGCGCTTTCAAACTCTCGAGAATACCCCGGGCGCCGGGGACGAGGTATCGTTCCGGGCTGACTTTTCCTAGGCGCAACTCCTCTCTCCGGTACTCAATCTTCTGCATCAAGCGGTCATGATACATGCGCTTGTATTCCACAGGCGGCAGAGGCTCGCCGCCCCTCTCTTTCACTTGCCGTGCCAGTTCGATCATCTGGTAGATGGTCTGTTCGCCCGTGAGACGACTTACGAAATCGTCCACGAGTGCTCGCAAATCCTCTTCCTTTTCACCGGTCTTCAGTCCCGCCAGGATTTCGACCATCATCGGGACCATGACGTCCACCCAGCCCGTGCGAATGAGGGAAAGTGTGCCATCAAAGTCAAACAGCACGACCTTGGCATGATCGGCCGAAACGCCGCTTCTTATAACTTCTATTGTATCCATCTCACCTCAGTTATCCTCACAAACAGTAAACGGTGAATGGTGAATAGCGAATTCTAAGTTGAAATAACCCCAGCATGAATAGGCAATAGATTCGCCGTCCTTGGCTTGGGCACTCACCAATTCATGTTGGATTCATAATTTACCATTTATAATTCACTATTCACCATTCACTATTCCCCATGCGCCGCTTCAGCCCGAAACCAATCGACTGTCCGGCGGAGGCCTTCTTCGAAGCTTACACGCGGTTCGTACCCGAGCACCTGGCGGGCCAGCGAGATATCCGCGAGGGAATGGAGGGCATCACCTTTGCGCGGAGGATCATGCCGGGGTCTCACCTGCCGGCCAAAGATGCCATTGAGCATGGCGATGGTCTGGTTGAGTGTGTAGCTGCGGCCCACGCCCACGTTGATGACTTTGCCCACTGCTGCCGGAGCGGTGCAGGCCCTAAGCGTGGCATCCACGACGTTATCCACGTAGGTGAAATCGCGTGACTGTTGGCCGTCGCCGAAAATTACCGGAGTATCACCGCGCTGATAGGCGGCCACGAACTTGGAAAGGACACCGCTGTAAGGCGAGTCAGGGTTCTGCCGCGGCCCGAAGATGTTGAAATAACGGAGTGCAACGGTTTCGAGGCCGTAAATCCTGGTAAATATCTGGCAGTAGTACTCTCCAGCCACCTTTGCTAACGCATAAGGCGAAAGCGGGTCCGGCGTCAACGTCTCGACGCGTGGCATAGAGGGATTGTTCCCATAGGCCGCTGCCGAAGCGGCGAAGACCAGGCGTTTAACACCCGCGTCCCGCGCCGCCAGCAGCACATTCAGAGTCCCGGTGAGGTTGACGGCGTTGGCGGTCAGCGGGTCCTCAATCGAACGCACCACCGAGGGGAGCGCCGCGAGGTGAACTACGTAATCGGCACGCTCAAACAGGCGCGAAATCCCACCCAGGTCGCAAATATCCATTTCACGAAAGGTAATCTTGTCAGAAACACTCGCGAGGTTAGCGAGTCTGCCGGTCGCGAGGTTGTCCAGCACCCGAGTAGCTTCCCCCCTTCGCACCAGCTCATGAACAACGTGCGAGCCGATAAACCCTGCTCCACCGGTGACCAGATATGTGGCCATCGTTTTGAAGCTCTCCTGTAGCGTCAGTCTAACACACTATTTACTTGTGCCGAGGATTCGGCTTTATGTATAAACTTAAGTGCTCTTAAAATGTCCTGTCATTCCGAGCGAAGCAAGGAATCTCGCCCTGATCTTTCATTCCCAATCCGCCCGACGCCGATCGAGGTTCCTCGCTTCGCTCGGAATGACATTTCATGGTTTGTGGGTGCCCGTCCGCCGACGGGCATGAGCGACTGCTTTTCGACCATTTGCTGAATTTGGGGATTTCGAATATGAGGATTCTTGTGTTAGGTGGAGACGGTTACTTAGGTTGGCCGACGGCGATGTATTTGTCAGCCCGCGGTCACGATGTTGGCGTGGTGGACAACTTCGCCAAGCGCCGCTGGGAAATGGAGCTTAACGTCGAGCCCTTGATGCCTATCCACACCTTGCACGATCGCGTGAAGGCGTGGCATGAAGTTACGGGGAATAGAATCGAGCTGTTCGTTGGCGACTTGCGCAACTACGAGCTGGTGTCAAGAGCCTTGCAGGCGTTTGAGCCGGAGGCCATTGTGCATTATGGTGAGCAACCTTCCGCACCCTACTCGATGATTGACCACAGCCGGGCAGTCTTTACCCAGATGAACAATCTGGCGGGCACGCTGAATGTCCTGTGGGCCATGCGCGAACTTTTCCCCGCCGCCCACTTGGTGAAGCTGGGGACGATGGGTGAATATGGCACACCCAATATCGACATCGAGGAAGGATTCATCGAAATCGAGCACAAAGGCCGTAAGGACGTCCTTCCCTATCCGAAGCAGGCAGGTTCTTTTTACCACCTCACCAAGGTGCACGACAGTCACAACATCCTTTTCGCCTGTCGGGTGTGGAAACTACGTTCCACCGATCTGAACCAGGGCGTAGTTTACGGCATCGAGACGGATGAAACCGGCCTGGACGAGCGCCTGGCCACCAGCTTCCACTACGATGAAGTGTTTGGCACAGCTCTCAACCGCTTCTGCGTGCAGGCCGTCGCGGGAATTCCGTTGACGGTTTACGGGCGTGGCGGACAGACGCGGGGTTTTCTAAATATCCGCGATACGCTGCGTTGTGTGGAACTCTCCATCTTGAATCCGCCGCAGGCCGGTGAATACCGGGTATTCAACCAATTCACCGAGACTTTCAACGTGTTGGAGCTGGCGCAGATGGTGCAGGCGCAGTCGGCAAAACTCGGGCTTAAGGTGGAAATTGAGCACCTGAAGAACCCTCGCGTGGAAGCCGAGCAGCACTACTACAATCCTACGCACAGGAAGTTAATCGAGCTGGGATTGCAGCCGCACCTGCTTTCTGACGAGCTGCTACAAAGCATGGTCAAGCAAGTTGGGGAGCACGCGGGGCGCATCAAGCGGGACATCATTTTGCCACGGGTGACCTGGGAAAGCACGAAAGCAGAATTATGAATAGTGAATAGTGAACTCTGAATAGTAAACAGTGAGTAGGATGTGGCGAACTGCGCCCGCGGAATTCTCCTGATGTCGGACCCGCCCCTCCTGGCCGCTTATAATTTAGAATTTACCATTTACTATTCACTATTTGGAAGTATATCGAAGACTATAATGGAATTACTGCTGCTGGGCGCCGGGATGGGAATTGTGGGGGGGATGATTCCTTGCCCGCTCCATTTCATCGCGCTCACGCAAGTTGCGCTCAACCGCTGGCTGCGCGCCATCCTGATTCTCGTGGGGCCGCCTGTGGTCGTGGATGGGGCCATGCTGGTGGTGACGTTTTTCTTCTACCACTACATTCCTCAATCCATCGCCCACTATGTTGCCTACGCGGGCGGGGCGGTCCTGATCGCGTATGCCAGTTATTCGCTCAACGCTTTGAGGGGCAAGACGCAAGCCGAAATGGCCAACTCCGCCACGCTCACCTATGCGAGCGTCACCACTGCCACCCTCACTGAGCTGACCGCCCCCGGCACCTGGATTTACTGGATGACCGTTGCCGGCCCCATTCTCGCCGAAGGCCGCCTGCGCGGTTACTGGCACGTCGTACCCTTCTTCGTGGGCGGCCTGATCGGTTATTATGGAGCGGCGGTTGTTACGTTGCGGGTTCTCGCCTGGGGCGCCAGCCTCCACAAGCGCTTCCACGAAAGGCTGTTCCTCACCGCCAATATTCTTCTCTTCATTCTGGGAATCTCCTATCTGATAAGGGCCTATTTCGGGCGGTAACTTAAGGTGTCGTGTGCCAGGTGTACGGACCACTGACAACGGACAACTGAGAAGTTACAATAAGCGAATTGGGGATACAAACCACTTCCGAGGAGGTCGATTCGATAAATGGGCAACCCACTGACAATCTTAGGTATTGCAGGCAGCCTGCGAAAGAAGTCGTACAACCGAGCCGCGTTGCGCGTCGCGCAGCAACTGGTGCCGGAGGGCGCCAAGCTCGAGATCTTCGAGCTGGAAGGGATTCCGGTTTTCAACCAGGATGAAGAGCAAAATCCTCCGGACAAGGTGAAGCAGTTGAAGGCCAGGATTAGGGCAGCGGACGCCATTCTGTTTGTCACTCCTGAGTATAACTATTCGATTCCAGGGGTCCTCAAGAATGCAATTGACTGGGCTTCGCGCCCTTATGGCGACAATGCCTGGGCAGGCAAACCGGTGGCGGTGATGGGCGCTTCCGTCGGGGCACTTGGGACATCTCGCGCTCAGTATCATCTCCGGCAAGTGTTTGTCTTCCTCGATATGCTTCCCGTGAATAAGCCGGAAGTGATGATTGGCAATGCCAGCCAGCGATTCGACGAGGCGGGTAACTTGGTTGACCAGGACACCAGAAAGCATATCCGGGAACTGCTGGAATCCTTGGTGAATTGGGCCCGCCACCATCAAAGAGGGCGTGGAGCGGGGTCATAGGCGCTGACGAGAAGGCAGTCGGTCATGCGCGTCGGCTGACATGCCCCCAGAAAGCAGGAAAATGCGCGGAGCGCCTTGGAGTGCGGCGGCTTGACGCCGCCTTGCGCCCCCTGACGCGGACTTATGCAGCACCATGGTCGATTAACGTTACCTTGGACGTTTACGGCGCGCCTCCGGTGCCGACCTCAGTCCCTATTATGCAATGGCGGCGTCTAGCCGCCGCACTCCAAGGTGCCTTCGGCACAGGCATTTACAAAGCGGAAGGCTGAATCCGAAACCTAAGAACCCAAACTGTGAAAATCCGTGCAAACGCCTCGCAATTACGTTAGCATGAGAGGACCATCGCACAGTCAGAAAGCCAAAGGAGGGTCGTATGGAAGAGACGAAGTCCATGTCCATCACGAGTCTGATCACAATCCCGGCGTTGATTACTCTTGGCATTACCATCCTCCGCTTGGTGGGTGAACTCGAACACTGGCCAAAGCCCTGGTTCAGCGCGGGGGCCGGCGGGGGATTTGCCATTGTTGGCATCTCCTGGCTGCCAATCATCTTCGGTCCCTATTTCGCCATAAAGTTGGCTGGGGCTGGCGACCCACCCTCAAGTGTCGGAAAAGCCATTGGATTGGCATTCGCTGGGTTGGGGGTAATGGTCTTGGGAGCCCTGCTCGCTGGAGCAATGACGTATTTACACCATCCGAACCTAAGCGTAGTCGGGTTGCTAGTAATGTTGGTAGCGGCATTTTTCCCCCGTATCGGCTGGCGTTCATTGGGGAGCACTCTGCTCGCTTATGCCTTTGCGGCCCGCGTTCCTGTCGTGATCGTAATGCTCGTCGCAATGCTCGGCAATGGCGGCCACGGTTGGGGAACGCATTACGACGCCGTGGATCCCGCGCTCGCCTCCGCCAGTTTTGCCAGGAAGTTCTTTCTTGAGGCTGTCGTGCCCCAGATGACCTTGTGGATCGGCTGGACGGTTGTTGTGGGCTCGATCTTCGGCGTCATTGCCACCGCTATCGCTCGCCGGGGGAAGCAAGCGGCCCCGGCTGCGGCGTGAGTGGCGAGGATCTCAGAACCTTGGATTGCGCGTGACGGTAGGGAGGCCATCCGCTGGGTAACAATTCGCGTGCCGGCCCTACGCACCTAAAAGCTTCGAGCGCTTCAAGTCTAGGACACAGAAACACGTGCCACATACCAAACGCAAAAGGAGTTTCGTATGGAAAAGACAAAGTCAATGTCCATCACGAGTCTGATTACGATTCCGGCCTTGATTACCCTGGGCATTACCATCCTGCGCCTGGTGGGTGAACTCGAGCACTGGCCAAAGCCCTGGTTCAGCACAGCGGCCGGCGGGGGATTTGCCATTGTTGGTATCTCCTGGCTGCCGATCATCTTCGGTCCCTATTTCGCCATAAAGCTGGCTGGGGCTGGCGACGGACCTTCGAGTGCTGGAAAGGCCATTGGATTCGCGTTCGTTGGATTGGTCGTGCTCTTTCTAGGCGGCTGGGTCGCTCAAGCAAGCTTCGCGCATCATCCAACATTGGCCCTGGTTGGGCTGCTGGTAATGTTGGCTTCAGCGTTTATTCCCGGCATCGGCTGGCGTTCATTGGGGAATACTCTGCTCGCTTACGCCTTTGCAGCCCGTATTCCGGTTCTGCTTGTGATGTTGCTGGCGATGCTCGGCAATGGCGGCCAGGGTTGGGGAACACATTACGACGCAGGTCCGCCTGGCTTCCCCCCTCAGTCTCTTGCGGCAAAGTTCCTCCACCTAGCTGTTTTTCCCCAGATGACCCTGTGGATCGGTTGGACGGTGGTACTCGGGTCCATCTTCGGCACCATTGCGGCTGCCATCAGTAACCGCGGAAAGCAAACTGCGCCGGCTGGGGTCTGAGCGGGGTATGTAGCGCTGGCCTTTAGGCCAGCACTTGCTGTCTCCGCAGGCGCGGGGGGCAGCTTGAATAGAGCGCGTAGCGGCCGGAGGTTGCTCTCTTTTTTGGGAACCCCGGAGACTGGATTTCGTTCATCACCTGCGCGTTAAGCGTCGTCCTGGCTAGCGCTTCTCGAAGAACAGGAAATACTGATAGGGCAATATATCCAGCCGCTTGCTCAAGCCGAAGCCCGCCTTCTGAAACTCCGTAATGACTTCCTGGTCTGAGAGCTTCATCGACTCCGGTGGGCCGACGGGGAGAGGCTTCTTGTAGAAGTCGATAACTACTACACGTCCGCCAGGCTTCAATATCTTTGCGAGTTTCACATAGTACGCCGGTCGGTTCTCGATGTGGTGTAGCACATCGCAAAAGAAAATCATGTTCACTGAGCTTGACGGCAGACGGGGGTCATCGGGTGCGGCAAGAATGGTCTTCAGATTAGCAGGCGCTTTGCTGCGTACTATCGCCAACAGCTCCTCATCAATGTCGACCGCATAGACCCTGCGCGCGTGGAGCGCGAAGCGGCGAGCGAAGTAGCCGGTGCCCGCTCCGATGTCAGCGACGGTGTCCGTGGGCTTCAGGTCCAGCGCCTCCACAACAGCGTGCGGTTTCTGCCATGCATCCCGCGAAGGATCCTCCAGCACCTTCGCGTATTCCTGTGATGACGCTGGGTGATGCTGATTGGGCACCTGCCCCAATGACAGGGCCGCGAAAGCGAACATCCATACATAAGGTTTCATGATCCGTTACCAGTAACCTTCAGAAGTCCGAACAGGTTTCGCGCGGTATCGAGCGCTACCCGCTCTCCTTGCTGCCCCTTAGGCGCGAAGAACCAATTCTCCGTCGCCAGACTAGACCCTGCCTTGAGCAAAAAGCTGAAGCCGCGCTCGCAATTCGTCTCGGGCACGTCGGAAGGCGGTCAATGTCTCTTTCTCGGAGCCTTGCACCGCGGCGGGATCTTCAATGCTCCAATGAATTCGTTTTGTTTTCGCCGGGAAGACGGGGCAAGCCTCCTTAGCGTTATCGCAGACCGTAATCAGATAGTCGAAATCCTGTCCTGCAAACTCGTCCACCGATTTGGAGCGGTGACCCGAAATGTCGATCCCTACCTCACGCATCACGCTGATAGCTTCGGGTCGCACGCGGGTCGGCTTCGTGCCGGCACTGAAAACCTCGAAGACCGCTCCTGCCTCATGGCGCAATAACCCCTCCGCCATCTGGCTACGTGCCGAATTACCCGTGCAAAGGATAAGGACTCTCACTTCGGTTTTACTGCCCTCACGAAGCCGCTCATAAACTTGCCATCGACGAGTGGCGCAATGGCCTCCACATCGATCCCCTGGCTCGAAAGTAACTCCCGCGCATCTTCGAGCCTGTAAATTCGGGTCGGTTCGATGGTCACTACGTCAAATCCTGCCTGTTTGAGTTTTGCAAGGTACTCATTCTCTTCCAGCGCCCCAGCCATGCAGCCTACCCATAACTCCATGCTGCGCCGAATCCCGGCAGGGACTTCCCCGCGTACGACAATATCGGAGACTGCGAATCGCCCACCCGGCTTGAGCACGCGAAAAGCTTCTCGCAGCACTTGGTCCTTGTCAGCCGAGAGGCTGATGACGCAATTCGAGATGACAACATCGACGGAATTATCAGGGAGGGGGATGTCCTCGATTTCGCCTTTCAGGAACTCCACATTTTCCACGCCGGCCTTTCGCTGGTTTTCGCGGGCCAGCGCCAGCATTTCATCCGTCATGTCCAGACCGTAGGCCTTGCCTGTCGGCCCCACCCTCCGGGCAGAGAGCAGCACATCAATACCTCCGCCCGATCCCAGGTCGAGGACGGTTTCGCCGGGCTTCAGCTCAGCCAGCGCGGTGGGGTTTCCACACCCCAAGGAAGCGAGTAGGGCCTCCTCAGGGACTTGGCTGGTTTGGCTGCCATCGTAGAGGTTCGAGGTGATGGGGTCGCAACAACCGTCCAATGCCGGGGCCGTCCCGCAACAGGAAGTCGGGCCTTGGATGACGCGCAGGGCCGCCTGCCCGTATTTCTCCCTTACCACTTCTTTGATATTCTCATTGTTCATCTCCGTCTCCTTTTCCGCCATCCGGTTGGCTGCAAATTAACATCCTGTTCACTTTCTGGTGACAACTGCGTGACCTTTTACCAGCTATCCTAAGGTGCTAGCCGGTCGGTTGTCCAGGGGCTCTGCGAATCCAATTGATGAGCGAGAGGAGGGTGATATGCAAAGGTCCTGCCTCGTCCTTGAGGCGGGCGGACTTGTGTCCGCTGCCATCCTTCTGGCAAGGTCAACGTAAGTTGCGGATCAGTTTCCATGCTTCGGTGAGGTGGGCGCCAAGTTCATCGTCGCCGACTTCACTGAGTTCGATTCCGACCCAGCCCTTGATTCCAACATACGGCGGCCTGTTGTAAATTCGCGGGAAGTTCGCGATGAGAGACTCCTGCTCGCCTGGGTGTGCCGGAATCAAAACTGCAATATGGCCGTCGTTCTGATGATTATTGGAGAACATCGCAAAAACACGTTTCTTGACGAAGAATGTCGGCTCACTATGGGACAGTTTCTCGGTTGCACCCGGCAACGCCAGGCAAATTTCGTGGACTCTCTCTTTCTGTCGCTCACTATTCATGTCCATCGATCCTGTTCTAGGATACCGCGAATTGGCGAGTTCAGCCGTATAATTGGGTATGAGGGTGGGTGCATTGCTCTACAGACTTTGTAAATCAACCGACGTTTTGCCAATGGCTCGCATCCGGGCTCGCGAATGGGGCGGAGTGGAGTACTGGACGGCCCGCATCTCCGGGTACCTCCAAGGTCAAATCAACCCGCAACATGCCCTGCCGCCTCGCACCTGTTACATCGCAACGGAGCACGGTTCGGTGGTGGGTTTTGTGGCAGGCCATCTCACCGTGCGCCATGGGTGCCATGGGGAACTAGAGTGGATCAACGTTATCCGGGAACGGCGCCGCGACGGCGTCGCATCTCAACTGCTTCGCCTATTGGCGCGTTGGTTCTTTCAACAAGGAGCGTTCCGCGTATGTGTCGATGTCAACCCGGCGAACCCTGAGGCACTGGCATTCTACATGCGGAATGGTGCTGAGAGGTTGAACGAGAACTGGCTGGTGTGGAACGACATCCGGATTGTAATGGGCAAGCAACGGGAACGCGCTCGTCGAACCCGTGACGGAAGAACTCTGGAGGCTTCCAGTCAGCAGTGAAGTCGGTGGGGAGACTCAGGAGCGGATCTAGCCCGCTTGCGCCTCGCCCACCGGACCCCTTTTGAACTCGCAAATCCGTGTTCGGGGCGATCCAAAACCGCATTTTTGGTGCGTTTTGTGCTCGTTCTGGGTGCTCATTTTGGGTTCGTTTTAGGTTCGTTTTGGGCACCCGTCTCTTTGTTTTCATAGAGATAGTGGCTTCGTTCGTACAAAGAACAATCTTTTTGCGAGCCCTCCCCCGGGTGAAATCGCCGGCTGGTGCACATCCCCGTCTAGGGACCTGCGATCTCCGGGGGAAGCCCTATCGTATGCGACCGATACAGCCCTTGCCGCGAAATCGCAGACCTCGCACCGCGAGGTCTGCGCCAGCCCATGAATCACCCGCGGTTGGGCCTTGCGTGGGGCAATGCGCGGGCAGGTGGATTTTTGAGGGTTGGGGCGGTTGGCGTTCATGAGGGCGGGAGACAAGGGGCGGGACCCTAATCCGTCGAAAACGTGGGGGTAGGCACTGGTGCTGAGCGCTTCATTCATCGCGTAGCGCCACCATGGGGTGGATGCACGCGGCACGGGCAGCGGGGATCATGGCCGCCGCCA
>Ga0187781_10004035_pt1 | contig 10967 bp, 13 predicted proteins | sample 0715_SJ02_MP02_2_FD_132447 | JGI IMG/M metagenome (GOLD analysis project Ga0187781, IMG submission 132447) | Tropical peat soil microbial communities from peatlands in Department of Meta, Colombia - 0715_SJ02_MP02_20_MG | ecosystem: Environmental > Terrestrial > Soil > Wetlands > Peat | place...
GCGCCGCCCGGCTCAGCTCTACCCCGGTCGTCAGTAAGCGCGCCGAACGGGGCGGTTTCCCGCTTTTGACTTGCATGCTGACACTCTATTTGAGTGTCACTAATCATTCTGAACGAGAACAGAGGCGAAGCGCGGGGTTTATTCCAGTCTTTCCGTTCCGCGCGGCGATCTGGATGGCCTAGGGTTTGGCAGAGAGATCTAACGGGCAAGGTGTCCGAGAATTCAGAAGAACAGTGTTGACAAAGGCTAGTTTCGTCGTAAAATGCAGCCCTGTCAATTAGAGGGGGCGCAATTAAGGAGCAGTGTGCCCGTGCTCGGAAGATTTATCCACTACCTAACTCTCGCCTCCGTCGCGATTGCATTCCTGACATCTTGCAGCGGTTCCGGGGAACCGGCCGAATCGCCCGCGAGAGCGCGAGATCAGCAACTGAAGATCTATTACTTGTGGACGACAGAAGGCGATCCCCATCAGCACAGCTCCCTCAAGTCAGGAATTAAGAAAGCACTGGACGATAAGATTCTTGCCGCTGCTGGGCAATGTCAGCCTCGAACCTTTGCCCGATCCAGTGACTCGAGACCAAGCCATTGCGCTTGCGCGCAAACTCCGGAGCAGTCCAGATACGCTCGCGGTGGTGGGACCAACGTACTCCGGCACGACCTGGGCAACGCTCCCAATTTTCGCCGACGCTGGAATTCCCGTAATGGTGCCCAGCGCAACCAGCCCGTACCTGTTTTTCCAGCACCGAGAATTTGATGAGCCAAACCTTGATATCGCGCGAACGGGTGCGTCTGACGAAGAGCGCTGCGAAGAGCCTGATTGCTATTTTGTTCGACCCGGTACAAACGAATCTGTAGGTAGATTACAGAACGCCTTCCGCTTAGTGCCGGCTGACGTACCAGACCAAGTGAGTGCAATACAGCTCACGATCCGCATGTTGGAACGGCTCCATCCCAGCAGCCAAAAGCCGCCTCAAGTGATGCTTATCTGCGACCATACCGCGCACAACGGTGCGGCTATCTACAGTCGGCCTATGTGCGACTACCTAGCGCGATATACAAGCCACCGCGATCTTATTGCAGGCCGCGAGACACCCGCGGATTACCGAATCGTCAGCTCCAAAAACATAGATATGGATCACGGGGACCTTGGGGGCCTCGTGACGGCAATTCGGGCGACGAATCCTAATTACATCGTCCTTGTTGGATATACCGAGTTGGCCTGGCCCGTCCTGCAAGGCTTAAAGGAGCGCGACGAAAGCGACCCTAAGACGCGGGGGCACAAACGACAATTCATCATGTCGGACGGAGCTTTCAGTGACGACACGCCCGACGATCTGAGAGAATCGGCGATAATCTACTTCACCCATTTTTCTCATCCGCACCACGACACGTGTGAAGCTCAACGCAGCATGCCAGCAAGGGCAAACTCCAGAGAAAGCACGCAGAGTGTTGTGGCAAAACCAGTCGGGGAAACCGCCGAGCCTTTCGCCTACGACGCGGTCCTGATTCTCGCACGAGGAGTAAAACACTGTGGTGACCATCTGGACCGGGCTTGCTTAGTAGATTTTCTGACCCATCAGCAAAACCTAACCGGCCACTATGAGCATTATGACTTTCACTTAGGAGAGCGCCAACATGCCGCCTACTACGTCTACAATGAGCAAAAGCGAAGAAAAGGAGACCCCCTCCAGCCCGAGTGGTACGCCAACCGAGAGGACGACAGCCTCAGACCCTACTCCGACGAGTGCCTTGGTCCACCAATTTCCTGGGAATAAACGTGCTGAAGCCTATGACCTTTCCGGACTAGAGAAGGACATTTCAGAACTGCTACAGTATCTTCGGGGCAACAAGTCCAAAGCCCCGAAGAAGGAGCCTGGGCACGGGCCGATTCTCCAGCGAATCTACAGTCGTTACAAACTGGGCCTTGTAGGAGCTTTACTATTGCTCGACTTCTTTGTATTCGCGGTGTTCCTGGGTGACCTCTGGCGCTTTGTGCTACGCGGAGGAAGGGTGGAGGCAGCCGCTCGCGTAGCGAGCGAGGTGCTTGGTCAAGATGAAGTCGTCAGTTCGATCGTATCAGCTCTGGTTTTCTTTGTTATCGCGGTTCCTTTCATCGCCAGCTTACTGCCAGGCTACCTGACCACGGGGGCAGTCGCACGCGAGGACGATAATAAGGGTCGAGGCGGGACCGATGGGCAGCCGAAGCATACTGACGTTGCACAGTCCCAACAGCCGCCCAGCATGCCAAAGTGGAAGGGACTTCTTTTCGCTCGGGGTCGCCCAATTGTTCTGAGCCACCTAGGATTTTCAGTGCTGATTATTCCGCTCTTGACTGTTCTGGGATACACAATGCAAGTTCTATGTGGTTTTCGGAACACCAATGCGGCTCACAGCTTTGTGTCATATTGGATGGTGGCAGTCGGGAAGATCAACTGGATGAGTTCCGTGATCTTCCTGCCAACATTGCTGAAGCTCGTTGTGCGGTTCCTCGGACGCGATGGGTCCCACGTTGTTGAGACAACGAAGGAGGGGCTTACCGAATGGAATCTGGAGTTGAAGCGCTGAACTATTAATAACTGGCGCTTTTTTGCCCCGCAATTGGCGACACGAGCACGCATCCCTGTCGCCGGGTACCCAATTCCTGCCGCGCCCTTTTAGGAAACGGGCGAGGGGAATTGATTTCCCCGACCCCTCGTTGTAACTTATAAGTTACCATCCTAATAGTCGAAATCCGCCGCTATGTGATCGGTAGGAGCGTGTTCGGCGAGCGGTTCGCTGAACTGGCGGATCGAAATGCTAAGGCAAAGATCGCAGATCGCATTGATAGGCTTGAGGAGGGAAATCTTTGGTGATTGCAAGTCGCTGGGCGGAGGGTTGTTCGAACTCCGCATCAACTATGGACCTGGGTATCGCCTCTACTACGCGATGATAGGGCTCACCTGCGTTCTTCTGCTTTGCGGCGGAGGCAAGAGAAAGCAATCGTCCGATATCGAGCGAGCACGGGATTATTTGCAGGACTACAGGGAGAGGACACGCATTCAATGAAAAGCAAAGCAAAACGCAAAACCAAAGACATAACGAGTGTTTCCCATGACGAGCACATGATTCGCGTGTTGCGGGAGGATCCTAAGCTCGCGATTGAATATCTCAAGGTTGCCTTCGAGGATGTCGAGAATCCCGGCGTGCTTCTGATTGCCTTGCGCCGCATTGCTGAGGCTCGTGGAGGGATTGCCAAAGTGGCTAAGGCTGCGGGGATTGAGCGGGAGAGTTTGTATCGGGCTTTGTCGGCTAAGGGAAATCCGCGGCTTTCTACTCTGCGGGCGGTGACTCGGGCCGTGGGGTTGCGGCTTACGGTGGAGAGTGTGCGGTAGCGAGTGAACCTGAGTGTTCGGTTGCTATTACGACGGCAGCGCTAAACATCAGGTTCCCATTCGACTCCCTCGCTACGCTCGGTCGCTCAGGGCAAGCTCTCACCGGGCTTGCGCCCGGTTCGGAATGACAGGCATGTAAGCCTCCGATTTGCGAACATCACTCTCCGGTGGTGAATGGATAGCCTTTATCGCGCCAGTTGGTGGCTATGTTGTCTGCTAGATAGAGTGCTTTGACGTTGGTGAAGCCCAGGGCGCGGAGGGCATCGTCGGCGGGTTTTAGGTTTGGGCAGTGGTTCCAGGGGCAGCATCCGCAGTAGATTACGATGAACTTGTTGCGTGGGATTGATTGGACGCGGGCGCGTAGCTTCTCGATGGCGCTTGCGTCGGAGGCTGGGCCGAAATACTCGGAGTTGGGAATGTGTCCCTGTACGTAGAGCACGTGGAAGCCTACGTGAATCAGCAGCGGCTTCTCGGCTTTGGGGGACTGGAGGATTTTCGCCAGGTCCTCGGGGTTGATTAGGTGGGATTGGGGGATCGTGCTGGCCTGAAAGGCTGCGGCTTCGGCGATTAGGAGCAGAGACGCGATCGTTAGAACTATTGCGGTGTATGTAATGCGTGGTGGGTTCGAGGGTTGCATGGATGCGTCTCCCGTTTTCATGCCATATTTTGTTCTTGCGCGATTGCGGGCTTGGCTGCCAGCGGCAGTCTGAGAGTAAACCACGAAGGACACTAAGGGCCACTAAGGTGCCTTGGGACAGTCTTGCTGGTTGCCGGTTTTGACCTGACCGGGCTGCGTGCTGGGAGGTTTCTCGCGCCGCTGGTGAAAACGCGGCGCTTCGAAATGACGCCGGGGGCAGGCGGGCATACGGGGCGAATTGCACGAACCTGCACGCCGCCAGTTCCGCTTGGAATCGAGGCGTAGGCGTTATAAAGTGATGCCTTGGTCTTGCTTTCGGTTCTTTGGCTTCGCGTTCTTTGCGGATTCCTTCGCGATCTTTGCGGTTCGGCCTTTCAAAAGCCTTTTTACCGCAGAGTGCGCGAAGAAATGCCGCAAAGGTCGCAGAGAGTTTTTGAGATTCTGTTGGCGGCGAACATGTATCTGAGAACTCTTTTCCTCGGCTTGCTTCTGGTCTTCCCTGCTTCGCCGCTTGCGATTTCGCAGGCTTCCGATAACTCTCAAAATCAATGCTCGCTGCACGGGACCGTGGTCGATTCAAAAACCGGACAGCCTGTGAAGGGCGCCGAAGTGACGCTTCGGGGCGGAGGGTTGGGATCTTCGGGCTCATGGGTGGGCGGACAGGGTCGCTCCGAACCTGCTGCCGCGGTTTCCGACTCTGAAGGACATTTCGCTTTCGACAGTCTGGCGCCGGGACGATATCGAGTCACTGCGTCTCGAAATGGGTATGTGAATCGCGGGCCGCGACCGGGTGCAGGATTGAGCCTTGTTACCTTGTCGTCTGGCCAGCAGGTATCCGGCTTCGTGGTTCGGCTTACACCCTCTGCAGTGCTCGCGGGCCGCGTTACGACCGAGGGAGATGAGCCGCTTCCTAACGTCTCTGTCGAAGCAATGAAGTACACCTATCAGAACGAGCGGCGGCAGTTGACGGAAGTTGGAACCTCGACGACGAATGATCGCGGCGAGTATCGCATCTGGGGCCTGGCTCCCGGAAAATATTACATTCGCGCTACCCATCCCAGAGGCGAGGCGGCGCGGCCCGGCGGCTTGGTTTATGTTCCGATTTTTTATCCCGGAGTGACCGATCCTGCGCGCACCCAGCCGGTTGAGCTTCATCCCGGGGACGAGGCCACGGGCATCGATATGACGTTTGTGCCGGTGCGCTCGGTGAGGGTGAGTGGGCGCGTCCTCAACGTGAATTCGCAGCCGGACAAAGGCGCGCAGATTACGCTGGTCGGCGGTTCGGGCAGCTTCACTTTTCCTGCGGGGCAGGGCTCCGCCGATGCCAAGGGCGCATTCGAAATTCGCGGTGTACCACCGGGCTCTTACACGCTGATCGCCGAGCAATTCGGAAACGGTGAGGGCGACAAGGTGATGCGCGGACGCGCGACAGTCGAAGTGGGAGAGACGAATGTCAGCGATGTGGAGGTTGTAACCGGGCCGGGATCGAGCGTGAGCGGACATTTGCATGTCGAGGGAAAGAGCAATGTGGATTTCTCCAAGATTAACGTTGCGCTCGATCCTCTCGACGATCTGGCGGGGCTTGGATTTGCGCCGGATGTTTCCAGCATTCCGCTGCGGCCCGATGGCACGTTTCAGTTCCATGACGTACCGGAGGGCACTTACCGCGTCAACATAATTCCGGTGCCTGGCGGTTATTATCTGAAGCCGAGTGGCGAAGGCGACGCGGCGGAAGCTGGTGTGAAAGTTGGACACAATCGCTCGGCCGCGGTGGAACTCACTTTGAGTGCTGGAGCTGGAGGGGTCAGCGGAACTGTGACTCGAGATCACCAGGCTTTTGCGGGGGCGACGGTTGTGCTGGTTCCCGATCCGCCGCGCCGTGCTGAACTGCGATTCTACCGGCAGGCGCTCAGCGACTCGGCCGGACGGTTCACGATCACAAGCGTCACTCCGGGGGATTACAAAATTTTCGCGTGGGAAGAGGTTGAGCGGGGAACATATTTTGATCCTGACTTTTTGCAAGTGTATGAGGACTCGGGGAAATCGCTAAGCATGGAGGAGGGATCGAACGTTAGCGTGGAGCTTGAATTGATTTCTGGAAGCGATTGAGGATGTTGGCGATTCCTTCGTTTTGCCTATGGGGCCACGGGGCCCACGGCGAGTCCCGCCCGCCGGAGAACGCGGCGGGTGGGGCATCCGGCCTGAATGACGCGGCGCGGCTCAAATAGCCGCACCGCCTCAAAGGTCTATGCCGCCGGGATCGAAGCCTGTACCTCACGCTCTTGCCTACGCCACACGGAAAGGCTCGGCGCGCCCAGCGCCAACATCCCCAAGCTGGCAGCTTGCGGAGTATGAGGGGCGAGAGTTGGCTCGATCATGCTCGCGCTCGACGGCCCGTGTGTTACACCGGCGATGATGGACTTGTTGGGGATGGTTTCGTAGGCGTAGCCGGTAATGGTAGCTTGCACGTGGCCAGTGATTTCGATTCTGACCCAGCCGTAATGCAGGTTGCCCTCGGTGTCAGTAAACTTCACGGCCAAATAGGGGTGCGGGGGATGGTCTCCCAGCCAGTTGCCGTAGGAGAAAGTGGTTCCGCATCCGCAGCCGAAGATTCCCTGCATGGCCAGTTTGCCGCCACCAAACGGCAACGCCGGGCCGATGCGCGCGCCTCCGGCCAGGGCGGCAGCCAGATTTTTACCGAACTGCGTTCCGTTTATGACGATGCCATTGTTGTTGAGAGCGGAGCAGAACAGATGGTCTTCAAAAATCCCGCCCAACAGTGGGTGTGCTTTACCGGGGGCCTTGCCTCGGCGATGATCGCTGCCGCCGAAGGTGTCGAAGAAACTGGTTGCCGAGACAGTCACGTCGGCAACGCCGTCATTGTTGAGATCAATCTGCACTGCACCGCCATTGAGGGGCACATGAATATCGGCGGGCGTCGCAATCACCTTGGCTTCTGCGCCCGGAGCCAGTGCCAGCACTCCGACTCCGGCTACCGCCGCGGTCAGCGCGTAACCGAGCAGGTCTTTTTCCAATTTTGTATTGATGGTTGCGGGTTTACTGCTTTTGCGGCTGCCGTCCTTTCCCTGGTTCATCGTTGTCTCCTGAGGTGAGCGATGGTGAATGTGAAACGTAGGACGAGTGACTGGGCAGAAATTTTGATCCTGTTGCAGGCGGCTGTCAATGAAAAAGAGGGTGCTGGGTAGGGACTCCTCCTCGCTCCCTTCGGTCGCATGCCCGCATGACAAATCATCTGCGATTAGTGAGCAGGAGAGGATTTGGACTGCTGGGGCAGCGGTTGGCACGACTTTGGATGGAGGAAAAGAGTCGGGTCTTGCGGGCCCAGGACGACGTTCTTGAAACGAATCACCGGGCCATGGCCGTGGGGAAGCAAAAATTCAATCTTTACTGGAAAACCTTGCAGGTCTTCCGCTTGCCAAAGTCTCATGGTCTGCGGGTTGGGTAGCATTGGAGATGACACTGCGAGGTCTTCGATCAGGCAAGAATGGCCGTCGACCGTCTCCTTGCCCGCAGGGGCGCGAGTCACCGTGGCGTCTGCCCTGCCTGCGATGTAAAAGGGGATGGCGCGGATATAAGGATGATCGTCGTGGATGCAGCCGGCTTCTGCGATTCCAAAAGTTTCTCCGGTAGTCAGGTCGGTGATGAAGTAGGCGTGCCCCCCCGGCTCCTCCATTCTCATGCGGTTGCCAGCACGGTAGATGTGGCCATGGGAAGCGCCTTCACCAGGCTCTGCCCTGCTACCGAACATCACGGCCGAAAAATCGCCGAAAGCATCGAGCGGATAGGTGTGCGATGAGGGCGCAGCGGCGGCCTGACCGGCGGGCGCAATTGAATTGGATTGAGATGAGTGAGCTTGGCTTGGCGAATCCGATTGCTTTGCTTCTTGTGCGAGCGTGGGTGTTGCCACGCAACCGAGCAACAGGATCGCTTTCGCCCATTGGAACATTTCGGTGCCCTCAGCAAGATGAACGACTCGTACTGCGAAAAAAAGGCCACGCCATGAGCTAGCGCGGCCTTGCGCAAGATCAAAGGAAAACCAGTTTCACTCGAGATTGAACGAGTCTTGCGCATTGGCGTTGTCGTTGCCCAGTTCCTTGGTCGTGAAGCCGAAATTTTGCACGGCCGCTGTGCCGCCGAAGTTGGTGTAAAGGGCCCAGCCATACACGCCGTCTTGTATTTCCTGCGCCGTGGAGGGCCGGAGTTTACTTACGTAGTACTCCGAGCAGCCGCATGCGCCGCTAAAACCCCCTTGCTGGTCGAAGGTGTTGTCGGCAAAAGTGGCGACTGAGCCGGTTACGGTGATATCTGAGGTGGCCGGAATGTTCACGGCCAGGCCAGCCATTGTGCCGTTGAGTCCGGGTTCATTGAAGCAGGTCTGAGAGTTTGGGGTCGATATGAAGTGAGTCCCCGTAACGATGGAGCTTTTTTCAAAGGTGATTTGTACGTAGTCGCAGTATTGGGTTTGTTGGTCGTGGCTGAGAAAGCCCAGCTTGACGGTGGTTTGCGCGAGAGCGGCGGAGCAGCTGAGAACGACAACAGCGAGAACGGTTAAACTCGTCGGCTTCATTGTGTTGCCTCCGCGAACATAACAGCATGCGTCTATGCCGAAATTGTCACGTCGATGTCAAAAAATTGACTATAGTTTGCCGCGGCGGAGGTCTCGGCTGGCACAAATCAGGACACTGTGGATTCTGGGCTGCTGGTTGCTACCGAATTCCTCAGCCTTTCTCCCGCATAAGAGCGTTTTAATCGGGCGAGGATGTCGAAGAGCAGGACTCTGCCGCAAGCCCAGGAATGCCACGATCTCAAAAACCGACGGAGCGAATGGCGAAGCAGAAGCAATCTTCAGCTACTCCGAACATGCTCCAGGCTGCTCTTGCACTGCAGAGAGCCGGACGGCTGAGTGAAGCGGAAGGAATTTACCGGCGCATTCTGGCCAACGATGCGCACCATGCGGACAGTCTTCATTTGCTGGGCATGATCGAGTACCAGCGTGGGCGTCCGAAGACAGCGATTGCCTTGATCCGCCGGGCGATCAAGTACAACCCTAATGGGGCTGCATACTATTCCAATTTGGGTACCATTTGCCACTCGCTCGGCAGGTTGGAGGAAGCAGCCGAATGTTATAGGCAAGCGGCAGGCCTCCAACCGGATCTGGCGCAAGCGCACTACAACCTGGGAAACGTCTTTGACATGCAGGAGCGGCTCGATGAAGCTGCTGCGTGTTATCAGCGCGCGTTAGTGTTGCAACCGAAGCTTGCAGAGGCCCATTACAACCTCGGAAACATATTTCGAGCACAATACAAGCTGGATGAGGCTGTGCAGTGTTACGAACGGGCGCTGGAGATCGATCCGAAAAAATACGAAGCCGTACACAATTTAGGAAATGCGCTTCAGGACCAGGACAAATTGGAAGAGGCGAGGAGTTGCTACGAGCGTGCGTTGACTCTCGCGCCCGGTTACGCGAAAGCACATTACAGTCAGGCGGCTCTTGACCACTCAGAAGGTGAGGTGGATAAGGCGCTCAGCGGGTATCGCACGGCCTTGAGCCTCCAGCCGGATCTTGCGGAAGCGGGTTTCGCCGAGGGGTTGGCGCATCTTCTAAAAGGGGATTTCGCGGCTGGTTGGCGAAGGTATGAATGGCGCTGGCGCACGAAGGAGCAAACTCCGGCGATGCGCCGTTACCCTCAACCGCTCTGGAGGGGAGAAAAACTCGGCGCAGGGCGTCTGCTGGTTTGGGGAGAACAAGGGATTGGAGACGAAGTCATGTTTGCCGGTCTCATTCCGGACCTTCTTCGAACTGGTAATCGCTGCATCCTGGATTGCGATGTCCGGCTGAAACCCCTTTTTGAACGATCATTCCCCAGCGTCGAAGTCGTTTCCAGCCGGGCGTCGGAAAATGATCCGGGAGATGATCCGGGTCACAATGCCGAAATGCATGTCACCGCCCACCTTCCCTGCGGGAGCCTGCCTCGTTTGTTCCGGCCCGATCTTGCGGCTTTCGCTGCCACTACCTCGCCCTATCTCTTGGCCGATGCAACCGAGCGGGAGAAGTTCCGTGCCAACTATTCCGATGGCCGACGGTTAATAGGTCTTGCGTGGTACACGAATAACAGGAAGACCGGCCGTATCCGTTCGATTGATCTGGCGATGTTTGCGCCGCTGTTTGCACGAACAGATATCCGATGGATCAGCTTGCAGTATGGCGATTACGATGGGTTACAGGAGCAGGCAGCGGAATGTGGCGCAACACTGGTCGTCGATTGTCGAGTCAACCAGTTTTTGAATATCGATCTGTTCGCCGCTCAAATCGCAGCCCTGGATTTGGTCATTACCATCGATAACTCCACGGCGCATTTGGCTGGCGCCCTCGGCATTCCAACCTGGGTGCTGCTGCCATTTGCCTGTGACTGGCGTTGGTTGCAAGACCGTGAGGATAGCCCGTGGTATCCAAAGATGCGCCTCTTTCGACAACCGAGCCGTGGCGATTGGCGATCGGTGGTGCGAAGCGTGGAGAACGCATTATGAGTTACTAGTCCGTCAGCGTGGCGACAGGCTTCGTCGCTGCCTAACCCTTGTGCTTCTATTCTTCGCGCAAGGCCCTTATGGGATCAATCCTGGTGGCACGATAGGCAGGAATGATGCTGGCGAACAGCGCCACGAGCCCGAGCAGTACCGTGACTGCGGCGATCGTGACTGGATCGGTCGCAGCTACGCCGTAGATCAAATGCGACATTACGCGACCCAGCGCCAAAGCGCCGGCCAGTCCCATAGCCAGTCCGATGCAAGTCGGCTTAAGGCCATCTGCCGCCACCATGCCCACCACGTCACGAATCTGCGCGCCCAGCGCCATGCGAATCCCGATTTCGCGCACGCGCCAGCGCACCGCATAGGCCAGCACGCTGTAAATGCCGACCGCGGCCAGCAGCAGCGCCAGC
>Ga0187781_10004036_pt1 | contig 10966 bp, 11 predicted proteins | sample 0715_SJ02_MP02_2_FD_132447 | JGI IMG/M metagenome (GOLD analysis project Ga0187781, IMG submission 132447) | Tropical peat soil microbial communities from peatlands in Department of Meta, Colombia - 0715_SJ02_MP02_20_MG | ecosystem: Environmental > Terrestrial > Soil > Wetlands > Peat | place...
CGTCCAGCATCACGTTCGCTGGTTTCAAATCTCGATGCAGCACTCCCTCCTTGTGGGCGACACCGAGTCCGGCACAAAGCTGTCGCGCGATTTCGACTGCCTTGTCGGGCGGGAAACGGCCGATGCGCCGCAAGAGCGACGCCAAATCTTCGCCATCCACATATTCCATTGAAAGAAAAGTGTGGCCATCGACTTCGCCGACGTCATAGACGCGGCACACGTTGGAATGAGAAACCCGGCGCGCGGTGCGGACTTCGTTGCGGAAGCGGTTGAGCAGCTCATCGTTGCCGGCTGCCGCTTCGGGAAGGAATTTCAAGGCCACCGGTTGGCCCAGCACCAAATCGTCAGCGCGATAGACTTCGCCCATCCCTCCCCGCCCGAGCAACGCCACAATTCTGTATCGCCCGGCCAGCAACGCTCCGGGGAGGAAGCGACCCTCGCTCGCTAGACCGCTTGAGCCGGTGGGAGTGCGTGGGCTGGTGGTTGCGTTAGAACCTCTGGGGCGCAGCCGAACTTGCCCGCTTGCCACCTTCGGCGCGACAGGCTGCAAGGGGGCCGTAGTTGCAGCCGCAGTAACTGCGTCCTCAGGCGCTACGCTTGCTCCGCATGATGAGCAGAACCTCGAATCCTCACTTAGAGCAGCTCCGCAGGATTGGCAGTTCACCATTTGCGGCCCTCGTTTGGGCGTTCACCGACTACCCCTTCAACATCCTCCAAAAGCAGACAGCTATCATACACCACATCGCTTCCTTGGTCGTACGGGTGGAGTGTTCGACACGATGTAAGGACGGTTCCGTCAGCCCGTCGGTGGCCGGGTCTGGCGACCGCGGATGGCCGCCCTCGGTCCGCCGCCGAAAGGCCCTGGGCCGCGGGGCGGACAACCATCCCGCGCCTGCGGGACCCCTACGCGGCCAGCAAAATCGTGGTAACATCGAGGGCCGTCGAGGAAGCAATGAGAGTTTTGCTGATCTCCGCCAATACCGAAACGATAAGCATGCCCACTCTCCCACTGGGACTGGCCAGTGTGGCAGCCGCAACAAGAAATGCTGGCCACGAGGTGGTCCTGCTGAACCTGATGTTCGAGGGAGACTCAAAGCAGATCCTCAGAAGTACCCTCGAGGTTTTCCGCCCCCAGGTCATCGGCATTTCAGTAAGGAACATCGATGACCAAAACATGCTGGAACCCCGGTTCCTGCTCTCTCCGGTCAGGGAGGTAGTGGCAGATTGCGAGAGCTTATCCGAGGCTCCGATTGTCCTTGGCGGGCCTGGTTGCAGTATTTTTCCTGAGAGTGTGCTGAGCTATCTGGGCGCAGACATGGGAATTCAAGGTGAAGGAGAGATTGTTTTCCCTGTCCTTTTGGATCGAATAGGCAAGGGCGGGGAAGTTTGGGATCTTCCCGGAATTCACTTGCCGGGCCGACCCGTTCAGGTGGCTGATGTGGGGGCGGTTCGCGAACCGCCCCAACGGTATTTCGAAAAGAACCTGGACGCTCTGCCTCTCCCTGAGCCCAGTCTTTGGATTCCCCCCACCGCCAGCAAACTCCAGCTCTGGGTGCCGGTGCAAAGCAGGCGAGGTTGTCCCCTGGACTGCACCTTCTGTTCGACCAGCATGATTGAGGGCAGAGCCATTCGGACACGTTCAGCCGCCTTAGTCGTGAAGTGGCTGGCGAAGCTGAGAGAGACAGGCTGCCGAAACTTCAACTTCGTCGATAACACCTTTAACCTTCCGCTCAACTATGCAAAGGATCTTTGCCGCCGGGTGATCCAAGCGGAACTCGAACTCCATTTGTGGTGCCTCATTTACCCAAAGTGGGTCGATGCGGAGCTTGTGGAACTCATGAGGCGAGCCGGATGCCGCCAGATCAGTTTTGGTTTCGAGAGTGGCTCAAAACAAATGCTTCGCAGCCTCCATAAGCGGTTCGATCAGGAAGAAATTAGCGCGGCCTCGAAGCTGTTCGCGGAGGCAGGAATCGAGCGGATGGGATTCTTGCTGCTGGGAGGGCCGGGGGAGACAAAAGAAAGTGTCGAGGAAAGCCTGTCGTTTGCCGATTCCCTGAATCTCGAAGCCTTGAAGATTACGATGGGCATTCGTATCTATCCGCAAACGCCTCTGGCAAGAACTGCTGCGGAGGAAGGGGTCGTGCGAGCGAACGATGATTTGTTGTTCCCGCGGTTTTATATGCAGGCGGGGTTGAGGGACTGGCTCCCTGAACGCGTAGCTGCGTACAAGGCCTCACGCCCCTGGGTGAATTAGCTGGGCAGCAAACCTGTTGCGGAGTGGAATCATGGCGAAAGGGAAGCATGGAACCGAGAAGACACCTTTAGTGGCATATCTGGACCGCCAATTCCTGGAAAGCAGTGATGCCCGCGCCTTGCGCATCTTGAGCGAGTACCTCGAGCCGCACGCAAGACTGCGACGCGCCGGCATTCATTATACCGTTGTGTTCTTCGGTTCGGCTCGCATCAAACCGCGCGAGGAAGCGCTTCGCAAACTTGAGAAACTTGAAAGCAGTGAGAAGGAAAGCGACACAACCTCCTTTGGTGCGAAGTTGAAGAAGGCGCGCAGCGATCTCGAAATGTCCCAGTATTACGAGGACGCGCGCGAACTCTCACGTTTGCTGACGGCGTGGGCGCTTTCCCTCCAGCATGACTCCCGTTACCTGGTGGTTTGCTCCGGCGGGGGTCCGGGGATCATGGAAGCCGCCAATCGCGGCGCTTCCGAGGCAGGTGGCAAGTCCATTGGGTTGAACATCAAGCTCCCGGTCGAACAGCGGCCGAACCCTTACATCTCGCCTGAACTCTGCTTCCTGTTTCGATACTTTTTTATGCGCAAGTTGTGGTTCGCACAGCCCGCTCAAGCCTTCATTGCCTTTCCGGGCGGCTTCGGCACCCTGGACGAACTCTTCGAAATGCTCACCCTCCTCCAGACACACAAGATGGGCCATCGCGTGACCATCGTGCTCTACGCTTCTAAGTACTGGAAGCGGGCCATCAACTTTGACTGGTTCCTCGAGGCGGGGACCATTGGGGAAGAAGACATGAAACTCATCCGCTTTGCCGATACGCCCCAGGAGGCTTTCGCAATCATCAAGGAAGACCTGACCCGCATTCTGCACGTCCGGCCTATGGTAAGGCATCCCTTCATTTGATTTTGGATTTTAGATTACGGATTGGGGGCGCCGGCGGTCAGTTGTCAATCGCCATCATCGGTCGCCCTATCCCCAACTCTTAGTCCCCGGCGCCTTTTTCCGTTCGGCGCTATAATTCACTCGGGAGGACTCAATGCAATTCTTCAAAGAGAGCATGTTGGAACTGATTATCCAGACCTCGACGAACTTGCCGCCGGATGTGCGCAAGGCCATGGGGGAGGCGCTCAAAATCGAGGAGCCCAACACTCAAGCGGGCCAGGCGCTGGCCATTATCGGCCAGAACATTGACATGGCCAATGCAGATGAAGGGGCCATTTGCCAGGACACGGGCATGCTCACGTTTGAAATCAAGACGCCGTTGGGCGTGAACCAGATGATGATGAGGAAGCAAATCCAGGACGCCGTCGCAGAAGCCACCCGGCGCGGCAAGCTGCGACCCAATTCCGTGGATTCGATTACCGGCAAAAACAGCGGCAACAACCTCGGTCCCGGCACTCCCATCTTTCACTTCGAGCAGTGGGAAGAACCTGATATCGAGGTGCGCCTGATCCTCAAGGGTGGTGGCTGCGAAAATATGAACATCCAGTATTCGCTGCCCTGCGCGCTCGAACACTTGGGGCGCGCCGACCGTGACCTCGAGGGAGTAAAGAAATGCATGTTGCACGCCGTGTGGCAGGCTCAGGGACAGGGCTGCGCGCCCGGAGCAATTGGCGTCTGCATCGGCAGCGACCGCGCGGCAGGCTACCACTTGGCGAAGCTGCAACTCTTCCGCTCGCTCGACGATGTGAACCCCGACCCCGCTCTGGCCAAGCTCGAGCAGGAAATCATGGACGAGGCCAACAAGATCGGCGTGGGCACGATGGGCTTCGGCGGCAAGGTTTCCCTCATCGGGTGCAAGATCACCGCCGCCAATCGCCTGCCCGCCAGCTTCTTCGTTTCCGTCGCTTACGATTGCTGGGCCTTCCGCCGGCTCGGGGTGTTGCTGGAGGCGGCTTCCGGCGCCATCAAGCAATGGCTGTATCGCGACCCGGCTCGTCCCGTCGAGCGCTTAGTAGCCGGGGCCGGCTTCCAGGTGACGGGCAGAGAGATACGGTTGGAAACCCCGCTGAGCGAAGAAAAAGTCCGCGCGCTGCAAGTTGGTGATGTTGTGCTGATTAACGGGCCGATGGTCACCGGGCGCGATGCCGCGCACACTTACCTGCTGCACCACGACGCGCCCTGCGATCTGAATGGCGCCATCCTTTACCACTGCGGCCCGGTAATGATCAAAGAGGGAACGCCGCCCAATACGCGATGGCGCACAGCCGCCGCCGGCCCTACCACCAGCAGTCGCGAAGAGCCTTACGAGGCCGACGTTATCAAGCGCTTCGGCATCCGCGCTGTGATGGGCAAGGGCGGCATGGGCAAGAAAACCCTCGCGGGGTTGGTCGAGCAGGGCGCCGTCTATCTCCACGCCATCGGCGGCGCGGCACAGTTCTACGCCCGCTGCTTGCCTAAGGTCCGCGGCGTCTACCTGCTCGAAGAACTGGGCGTCCCGGAAGCGATGTGGGTCTTTGAAGCCAAGGATTTTCCTGCCATCGTGACCATGGATTCGCACGGAAATTCGCTGCATGCCGACGTTGAAGCCACAACCGGGGCAGAATTGGAGAAGGTGGGAGCGGGCAGGTAGGCAGGCAGCTCCTCGGTAACTTTCCTCCACGCCGCGATCTTCCTTCGAAGCTCCCAGTTTCGTCCCATCCGCCGTACGCATTATACTGGTCGTGGCTCTCAACAGCGACAGCCGGTTATCTCTCTCCTTGCCCCTTGGCAAACGAAAGAAGATAGGCTAGTATTGTAAGTGGAAGGCTCAGGGAATAGGGAATGGTGTATTCGTCCGGCACATTTTGCGCCGCTTTCATGGATTCTGGGAGGCCTTTGGAATGATGGCATTATGTCGCTGTGGAATGGCAAAACACGACCTTGGTGATTTTAAAACGGAAGGAAGGAAGCGCGAATTCTCTGTGAAAACAAAGCGTCGGATTTCCATAGAGCGCTACGAAGCTGGAATGTTATAGAAAACAAAGGCTGTTAGATGTTAGATACGGGAATGTTGCAGAAAAGGAAGGAGGTTAGTCGCCAGCGACACAGGGATTGCCCGCCTCACGGTGACTGATCACGCATGAGTCACCAAACCCGTCCCGAGATTCCGCATCTTCTGCGCGGCGGTGGGAAGAACTAGCGGTGGCCCCTCGACCGGTGCAGAGACTTGGCGCTGCTCCGCAATGGCGACGTTAAGTGCCGCTGCTCCACGAGCAAAAGGTCGTCCCCGCACCCCGTTCCGCCGTGAAATAATTCCGACGACCTGCAATGATCACCTGCATTCTGCTACAATGCCGGGCAAGCCCAGGAGCCGCAGGGCGAGGCGGCGGACATGGATCGAGGTTCGCCACCCTCGGGAATGCTAGGTGAGCCGGAGTGGAACTGGAACAGGAATTATTGGACCGTTGCCTCGCCGGTGAAGATTCCGCCTGGGAGGCTCTCCTGAAGGCTTACACTCGAAAAATCTATAATCTTTGCTACCGCTTTACTGGCCGGGCGGAAGAAGCGGAAGATGTAACCCAGGAAGTTTTCATCAAAGTCTTCCAGACTCTCAAGACCTATCAAGCCGCTCAGGGAAGCTTTACAACGTGGCTCAACCGCGTGGCGCGCAATCATCTGGTGGACCACTACCGGCGCGCCCGGAAAGACCGCGTAACTTCCTCGCTCGAGGACGAACTGCCGGCGGCTGAGCAAAAACCGAGCCAACATATGGAGCCTACAACCCAGGTGGAATCGCGGGAGCGCAGGGAGGTCTTGCAATTGGCTCTGGACAAGCTCTCCCCCGACCTGCGCGAAGCGGTGATCCTGCGCGACCTGCAAGACCTCGATTACGAGGAAATTGCCCAGGTCCTGAGGGTTCCCCAGGGCACAGTGAAATCGAGAATCAACCGCGGAAGGTTGGAACTAGGACGCGTTCTTAAACGTATGGAAGGAATGAGAGGTCCCGCAACGGCGGGAAGCGAGCCATGACGCACTTGGAAATGGAAAACCTGACCAGCGATTACCTGGAAGGGCTACTCGCGCCGGGGCTGAAGCAGGAATTCGAAGCCCATCTGCGTGTCTGCCCCCCTTGCTTTGAAATGGTGGGTGACGTGCGTCGCGCCCTCGAGCTGTGCCGCACCGCCCCGGAGCTCGAGCCGACTCCCTGGCTGGTTCGGAAGATCATGCTGGCCACCGTCGGCGAGCGCAAACCCGGCTTGATAGAGCGCCTCCTGGCCTTCTTCCGGCCCACGCTCCAACTCCGATTCGCTTATGGCGTTGCGATGGCGGTGTTTTCATTATCCATCATCGTTAACGCGGCGGGAATCAATCTCCGGCGCCTGACCATCCGTGACCTGAACCCTGTCACTTGGCCACTCAGAGTGAATCGCGCCGTGCACCTGTACATTGCTCGCGGGGAAAAGTTCGTCGACGACCTTACGGTGGTCATCGAGATTGAGTCTCGGCTTCGCCAACTCCGCTCCCAACCCGAGCAGGAGCAGGAAGCGCCCAAGCAAGAACCGCCGCCGGGAGGTTCCACCAACAGCGCGCCTTTAGCCATGCCCACTCAGGCAGCCAATCGGGCTCCGTTTGTGAGTGTGGCTGGCCCCAGCGCGGCTCTGCACAACGAGATTGGACTGTCGCCCTTGAATATCGAGGAAGCAAGGAGCCAAAACCCATGAAATGCGCCAACCATCCCGACCGCGATGCCGCCGCTTATTGTGGCCTCTGTGGGCGTCCTCTTTGCGCGGACTGCAAGCGCGAGATCCACGGAATGGTCTATTGCGAGAACTGCCTGGCAAACCGCGTACAGACTCCCTACTTCACCTCGCCTGGCGGCCCCAGCCCTGGCGTCGGTCTAGCGTTAGGCTTCATCCCCGGCGTGGGCGCTATCTATAATGGCCAGATCGTTAAAGCCATGATCCAAGTGCTGATTTTTGGCTCTCTCATTGCCCTTTCTAACCGCGTCGGGAGCCCCATGGACACCATTTTCGGCCTGGGCGCGGCGGCATTTTACTTTTATATGGTGATTGACTCCTATCAGACCGCCAAAGCGAAGCAACTTGGCCAACCGACCCCGGAATGGTTTGGGCTTGGCGACACAAAGATGAGTGTGCCCGTTGGAGCTGCATTGCTGATTGGCCTGGGGGCGCTGTTCTTGTTGGATAATTTTGGCATACCCGTTTTTCACGAAGTCGGCAGATTCTGGCCGGTGTTGCTCATAGTGATCGGCGTGCTCTTGCTGCAGCGTGGTTTTGGGCATCCCCCAAAAGGAGGACCTGGCAGCACGTCGGGACCGCGAGAATTCTAGGTGGCGCAGCAGTTCGTGGCTCTGTAACAGGCAGGAGTGCCTGCGCCGGTCGAGCGCCTGTACCACCCCTTAATCCCCTCTTCAGCGAAGAGGGGATTAAGGGGTGGTGGAAGCAAAGCACGAAAAACCAGCCCGCCGGAGGTTCTGCATGGAAAACATCCTGAACAACCCCTTCATCATTCCGCTCGGAGCATTCGTGATGGTCATCTTTATCATCGCCATCACCTCGATGAAAAAAATGAGAGAGCGTGAGCTCCAGGCCCACCAGGAGCTGCGAATTCGAGAGATGGAACACGAGCGAAAATTGAAAGAGATGGAAATCGAGAAGGCCAAGCTGGAATTGGAAAAGGCTAAGGTTGGGAGCCCGCGGTGATGTGCGACGCGTCTTGAAATGGAGGCGGCGCCCAGGCCGCCCGAGGAGAGGAGAATGGAAATGGGTCCGGAGTTTTTGATTGCCATTGTGGCAATTCTGATGCCGCTTGGGATCGTGGGCATTGTCTTCTGGTACAAGACTCGAGAAAAGGAACTGCAATTCCAGCAGGACATGCGCATCCGCGAAATGGAGCACCACCGCAAGATGAAGGAGTTGGAGTTGGAATTGGAAAAAGAAAAAAATCGCCGCGCTGGTGACAAGCCGGTCTGAACTCTGGGGTGATCGGCCTTGCGAGCTGCCATTAGCTGGCTATCGAGGGATTAAAAAGCGGGGTTGAAGGGAGGTTTTCGATGTCGGGAATTCCGGAATATATAGCTCCGGTCTTGGGCATATGCGCATTGGGTTTGAGTGTTGTCTGTATCGTCGCCATCGTCTGCTGGTATAAGTCGCGTGACAAGGAACTTCAGATTCAACGCGAAATGCGAATCCGTGAGATGGAACATCAGCAGAGGATGAGGGAGTTGGAGGTAGAACGCGAGAAGGCCAGAGCAGCTCAGGTCTTCGAGCGCACGACGTGAAGCTAAGCTTTTCTGCGTCCCGGTCATCCCTTGCTCTAATCGGAATGACATGGTGGCGTGAGGTTTCTGGGGGTTTGCTGAGGTAAAAGGACTATGGATTCGCCAATGATTATTCCGCTGGCAGCGTTTGCTTTGGTGGTCATTATCGTTGCGATCGTGCACCTGATGAAGATCCGCGAATTGGAACTCGATGCCCACCAGCGACTGCGGATCGAGGAAATGGAGCACCAGCGCAAAATGCGCGAACTGGACCTGGAGTTGGGACAGGCGAGGAAAGCGCGGTAGAGGGGTCGGCTTGAGGAAAGGGCCGTTGAATGGTAAGCAGGAAAGGAGGAGCTGGGCAGAGTATGGGTCATTCGCCGGACACACGGATTTCGCGCAGGCCTAGTCTGATTGGGCCAGTCTTTCTTATCGCGATGGGTGTGGTTTTTCTCATCGGAGAGGTTGTTCCGGAGTGGGGCGTTAGCAGGACTTGGCCTGTTCTCCTGGTCGTCATCGGGGTTCTATTACTCCTTAATTCCTCAATGTCGCCACGGCCCCCGCAGGGCCCCAGGCTTTAGGGGGCAAGAAGGCAGGAAACCATGAGCACTTACATCTATCGTAGGGGATCGATTTTCTGGGCGCTCACACTGATCGCGGTGGGCGCGATATTCCTCTGGCAGAACTTCAACCCTGCGGTTCATCCCTGGCAGGTCATCGCCAAGTTCTGGCCAATTCTCATTATCTTTTGGGGTATTTCGAAGCTGATAGATTATGCTCAGTCCCGAGCCCACCCCGACACCGTCCCGCCGCCGCTCTTCAGCGCCAGCGAAGTTATCTTGCTGGTGTTGATATTAGTTTTGGGGACGCTGGTTTCAAAGATCGTTTTGAATCCGTGGCAGAGGTGGCCGGGCTCCATGGGCGTGGATATGGACGACGAGGGCTTTGCCCGCCTGTTCATGAACACCTACACCTACACGCAGACTGTTTCTCACGAAGCCCATCATCAGCCCCACCTCGTGCTCGTGGACCGTCGTGGTGACGTGGAGGTGCATGGCGCGGACCAAGCCACCATTGACGCGGTAGTGAAGAAGACCATCTGGGCCTCCAATGAGGATGACGGGCAGAAGTTGTCGAATGAAGTGAGGATTGAGATTGTCGAGCAGGCCGGCCGGTACCTGGTGCAAACGAATTTGGATTCGCTTCCCGACGGAGGGCACAATGTGCGCCTGGACTACACCTTGCGCGTTCCCTACGCCACCGCCACGGAGATTACGGTCGAGCACGGAGACGCTATCGTAGATGGATTAAAGGCCGAACAAGCCGTCACTGCCCGCCACGGAGACGCACACATCACCAATGTGGAAGGGCTTGTGCGCCTGACCAGGGGCAGCGGGATGACGGAAGTGCGCGATCTGAAAGGAAGCCTGGAAGTCCAGGGGCGGGGGAGTGACATCGATATTTCCGGGGTCACTGGCACGGCCAGCATTGACGGGGAGTTCAACGGGGACATGGATTTCCGCGACATCAACCAAACCCTGCACTTTAAATCTACGCGCACCGACATGACCGCCCAGAAGCTCACCGGCAGGCTCAACATGGAAGTCGGCTCGCTTGAGCTGAACGGCATCGATGGCCCCTTCGAAATCTCGACCCGTCAAAAAGACATCACCCTTACGGACTTCAAGCACAGCGTGAAGATCTCCGATACGAATGGGGACGTGGATCTGCGGACCTCCACTCCGCCTACCCACCCTATCGAGGTCGGCTTGAAAAAGGGAGAGATCGAATTGAGCCTGCCCCCCGCGAGCAATTTCCTGGTTGACGCAGCCTCCCCTCACGGCGAAGTGGAAAGTGATTTTTCGGGGCCAAGTTTGAAGATCGAGAAGGGTGGCGACAATCCCACCATTAGCGGAAGCGTGGGCAAAGGCGGGCCCGAAATCCGACTCAATACGGAATACGGAACCATCCGGTTGTTGCGTCTCGGAGCCCACCCGACCACGCCTCCAACCCCACCTCATCCCTCCTCTGAAGGTGAGAAGCGAGCCTGGAGCATGCCTCAGCACCACCACCGCCTCTCGAGTGCAACGGGCCGAACGGTCGGCTATATTCAATAGACAGGCCTCTCCCGCGGGGGAGAGGGTGTCTTGCGGCTGCGTTTTCTCCAGTTGGTCAGATGACGGAGACGAGTGAGAGGGTAGCCGGGCGTGCAGGTTGTCCAGTGGCCTACGAGTCGTTGCGCCGTACGGGCTTGTCCAAGGTATCAACCAGCGCGTTCATGCGATGCTCGGTGTCGGCCCCCGCTTCGGCCAACTCACGAATGCGCTCTTCAGTGTGTGCGCCAAGTTCGCCTAGGCGCCGGTCGGTATCTTCGGCATGCGGAGCGAGCGACATCGTCACATCGACTGACTGGTGAATCATCTCCCGGTTGGCTTCAACAAGGCGCGCCGTTTCAGCTTGCCGCTCTTTGAGCAATTGAATGTCCACCGTGAATTGAACCTGTTGCTCAATGACGAAA
>Ga0187781_10004037_pt1 | contig 10966 bp, 12 predicted proteins | sample 0715_SJ02_MP02_2_FD_132447 | JGI IMG/M metagenome (GOLD analysis project Ga0187781, IMG submission 132447) | Tropical peat soil microbial communities from peatlands in Department of Meta, Colombia - 0715_SJ02_MP02_20_MG | ecosystem: Environmental > Terrestrial > Soil > Wetlands > Peat | place...
CCACCTATGTCAAGGCACTCAATTGCATTCACTACATGCACGACAAGTATGCCTATGAACGTATCGAAATGGCGCTGCATGACCGCGATATCCTGCGCACCATGGCCTGCGGCATCGCGGGCTTGTCGGTCGCTGCGGATTCGCTGTCTGCCATCAAGCACGCCAGGGTCTATGTACTGCGTAATGAGGCCGGTCTGGCTGTAGATTACCGTATCGAGGGCGATTATCCGGCCTTTGGCAATAATGATGATCGCGTCGATAGCATCGCGGTGTGGCTGACAGAAACCTTCATGGGCAAGATCAAGGCCCAGCCATGTTTCTACCGTAATGCCACGCCAACCCAGTCGGTACTAACCATTACCTCCAATGTGGTCTATGGCAAGAAAACCGGCAATACGCCTTGTGGACGTCGTGCTGGCGAACCGTTTGCGCCGGGTGCAAATCCCATGAATGGCCGGGATGTCCATGGCTTTGTTGCTGCCGGTGCCTCTGTTGCCAAACTGCCGTATGCAGCCGCGCTGGATGGCATCAGCTGGACGGCTTCGGCCACCCCGGATGCGCTGGGGCATCTGGGGTCAGATCGCATTGCCAATCTGTCGCACTGCCTGGATGGGTTTGTTGCCGCCGGAGGCTTCCACGTGAATGTGAATGTATTCCACCGGGAAACGCTACTGGATGCCATGGAGCATCCTGAACGTTACCCGCAATTGACCATCCGTGTTTCTGGCTATGCAGTGAACTTTGTCAAATTGACACGCGAGCAGCAGTTGGATGTGATCAATCGTACCTTTCACGGCAGCATGTAGTCTTCTCGCCCATTGTGCCGGTGCACCGGAATCCTGCCCGTCGACATGGTCGGCGGGTATTCTTCGCCCAGGGAGCGTGCCATGTTGCCGCAATATATTGTGCATACGCCGGCGGGTGATGCCCGTCCCTGCGGCTATCTGCACTCGACCGAGAGCGGGGCTGCCGTTGATGGGCCGGGCGTACGCTTTGTGTTTTTCCTGTCGGGATGCCAGTTCCGCTGTCAGTATTGCCACAATCCTGACACCTGGAAACTGCATGCCGGCACGCTGCTCTCCGTAGAGGATGCGTTGGCGCTGCTGCGGCCTTATGCGAAATTTCTTCGCTTTGCCGGCGGCGTGACCGTATCGGGAGGGGAGCCCTTGTTGCAGGCCGATTTTGTCGCCGCCTTGCTGCGCGGAATCAAGCAGGAATTTTCCTTGCATACGGCATTGGATACCCAGGGTTTTTTGCATGCCGGACTTGCCGATGACTGGTTTGACCCGGTCGACCTAGTGTTGCTGGATATCAAGCATAGTGATGCGGAGCAGTATCGACGGATTACCGGGCAGGCATTACAGCCAACACTGGATTTTGCCCAGCGACTCAAGCACTTGAACAAGCCGGTATGGCTTCGCTATGTGCTGGTGCCGGAACTGACGGATGATGCCGGTGATATTGCTCGTCTTGCCGACTATGTGGCAGGGCTAGGGAAGATTGTCGAGCGGGTGGAGGTGCTGCCTTTTCATCAGATGGGTGCCGGAAAATGGACTCAGCTGGGTATGGATTATCCCTTGAGGAGCACGCCGCTACCCACGGCAGCGCAAATGCAGGCGGCAAGGCAGATATTTGCAGACAGGCAGTTGCTGGTGTGCTGATGCGATACAGGCAGGCCGGTATCGCAATGGCTGGCTCGTCGGCCGAATAGCTTGTGGCAAGGATTTGCCAAAGTGGCAGGCTATCTTTCTGAATCGTCTGATAGGTTTTTAGCGGTTGGTCCGGATAATGACTTGGGTGCGTGATTGATCAACCCCAATGCGATTGTCCGATGTGATGAATAAAGAATCTGCCAATACCGCCAAGCCGGGAGACAGACTGTCGACCCGCATCATCAGTGAACAGATCAGCACCCTGATCGACAGACTGTCCAAAAAAGGGCAGTGTATCGTGATCTGGGAAAAAGAAAGACTGCTGTTCTGCTCCATGGATAGCCGCAATGCCCAGCGCTATCTTTCCAAACCCACTTGCCTGGGCGTATACGATGCCGATGTGACCTTCTGGGATGTCCAGAAGGACTTGAAAGAAGTTTTGCAACGCAGTTGATGGATTTGGCATCTGCCTGCCAGAGGTTTTTCTGGCAAGCGCTGGCAATGATCAATATTTGCCCTGATTGTGATTTACCCATGCGGCCATATCCGGTACAGTCCGCGTTTTCCATCGTCAAGGCAGGCCTCGACCGGAGGGCTGCCAGTCCTTCTGCATCGCCCTGCCGCAATGCCGGACGCCATGCATTACACCATTTTCGATACCCCTGTGCTGCGCAACCTGATGCGCACACTCTCCATTGTGCTGTTGCGCTTGCGCGGCTGGCGCATTGAGGGTTCCTTTCCTGATATTCCCAAATATGTACTGATTGCCGCTCCGCATACCAGTAACTGGGATTTCCCACTCACGCTCGGGGTTTGTTTTGCACTAGGCGGGAAACTGTACTGGATGGGGAAACATACCTTGTTCTGGGGGCCGATGGGGCCCATCATGCGCTGGTTGGGTGGCATTCCCGTCGTGCGCAGCCGTAATAATTCACTGGTCCAGCAGATGGTGACGGTGTACCAGCGTTCTGAGCGCCTGGTGATTGCCATTCCGCCTGAAGGCACGCGTCAGCGGGTGGCGGAGTGGAAAACCGGTTTTTACCATATCGCCCACGGTGCTGGCGTGCCGATTGTGCTGGCCTATATGGACTATGCACGTAAAGTATGCGGATTTGGCCCCGTATTCCATCCCTGTGGCGATATTGCGCAGGATATGCCGCGTATCCGGGCGTTTTATCATGACAAGGTGGGCAAGTATCCGGAGCAATGATCAAGACCTGTTGCGTTGACCTTTTGCACGGGGCGTAGCGTCAACGATTTGATGGCTGGCTGTTGTCCACTGCCTGTAGCGGGATAAGTTGCAGGAAAGGGCCGGCCAGCAGTGACTGGCCGAAGTCGATGGCGCTGAGGTGTATCTTCTTATTGGTGATTGGTGAACTCAGCCAGCAGCGCCAGACGGGCGATGATCTTACTCATTTCCCGATTAAATGACAGATTGCGCTGTTCTGGCGTGATTTCATTGGATGGCAGCAATCTGTCGTCCTGGCCCAGGCCTCGCCCTGGCAGCCAGGCGGCCACTTCCACATTGTAAGCTGCTGGGTATTCAGACCGAGGACCAGATAAGCTGGGTGTGACGGCGTCTTAGTGCTTGGGGGCAAACAGTGCTTGCCATCCCTCCACGCCCAGCTTGTTCACTGTTTCGATGTTTTTCTCGAAGATGGCCTCAGCTTCCGGAAAGGCTTCGACTGCACGATCAATGCTGCTCTCCCTGATCAAGTGCAGCGTCGGCCACGGGGAGCGATTGGTATAGTTGCTGATATCGTTGATGCCCGTTCCGGCAAACTGAAATTTGGGGTGAAAGCTGGCAACTTGCAGCACGCCGTCCAGTTCCAGTTCGTCCACGATGGTATCGGCAATATCCTGGAATTCATTGAAATCGAGGAAGCGCTGCAATACATAGGGATGAATCAGCAGGGTGGTGTCGGTCTCTTCCGGGTCGGTATCGGCCAGGAGTCGCAGTTCCTGTGCCAGTTCTTCTGCCAGTTTTGCCGGGTCTGTGGCTTCGCTGACCACCATGCGCACCTGGTTCTTCACATAGACTGATTTGGCAAACGGGCAAAGGTTCAGGCCGATGACGGCTTTTTCCAGCCATTCTCGTGTGCTGGCAATGACTTCTTCGTGAGTAGGATTTTGCATGGAGTGACTCGCCTGTCAAAAGAAATGCTGCGGGCAGCATGTAGCAATGCAAAAAACCCGGACAAGTCCGGGTTTTTATCAGCCTGTGATCTTAATGAAAAGATTACAGCGGCTGGATGTTGGAGGCTTGCTTGCCTTTCGGGCCATCGACGATGTCGAAGCTTACGCGCTGGTTTTCGGCCAGGGTGCGGAAGCCTTTGGCATTGATTTGGGAGAAGTGAGCGAATACGTCGTCGCCACCTTCATCTGGGGAGATGAAGCCGAAGCCTTTGGAGTCGTTGAACCACTTAACGGTACCGGTTGCCATTTTGTTTATCCTTCAAAACGAGCAAGTTGATCAAACGCATGAAGTTCAAGGGAAATGGCGACTGAGGTACGGACTAAATGCCACTACGACAACTACACATCCACAACTTGAGCATCCTGCAGGCAGGCATACTGCCCATTGTTGGCAAGGTTGGCAAGTGATTTTTGTGCAGGTCAGTCATGTTTTGTGATCATCCCTGCCAAAAAACATTGTTTTAAATAAGGTTTTTGTGTGCAACAGTCGGCATTTAGCTACCAAAAAATCCATGTTTTTCTGCATGTTCCAGTGCTTGCTCCAGCCATTGCCCTGCCAGTGGGCAGCCATCACTGACCTTATTGGCGGCCATACTTAAAACCTGCTGCTTGCTTACCCCGTTTTCACGCCAGCTTTGTCCTTGACGGTTCAGGTTGAGCAAAATCGGCATCAGCCTGTCCATTGCCCGGGCGAAACGCGCTTCGGCTGTTTTTCTGGCCTCGAACTCCTGCCATAGTGCGATCAGGTCTTCGCTTTGTGCTGCCGGTAGCAAGCCGCAAATGCGACGCATGGCGGTCAATTCTTCGGCTTCGCGAGCGGCATGGTCTGTTTCTGCATAGACAATCACGTCTCCGGTATCAATCTCGCCCAGATCATGGATCAGCAACATGCGGATGACCTTGTCGATATCGATTGCTTCGCAGGCGTGTTCTGCCATGCTGATGGCCAATAGCGCGACTTGCCAGCTGTGCTCGGCTGAGTTTTCGTAACGATCAAGCCCGACAGGCTTGGTTTTGCGTAGTACGGCCTTGAGCTTGTCTACTTCAAGGATGAAATTAATCTGTTTTTGTAAAACGGCAAAAGAAGAGGGCACGGTAACTTTCAGAGGGTGGCGGCGCAATGATGGGCATGATACGCCGTGATGTTGACATGAGCCAAAGCATTGCCTGTCCGCAAGACGGTTTCATGATTTATAGTGCATTGACATCAGCTACAGGTGAGCCGGCCATGAGCGCAGAAGGACCTCTGCAGTTTGTAAGAGAAGATCCGGAAGGTTTTCAGGACTTTCGTGATGTTCTGTCTGATTATGCCCCCCAAATCGAACAATTGGCCGGCAAGCTGAGCCAGACACCGGCGTCACCGACACTGATTGCTGACCTGTTCCGCATCGTCCATACCATCAAGGGTGATGCCGGCTTGTGCCGGGTGATGTTTGTTGTTCCCTTTGTGCATGCGCTGGAAGGTTTGCTGGGACGTTTGCGCAGTGGCGAGTTGCAATACCACGATGTAATGGGGGATGTTTTGCTGCTGGTGCTGGACCGTATCGAATTGGTCATGGGGCAAATTGCCGGAGCACGGCCGGTGGATGTCGCACAAATGAATACCTTGCTCGAGGCACTGTGCGCAATGGAAAGCCTGCCTCTACCTTCTGTGCTGGCCAGCTGTTCCCGGCTGGTTGCGGCCATGGTAGGGGTGCAGGGGCAGGGCGAGGTACCAAGAGTGGCGGAAACGGCACAAGCCAAACAGCAGTCGCGCCAGCAGGATCTGTTGCTGTTTCGTACCCTGGCTATGCAGCTTGAGCTGCGCATGCCGGAGTTTGTCGGCCGTACCGAGCGCAATTTGCGTCTGGCGCTGGAGCTCAATCGCCAGGCCGGTGGCTGGGTTGGTGCCGAACAGCTGGAGGCCGCTGTGTATATGCACGATGTGGGCATGATGTTCCTGCCCGAGTCCTTATGGCTGAAGACCGGCCAGATCAGCAACGAAGACCGCCGGAAGCTGGCGCTGCATCCGGCGTGGGTTGCTGGCCTGATGGGGCGTATGCCCGGCTGGGACGAGGCGGCTGTGATGGTGATGCAGCATCATGAAACACCAGATGGCGAAGGTTATCCCTATGGCTTGGTTGCCGGGGAAATTTGCCAGGGCGCGCGCATTCTGGCCTTGGTTGATGCGTTCGAAGCGGTGATGCTTAAACATGCCCATCGCGGTCAGCGTCGTTCCATGTTGCGTGCAGCTGCCGAGTTGAATGCGGCGGACAATCAGTTTGAGCGTGCATGGCTTGATCCCTTCAACCAGGTGGTACGGCGCATGCTGGAGCAGGCGGCTGTATAAAGGTATTTGATGAGGGGTTCGCTACCGTGGGTGTGTCGTCGCGCTGTTTACAAAGACGCGTATTCAAGTCGTGGCGGAGTGGGGGCAAGGGAATGCATGCCGACGGGGGCTTGTGGTTTTTAGCGCGCTTGGAGACAATGCGGCTCAATCCCTTTGCAGTGCGCCCGGCAAACTAGGATTTCTGCGGGGATAGGAAAGCACTGCAGGCAGGAAAGTCCTTATCTCTGTAGCAAGGCATGCCGATGGATTGAATGCGTGCCATCTGGCAAGAAAATGTGGGCCTTGTCCATTTCTTGTGAGAGGTTCCGGATTGCTGTTTATTCCGTTTTTTCAAGAAGCCTTGATATGTCACAGCCACCCTCCAAGATCAAGTTGCCTGGCAGTTTTTTGCGAGTGGGGCAGCAGCTCCCTGTTGATGTTTATGCAGCCAATGGCCTTCTTTTACTGAAAAAAGGTCATTATGTGTTAACGCCGGAGCAGCGTGAGCGTCTGCTTGATATGGCGCATGGCGATGCAGAGGACGTGGCCATACGGCAGGAGCGGGAGCGCCTGGATCGTGCTGCGCAGCGTGGGCGGGAGATCGTCAGCCAGGAACCGGTCAATCCACTGGTCGAGGTGGGGTTCATGGCCAGCCGACTGGAGGCGATGCTACTGCATGGCTTGGCACTACCCGGCTTGGCTGGCCGGCTGGAGGCGCTGGTGGAGGATGTGCTGGAGCTTGCCCAGCGTTTCCGGAATGGTATGTTGGCCTCCTTGTTTCTGGTGCCGGTGAAATCTCACAGCCTGCGGGTAGCTACTTTGCTGGCTTTGCTGGGGCGCCGCCAGGGCGTGCCGGAAGACCGTTTGCGCAGTCTGGTCGGTGCTGGTTTGTCGATGAATATTGCTATTGCGCATCTATTGAATCAGCTGGGGCGCAGTCGGGATGCACTGACGCTTCATCAACAGGAGGCCATGTATGCCCATCCCGTATTGGGGTCTGCCATTTTGAGAGAGGCAGGCATTGCTGATGAGCATTGGCATGTGCTAGTACAGACCCATCATGAGCAGGATGACGGACAGGGCTATCCGCAAGGGCTGCGCGGGGAGGATATTCATCCGGATGCCCGCCTGCTGGGCCTGATTGACATGTTTTGCGAGCAGTTGGAGGTTCCGGACGATATCACCCTGCCCTCGCAAGTAATGGCCAGTTTGTTTCGAGGTGAGCTGGGGGGTTATCCGCCGGCACTGGTTTCCTTGCTGATCAAAGAAATGGGAATCTATCCACCAGGCAGTTTTGTCCGGCTGGCCAATAATGAAATCGCCGTGGTTACACATTGTGGCGACAAAGCCAATCAGCCACGCGTTGCTGCGCTGCGCAAGGCGGATGGGCCGCCTTACGCCGATGTCTTGCTAAGGGACACCCGGCAGCCCATGTATCGCGTGCAGGAGGCCGTGCCCGCGGCGCTGGCGGCAGTCAAGCCGGCTTATCTCACCCGCTTGTGGACAGCCCGCATGCCAGGGTGACTGTCTTGGCCTGCTGAGGCAGGCTTATTTCGCCGCACTGGCGGTTTCAGCCTGTAGTGGATGGACATCCACAACCGATAGATCCTGTACCTTCCATACTCTTCGGATATGGCCAAAATCACGGTCCTGTTGATTGCTGAGTTTCAATTCCGGCCGATAGGAAAGGTCAAGGAAAATTTCTCCCAGATAGACGCTGCGGCCACTGTAGACATCGAAGCCAGCATTGACCGGCAATGACACCGAGCGCCATTGCCGAGTCCAGCCGACATCTTCAAACCAGTTGCCCCAAGCGTCGACCAGTCGATAGTGCCCAGGGGGCAGGGTGAATAGTTGCAGCTTGCCATCCACGGGGCTCATGCCTTCCGCGCCAAATACCGTGTCGGTATTCATGCTGGCAAAGCCGTTGGCCACCCGTTCCCCCTTGTCGTTTTCGATGCGCAGTCCCGCCGTGGCGGAATCCTGATCAAACGCACGGGCTGTCAACGAGACAATGGCAAAACCATAGCCGGCTGGCGGGGTGAGGCTGCCTTGCAAATGATCGGCGATGGTGGAGCAGGCGCTAAGCAACGTTGCCAGCAGGCAGAGGCAAGCGCTTCTGACAATGGCCATGGTGGCTTCCTTTTATTGGTTGAGTGAGGCAGTTTATTCTGTGCTGCATATTACGCCAGTAAGCTTGATGCCATCCTATCTGTACGCGACACATTATTGCATCTTGCCACCGTGTATGGTTCGGGTATGCTAGCCGCTCGTTTTAGAAGCTGTTCCTAGTGCGCTATGCTTCGGCGATACTGCGTTGAAAACGCGTTCGGAATGCTCATTTACGCCATGTAAACTCCGCTTCCTCATGCGTTTTCGCCTTGTCTCGCTCTCGCTCGCGAGACTTTGAACACGCTCTTAGAGTTAAAACAATAAACAGATACAAGGGATCCCCATGGAACAATTTGACAATGTCAGCGTGGCCAAGCGCGCCAATGTGTACTTTGATGGCAAATGTGTCAGCCACAGCATTACTCTGGCAGATGGCACCAAGAAGTCGGTAGGGGTGATCCTGCCGTCTCGCCTGTTATTCAATACCGGCGCACCAGAAGTCATGGAGCTGCTGGAAGGCAAGTGTCGTATCACCCTGCATGGCAGTAAGGAGACGGTGGACTATGAGGGCGGTCAGCGTTTCGATGTGCCCGGCAATAGTTCCTTCCAGATTGAGGTGCTGGAAACATTGCACTATGTCTGCCATTTTGGCTGAAATACAGTATGGCCTGTTGTCTTGTAGGAGGATGTGCGGACAGAGGCTTGTGCTGTTTTACCAGTGGGGCCGGGCAGCCGGCCTCCTTACAATGCGGAAGAATGCGGATGACCAGGCTATCTTGCCTTCCTGGTGCTGGCAGCAGCGCTAGCGACGGATCAGATAGCGGATAGTTGGACCATCCTGCTGAATATCCAGGACCTGGTAGCCATGATTGCTGGCATCTTGCGGAATATTGTTGATGGATTGCGGGCAGTCGCTAATGACCTCCAGAACCTGACCCGCTTGTAATTGCGGCATGGTCTCCAGCGTGGCGATGGCCGGGTAGGGGCAGGGCTCGCCAGTCATGTCCAGCCGAAAGTCGGGGATGATCTGAGTCATGCGTTTGCCTTGACCGTTTGGCCTTGTTCACTCTTGCGGCTGAAAAAGCGTTTTTCCCACCACATGACTGCCAGCATGGCCAGGGCCAGCAGACCGTAAGTAAGCATCAGGCCCCCTTGCGGGCCGAACACCACCAACAGGTTGATCTTGCCGTAGTCGTTTGCCAGTAATGGTCCCAGCCTGTCCCACCAAGCTGCCAGTAGCGTGGCACCAATGATATTGCCTAGCCCGACCCACCAGTAGTGCACCTGGCCCTCTACCGCGCGATACATCCAGCCGGTTTCGCAACCACCCGCCAGTACAATGCCAAAGCCGAACAATAGACCACCGAGCACGGCATTGGGGCCGGCCCACATGATTTTGGGTGCCACGCCGAGCTGGACATAGCTATACACACCGATGGTGCTGGCCGCCATGCCCAGCAGGATGGCCTTGGTCATCTGGCTGCGGCCAGTCAGCCACAGATCACGGAAGGCCGAGGTAAAGCAGATTTGCGCCCGTTCGATCAGCAAGCCAAAAGCCAGGCCGAACAGGGCTGCCATGCCCAGCTTGGGGGTGATAAGGCTTTTGCCGAAGGCCCACAGGATGAATAGCAGGAAGATCAGCATGCCCAGGCGGAAATGCCGCCGTGCTCGGCTTGCATGCTGTTGCAGCGGGGTGGCTGCGCTGACCTTTTTCAGATCAAGCGGAACACGAAACAAGGGGAGCATGGTGAAGCGGGCACCAAACCAGGAGCCTGCTGCGGTGGCAAGGGCAAAAAACCAGGCATGCAAGGAAAATTGTGGAATCCCGGTGAAAAAAGCAGCCAGATTGCAACCCATGGCCATGCGAGCGCCAAAGCCGGCAATCATGCCACCGCATAATGCTTGTGCAATACGGATACGGTGCCGTGGCAGGCGCAGTTTGACATTGTTGGCCCATAGCGCAGCACTGAGGCAGCCGGCGAACATGCCGATGATCATCATCCCATCAACCCGGTCCAGCGGCGTGCCGTCCAGATGGATGATCTTGAAGTAGGCCCAGTTTTCCGGATGGTAGCCCATCCATTGCAAGACATGTCCGCCCCAACGAGTGAATTCACCGGTGACTGCCCAGAATGTACCGGTAATGCCAAAGTAATAAGCTGACAAAACCCCAGCAGCCAGGACGGCAGGCAAGGGAGCCCAGAAGCGGATCAGATAGCGTTGCTTGAAATCATCCCAAGACATGTGGTGGTTCTCCGCTGGAAAAGAGACATCATGTCTGCCGATTATGCCGGTCGGGTTGTCCGCCGGGCAAGCGGTGGGAAGGAAAATCAGCGTGCAGCAAGCATCTGCACCCCTATTCGTGGTTTTTGTTGATCTGGCCTGATTTGAGTTGTTGATAGTCGCTCAGTACGGCTTCCACTTGCCGGGCGATTTCGCTCAGCATGGCCGCATTGTCGTCACTCTTGAACTCCTGCAGGCAACGTTTGGCTGCGTTGCAGACCTCAACGGCGGCGTTGAAATCTGCCGCACCCAGAACCTTGCCATTGCGGATCTTGCGATAGTGGATGCTCGCCATGACTGCATATTTTCCGGCCAGTTCGTGCTGGGCAAATTGTTCCTGGCGCAGCATGGAAAACAAGTGGTCCATGATGATCCGGCAGGCTTCTTCCGTGCGGGCCAGTCGTTTCAACTCGGC
>Ga0187781_10004038_pt1 | contig 10965 bp, 10 predicted proteins | sample 0715_SJ02_MP02_2_FD_132447 | JGI IMG/M metagenome (GOLD analysis project Ga0187781, IMG submission 132447) | Tropical peat soil microbial communities from peatlands in Department of Meta, Colombia - 0715_SJ02_MP02_20_MG | ecosystem: Environmental > Terrestrial > Soil > Wetlands > Peat | place...
ACGTAAGTCAGGTATTCCAGGCCGAACTTGGTGGCGTCTTCCAATCCCTGAAACTTGGCGTCGATTTCAAAATTGGTTTTCTTGCCTTCGACTTTGGCTTCGCCGGAAGCGGGCTGCAAAAGATCGGTTCCATGGAACTCGATCTTGGCCGATCCGCCCTGCAATCGGTAGTGCATAGCTTTGGTGACGCGCGAAACCGTGGGCGGGGGCGCCGGCATGTCGGCGGCGGTGACTTGTGGAGCCGCAGCAGGAACGGCCGACGGAGATTGCGCAGCCGCAATCGCGGCGGCCGCGAAGACGAAAGCGACGAAAGACGCGGTTTTCACGAGATTCCCAATCTGGGGGAAACTAATAGGTTTCTAACCCTCTATGTTCGGCGATCCGTAACGCAATGGAAAGGACAGCAAGGGATGCGACTTTAGTAACCTATGAGCACACCGTTCCGGCAAGGGAAACGTTTTTTGTCACTTCCAATTCCCTAACAAGCGACGCAAATCCAGCAACTGGCCGAGGTGATAAGAATTATGGTCGGCTACCAGCAATGCCTCGCGCAAAATCGTCTGACCATCGCCCCACGGAATCTTGGCGAACAGGTCCGTCTTGGGATTGGCGACGAGCGCCTGCATGGACTCGAGATCGCGGCGGAATTGTTGAACGCTCTTGTTCCAGGCTGCGGAGTTGGGTGGCGCGGCCGTTTCCGGCCAGTAATCGTCGGGCCATTTGAGTGCCTTGTATTTTGGATTGCGGCTGAAGTCGAGGATGTCCCACTGCGCGATGCGGAGATGCTCTAGCAGCATCCACGGAGAGTGCGGATAGTTCGCGGGCTTGGTCCCGCGTAGGGCCGGGGCAAGATTCTTGATCACGTCGTCGAAGGTGGCGTGGGCGTGGCCTCCGGTGAGAAGTTCTATAAGATGCTGGCGCAGGGCGGCGTGGGGATCGGTAGTGCGGGATTTGGCCATGGCAATTCTCCGGGGTTGTTAGATGGCCGATGTGGCAGAAAGATGCGGGTTGGCGCCGCTGCGCGGATAAGAGTGCCGGCGCCAGATTGAATCGCTACGGGATGAAAGCAATCGAGCCCTTGGGGCCGACGACTAAAGCTCCTCCGTCCCGGTAAGGGCTTAGGGCGTTGAAGGCGATGCCGAGTTTACTGTTGCCGCCAATGCGGCGGGGATTGTGGGGTGGACGGAAGTCGAAGAGGAAATCCTGGCCGACGATGAAAATGCGTTCTGGGGCCGTCGGCTGGGCGTGTTTCTTCTTGCCACCGGCGGCCGCCGCTTTTTCTTCCGCCGCCTGGCGAATCGCTGCCTGATTCACTGCCACGTCATAAGCGACGGCAGAGAAGTAGGCAAGGGGATGCAACGACGAAAGCGTCCACGTCTTGCCGCCGTTGTCGGTAAAGGCGAGATTGGGGCCGTCGTCGTTGGGATGCTTGTAATCGCCACCGGCGATGACGCCGTGCAGCGGGTCGCGGAAGGCGATGGAGAAGGTGCCGGCGGACGCGGGGCCGTGAAGCATGGGAGTCGGGAACACTTCCCAGGTCTGTCCGCGATCGTGGGAATGGAAAACGCGTGCGACCTTGCCTCCGGTGGCGAACCAGATGTTGGGATCGTCAGCGCCGCCGAAGATGGCAATGCAGGAGTTGGAGGCGGCGAATGCACCTTCACCTTCGAGAGCGTCGGGGATCTGCGAGGAACGGATGCCATGCCAGGTCTGGCCGTCCTCTGTCAGCAGAACTTCGAATTTCAGCTTGCCGGATTCGTCGGGGATGGGATCGCCAAGCACGATGCCGTGTTTCGAGTCCCAGAAGGCCATCGAGTCGAAGAATCCTTTGGGATGGGTGTTGGTGAATTCGAGTTGCCAATGCTGTCCCCCGTCGGTGGTGTGGTAGATGCGCGACAGTTCGCCCGGCCCGGCGGACATGAGAAACGCCTCATCGGCGGAGAAGGCCACCACGGCCCGGAAGTCCAGGTTTGCGGCGTCGGGAACCTGGGCAGGAGTCCAGTTTCCGCCATCGACGGTGCGGAGATACGTGCCGTGGGTGCCGCTGGCCCAGGCGACATTGCGCGAGACCGCGCTTACGCCACGAAGGTTCTCTGTCGTACGGGAGAGTTGGACGCGGGGGCCGGATTGAGCGGCCGCGGTGGCAGCGAGAAGGAGCAGCAAAGCGGAACGCATGAGGGCATTGTCGCAGGAAAGGGGGGAAGGGGCCAGAGCCGGGCCGGAACTATTTGGGATGGAATCGGATCTCGACGATTTCTTTCGTCTCTTTGGGGCCTGGGACCCATTTCCAATGGACGACGGCATCCTGCGCGGCTTTGGCCAGCACGGGGTTTCCGCCGACAACATCGATGGATTGCACGGACCCGCCAGGCTCGACCGTTACGCGGAGCTTGACGACTCCTTCCATATTGAGGCGGCGCGCCAGGTCGGGATAGGACGGGGCCACGCGCTCCATGATGGCGCGAGCGCTGGGCTGGTCTTGAGCCGCCACTCTATAGAGCGGACAAACGGCCAGAAGCGTGATTGCTGCCAAGCGGCGCATGAGATTTTCCTCAGGGCAGCGTAATTGGTGAGCGGCAGATAGGGCAGATGACGAAAGTAAGAGAACAAGGGCAGCGAGTAAGCGAACGCGAAGCTCGCTCCGCCGAGCAGGAGCCAAGTTCAGCTGAGCGAGTTCCTAATGGGTAGCGCGGAGGGTTCGTGCTGGAAGTGCTTTGGCTCCGGGCTTTAGCCACCAGATCAACCCGCCGCCCAGCACCAGGCCGATGGCGATCAACTGCGTCCCCGTCATCAGGCCTCCGAAGACCGAGCCGCGCCCGGGATCGCCGCGCAGGAATTCGAGGAAGAAACGGGCAACGCCATAGATGAACATAAATGCGCCGAAAATCTGGCCATCGAATTTTCTGCGCTTGAGCAGCCACATCAGGAAAATGAAATTCGCCAGTTCAACGGCGCACTCAAACAGCTGCGTGGGCTCAAGTGGGACGTTCAGTGGGGTTCCGGTGATGTCGTGGGCCAGCGGATTGCGAAAGACCACGCCCCACCAGTGATGCGTTTCTTTTCCGTAGCAGCATCCGGCGGCGAAGCAACCGATGCGGCCGAGGGCGTGTCCGAAGGCCAGGCCGGGAGCGAAAGCGTCGCAGGTGCCGAGGGCGGGCATGTGGTGCTTGCGCACAAACCAGGCGGCGGCGACCAATGCGGCCAGCAGGCCTCCGGAAAAAACTCCGCCCGCCTGCAGCGTGTTGATGCTGAAAATCTCACTGGGGTGCGCGGTGTAATAGCTCCAGTCATTGATGATGTAGAGGATTTTGGCGCCGACGATTCCGCAGAGCACGACCAGAATACCTAGGTTCCAAGCGTTATCGCCGTTGTATCCCAGACGCTCGGAGTTGCGCACGCTGATCCACAGGCCCAGCAGCACGCCCATGGAGACGAGAAAGCCGTAGGTTGGAAGGAAGAACTTTCCGAGATGAAAGAGTTGTGGGAGCACGTTGGATTGGATGCGTGAATCGCAGGATACGCTACAAGGCAGTGTAGCAGGGAAAAGCTCGTCGGGAATACCGCGAGAGGATTGTTGATTTTTGATTGCTGATGGTTGATTGAAAACCGCGCGTGCCCCGGCTTCTCAATCAACAATCATCAATCAAGAAATCAACAATTTAAAACAAGCCGACCCACTGAGCCGTGTGGCGGGCCGAGAATGAACCCGTCGTTAGACGTTGGGCGCCCGCCGAGACCCTTTAGGCATCTCCGCATGGCGGAGCATCGCTCACCGGATCCTAGTTCGAGTCAAGCACCCGTTCATTCGGTGTTGGTTCAAAAATCGGTTACCGCCATCACCAACCTGGCAGGCCGGCTTTCATCTTGGATGCTAGGCAAAGCCGCCGCGCTTGGCAATAGGAAGAGCACAAATAGTTGGCAGGCGGCTTGCAACCAAGGTAATGCTGCATTTACAGATTCGCTTGCGAATCCGCCAAACACGGACCGCGCAGGGCACCAGAGTGCATGCGTGAAGCACGCGGAAGTAATTGATTCTGCTGCTGGACTCTGTGGGTATACTCGTGCACAATTTGTTGAGTGCTAACAAGTGTGTCTTGCTGGGGCGTTGGCGAGACCCCGGAGAAGTCTGCCAGATGTCGAAAACTCGAGCGTTCACGCTGGCGGCGGTGGTGGTGTTGGTTGGCGCGCACGTTTTATTGCTGGTCGTCGGGTATGCAAGTTCTTCCGCGTCGCTTTGGGGGGACATCATCGGCGCCGTGTTTGCGCCTCTGCTGGCGTCGGTTGCCGCATGGTCTGCAGCTCGCGATTCTGTTGCTTTCGGCAGGCGCGTTTGGCGATTAGTTACGCTCTCCCTTCTGCTGGCCGTCATTGGCGGAGTTCTCTATACCTACTCGTACGATTACGCTCAGAAGCCTCCCGGCTTTTGGCCGAGTGACATCTTCGTCTTTTTCTGGGCTGTGCCCGCGATGATGACGCTGTTTCTGAGTTCCAGGGATCCCACCAACGGATTTCGCTGGCTGCGCATTTGCGATTTCGTGCAGGTCAGCACCCTTGTGCTCTCGATGGAGTTGTCGCAGTTGTACGTTCCGTCGCGCTGGCAAGCCTCCTCCGATGTTATGGCCAGCCGCGCCCTGGAGGCGGGGATCTTTTTTTTCGGACTGCTGGCGCTCAGTTTTCTGGCGCGCGGAGTATTCACCACTTCTCGTCTGGCTCGCCGCCTTTTCCTTCGGCTGGCCGTGTTCTTTTTCGCATTCAGCATCACCACAAACGTGACGCTCTACGGCTGGGCCGCGAACAACTACAAGCAGGGAACCTGGCCTGACCTTTTGTGGACCATCACGTATTGCCTTCTGGCGGCGCTGGCGGCCACCTGGCGCGATCCTTCGCGAGGCGTGACTAAAACCCCTCCTCCGCGCTCACGCCGTACAGAATTGCTGGCTCAATTTCTTCCGCTGCTCATCCCCGCCATCGTGTTTCCGCTGGCATTGGGCATCGCCCAGGAACAGTTTCTCTGGTCGGTGATCCTGGTAACGGCATCCTTCGTCGCCGCCAGCGGGCGGCTGTTCGTGGTGCAGAACCAGATGCTGGTGAGTTGGCGAGAACTGGAGAAGAGCCTGGCGCTGCTGCGGGGAATTACTGAAGGCGCCACCGACGCCATATTCGTGAAGGATCTCGAGGGCCGCTATCTGATGATGAACTCGGCGGGCGCCCGCCTTCTCGGGCGCTCGGTGGAGGAGGTGATTGGCCGGACTGACGCGGAACTGTTCGTTCCCGAGGTCGGCCGGGACATTATGGATCGCGACCGCAGGGTGATCGAGTCAGGTTACGCTCAGACTTATGAGGAGGTCGGCACGGCAGCGGGCGTGACACGGTCGTATTCCGCGATCAAAGGCCCGTTTCACGATCCCAACGGCCAACTGATCGGCCTGCTCGGCATTTGCCGCGACATTACTGATCGCAAGCGGGCGGAGGAAGAGATTCGCCAGTCGCAGAAGAAACTTCGCATGCACCTCGACCACACTCCTCTGGCGGTGATCGAGTGGGACCTCGACTTCCGTGTAGCCGACTGGAATCCCGCTGCTGAACGCATGTTCGGATACTCCCGTGCAGAAGCCCTGGGACAGCATGCGCATTTCATCGTCCCGCAGGAGTATCGCGAGCGCGTGGACCGGGTCTGGCAAAATCTGCTCGCTCCCAAGAACGGTGTTCCAGTTCCGGCCGGTCCCAGGTTCGGACGGAACGATAACGTCACCAAGGACGGGCGCATGATCTCCTGCGAGTGGTACAACACGCCGCTGGTGGACGACTCCGGACACGTGCTCGGCGTCGCCTCTTTAGTCCATGACGTGACCGAGCGTGTGACGCTGGAAGACAGACTTCGGCAGTCGCAGAAAATGGAAGCCATCGGGCGACTGGCCGGCGGTGTGGCTCACGACTTTAACAACCTGCTCACCGTCATCATCGGTTATGCGCAGTTTCTCGCCGATGACGCTCCTGCCGGCAGCGCACAAGCCGATAGCATCGCCCAGATCCAAGCGGCGGCTGACCGCGCGGCTGGCATCACCCGCCAGTTGCTGGCCTTCAGCCGCAAACAGGTGCTCTCGCCCCGCATCATCAACTTGAATGACATCGTGCTGAACTTGGACTCGCTGCTGCGGCGGCTCATCGGTGAGGACATTGAAGTGATTGCCATGCCCGCCAACGACTTGGGTTCAGTCCGGGCGGATCCCGGGCAGATTGAGCAGGTCTTGATGAATCTGGCTCTGAATGCGCGCGACGCCATGCCGCAGGGCGGCACGCTAACGCTGGAAACTGCCAACGTTGAACTGGATCAGGCCTATGCCAGTGAACATCAGCCGATCAGTCCGGGTCATTATGTGATGCTGGCCGTCAGTGACAACGGGCAGGGCATGATCCCGGAGGTGCGGGCTCGCGTCTTCGAGCCGTTCTTTACCACCAAGGAAGTGGGCAAGGGAACCGGCCTGGGGCTCTCGACCGTATACGGGATCATCAAACAGAGCGGCGGCTACATCTGGGTTGACAGCGAGCCTGGCCGCGGAACGAGCTTCAAGATTTATTTCCCCCGCGTGGATCTGCCGGCGCAAACCCTGGGACCGGAACGGCACACCAGTGGCGTGCAACGCGGCACCGAAACCATTCTGTTGGTGGAAGACGACCCGCAACTTCGCCAGCTCAGCTCCTCCGTCCTGGCTCATTGCGGCTATAAGGTTCTGGTCGCAGGCGGCCCTGAGGAAGGGCTCGCGGTCGCGCAAGCGCCCCCCCGGGACATCCGCCTGCTCATTACGGACGTGATCATGCCCACCATGAACGGCCGGCAGTTGGCGGACAAAGTTCTGCAGATTTGTCCGAAAATGCGCGTGCTCTATATTTCCGGTTACACCAACAACGCCATCGCCCACTATGGTGTGCTCAATGAAGGGCTGTGGTTTCTGCCGAAGCCCTTCACCCTCTCCGCACTGATTGCCAAAGTGCGCGAGGTTCTGGACGCGCCGACGGGCGGAATGTAGAGCGGGCACACTCCACAGAGCTGCCGCTAGGGGTGCCCTTCGGCCCAATAGCTGGTGCGGGCAAGGACGGTATCGTTGGGCGAATCCTTCAATCGCACTCGAATTTGGTGCAGGCCGGGATGGGGATCTTTCGGCGCGAAGCTCAGCAGATAGCGGCTGTGCAGGTGATTAGTGAAACTGGTCACGCCCATGTCGAATTTTTTTCCGCTGGCGAACAATTCATATTCGCCGCCGGTCATGGCGACCACCGCGCTGGGGACGTTCTTGCGCAGCGCCTGCGCCGAACGGTAACCCAGATCTAAGAAGTTGATGCCCTCGTGCATCTCGCTTTTGTTGCCGCGGCCGGTGTCCAGGATGTTCGAGAGCCCCGGCGAGAAGGCGAGCGCGTACATCAACGCGTTGCTTTGGCCGATGGCCGCCACGGTCTCAGTAACCTTGTGAGCGCTGCCGTGGTCGCGGGTTTCGCTGATCAGCAGCAGCACGCGCTCCCGTCCCTCTGCTTCTTTCTTCAACAAATCGACGGAGTAATTGATGGCATCGAGAATCGCGGCCTTGTTGTCGCCGGGCTGAAGGTTCGAGAGGTCGTCGTCGATCAGGCTTTCATCGCTGGTGAAGGGACGCGTCAGTTTGACCAGGCTGCCGAACTCCACAATGGCGACGCGCGCCTTTCCGCCTTCAAACAGCGGACCGAGCATGGCCGTGAGACCCTTCATCCGCTCAAATTCGTAGCCGGCGCGGCGCCCGGTTTGAATGGCAATCACCAGCGAAACCGGCTGGCCTTCGGGCACTTCGTCGAGGCGTATGGCCTGCTCCACGCCCTCGTCTTCGATCACGAAGTTCCTGGCTTCCAATCCGTAAACGGTCCCTCCCTGGCTGTCCTTCACCAGCGCGGGGACAAGCACGACGTTGGCTTGCGAGCGGAGAGTTGGTTCCTGGGCGGGAGCAAGGGAAGCGACGGCGAAAACGACGAGCAACCAGGCGCAGCGCAGGCTAACCTGCCTTGCGTTGCGTTGGGCCATCGTCACGCAGAACTTCGTCCAATGCATTTGCTAATAGATGCGCACGTTTGTTGTAAGTGGTTGCTCCACTTTCCTGCTTCTTCTGCAGCAGGTGATATTCGTCGGCGATGTTCAGGGCCGCCAGCACCGCCAGACGCACGGTATCAATCGTGTTGGTGGCCTGGGCAACGGCGCGCATTTTGCTGTCGACGTATTCGGCAAGCTTGAGAATATATTCGGGATCGGACCCACGCAGGTTGTAGGCCTGGTCGAAGATTTCCACGCGCACGCTGGCGTTCTGCGCATCTTTTGCAGGTTGATCTTTTACCGCGGTTGCCATGCTCTTGACTCCGTGAGGATGCGGCTTGCTGCCACCCGCTCCAAGTCCTGCTCACACCTGCACTAACTTGCTTCGGCTAACGATTCGATCTGCGCCAGCATCTTCTCGACGCGACTGCGGATGTCCTCGCGCTCCTTCTTGAGTTGCACGGTCTCGCGGCGCAAGCGCGTGAGTTCCTCTTCCCGATCTTCATTCTGCTGCCGCAAGCGCTGCACGTCGCGTTCGGCCGCAGCCTGGGCTTGACGCGCCGCCTTGTACATCTCAATAGTGCGATAAACCTTTTCCTCCAGCGCGCGGAAATCGTCGGCGGGAACCTGTTCTGCCAACTGCTCGACTGCATTGGACGGCATAAGTGCACTTTCCCCAAAATGATTTTCGAACTTCTTCGCAGTATACTCCACATTTTGTGGACCATCGACCCTTGTTATTCCGCGACACAAAAGCGGAATTGACTATAATTCGCTACCGGGAGGCCCGAACCATGAAACCGATTATCTATCTAAGCCTTGCTTCTGTTCTGGCGCTGATTGCTCTGGCGCCTTCCAGCGCAGCTCAGACCACGGTGGAACTGAAAGACGCTCAGGGCAAGTCCGTTGGCCAGGTGGTCATTTGGGATCAAGGCACGGGAGTTGCCCTGGATCTACACCTGCATGATCTTACTCCGGGAGAACATGCCATCCATTTTCATCAGGTGCCGAAGTGCGAAGGCCCGGATTTCAAGTCGGCCGGCGGGCACTTCAACCCCGACGGCAAGAAGCACGGTTTCGATAGTCCCGAGGGGCACCACGCTGGAGATATGAAGAACTTCATGGTGGGCGCCGATGGCAAGACGGCAAAGGTCCACCTGGAAAATGGTGAGGTCACTCTGAAAGAGGGTCCGCATTCGCTGCTGACGAACGGCGCCGCGATCGTGATCCACGCCAAGGCCGACGACTATAAGACGGACCCCTCGGGAAACTCAGGGGACCGGGTTGCGTGCGGCGTGATTACGAAGTAGGGACGTCATCGGCAGCGACCGCCGGAAAAATCAGCCAGCGAGTTTCGCCAGCCTGGCTGCGGCGTCATCGAGGGTTGCTGGTTTCTTGCAGAACGCGAACCGCACCTGCCGTGCGCCGTCGCGCGGATTGCGATAGAAGCTGGACCCAGGCACGCAGGCCACGCCGATTTTCTCGACCAGGTGCCGGGCGAACGCCACGTCATCGCTGAAGCCAAACGCGGAAATGTCGGTCATTACGTAATACGCGCCGCGGGGACGGAAGCAGGTGAAACCGGCCGCCGCCAGTGCGGGAATCAGGTGATCGCGGCGCACGCGGTATCCTTCGGCCAATCGCGCGTAATATTCCGCAGGCAGGCTCAGCGCCACGGCTCCGGCTTCCTGCAGCGGCGCGGGAGCGCCTACGGTTAGAAAATCGTGGACCTTGCGAATTGCGCTGGTGATCTTCTCGGCCGCAACCGCCCACCCCACGCGCCAGCCCGTCACGCTGTAGGTTTTCGACATGCCATTGATGGTGACGGTACGATCGCGCATTCCGTCGAGCGAAGCCATGGACACATGCTCTGTGCCGTCGTAGAGGATGTGTTCGTAGATTTCGTCGGTGATGGCCAGCACGTCGAACTCGAGGCAGAGATCGCGAATCAGTTCGAGTTCGGCGCGAGCGAAAACCTTGCCCGTGGGATTGTTCGGCGTGTTGAGAATGATCGCCTTCGTGTGTCGGTCGAACGCACGCCGCAGTTCTTTTTCGTCGAAAGTCCATTCTCCGTCCGGTCGCGCGGGCGGACGCAGTTTTACGAATTTTGGTTTCGCGTCGCTCAGAACTGAGTCCGGGCCATAATTCTCATAGAACGGCTCGAAAATCACGACTTCATCGCCGGCGTTGCAAACGGCCAGCAAGGTCGAGATCATGGCTTCGGTCGATCCGCAGCAGACCGTAATTTCTTTTTCCGGATCGACAGCGATTCCCTGCCACACACCCATCTGCCGCGCGATGGCATTGCGCAGGCTTTTTGCTCCCCAGGTGATGGCGTATTGATTGATGTCGGCAGCGACGGCCTGCCGGGCGGCTTCTTTAATTTCCGGCGGAGCGGGAAAATCGGGGAAACCCTGCGCCAGATTGACGGCGCCATGAAGCAGGGCCTGGCGGGTCATGTCGCGAATCACGGATTCGGTGAAGTGCGAGACCTTGTCGCTGAGAAAATGCTTGCCAGGTGCGGAAACCGCAGGCTTGCCGGCTTTCGTGCGAACCGATTTCTTGCGGGCTGACTTCTTGCGGGTCGACTTTCGACGATCGCTCACGGCTTGAACCCCACGCTCTGCCAGAGTTCCGCGGTGCGGAACATGGTGCCGTTGGTGATGACGTACTCGACTTTGCGCGAGTTGCGAATGTCGTCGAGCGGATTGGCGTCGAGCAGGATCAAATCGCCGCGCTTGCCTTTTTCGACCGTGCCCAATTCCTTCTCGAGTCCCATGACGCGCGCGGGCACGATGCTGGCGGCCTGAATGGCCTCCATCGGCGTGAAGCCGGCCTGTACGTACAGTTCGAGTTCCCGATGCAAGCTGTGTCCCGGTACGGTTTGGTCGGTGCCGGCCACGATCGGGATC
>Ga0187781_10004042_pt1 | contig 10959 bp, 8 predicted proteins | sample 0715_SJ02_MP02_2_FD_132447 | JGI IMG/M metagenome (GOLD analysis project Ga0187781, IMG submission 132447) | Tropical peat soil microbial communities from peatlands in Department of Meta, Colombia - 0715_SJ02_MP02_20_MG | ecosystem: Environmental > Terrestrial > Soil > Wetlands > Peat | place...
CCGATTCCGGCCAAACCGTCGCTTTCTCAATCTTGTCCAACAACCTGAATCTGCCGGCCAAGCGCGTCACGGATACGATCGATGGGATCGTCGAAGCGATCATCGAGGACGCACCCTCGCGGCGGTAAGGCGCGGAAACTGGGCCTGCTGGATTCCGGCAGGTTGCTATGCGCCCGCGAGCACAAATAGCCGCTGGAATCGCCGTTTAACCCCGCTTTTGCCCCGAACGCTGGTGTAAATTGGATACATTGCGGGTCGCGGTGATCGAATAAGAACTGAAATCTCTACGAATGGGACAAGCCTCAACACAGCCAGCGCCCGTGCCGCCGGAAACGCTCCGGCCCGACGTGGATAACGAGGAGAAAGCACCTGCGTTCGAAAGCGTCCGGCGCCAGTACAAAGCCTTGGAGCGGAACGCCCACGGCCTGTGGCAGGTACTCAAGGCCCTTGCTTCCACCGATCATCCTCTGCTCGCCCACTTGATTCCCATGCGCCGCTGCAATCTGGCGTGTACCTACTGCAACGAATACGATAATTTTTCCAAGCCCGTGCCCACCGAATTGATGCTGCGGCGTGTGGACAAGCTGAAGGAGCTGGGTACGTCGGTTGTCACCATCAGCGGTGGCGAGCCGCTGCTCCATCCCGAGCTCGATGCCATCATCCACCGTTTGCGCCAGCGCCGCGTCGTTTCCGGGCTGATTACGAACGGTTACCTGCTTACTGCCAGCCGCATTCATGGGCTGAATCGCGCCGGCCTGGAATGGCTGCAGATCTCAATCGACAACGTGAATCCCGATCAGGTCTCGAAAAAGAGTTTGAAAGTGCTCGACCGCAAGCTGCAACTTCTCGCCGCCCATGCCGAGTTTCACGTCAACATCAACTCCGTGGTCGGCGGCGGCATCAGCCACCCGCAGGATGCCCTCACCATCGGCCGGCGCGCGCTTGCCTTAGGCTTCAGCTCGACCGTCGGCATTATTCACGACGGCTCCGGCCAGTTGCAGCCACTGAACGAAGAGGAACGACGCGTTTACCACGAGATGAAGAATCTGGAAAAACGCAGCTTTACCCGGGTCAACTCCTTCCAGGACAACATCGCGCTCGGCCGTCCCAACCAGTGGCGCTGCCGCGCCGGCTCCCGCTATCTTTACATCTGCGAAGACGGGCTTGTCCACTACTGCTCGCAGCAGCGCGGATACCCTGGGATTCCACTCGAAAAGTACTCGGTAAGCGACCTACGGCGCGAGTTCCTGACCGAAAAACCGTGCGCGCCTCATTGCACGGTTTCGTGCGTACATCAGGTATCGATCCTCGACTCGTGGCGCGCCCCCCAGCACCCCGCAACCCCATCGGAACCAGCCAGCAGCCTGGTGAAAATCAGTACCCAGTAGCCGGTACCCAGTACCCAGTACCCAGGAAAATCTGCGACTCCCGGTAGCATCTATTCTTGACGATCGATCTGTTCTCGAACCGAGCTTATTAGACCATTCAAGATGCGCCCCACCTCTTGCACCCGCTCAATGGCGGCTGAGGCGGAAGCAGGATCCGCGTACCCCAATCTTTCTGCGAGATTCAGTTGGGTTTCCAGTTCAGCGAGTGACCCAGACGAATGTCGCAAGAAATGCAGGAACTCTCGACGATTATGGTGGGCTTGTCCTTCGGCGATATTGCTCGGTACCGATACCGCCGCGCGGCGGATCTGGATAGTCAGACTGTAGACCTCTCTCTGCGGGAAGCCGTCCGTGAGCTCATAAACCTCCACAACCATCTCCATAGCCTTTTGCCAAGCAACCAAGTCTTTGAAGTGTTGTCCCATGTTTGGATCCGATGTGCTGGCTACTGGGTACTGGCTACTGGGTGCTTAGAAGGTAGTCGCTACCGTGAAGCGGAACGTCTTCCGCGGCTCGCGCAAGGTATAGCTGGAACTCAGACCGTCCTTGGTGACTTGATACGTGTATTGGCCCGCGCCCAGGTTTTGGCAGGTCGGCGACTTGGGGTCGTTGGGAGAGCAATACGGAAACATGGTCCGGGTAATGGCGATCGGCGCCGTCGCGATGCTGTACAGCCGCAGCGCATTATAGGCGTAGTAGATGCGGAAGGGAGCGTTGATCACGGGTAGCATCACCTGCAATTCCAGCCCCGTCGACATTCGCGGCACCCAGTTCGTGCCCGGCACCGCATGCAGGTATTGCGGAATGTTCAACTCCGACCCGCGCGTGGCATAGGCCTGGTTACAGGAAAAGCCAGCGGTCAACGCGGGGCACCCGAAGTAGGTGCTGAGCAGGTTCTCGTATTGCGTCGGATTAATCTGCAGCTGGGAATCGCGCAGAATCGCCACCGTGCCCGCATCGACAAAGGGCGCCAGGGCAACGGGACCCGCGATGGTGTAGCGATATTCCAGGTTCCCGTTCAACGCCAGGTCGCCGCCGGGCGTAACCAGTTGCGAATAGGGGATAGGCACGTTGTAGCAGTTGGTGAGACAGGTGGTTCCATTGGTACTGGTCCCCACCGGGAAATTCGGGTTGGCCGGGACGAAATCGGGATGCCCGGGAGTGCTATCCGGGTTTTGCAGAGCCACCGTCTGCACGCTGGGCAAGTAGGCGATCGGAGAAACCGTCCGGATATCGAAGCCTCGCAAGTCGTTTTCTCCGCCCAGGTACGCTCGTTCAAACGGAGGCGCAACGATCCCGCCGAAACCCGTGATGAACGATCCCTGCACGTTGTACCCGATGGTATTGCGGCGCTTTTGCACCGGGAAGAACTGCTTGTATACGATGATGGGCCGGATGCTGTTAATGGTGCCGCCGAGGCCCGCGATCTCTGTCCCAACGAACAGACTCTTGCCCTTGTGAGGCGCATACGCGGCGTCGAGCGTGTTCATCGTGAAACTGGGAGTAATCTTACTCGTGATAATGCCGTTGAGTGCGTTCGGACCGGTTACGCCACTGAAGTTCAGGTTATCGAACAGCAGTTTCGAGGCGCTGCTGACGGCGACCAGCGAAGACCGGTCAAACGAATAACTAATGCCCAGTCGCTTGAGCGTACGCCGCAACGGATAGCTCACGCTGAGAGTGAATCCCGTGCTCGATTGCGAGTAATTCTGCAGGTTCTGCAGATAGTTGTTGGGCAAATTCAGGCTCTGCCCGGTCAGAATCGCATATTGCCGCGCCTGGTTGTAGTTGGTCTTGCGCAAGTACACGTTGAAACCGGTTTGGATGGGTCGGTCCAGAAAATAGGGTTCCGTGAATCCAAACACCACGTCGCGCTGATACGCTCCCAGGCTGGCTTGCACCGACAGGGTTTCGCCCAGTCCCAGAAAGTTGTTGGTGCTGTAATTGATGCCGACAAACGCGCCCGCCAGTCCGCTGACGCCTCCCTGCAGCCCGATGCTGTTTTTGCCCTTTTCCTTGACTTTGAGCGTCAGGTCCACGCTGCCGTTCTTCTCGTCGAGATGCCGTTCGGTGGTGTTAGGATCGTCCGGCTTCAATTGCTCGAAGTAGCCAAGTTGGTTCAGCCGCAACATACTGAACTCCCACAGCCGCGAGTTGTAGATTTGCCCTTCTTCCAGGACGATCTCGCGCCGGATGACTTTGTCGCGAGTGGTGGTATTGCCCTGGAACTCGATGCGCCGCACATAGAACTGCTTGCCTTCGTCCACATCGATCACCAGATTCACCAGCTTCTTTTCGTCGTCGAAGTTCGTATCGGGGACGGACGTGAAGTTGATATAGCCGGCCTCGCCGTATGCTTTGCGCAGGTTTTCCAGGCCCTTGGCGACTTTTTCGCGGCTGAAGATTTCGCCGTCCTTGATGGGGAACAGGTTTCGCAGCGCCACCGTATTGGTGATCGCCTTGTTGTTCTTGAAGGTGATCGAGCCCAGCCGGTAGCGCGCGCCCTCCTCGATGGGCATGGTGATGTCGACCGCTTTTCCCGGCCCCGCCTGCAGCAGCGGAACATGCGGCCCGGTATGGCCCGTGTCGTGAATATCGGTTTTCGGATCTTCCACCAGCACCTTGAAGTAACCGCGGTTCTGGAATTCGGCGCGCACCCGTTCGGTATCTTCCTCGAGTTTGGTGGCGTCGTAGGTCTTGGCGAAGATGTTCTCCAGGAAGATCGAGTGTGGTATGCCGATCGGCTTCAGGTTCTTCATGGACGCGCGCAGCACGCGGTCGCTGATGTGTTTGTTGCCGCGAAACCGTATCTTCCCCACCTTGACCTTCGGCCCTTCCTTCACCACGAACGTGATGCCAACGGCCGCTGGCGGTATGGGCCGCACCTCGGTGCGGATGGTGGCGAATTGCCGCCCATGCTCGGAGAGCAGCTCCTTGATCACCACTTCCGCTTTCTTGATCTTGGTGGGATCGTACTGGCTCTCGACCGACAGGCCGACCTTGCGATCCTTGAATCGGTCGAGCACATCGCTCGTTGAAACCGCGCTCAGGCCGGTGTAATTGATCTCGCGGATGGTCGGACGTTCCTTCACATAAATGTGGAGAATCCACCCTTTGGCGCTCTGTTCCCGTTCGAAGCGAATGTCCTCGAAGTAGCCCGTGTTCCACAGCGCGTTGAAGTCCCGTTCCAGCGCCGCGGTGTCGTACACATCCCCCACCTTGGTGAAGATTCGCGCCTTGACGGTGTCGGCCGGGATGCGGCGGTTGCCATGAATTTGGATGCCAACGATCAGGTCTTCCTGCGCGAATGCCGCCGTTACCAGCAGCACCAATGCGGCCAGCCACCAGAAACGGACAAGGAGGCAATCCCGCCGGCCCATTTGTGAGGAAATCAAACGGTCCCCCCTCGTCGATCCGCCCATGTGGCGGCCGAGGTGCTGGGCTCGCACAGGGATATCCTCTCCACGGCGTTGAATTGCAACGACCTCGAAAAAGAGCGTTAGGAAAACGGTAATTATACGGTAGAGCGCGGAAACCGTCCAAGGCGGGGAAAAGGGATTCTTGCTCCTCCGCTCACGCCCCAAACAGCTTCCATCTCAAGACAGACGGAATCGCGCGCCGCCGCGTTGCCCGCGCCGCAAGTTTTTCTGCGCGCGCGGCTCACCCTGATAATCTGGCAAGCGGTTTCGTTCCGCAAACGCCGTTAGACCTAAACGCGGCAGAAAGAAGTGGACTGCCGCATTTTCCAGCCGCGGAGCCGGCGCAAGTGCGGGGTCCCCGGCACGCGCGGTTTTCGCGTGCTGGGGTGCAATGCAGCCCACGGCGCAAGCCGTGGGTAAAGGGTGGAGATGATCAAGCCACGGAGTGGCGCAAGAAACGCCGCGACGAGAGCTTAAGGGAGGCCCGCCATGTGGAAATGGAAAAAATTTCTGCGGCGCTACATGCGCATCTTCATGAATCTCTGGCCGCCCTTTCTGGGCGCCGGAATCCGCGTCAAGCGCCTCCAACCCGATTGGAAGCGCATCGATGTCGAAATGAAACTCCGCCTCTGGAACTCCAACTACGTCGGCACTCACTACGGAGGCTCGCTCTACTCCATGGCCGATCCTTTTTACATGCTCATGCTGATCGAGAACCTCGGACGCGACTACGTCGTCTGGGACAAATCGGCCAGCATCCGATTCCGAACGCCCGGCAAGGGCACCGTCGCCGTCAGCTTTCAACTCGCCGATGACGACATCGCCCAAATTCGCGAAGCGCTCCAGACGCAGGAAAAACTCGACCGCACATTCCTGGCCGAGATCAAGGATGAATCCGGCACGGTCGTTGCCGAAATCCAGAAGGTCGTGCAAATAAGAGATAAGAAGAAAATGCAAAAGCCCGCGCCCGCCCTGCCGCGTTCCGCCCAACCAAACTGAAAAAAGGGCGGCCGTGTCGGCCGCCCATCTTACGAAGCGCAAGCGATTTCGTTCGACTATTCTCCGGCGGGCAGCACGCGCACATGCCCGGCCACCACGACGGGCTGTCCATTATTCGGGTTCTTGAATACCAGCCCACGCGAGATCAGGTTGGGCGTTCCCGCTGCCTGCAATCCGGCGAGGCCGTCGATGTTCACGAAGTCCGTGACGTTCCCCGTCAGTACGGTGAACGGTCCGCCGGCCGCATAGCTCAGCAGCGCGTCATTCTGCATCTGGAAGTAGCCCAGATTGCTGCCCGTGCCGCCGGTGATAGTCACGCTGTTGGCAACCAGCGCACCGAACGCGCCTTGCCGCCGCAGCGACACCATGTCGGGAGTGAACACGCCGCCGGCAACCGTCCCGCCGATGAAGATGCGCTGCCCCACGACCAGCGACGCGTTGCTGAACACCTGCTGCGTGAGGATGTTGTCAAAGAAGCAGACGTCGTAGGTCGAAACGCCGCTCAGATTGATGGTCTGCACGGTATCAACCGGAATCACGCCCGAGGTCCCCAGCTCTTCGCCGACCCACATCGTGACCGTCTGCACCGCGCCCGATGTCGGATTCACAGCCAGAACGCGGCCGGAAATGAACGCCTGGTCAGTCGTGATCAGCTCAACCCCGCTCGCCAGAATGCTGCCGTCGTCCTGCACCGTTCCTATGACCGAAACGATTGCGTTCGGCGTCAGCGTGCTCAGCGTGTTCGAGCCGTTGTACTGCGTCGACTGATTGACGTCGATCGTTTCCTGGAATCCATAAGGACCCTGCATCAGGAAAGTATTGTTGTCGGTATCCGCCGAAACGAGATTACCGGTGAACTCCGTGATCTGGCCAAGGTCTTCCGACGCCGAAACTGCTTGCACCGTGATCACCGGATTGATCGCACCGGTCAACTGGGTGCCGTTGACGACGAGCGAGTCCTGGACGTCAAAATCCATGTGCAGCCCGGCCAGTTCTTTGCTGCCGACAACCAGCGGCGCGCCCGTCGGAAAGGGAACGGTCACCGTCGTCTGATTGAAGGAGCCGGTCAACTCCTGCACCGAGGGCGGATTCGTGGAAACATCAACGTAGCTGATCAGAGGAGCTGGGTTGTTGGTAAAAGTGATCGTCGCGCTCGTATAGGTTCCCGGCGCAATTTTGTTGAAGGCAAGCAGCGAACGCAGACCCATGAGGCGGCCAAAATCCACGGCCGTCGCTGTCGTCATCGCCTGCGCTGTGGTCGAGGAGTTCTGCAGGGTGATGCTGTTGATGGTGACGTTAAAGCCCACAACGGAAGACACGGGAGCATCTTCGCCGGTGACGAAAAGCCCTCCTTGCTGGGTGCCCGTAGTTGAGTTGCTGTTGGAACCCCCGCAAGCGGCCAGCAGCGCCAGCGCGGCAGATAAAATAACCAGCTTGCCAAATCGATTCATGATCTTTTCTCTCCAGGATGCCGGCGGCTCGGGGGAGCAAAGTTTCTGCCTGGCACACTGAATTTAACCCGCGGCGCGGCCCGGAGTTTCCTACTTTTCCGTAACTGTTACCTCCGAAATCCGCGCTGGTAGCCCGCTTGAGGCATTTGCGCGCTGGGGCAGCGACTTAGGTTTCCGATGGGGCCTGAGCACAGTGCCCCAGAGCCTGCCCTGAGCGAAGTCGAAGGGTTCGCGCGCGTGGCCGGGGTTCCCAGCACGCGCCGTTTTGGCGTGCTGGGGTGGTGGAGCGCGCTAACCTGGGTGCGAGTGGGGCGCGCGCTAACCTGGGCGCAAGCCGGCGAGCGCCCGCGAAGGCCGGGGGCTCGCTTTTGGGTGGCGCAGCGCTTTCAGCGCTGCGATCCATGCCCCTCTCTTGATTACGGCTTCAGCCGCTGAGGTAGTCACATCTGGCGCCCCAGGTTCGCGCGTATTTGTTGCGCCCGAACTGGGGTGCAAAGCGGGAGCGCCCGATGTGGCCACGCGACAGAATTTGGCGAGTCGCAAACCATTGCAGCTCGCGATTCGTCCATGTGATCTGCATCACAGATTATATACAAGAATATCGATCATAATAGTTGTGTTTCTCGATCCGGAGGGCGAAACTGGCGCTGCAGAGCGCAAAGGATGTAACGGAAGTGATCGGCAACACTCCGTTGAATCGGCCTAGCGGAGTGACGCAGGGAGCCGGCGCAGACTCGTTGCCGCGCACTGGTGATCCGGCTTGTCCTTGGGATTCGGGGTCGGTTGCCTTCAATTCAATTCGCGAGGTGAATTAAAGTGAACTCATCGTTTTCAAGAACTTGGTCCGGCGTCGTGGTGCTCGTCGTCGGCTTGGCCTTCATACTTGGCTCTCCAGCTCCATCTCACGCTCAGGCTCTTGGGTGGGAAGGCGAAACCGGCGTCTTCGTGACGCCGCTGGCATACACAGCTTCCGCCGAGAACCAGAAGATTCACGCGGTAACGGCGTATCACTTTCTGGACGCAGGTTCGGTGATCGGCGTATTTCACCAGGCCTCGATCGAGATTGGAATCGGCAAGCGCCTCGAGCTCGGTTATACGCACGAATTCCATGCGTTTGGAGGCGATCCGAATCTGAGCCCGCTGTGGCAGAACGGCTTCGAGATTTTTAACGGAAAATTGCAGGTGGTGCCGGAAAACTACGGAAAGAAGAAGTGGGTTCCGGCTATCTCTACCGGCTTTATCGCACGAACGGACGTTCGCAATGTCGGTAATTTTCTAGCCGAGTCGAACCCCAGCAAGATGAGCGGCAAGAGCAATGGTGATGTCTACGTGGTTGCTTCCAAGGTCGTACCGGCCAAGCCAGCCGCGCTTGTGCTCAACGCCGGCGTGCGCGGCACGAACGCGGAACTCTGGGGCATGGGCGGCAACGCCCCCGACTGGCAGGCACGCGCCTTTGGAGCTGTCGCGTTTGTGTTCACCGGACCAGCTAAGAGTTCCATCATCTTTGCGTCTGAGGCGTCTCAGCAGCCGCACCATCCGTACTATTTCGACGGCAGTACCGGTGCCCCTGCGCTTAACATCCCAACCACCCTGGTTTACGCCGTGCGCTTTGTCCCCAGCCCGAAGCACAAGCTGAACTTCGACTTCGGAATCGCGCAAATCGCGGGCCGGGTCTACAGCAGTGGCACCACCATTATTGATTTGCAGGCGCGTCATCAGGCCGCAGCCCAGGTGTCGTACGGATTCTAGGGGTACATGGTTGCGTGTCATCGGCTTTGATGTTGAGGCCCGGCGCCCTAGATTTGCGCGCGTGGCCGGGGTCCCAAGCACGCGCGCTTTTGGCGTGATGGGGTGGGTGGGGCGCGCTAACCTGGGTGGGAGTGGGGCGCGCGCTAACCCGGGAGAGCTGACTCTCTCCCAAGCCCGACGCGCGCACACCCCTGCTTTCCCCTTGACTTAAGAAAGTCCCATCCCCAACCATCGAACATAGCGCCGCATGGACGCTCACCCGGATCGCCCCGAGCAACCCGGAATGTAAGTTCTTTCAAATCAAGATTTTGGGATGGTAATTATCCCCTAGCGTCAAGTATACTAGAGCTACCGTGACAGGGCAGTTAGCTCAGTACGAGAGCATTCTGTACAAATCGTTGAATTTGCGGCTTATTTCCTTGGAGGCTCGAAAAGCTCTTTCCTATAGCATCGGTGAATCGAGCGACCGGCTTAGAATCCATTGATTCCTGATCTTCAAACACCCCGAGAGACTGATACGGCATTTCCCAACTGTCGAACACTCGCAAGCTTAGTGCAGCGACGTTAGCTTTCGCCTCGTTTGGCACTCCGTAAACCAGAAGCGGACGTTTCATGCTGTTGATGTGACAATCAACCAAGTAGTTTCCTTTGGGATCGCGATCCTCGTCCTTCCAGTTGAAACTGAGCCTTGTGTCATCGCCAACGCTCTGTCTGATAAATGCCATCAAATCTTCCATGAACGTAGAACGAACCAATTCACGAGAGAGGAATGTAATGTCGTTGACTTTTGAAAGGGCCTGAATGAAGTTAAACAGTGCATCTCCAAACCGCGATTCGATAACAGGAAGGACGAGTTCTCCATCTCGGTTTTGGACGAAATAGCGAGAAAGTGCACTATCCATGACCTCCTTGCGGTTTCCTTCGGCTCCGCTCTCAAGAGCCTTGTCGTCCATCCAATATGAAATGTGCATGAGCGTACTGGCTTCGTCAGTAAGAATCCATTGTCCATTTTCTTGCTTTAGGACAATGACATAGTGATCCCCATCGCCAAAACGAAACGGAGTTGCGACCAAAAATCGACCTTCGCCCTCTTGTTCGAGATCGATCTGCTCGCAGACTCGATGCTTGAAATCGTCTTTGACTGATGCGAGATTCATTCCGGCTGTCCACTAAAGAGCGGCGATTCTTCGATTGGAGCGCGGAACCCACAGTCGGCTAGCAGGCAGTTGATAGCACCATCAAGGTCTGCATAGCGTGTAGTGATTTCGGCAAAATGTTCCGCGTCTGCACCATTCTTCTGGTATCTCTCTGTTGCTGTATGAATGTGAAACGCACGAAATCTGACGTTATCGTCAAGGTGATTTGTGTGCCAATGAGATTTCCCGTTGTAACGACGCAGATGAAAAATCGTAGTCAAACCCGGAAGTTGGTAGCCGAGAATGACCGAAAAATCGAACGGATTGATCGTTGACTTCCTTACTTTAATCACAAAACGATTCCCAGTCGTAGCGCACTTGATCTCATATTCCCGACGCCAGTGTCGGTTCCGTTCGCTTAATCTTGTGATTGGTTGCAGTCCATCGGGGGCTGCTTTGCGCTCGGCGATCAATTCTGCAATCGCACTGTCCGTGAGGATGGTCAGCATGTATTGTGGGTTGACTTTTCGACACGAATGCGCGACACTCCCCTCTAGAGGAGCGTTACGCCTTAATGCCCGGTCGCCCTAAGCACCCCGCCAAGAGTCCGAGGGACGACAAAAGCAAAGAACAGCGCCCGTATACCTGGGGCGAGTTCGATAATCTCGTTGAGCGGGCGATTAGAACGCCCGCTCGCAAGCCCTCTCCAAAATCGAAGTAAAAATCAGGTTTCCTTGATCGCGCCGATTGTACCTGAAACTGTACTCATTCAGGTAGGTCTGCAAATACTTTTGGCTGACCTGATGATAAACCCCGC
>Ga0187781_10004043_pt1 | contig 10958 bp, 5 predicted proteins | sample 0715_SJ02_MP02_2_FD_132447 | JGI IMG/M metagenome (GOLD analysis project Ga0187781, IMG submission 132447) | Tropical peat soil microbial communities from peatlands in Department of Meta, Colombia - 0715_SJ02_MP02_20_MG | ecosystem: Environmental > Terrestrial > Soil > Wetlands > Peat | place...
CATGAGCGCGCTCCAGCTCAGAGACCTCACCGTGGAGCGCGGCGGCCGCGCCGTGGTCAGGGAGGTATCCGTCGAGATCCCGGCCGGCCAGGTCACCGCCCTCCTGGGCCCGAACGGCGCGGGCAAGTCGACCCTGGTCCTGGCCGTCGGCGGCGTCCTGAAACCGAGGGCCGGCGCAGTCCTCCTCGACGCTCAAGGCCAAAAACCCGAAGAGATCACCGGCCGTCGCCCGGAGCGGATCCGCCAGGCCGGTGTTGCGATCGTCCCCGAGGGCCGCCGGCTGTTGCCCGACCTGACCGTCGAGGACAACCTGCGCGTGGCCAGCTACGCGCTGTCCCGCGAGCAGGCCCAGGCCGGCCGCGAGAAGGTCCTGGAGCTGTTCCCCCAGCTCGGCCAGCGGCTGGCCGCGCTGGCCCGCACCCTGTCCGGCGGCGAGCAGCAAATGGTCGTGCTGGCCCAGGCCCTGATCTCCCAGCCGCGATACATGCTGATCGACGAGCTGTCGCTGGGCCTGGCCCCGGTGGTGGTCAGCCGCCTGATCCCGGTGATCCGCACCATCGCCGAGTCCGGCACCGGCGTGCTGCTGATCGAGCAGTTCGCCACCGTTGCCCTGGGCCTGGCCAACCACGCCCACATCATGGAGGGCGGCCAGATCCGCTTCTCCGGCCCCGCCAGCGAGCTGCGCGCCCACCCCGACCTGCTCCAGTCCGCCTACCTGCTCCGCGGCAGCACCGGCAAGTCGGCCGCCGTATCCCCGCCGCCCGCCGTCATCCCCGATTTATCGAGGCCGAACGGAGCGTGGTACCCGCTCTCTGTTCTCCCCACTCGCCTCCGGGCGCTCTTGACGCGCCTCCTTGTTGGTCTGGCCGCCTGCGGCGGCGGGCCCTCGTCGCTCGTCCCTCGCTCCTCAGTCCACTCGGCGCCGCGCCCTTTGGCTCGCGGGGCCCCCGGCCGCCAGCCCGATGGTGAACGCGGCCGGTACGGCGTCCAGCGTGTGCCAGGCCGGAACCGGCGGCCCGCAGGACGCGCTGCCCAGGCCGTGGTGCGCGGCGTCCAGATGGAGGTGGATCCGCCCGTCCGGTCGCAGGTCGCAGGTGTGCCGCGCGTCGGCCAGCGCCGCGGTGCTCCACGGCCGCGCCGTCAGGTCGATGACCGGATCCCCGATGATGCTCAGCACGGCCCCGTCGGGCCGCGTCAGCCGTGCCCAGCGCACCGCCCGCCGGTTGCCGTTCTCCTGCGGGCGGACGTACGGGGTCCGCAGCCCGGCCAGCGTGCGCCAGTGGCGCCCCACGCGCCCGGCGCTCTCGCTGTCGCGGTAGGCCTCGCCCGGCCCGAGCCCGAACCATTCGAGCTCCGCGTCCTCCCCGGCCAAGCTGAGCGCCACCCCCAGCCGGGGCAGCGGGACGTCCCAGCCGCCCCGCGGCGTCACCGCCACGGTCAGCCACGCCCGCTCAGGATCCGCCCGCCACAGATAGGTCACGTCCATCCCGGCCGTGCTGCCCGCGGCCCCGACCCGGGTGCGGACGGACAGAGCCGCGCGGCCCACCTCGACGTCGAGGAGCTTATGGTGCAGCCGGTCCAGGCCCGCTCGCCGCCACGCGGCCACCAGCGGCTTGTCGTTGTCGATCGGCGCCCGCCACAGATCCAGCCGCGGCCCGGCCAGTTCAAGGCCGCCCAGCCCGGCCAGCATCCCCGTCCGCCCGTCGAACCGCGCCGGCCCCAGCGTGATCACGTCCCCGTCGACCGCAGGTGCGACCCCTGGCCCCGCCCCCGCCCCGCCCCCGGCCCCCGCCCTGCCGCCCGACTGGCCCGCCCGCCCGCCGCCCGGCTCGCATGTCCGCCCGTCGACCCGCCCCTGCGCCCAGGCGACCTCGCGCCCTGCGGGCGCCCAGTCCTCCGCCTCGCCCAGGACCGCGCTGACCGTGAGCCAGGCCTCGCCCCCGGCCGCCCCGTCGACCAGCCGTCTCAGCTCCTCCGGCCACCCGACGCTCCCCGCCGCCCCAGCCCGCACTGCCGGCACCTCCAGCTCACCGCTTCCGAGCGCCACGCCCTCCTCTTCGAGGGTCCACCGCCAGCGCAGGTAACCGGTCTCGCGGGTGTGGTGCAGGTTGCGGACCCCGATCGGCCGGGCGCCCGGGTCGACGCTGATCCGGACCGGCTCGTTCACCTTTGTGTACTCGACCAGCCCGGGCGACGGCGTGCGATCGGGGAAGACCAGACCGTCGATGACGAAGTTCCCGTCGTGGACCTCCTCGCCGAAGTCACCGCCGTAGGCGTAGTACGGTGTCCCGTCGGCGGCGGTGCGCGCAATGCCGTGATCGATCCACTCCCAGACGAACCCCCCGGCCAGCCGCGGATGCGCCTCGAACAGCTCGCGGTAATCGCGCAGCCCGCCGGGCCCGTTGCCCATCGCGTGCGCGTACTCGCACAGCAGGAACGGCAGCCCGCGGCGGTGCTCGTCCTGACGCGGGTCGGCCGTCCGCGGTTCGGCCCGATGGCCGATGGCGGCCAGCTCGGAGTAGCCGACGTACATCCTGGAGTACACGTCGGCGTAGGAGCAGTTCTCGTGGTCGCCCTCGTAGTGGATCAGGCGGCTGCCGTCCCTGCCGCGGATCCACGCGGCCATGGCCGCGAGGTTCGCGCCGGTGCCGGCCTCGTTACCGAGCGACCACGCGATGACGCATGGGTGGTTCTTGTCCCGCTCCACCATGCGTGCCGCCCGGTCGAGGTACGCCTCCCGCCAGGCCGGATCGTCGCTCGGGTTGCCGCGCCAGGCCTGCAGGGCGAACCCGTGCGTCTCCAGGTCGCACTCGTCGACCACCCACAGCCCGTAGCGGTCGCACAGGTCGAGGAAGCGCGGGTCGGGCGGGTAGTGGCTGGTCCGCACCGCGTTGATGTTGTGCCGCTTCATGGCCAGCACGTCGGCCAGCATCGTCTCCGGCGACAGCGTCCGGCCGGCGCGCGCGTCCCATTCGTGCCGGTTGACGCCGCGGAGCATGACCGGCGAGCCGTTGACCGTGAGCAGCCCGCCGGTCACCGCCACCCGCCGGAACCCGATCGCGACCGTGATGCGCTCGTCTTCGGCCACGATCTCGCCCGCGTACAGCCGAGGCCGCTCGTCGGACCACGGCTCGACGTCCTCGATCACGTGCGGCCCGGCCGGGTCGGCACCGGCCAGGCCCAGTTCGGGCACGGCGAGCCGTGCCGGTGCCGAAGTCTGCACCGCCAGCGTGCCGCGCCCGCTGCCCGGGTCGAAGTCCGCGTGGACGACGAAGTCCTCCAGCCCCCGCGTCACGATCCGTGTCGGGCGGAAGATCCCGGACAGCCACCACATGTCCTGGTCTTCCAGGTAGCTACCCGCCGACCACTGGTGCACGCGGACGGCCAGCACGTTCCGGCCGTGGCGCAGCGTCGCTGAGACATCGAACTCGGTCGGCAGGCGGCTGCCCTGGCCGTCGCCGAGCCGCACCCCGTTGAGCCACGCCGCGAAACAGGAATCCACCCCCTCGAAGCTCAGCACGGCACGCGCGAGCGGAAAGCCGTCCGGGACCGGCAAGTCGCGCCGGTACTCGCCGGTAGGGTTGGCGTCCGGGACGCGCGGCGGGTCCACCGGGAACGGGTAGGCGACGTTGGTGTACGCGGGCGCGCCGTACCCGGCCAGCTGCCAGCACGACGGCACCTGCAGCTCGGCCCACCCGGAGTCGTCGAACTCCGGCCGCTCGAACCCCCGGCTCAGGTCGGACAAGCCGGCCGCGAGCCGGAAGCGCCACGGTCCGTTCAGGTCAATGGTTGGCAGGCTCGAGGCGAACCACGCCCGCGGCCGCAGCCGCCCCTGGCCCGGACTCGGGTCCTGGACGTAGGCATACTCCTCCGTCACCAACCGATTCTAAGCAGCGGGTGCGAGGCCGGCCGCTTACGCCTCCTACCGGACCGGATCACCGTCCGCAGGCGCAGAAGGCGGCGATGGCGCTGCGAGGTCCCCCGGCCCCGTTTCGGGGGCGATCGAGCGCAGCTCCGGCGTTCTGAGCAGCGCCTCCCGGAAGGCAGCCGCAGTAGGAAACCGATCGCCGGTATGCCGGGCGATCGCCTGGCCGAGCACGGCGCGGAATTCAGCGGAGACGGGCAAGCCCGACAGATCGACCTGCTCGCTCACGATGGCGTACATGACGGACACGGGGCTCGTCAGGTGGGCCCAGGGGTTCTTGCCTGTCAAGCAGTAATACAAGACGAGCCCGAGCGCATAGATGTCGGCCCGGGGGTCCGGCCCGCGACCCTCGATCACCTCGGGAGCCATGAACGCTGGCGTCCCGATGAACTGACCCGCCGCGGTGAGCTGGGTCACACCCGTACCGATCCGGACGGCGATGCCCAGGTCGGTGAGGACAGGCCCCCGGTCGGCCATCACGATGTTGCTGGGCTTGAGATCCAGCCGCACGACATGCTGGCCCGCGATGTACTCGAGGGCCGAGGCCAGGATCTGGCCCATCGCCGCGACCTGGACCGAGGGAATCGGTCCCTCGTCGAGCACCATGGCCTCCAGGCTCGGCCCGTTTAGCCACTCCATGATGAGGGCCGGGTTGTCCGGCCCTTCCAGGACGTCAAGGGTGCGCGCGATTTGCGGGTGGTCCAGGCGCTTGGCGATGTCGGCTTCGCGGCGGAACCGGGCCATCGCGACGGCATCATCGCTCAACCCCGGCCGCAGCAACTTGACCACCACCGGCCTGCTGGTGATCAGGTCCTGGCCCTTGTACACCGAGCTCAGGCCGCCTTGACCGATGAGTTCGCCAAGCTGGTACCGGTCGCCGATGACGCGGGCCGGCGGCAGCAGCACCACGTCGCCAGGCGGTCCCCGGTACCTCGTGGCGGCCGCCGGCGGTGCCGCTGGTCGCCCGGGACCCGGGTACGCGCCGCTGTCGCGCCCGGACGCCGCGCCTTCCGGGGGTAGGGCGTCCGCGGCAGCGCTCCCGGCGTCCGCCGCGGGCCGGCTGGACGATGCTGGCCAGGATGGTGGTAGCGACCAGCTCGCACCGGTGGCGGGCTGGGGGTAGTCCAAGGGTAGGCCCGCCGCGGCCAGCGCCGCCTCGCGGGCGGCCCGCTCTGATTCGTGCTGGGCCGCGAACCCGTAGAGCAATTGCCGGATGTCCGCGGCCAGGCGGAACACCGTCTCGCTCGAGTCGGCCACGTCGCCGTACACGGTGGCGTTGGCGTTCATCTCCCGGAGCACCTCCAGGATCTGGTGCCGGGCCAGATGGTCGAGCAGGCCCTCGACATTCTGCTGAGAGACGCGCAGCAGCGGGTCGAATTCGGCGTCCTCGCCCTGCCGGAGGAGATCGGCGGCGGTGAACGGCACGCCCTCGCTCTGCAACACCCAGTCGACGACGTAATAGCTGCCCAGCCGCCAGCGGTCCTCATCGATCGCCACGGGAAACAGCCAGTTGCGCCCGCTGCGTTCGATATAGTCGCGCAGAATCCGCTCGAGCTTCGCGTAGAACTCCACCCGCTCCATGTCCTTGGCCGAGATCCGCAGGCGGGGCCGGCTGTCGTCGTCCCAGGTTACGAGGCTGTTGACCTCGTGCAGCAGCCGACGCGGGACACCTCTGGCCTTGAACCGCAGGTAGTGCACGAGGTCCTCGTCCAGGTCCGGGTCGACGGCGGCACCATGGCTGACGATGTCCGCCATGAGCCGCTCGGGCGCGTCCCAGATGCAAGGGACGTACAGCCGCCAGCCGAAGACGCTCTCGTAGACGCCGTTCCCGCGCGCCATGTCCCGAACCGCCCGGTCGTGCAGGTCGGGTCCGGCGACGACCAGGAAGTGCGCGCCGGGCATGGTCAGCACGTTCTTGATCCCGCTGAGCAGCTCTTCCACCGTGGCCAGGCCAGCGTCGTCCGCGGTCAGCTTGTCGACTTCGTCCAGCACGATGACCAGATGCAGCCGCGGCTGCTCCGGCCCGGGCTGCCTCGGCCGCAAGCGCTGCCGCCAGGACCGCCGCCCGGCGGCTGGCATGGGCATGCGAGCCACCAGGTTGACGATGCGCATGAGATCGTATTCGACGTCGGTCTCTGAGTAGGCGAGGAAGGCGGCCTCGGTGGCCAGCGACTGGCTCCGCTTGGCCGCCATCGAGACCGTGGGGACCGCGAAGTCCGCCGCGCCCAGCTTCCCTGGCCCGATGCCGAGGCCCAGTCCCGCCGATCTCTCGCGCGCCTCGGATTGAGTCTCCTTGAACGACAGCGAGGTGCGCATGTACGCGACGAGGAGCGCGTGCCGCGTGTCGGCCGGGAGGCTCTCGAGCGCACCCGAATCGCTAAGCTTCTCGAAGACCCGGCGAACGATGGCGAACAGCAGCCGTTCCGTCGTCGTCGAGCGCGCGACGCTCAACATCACGGGCAGTACCCAGTCAGACGACGTGCGCCGGGCCTCAAGCTCGTCGAGTACCCGCAGGACGAGCGTTGACTTCCCCACGCCCCGGAATCCCGTAATGAGGAAGGTCCCGCCGCGTGAGTGCTGGAGGCGACTTTCCAGCTGGGCCATCAGCGCGTCATTGCCGAGCGGTGCGATGGCCTCCTCTCCGCCCCGGAATGGCTCATGGATGTACCGGAAACCCGGTTTCAGCGGGATGTTGAGCGTCCGGGCCGACGCGGTGATCCTCTCCCGTCCTCGCCGCCCGTCCAGTGCGGCGCCGAGGGCGTCGGCGAACGCGCCGCAACTGGCGAACCGGTCTTCCGGGGACTTGGCCAGGGCGCGCGCGAACACCAAGTCCACCTCAGAGGGCAGCCCCGGCCGCCGCGCGGTCAAAGAAGGCGGTGGCTTAGTCATCACCGAGTACAGGGCCGCCATCGGCTCAGGGTCAGCGAACGGCGGAGAACCGCTGAGCATCGCGAACGCCGCGCACCCCAGCCCGTACTGGTCGGTCCGGCTATCCACCGGATGGCCTTGAACTTGCTCCGGTGCCACATAGCCCGCGGTGCCCATGAACAAGCCGGTGGGCTCGTGGGCGTCCGCGGGAAGCTTGGTCAGCCCGAAGTCCGCCAGGTACACATGGGGAGACTTGCCGGACCGGGAATCCAGCAGCATGTTGGCGGGCTTTACATCCCGGTGCACGAGGCCCGCCGAATGCGCCTGGTCCAGCGCCGAAGCGACCGGCGCGATGATCTCCATCGCCTGATCCGGTCCCAGCGGACCTTCCCGGGCCAGCAAAGACGCCACGTCGCCGCCGTCCACGTAGCGCATCGCGATGAACGGGATCCCCTCGGATTGTCCGGCCTCGTATATCGGGATGATGTTCGGATGATCCACCGCGGCGGCCGCCTTCGACTCGCGGATGAACCGCCACCGGAACGCTTCGTCGCTGGCTAGCATCGGTATCAGTACCTTCAGCGCGACCCGCCGTCCCAGGCGCTCATCAAGCGCGCGGTAAACCATGGCCATGCCGCCCTGGCCGAGCAGCGTCTCGATCCGGTAGCCGACGATACGCGGGCTGAAATCGGGATTAGTCTTCCCGGGAGGAGGCGGCGGCCCCTTTGCCTCCTCAGGACCGCGGATCACGTCAGTCATCGCGAATCGCCTTGTTTCCTCCTCCGGACAGGCCCTGACATCTGCCTGCCATCGCCACCCGTGCCGCCAAACTCGCGGTCGATGCGGCCACTTAGGGCTCCAAGTATCCGTTTGCGGCGACATCGTAGCAACCCACAGTCACCAAGCACGAAGGCTGAAGGGCGGGACCAACCCGGCCCCGACGTACTCGCGGATGGCCGTCGGGTACCCTCGCCCCGCCTGGCGAGATACCGTGCGGCAGGTGACCTGGCCAGAAGCCAGGGGGAAGGTGCCGATGGATCGCGCGCAGCTGCTGGCCGAAACGGAGTCGATGCTCGGGGGAGCCGACCGCTGCCGGTGGCCGCTGGACCAGCCGTACTCACCGGGGCGCTAGCGGCACGCCTGTCGTCACGGTCGCGGCCGGGCCTGGGGCATGGGCCGCGGTGCCGCCCCGCCCAGACTTCACCCCGCCGCGGACCGTGGTACCACCGCCCGATCTCCGCAACGACCCCAGGGATAGGGTTGAGCCTCAGGGAGCACGCACACGGACATCGGGATGGGCGCCATGGCTTATGACGACACGACAGACAGCCAGTCGGCCGGTAACTGGCCCCAGGTAAGGTCCGGACCGCTCGTGGTGGGCGGGATCCTGATCGGAATCGGCGCCGTGGTCGCGATGGCGGGCGTGGCGGTCGCGGGCACGCACCTGGCCGCCGCCACCCGGGCCTGGATCAAGGAGCTGGAGACACCGCCCAGCCAGCTGGCCCGGCTCAAGTGGGAGCAGGCCAAGGCCGCCGCGGCCTCCGGCTCGGCCACCTGGCGGGAGCACCCGAACGCCAAGGTCGGCATCGCCCGGCGGTCCTCTTCCGGCTGATCGGAGCCGTTCAGACCGGTTCGGGTCCCTCGAGGTCGGCGAGAGCCCGGCCTCAGCCCTGGTCTGTCAGTCCGGGCAGCGCGGGTACGAGCAGGTGCGAGTCGTACTCGCCGCCGGCGTGGATGACGTGCGGGCCGTGGTTCACCGAGTCGTCGTGCCAGGCCTGGATCAGCGGCCGCGGGTAGCGGTAGACGTCCCGGCCCTGGATGACGAGCCGCAGCGTCTCGCCCGGCCGGAACAGCGTGCCCGACGGCAGGATCTCGATCTCCAGCGGGATGACCTGGCCCGCGGCGAGCGGAAGCTCCCGCCGGTGCGCGAGCACCGGCTGCCACGGCCGCGAGCGGGCCTGGTCGAGCTCGCGGTGGGATGCGCGCAGCCAGCCGAGCGCCACCGGCCCGTCCTCGAACACCGCGTAGAAGGGGAACCCGGTCAGATCCCCGTAGGCGTCCAGTTTCTGCACCGCCACGAACACGTCCAGGTCCCGCGCCTCCGGCGCGGACATCCAGACCTTGAGCTTCATCCCGCCGACCAGTTCGGTGGCCACCTCGAAGCGGAAGTCGAACGTGGCCCGGCCGCGGCCGCGCCCGGTCCGTTCGCTGTCGTAGGACACCGTGGCGGCCGCGGCAGGCCGGGTGCGGGTCAGCGTCCCGGCGGCCGCGTCTAGGTACAGCGGCTGGAATGACGTCCCGGGCACGGGCCAGTCGGCCGCGGTCTTCCAGGTTCCCTCGCCCCCGCGGTCCCTGACCTGGTAGCGGACCCGCGGCCAGTCGCTGATCTCGGTATCGCGGCCCAGCAGGAAGTGGTCGAAGAACGCCTGTTGGCGCCGCAGCCCGTCGGCACTGTAGTAGTAGCCCCACTTCTTCCCGCCGTGCGCGTCCAGCCATTTGCGCTCCGAGCCGATGTGGGCGAACCCCTCGAACGTGCCCCGGGTGTGCAGGCCCTGGTCCGACCAGCTCGCGACCACGTAGGCGGGCACGCTGATCTGGCCGAGCGGCGCCGCCTTGGACGCCCAGAAGCCGTCGAGGAGCGGATGCGCGGCGGTCTCGGCGCCCAGGTCCTCGATCCGGCCGGTCCCGTAGCCCCAGCGTTCCCCGATGTACGGCCAGAAATAGGTCTCCGGGATGCCGCCGTGCCTGGCCACCTCACGGTAGGTGTCGCTCCACCCCTCCCATGGGTTGATCGCGGCCAGGTGCCGCGGGCGGGTCGCGGCGATCATCCACTGGCTTGAGGTCAGGTAGGAGACCCCGGACAGGCCCACCCGGCCGTTGCTCCAACTCTGCGTGCCCGCCCACTCGATCAGGTCGTGCCCGCACGCCGCTTCCTCGGGGGACAGGAAGGTGGCGTCGCCGCCGGAGAACCAGGTTCCGGGTATGTCGGCGTTGACCACCACGTACCCCCGCGCCGTCCAGTAGACCGGGTCGGGGGATTCGAAGGCCGTGTACTCCGACAGCTGGCCGGGCGCCACCCCGCCGTCCGGGTACCGCTCCGGTAGCTGCGGCCCGGCGTGCTTGCCGTAGGGCGACCAGGCGATCAGCGGGGGAGCGGCCCGCTCGTCGGCCGGCCGGAACACGTCAGCGTAGACGGTTACCCCGCCCCGCACCGGCACCGGCACGTCCCGCTCGATGAGCATGCCGCCCGGTCCGGTCTCCCGCCGGTACCGGGGTGGTGACGCGCCCCGGTCCTGCGGGCTGCCGGTCGGCTTCCGGAACAGGTACCGTCCGCTCACCCCACCAGGATGTCAGCCCCGCCGGTCAGTCTCGCGAGCGCACCGCCTGATCAGCCGGCGGCCGCCGTGAGGACGGGCAGGTACCCGAGGTCCTGCCCGGCGGCGGTGGGGTGGTAGGACGAGCTGATCGCGAAGATGTCCACGGAGTGGAGCCAGCTGCCGGAGTCGCAGATCTCGTGCCCGGCGAACTGCCCGCGGACGTCGGCGAACGTGTCGTCATTGGCCTGCGCGGCGGCCGCCAGGGCGGCGTCGAGATCGTCCGCGCCGCCGTTGAGCGCGACGCGGTCACTGGTGCTCAGCCCGATGCAGGAACCGGACTTGGACAGGTCGTACAGGTCGGGGTAACCGAGCACGATGACTTTCGCGTACGGCGCATCGGCCGCGATCGTCTGCAGGGTGGTGTCGAGCCTGGCCGGCAGCTGATCGGCGATGAACGTCTCGGCGGCCGCGACCGCATTCAGGCACGAGCTGGTCGAGCGGAACACGCAGGTCTCCATGGCGCTGGAGAAGCCCGCGTCGTTACCGCCGATCGTGATGCTGACCAGCGTGGTGCTGGCGCTCAGCGCCGATACCTGGCTGGCCAGGACGTCGGCCGTGGTGGCGCCCGAGCAGGCCACCGAGACGAAGGTGGCCGGAGAATGGGCGGCGGCCCACTGCTCGGGATAGGCCAGGGTGCTGCGCTCGCAGCTACCGCCGGACGAGATGTAATCCCCGGCACCGAATCCTGAGCTGTAGGAATCGCCGAGCGCCACGTAATTGACCGTACCCGCCGCGCTGGCCGCGCCCGCCGGGCCCGCCGCGGTGCCCGCGCCCGCCGCGTTGCCCGC
>Ga0187781_10004046_pt1 | contig 10950 bp, 13 predicted proteins | sample 0715_SJ02_MP02_2_FD_132447 | JGI IMG/M metagenome (GOLD analysis project Ga0187781, IMG submission 132447) | Tropical peat soil microbial communities from peatlands in Department of Meta, Colombia - 0715_SJ02_MP02_20_MG | ecosystem: Environmental > Terrestrial > Soil > Wetlands > Peat | place...
TCAACACCGTCTCATAAGTGCACCATATAGGGTAACAGTTTCGCGTAAAAAATTGAGTCGGAAGAGTCGCTTAGCCCTTGCCGCCGTTAGCTAAATTCCTTTCCGTGGAAATCCAGGCTAGTGTCGGCTTGTCAGGTCCACCCGCGTCTCCGGGGAGCAGCCCTTGTCCTCGATCGCCGACACCGCCCTCTCGCCCGCCGCCGCTCTGCCGGCGCCGCGCCGCGCCGCTCTGGCGCATATCCCCGGCCATGACGGACCGCCGATCATCGGCGACACCTTCAAGTTCCTTGCCGACCCCTTGGGCAGCGTCGAGGCCATGGTGCGCCGCTACGGCCTCGTCTACCGCACGCGCCTCTTCGGCATCCGCTCGGTCTCGCTGCTGGGGCCCGACGGCATCGGCCTGATGCTCTTCGACACCTCGAAGCTTTTCTCCTCGCAGGAGGGGTGGGAGCCGTTTCTCGGCCGGCTTTTCCCGCGCGGCCTGATGCTGCTCGATTTCGACGAGCATCGGCTCCATCGCCGCGCGCTGTCGGTTGCGTTCAAATCCGGGCCGCTCAAATCCTATCTCGCCGCGCTCGATGCCGGCATCAAGGCGCGGCTTGCGCAATGGCGGCGGGGACCGCCCGATGTCCTGTTCTATCCCGCGATCAAGCAGCTCACCCTCGACCTCGCCGCGACTTCCTTCCTTGGCGAGGCGATCGGCCCGGAGGTGGCGGCGATCAAGCGCGCCTTCATCGACATGGTCGCCGCTTCGACCGGCATCGTCCGCGCGCCGCTGCCGGGCAGCGCGATGCGGCGCGGCGTCGCCGGCCGCCGGCGCATCGTCGATTATTTCAGCCGCCGCGTGCCGCTCCGGCGCGAGCGTGGCGGCGAGGACATCTTCTCTCAGCTCTGCCGCGCGACGCATGAGGACGGCTCGCTGATGACCGTCCAGGACATCGCCGACCATATGAGCTTCCTGATGATGGCGGCGCATGACACGCTGACCTCCTCGCTCTCCGCCTTCGTCTATTTCCTCGCCGCCCATCCCGACTGGCAGGAGAGATTGCGCGAGGAGGCGCTGGGGCTGGGGCTCGCCGCGGGCGAGCCGCTGCCCTTCGAGCGCCTCGACGAGCTCAAGCTCGCCGAGATGGCGTTCAAGGAGGCGATGCGCCTCATTCCGCCGGTGATCTCGCTGCCGCGCCGGGCGATGCGCGACTTCGAGTTCGCCGGCTACCGCATTCCGGCGGGCACGCGCGTCAACACCAGCATTCTCTTCGCGCATCACATGCCGGAGTTCTGGCCGGAACCGGAGCGCTTCGATCCCCTGCGCTTTACCGAGGAGAACGCGCGCGGCCGGCACAAATTCGCCTATGCCCCCTTCGGCGGCGGCGCGCATATGTGCCTCGGGCTGCATTTCGCCTACATGCAGGCGAAATGCTTCGCCTACAATCTCCTGACCGCGAGCGCCGTCTCGATTGCCGAGGGCTATCGGCCGCGCTGGCGGATGACGCCGATCCCGCGGCCGCGCGACGGCCTGCGCGTGCGGCTGGGCCCCCGCGCCTGATCCGCCGATCCGCGCGCCGGCCTCAGATGTCGTTGGCGTCGATCAGCACGAAGGCGATGCGGCAGACTTCTCGGCCGCGATTGACCCAGGCATGGTTGGTGCCGCGCTGCACCACCACGTCGCCCTGGCGCAGATGCACTTCGCTGTCGTCGAGCAGCATGTCGATCTCGCCCGAGACGATGATCGCATAATCGATGCTCCGGGTGCGGTGCATGTAGGGATGGCTCGGCGGCCGCGTCTTGCCGGTCTCGCTCCCGCCGATGGCGCGCGCCATCAGGTCGACGGCTGTCCCGGCGAGATCCGGGGCCGGCGGGAAGTCGACGAGGCGGAACACGCTGCCGCCGGGCGGCGGCGGAATGCCGATCTTCCGCGCCGCGGCGTCCGCCGTGCCGGAGATATCGGCCGGGGTGGCGTCGGTGACCCACATCAGCCGCGCCAGCGTGCCCGTGGACTCCCGGGCGAAAATGTTGGGGGTCGGACCGTCCAGCAGGACGATCGCCTTGCCGGTCTCGTCGTGGCCGGTGACCACGCGACGAACCTCGCGCTCCATGGCGTTGAAGTCCTCCTTCCGTTTGGCGCCGCCCTGCCTTATCGTCGGCGGGAAAAAAAGCGGCCGATGTGCCGTCACTTCCTCTCCAGCACCATCTGCGTCTGCGTCACCAGCGCCACCAGCCTGCCGTCCGCGGTGGCGACGCGCGTCTGCCACACCATGGTGCGCCGGCCGCGATGGACCGGGGTGGTCTCGCCGAGGACCGTGCTTCCGACCGGCGCGGAGGCGAGGAAATTGGTCTTGGATTCGAGCGTCGTGGTGCCGGCGCCGTCCGGCAGGTTGAGGATGGTCGCGGCGGCGCCCAGCGTATCGGCGAAGGCCATGATGGCGCCGCCATGCAGCACCGCCGGCAGCGTGCACAGCTCCTCGCGCACCGGCAGCTCGGCGGTCACCTTGTCCTTGCTGGCGCCGGTGTAGCGGATGCCGAGCAGCTCGGCGAAAGGCAGCACCGTCCGGCGCAGCCGCTCGAGCTCGTCCATGGGCCCCTCCCGGCTTGTGCAGGCTCAGTCTGCCGCGCCGGCGCGCGCGGAACAATCGCCCGCCGCCTAATGCGGCAGCTCCTCGCGCTTGCCGCTGTGCCAGAGGTAGACGACGTAGTCCGGCCCCACCACGTCGCCCTTGGCGTCGAAGCCGATGGTGCCGATGGCGGTGTCGAACTTGTTGGCGTGCATCGCCTTCGACACCGCGTCGACGGCGTCCGATTTCGCCAGCGCCGCCGCCTTGGCATAGACCTGCATCGCCGCATAGGTGAAGAGCGTATAGCCTTCGGGCTCGTAGCCCTGGGCGCGGAACTCCGCCACCGCCGCCTGCGCCGTCGGCAGGTTGCGCGGCTCCGGCGCGAAGGTCATGAGCGAGCCCTCCCCCGCCGGTCCGGTAATCGTCCAGAACTCGTCGGTGGCGAGCGCGTCGCCGGCCAGCAGCGGCGCCTTCAGGCCCTGCTCGCGCGCCTGGCGCACCAGGAGGCCGGCCTCGGTGTGATAGCCGCCGAGATAGATGAGGGCGATCTGCGCCTGCTTCATCTTGCTGATCAGCGCCGAGAAATCCTTGTCGTCGGCGTTGGTCGCCTCGTACATCGCCTCCTGCATGCCGGCGGCGTTCATCGCCTTCTTGGTCTCGTCGGCAAGCCCTTTGCCGTAGGGCGATTTGTCGTGCAGGATCGCCACCTTCTTGCCTTTGTAATGCTCGACGATGTAATGGCCGGCGACGCGGCCTTGCGCGTCGTCGCGGCCGCAGACGCGGAAGACGTTGTTCCAGCCCTTCTTGGCCGCATCGTCGGTGAGAGCCGGGTTGGTCGAGGCGGGCGTGATCTGGATGACGCCGTTCTCGGCATAGACCGCCGAGGCCGGGATCGACGAGCCCGAGCAATAGTGCCCGGCGATGAACAGCACGCCCTCATTGGCCATCCGGTTGGCGACGCTCACCGCCTGCTTGGGATCGCAGGCGTCGTCGCCGACCGCGAGCTTGAGCTGGCGGCCCATCACGCCGCCCTGGGCGTTGATGTCCTTGACCGCCATCTCGGCGCCGCGCCGCATCTGCTCGCCGAAGGTGGCGTATTGCCCGGTGATCGGCCCGACCACGGCCACTTTGAGGTCTTCCGCGCGGGCCGGCGCTGCCGCCAGCGCCGCCGCGCCAAGTGCCAGCGCGAGAATTTTCTTCATGGCTTGGCTGCTCCCTGTCTCCCTGTTGTCCGACGGTGCGAATTCTAGCAAGCGGTGCGGCCGGCCGTCACCGCCTTCGCCTGCCCGCGCGGCTTGGCTCGGCGATCGGTCCCGCCGGGATCATCGCGCGAGGCTCGGCAGTCCCTGCTCCTTCCTCATGGCCTCGAAGAGATCGAACACGCCTTCGTCATAGGCGCGCGACGGATTGGCGGCGCAATAAGACAGGATATGGCGTTTCTGCCGCTCCACGTCCCACAGCGCCAGGTTCGTGCTGCGTTGATGCTCTCGCCCCAAGAGCACCAGGTTGATCGCGGACATGAATCCCTGCGCCCAGGTGAAGAAGGTGGTCTCGGTCGATGCGGGATCATTCCCGTACATCTCGCTGAACCTCGCGCAGGAATTGGCTCCCAAGCCCATTTCCGCCAGATCCTTCGGCTGTTGCGCGGCAGCGGCGGCGGCCGCAAGAAGGACGGCTGAAAAGGCGATGCCGGCGGCAAGCCCGTCGATTCTTCTGCGCATCGCCATCGCGTCTCCTCCTCGGGGCTGCTCGGATCGCTTCGCCAGTAGCCGGCCGCCCTCCTCAACCATCGGCCCCTTCCTGCGGTTGGACCTCCGGCGCTGCGCGCGCGCGCCACCCGAACGGCCCCGCGCGCTCGTAAAGCCAGGGGTATTGCCGCACCATCAGCCGCGCTTGCGTGCGCCGATAGCTCGCCAGCACCAGCAGCAGCAGGATCGCCGCCGCCAGCCCATAGCCGCTCGCCGACAGCAGCTCGCCGCCGAAGAGCGCATAGAGCAGGAAGCGGTCGCCCGCCGCCAGCAGCAGCGCGTAAGGCAGCGCCTGCCAGGCCGGGCGCCAGGAAAGCGCCAGCGCGCGGCCGGTGGCGAGCGCGGCGGCGCCGAACAGCAGCAGCGTGAGGCCGAGGAAGCTCTCCGCCGAGGCGCCGAGCACCGCCGCCGCCGTCACCGCCCGCCCTCGAGATAGGCGGCGCGCACTTGCGGATCGGCCAGCAGCTCGCCGCCGCTGCCGGCAAGCGTGATGCGGCCGGTCTGCATGACATAGGCGCGGTGCGCGAGCTTCAAGGCGTGGAAGGCGTTCTGCTCGACCAGCAGCACCGTCATCTTCTGCCGCCGGTTGATCTCGCGGATGACCTCGAAGATCTGCTTGACGATGAGCGGCGCCAGGCCCAGCGACGGCTCGTCGAGCAGCAGCAGGCGCGGCCGGCTCATCAGCGCGCGGGCGATCGCCAGCATCTGCTGCTCGCCGCCCGACAGCGTGCCGCCGCGCTGCGCCTGGCGCCGCTCCAGCACCGGGAAGAGCGCGAAGACGCGGGCGAGATCGGCAGCGAAATCGGCGCGCTCGGCGGTGGCGGCGCCGATCTGCAAATTCTCCAGCACGCTCATGCGCGGAAAGATGCGGCGGCCTTCGGGCGCGTGCGCGATGCCGCGGCGGATGATGGCGTGGGTGGGAAGATGCGTGACCTCTTCGCCGGCAAACCGGATGGAGCCTTCCGCCGCCCGCGGCCGGCCGCAGATGGTCATCAGCAGCGTCGATTTGCCGGCGCCGTTGGCGCCGATCAGCGCTGCGATCTCGCCCTCTTCGACCGTCACGTCGATGCCCTTCAGCGCCTCGACCGTGCCGTAGAAGCTGTGGACCCCGGCGATCTCCAAAAGCGCCACGGCTCAGCTCCCTTCGGAGAGGTCGCGCGCGACCTCCGGCGGCAGCGCGTCCTCCTCTTCCTCGCCGAGATAGGCCTTGATCACCGCCGGGTCGCGGCGCACCGCCTCGGGCGTTCCCGCGGCGATCTTGCGGCCGTAATCGAGCACCACGACGTGATCGGAGATGCCCATGACCACGCTCATGTCGTGCTCGATCAGCAGCACGCCGATGCCGTGCTCGGCGCGGATCGCCAGCAACAGCGCGTTGAGCTCGGCGGATTCGCGCGGGTTGAGCCCGGCGGCGGGCTCGTCGAGGCAGAGCAGCGCCGGCTCGGTGCACATCGCGCGGGCGATCTCGAGGCGGCGCTGCGCGCCATAGGGCAGGCTGCCGGCGGGATCGTCGGCGCGCTCGACGAGGCCGATGCGCTCGAGCCAGCGCCGCGCCCGCGCCACCGCTTGCGCCTCGGCGCGGCGGAAGCTCGGCAGGCCCAACAGCCCGCCGACGCTCCAGAGGCTCGCGCGCATCAGCGGCACGTGCTGCGCCACCAGCAGGTTCTCCAGCGCGGTCATGCCGGCGAAGAGGCGGATGTTCTGAAAGGTGCGGGCGACGCCCGCCTCGCGCGCGATGCGGAACCCGTCGAGGCGCTCGAGCAGGAAGTTGCGCGCGCCGCGATTGAGCGTCAGCCTGCCGGTGCTGGCGCGGTAGAAGCCGGTGAGGCAGTTGAACACCGTGGTCTTGCCGGCGCCGTTGGGGCCGATGATGGCGGTGATTTCGCCGCCGCGCGCGGCAAAGGAGAGATCGTCGACGGCGAGGAGGCCGCCGAAGCGCATCGAGAGATGCTCGACCTCGAGCAGCGCGGCGCTCATCGCGCCTCCCGCCCGGCGGCGAGCCTGAGGCTCGGCGCGCGATGCGCCACCAGCCCGCGCGGCCGCCATACCATGATGGCGACCATGGCCGCGCCGAACAGCAGCATGCGGAACTCGGCGAAGGCGCGGCCGAGCTCGGGCAGGCAGACCAGCACCACCGCCGCCATCACGACGCCGAGTTGGCTGCCCATGCCGCCGAGCACGACGATCGCCAGGATGGTGGCGCTCTCGATGAAGGTGAAGCTTTCGGGGCTGATGAAGCCCTGGCGCGTGGCGAAGAAGGCGCCGGCGAAGCCGCCGAGCATGGCGCCGGTGGCGAAGGCGGAGAGCTTCACCGTGGTGGGATTGATGCCCAGCGCGCGGCAGGCGATCTCGTCCTCGCGCAGCGCCTCCCAGGCGCGGCCGATCGGCAGGCGCCGCAAGCGCAAGGTGAAGGCGTTGGTGACCAGCGCCAGCGCGAGGATGAGATAATAGAGAAAGATCAGGCGCTGCTGCGGGCTGAAGGGGATATGGAAGAAATCGGCGAAGGTGGTGACCCCCGGCGGCGCGCGGCGCTCGAAAGGCAGGCCGAAGAAGCTCGGCCGCGGCACGTCGCTGAGGCCGGCGGGGCCGTTGGTCACCGGGACCCAATTCAGCAGCATGAGGCGGACGATCTCGCCGAAGCCCAGCGTGACGATGGCGAGGTAGTCGCCGCGCAGCCGCAGCACCGGAAAGCCCAGCGTCAGGCCGAAACAGGCCGCGAGCAGCCCCGCCAGCGGCAGGCCCTGCCAGAAGGAGAGATCGAACCAGCGCACGAACAGGGCGAAGGAATAGGCGCCGACGGCATAGAAGGCGACGTAGCCGAGATCGAGCAAGCCGGCGAGCCCCACCACCACGTTGAGGCCCCAGCCGAGCATGACGTAGATCACCACGCTGGTGGCGAGGTCGATGAGATAGCTCGAGGAGAAAGGCAGGAACGGCAGCGCCAGCGCAAAGCCGAGGCCGAGGAGCGACAGCAGCGCCCTCTCGCGCCGGCCGAGCGCCGGAAACGCCGGCACCAGCGCCTGAAAGCGCCTACCCCCCGCCTCAGCCTTCCGCTCCGTCCCGGCGGGCGGAGAGGGTTGGGGCGAGGTGGGGCGAAGGCTGAAGGCGCGGCGCCAGTCGCGCGCCAGCGTCAGCAGCAGCCTGCCGGCGAAGACCGCGGCGACCGCCAGCGCCACCCAGCCGAAGCGCGTGCGGATGCCGAGCACGGCGTTGGTCTCGACCGCCTGGAAGCCGATGAGCGGCACCGCCAGCACCAGCGCGAGGCCGGCCGCCAGCGCCGCTTCCGCGAGCCTTGCCGGCCAGGCGCCGCGCCGCGCCGCTGGCGGCGCCGCTCGCGCCATCACACCTTCTCCACGTCCGGCCGGCCGAGCAGGCCGGTCGGACGGAAGATCAGCACCAGCACGAGAATGACGAAGACCGAGACGTCCTTGTATTCGACCGAGAAATAGCCCGACCAGAACGCCTCGATGAGGCCGATCAGCAGCCCGCCCAGCATCGCGCCGGGCAGCGAGCCGATGCCGCCCAGCACCGCCGCGGTGAAGGCCTTGATGCCGGCGAGGAAGCCGATGAAGAAGTCGATGACGCCGTAATAGAGCGTCACCATCAGCCCCGCCACCGCGGCGAGCGCGGCGCCGATGACGAAGGCGGCGGAGATGGTGCGGTCGACGTCGATGCCGAGCAGCGCCGCCATGGTCATGTCCTGCTCGCAGGCGCGCTGCGCGCGGCCCAAGGGCGTGGCGGCGATGAGCAGGCTGAACCCCGCCATCAGCGCCAGCGTGAGCAGCAGGATGAAGATCTGCAGCCAGCTCACCTGGACGCTGAAGCCGCCGCTTTCCATCAAGATGAAGCCGCCCTGCACCACCGGCGGCAGCGCCTTGACCCGCGCGCCTTGCAGAAGCTGCACGTAGTTCTGCAGGAAGATCGACATGCCGATGGCCGAGATCAGCGGCGCCAGGCGAAAGGATTGGCGCAGCGGCCGATAGGCCAGCCGCTCCACCGTCCAGCCATAGGCGGCGGTGAACAGCATGGTCGCGAGCAGCATGACCAGCAGCGCCAGCGGCACGTAGCTCACCCCCGCCACGCCCAGCACCAGGAAGGTGATGAGCGCCACGAAGGCGCCGATCATGTAGATCTCGCCATGGGCGAAATTGATCATGCCGATGATGCCGTAGACCATGGTGTAGCCGATGGCGATCAGGCCGTAGATCGAGCCGAGCGTCAGGCCGTTGATGAGCTGCTGGAGGAAATACGCCATGTGCCGCCCAAGGTAAGCGCCGCTATCCCAGGCGGCAAGGCCGGCGCGACGCGCGGCGTCGCGCCGGCGGGCGACAGCGGTTGCTGCGCGACGACCTTCGGTCGCGCGGGCAACCGCGAGAGCCCGCACCGTGCGGGCAATTCTCCGATGCCGCACCGGCCGTCGGCCGTCCGCTCCTCCGCCCGCTCACAGCTTCAGCTCCCAGAACTCGCCGACGAGATCCTGGCCGAAGCTGTGATGCGGCTCCTCGCGCTTCAGGCGGAAGCCCGCCTTTTCGTAGATCCGCCGGGCGGGCAGCAGGATGCTTTGCGTCCACAGGCCGAGCTTGCGGTATCCCGCGCCGCGGGCGAAGCGCACGGCCTCGTCGACCAGCCGCGCGCCGAGCCCGGTGCCGCGCGCCGAGTACTCCACCAGCAGCAGCCGCAGCTTCGCCACGCGCGGCGACTGCTGCACCACGAAGACCGAGCCCACCCGCTCGCCGTCGCGCTCGGCGATCCAGCAGCGCTCGCGCGCGGGGTCGAGATGCCGGATGAACTTGGCGACGATCTTGGCCACCAGCGCCTCGAAGCTCTCGTCCCAGCCGAACTCCTCGGCGTAGATCGCGCCGTGGCGCGAGACGACCCAGCCCATGTCGCCCGGGCGGTGCGGCCGCAGCCGGCAGGGCGCCGTTTCCCCGCTCCCGCCGAGCAGCCGCTCGATGCCGTGCATCGCCTGCACGAGCTGATCCTGCTCGGTCTCGGAAAGCGCGCCGAGCAGCGCCGCCGCCGCGTCGCGTGAGCGCTGGTTGAGCGCGGCGAAGGCCTCGCCGCCCGCCGCCGTCAGCGCCAGCAGGCTTTGCCTTCCGTCCTCGGCCGAGCGGGTCCGGGCGACGAGCTGCTGCTTCTCGAAGCGGCGCAGGAGGCGGCTGGCATAGCCGGCATCGAGGCCGAGGTCGCGGCAGAGCCCGCTCGCCGTCGTCTCCCGGCGCTGCGCCAGCTCATAGAGCAGCCGCGCCTCGGTGAGCGAGAACGGGCTCGCCAGCAGCCCTTCCTGCAGCACGCCGATCTTCTGCGTGTAGAAGCGGTTGAAGCCGCGCACCGCATCGACCCGCGCGTCCGGCCGCGCTTGCGCCATGCCCGCACCTCCGCGGACAGGCTCCGCGATATACTTGACGGAGTCAAGTATCTCCCTCCGGCCGTTCCTTTGCCCGCTTGCCCAGGACGTAGTCGAGCTTGCGCCGCGCCAGGCGCTTCAGCGTCGTCTCGCCGGCCGCCGGATCGCCGACGATCGAGGCTTCGATGCCGGTGGCGGCATCGACCGCCGTCACCTTCACCGCGCCGCCGATGCGGATGAACTCGAAGATCACCTCGCCCCTGCCGGCCACCGCCCTCTCCCTCGCCGGCGCCAGCATACCCGCCGCCGCCGCGGCGCGGGAGGGTTGCCCATGGGCCGCTTTCGCCCTATGAGGAGCGCGGCAAGAGGGAGGCGGCGATGAGCGCCTTGCGTTCGGTGAACCCGCCGGGCTGGGCACGGCCCAAAGGCTATTCCAACGGCGTCGTCGGCCGCGGCACGCTGGTCTTTGTCGCGGGCCAGGTCGGCTGGAACGCCGAGGAGCGGTTCGAGAGCGATGATTTCGTGGCGCAGTTCCGCCAGGCGCTCGCCAACACGGTGGCGGTGCTGGCGGCCGCCGGCGCCGGGCCGGAGCATGTCGCGCGCATGACCTGGTACGTGCTCGACAGGCAGGAGTATCTCGCGCGCATCGCCGAGGTCGGCGCCGCCTATCGCGACGTCATGGGCCGCACCTACCCGGCCATGACGCTGGTGGAAGTCGGGGCGCTGGTCGCCGACCGGGCGCGGGTGGAGATCGAATCGACCGCCGTCATTCCCGACGCCTGAACCGAGAGGAGGAGGCGCCGATGACGCCGCAAGCCGCCCGCAAATCAGAGCCCGAAGGCGCCAACCCGGCCTTCGACTGGCGGGATCCGCTGCTGCTCGAAGAGGCGCTGTCCGAGGAGGAGCGCATGGTGCGCGACGCCGCCCGCGCCTACGCCCAGGGCAAGCTCCTGCCGCGGGTCAAGAGCGCGTTCCGCGAGGAGCGCTTCGATCGCGAGATCATGAACGAGATGGGCGCGCTCGGCCTCTTGGGTCCGACCATCGAGGGCTATGGCTGCACCAATGTGGGCTATGTCTGCTACGGCCTCATCGCCCGCGAGATCGAGCGCGTCGACAGCGGCTACCGCTCGGCGATGTCGGTGCAATCCTCGCTGGTGATGTATCCGATCTACGCCTTCGGCACCGAGGCGCAGCGCCAGAAATACCTGCCGAAGCTCGCCACCGGCGAGCATGTCGGCTGCTTCGGCTTGACCGAGCCCGATCACGGCTCGGACGCCGGCGGCATGAAGAGCCGCGCGCGCAA
>Ga0187781_10004047_pt1 | contig 10949 bp, 14 predicted proteins | sample 0715_SJ02_MP02_2_FD_132447 | JGI IMG/M metagenome (GOLD analysis project Ga0187781, IMG submission 132447) | Tropical peat soil microbial communities from peatlands in Department of Meta, Colombia - 0715_SJ02_MP02_20_MG | ecosystem: Environmental > Terrestrial > Soil > Wetlands > Peat | place...
CGCTGCTGACGCTTCCGCTCCGGCCAAGAAGGCCAAGAAACACCACGCCAAGAAGCACGCTGCCAAAAAGGTAGATGCTTCCGCTCAAAAGGCTCAAGCTGCTGCTTCCGCTGCTGACGCTTCCGCTCCGGCCAAGAAGGCCAAGAAACACCACGCCAAGAAGCACGCTGCCAAGAAGGTAGACGCTTCCGCTCAAAAGGCTCAAGCTGCTGCTTCCGCCGCCGATGCTTCCGCTCCGGCCAAGAAGGCTAAGAAACACCACGCCAAGAAACACGCTGCCAAGAAGGTAGATGCTTCTGCTCAAAAGGCTCAAGCTGCTGCTTCCGCTGCCGATGCATCCGCTCCGGCCAAAAAGCACCACGCCAAGAAGCACCACGCTAAAAAGCACGCTTCCGCCGCTGCTGCTTCCGCTGCCAAGTAATTAGCACGGAATTCATGCCGGCGATAGCCGGCATGCATACCACCTTCGGGGCGCTCAGGCGCCCCGATTGCATTGGATATCTATGCCATGAAATTGTCTACCGTCTTGCTTTGTCTGGCCTTGGCCACCCTTCCCTCCTTTAGCCAGGCAAAACCCACGGCAGAACAGCTGATACTGTTTTTTGGCAAGGACCAACGGGTAAAAACCGATCCGGACAGTCCACAATGGCAACCCGTCGGCCAATTGGAAACCCGCAGCCATTTATTATGCACGGCAACACTGGTTGCCGATGATGTGGTGCTGACCGCCGGCCATTGCTTTATCAGCCGCAAAGGCCACTTTGACCCGGCCATCACCTTTACCGTCGGCTTGTCCGGTAATGAATACAGCGAGCAGGTTGGCATCCGCCAGGTCGAGGTAGATCGTCATTTCCTGCAGGGGCTGGAACATCGCCCGGACGGGACGTATATTCCCAAGCGCATTGCAGGGCGGGATTTTGCTTTTGTGCGCTTAAGCAAGCCCTTGGGCCAAACGCGAGGGATCATCCCGGTATTTTCAGGCAGCAGTGCCGCGCTGAAACAACAGCTACAAGGCATCAACTGGAAAATCAGCAATGGCGGCTATCCGCTGGATGACCTTGATCATTTGCTGGTGCACAATAATTGCCAGGCGACCGGCTTGCTGGCTGATGGACGCCTGACCCACCGTTGCGACACGCTGGAAGGCAATAGCGGCTCGCCGATTCTGGCACGCCTCAACGGGAAGATGGTATTGATCGGCATACAAAGCTCCGCTCCGGAAGCCGCCCGCCGCAACAAAGAAGATAATATGGCCCTATCCAGCCCGGTTTTCTATCGCCAGTTGCAAGAATTCATCCAGCAGGGCAAACGCAAATAATCCGGATGGCCTACCGTACAAGATAAAGGCCCGGATTTCCGGGCCTTCATTATCTAACAGCATGAATGTCCGTCAGCATCATTACAGCAACAAGGCTTTTTTCTGCAGCTGAATCAGCTGCGCAATACCACTCTTGGCCAATTGCATCATGCTGGCCATTTCCTCTTCGGAGAATGGCTCTCCTTCGGCCGTACCCTGTATTTCAACAAAACGGCCATTGCCCGTCATCACGACATTCATATCGGTTTCACAATCCGAATCCTCCAGATAATCCAGATCCAGCACGGGCTGTCCCTGGTGGATACCAACCGATACCGCCGCAACAAAATCCTTCAAGGGATTCTCTTGCAGCTTGCCTTGCTGCAACAAGGTAGCAAGCGCATCGTACAAGGCGACAAAAGCACCGGTAATACTGGCCGTGCGCGTGCCACCATCGGCCTGAATCACATCGCAGTCGATCTGGATTTGACGCTCGCCCAGTTTTTCCATATCCACGACCGCGCGCAGTGATCTTCCGATCAGGCGCTGGATTTCCTGGGTGCGGCCACTTTGCTTGCCCGCGGCCGATTCGCGTCGCATACGGCTACCGGTGGAGCGCGGCAGCATGCCGTACTCTGCCGTGACCCAGCCCTTGCCCTTGCCTTTGAGAAACCCCGGCACCGCTTCATCCACACTGGCGGTGCAAATCACCTTGGTATCACCAAACTCGATCAATACCGATCCCTCGGCATGCTTGGTATATTGACGGGTGATACGGATGTCGCGCAAAGCATCTGCGCTACGTTGTGATGGTCGCATAAAAATTTCCAGTAATTACCGCGGGTAGCTTAGAGCTTATTCAAAGTCTTGCAAGCGAGAACGAGACAAGGCTCGCCAACGCAGACAGTACAAGCAGTACGGCGAACAGACGTAAGGCTACAACCGTTTTTGATGAACGGCTATGAGCAGGCGCCCCGCCAGATGATTCATTAAGGTAGACACAACGATAGACCAGCCCACTCCGGTTAGGTTTTTTTACCTGCCGGTGCAGCAACCCGGCTTGCCAGGATTTCCTGATGCATCAGTTCCAGATTGGGGTCCAGGATCATCCGTCCAGCGTGTCTTGGCGGCATGACCAATGTATCCAGGGTATCCGGCCGGCCACTGATATCCGCGCCATCATCCAGCACGGTCACCGCCACCGCAGACAGATTATCCCCGGTACGCCCGGCACGACGCTCTGCAACATTCATCAAGGCGGGCAAGACCTGACTAACCACGCGCCCGATAAAAACCTTTTCCATTTCGCCATCGCTGATCTGCGACCACAAACCATCGGAGCACAAGACAATCGAAGTACCGGCGTCAAAGCTTTGCTTTTCACCAATATCAATGTCCGGGTCGCTGCTGGCCCCCAGGCAATTGTAGATTTTATTGCGATCCGGATGGGTACGCGCCCCTTCTTCGGTCAATTTGCCTTGATCGATCAGCCGCTGCACTTGTGAATGATCACGCGAGCGCAACCTCATTCCCTGTCGGTCCAGCAGATAAAGCCGCGAATCTCCCACATGGCACCAATACAGCATGCCCTGTTGCAAGATGGCCGCCACCACCGTCGTGCTGGGAATTTCCGGCAAACGCTGATCAGTAGCGTAATCCAGAATGGCCTGGTGTGCAGAACTGATGGCATTGACCAGGAAACGATTCGGGTGGGACAAGGTTGGCGTGGCCTGCTGATAAAACAGCTCGCTCATCAGATCGACCGTGATCTGGGCCGCGACCTCGCCTTGTAAATGCCCCCCCATACCATCCGCCACGACCAACATGACCGATTCACGCGAATGCGCCGTGACCATGCGGTCCTGATTGTACGAACGGCCGCCAATACGGCTTTCCTGAAAAGTAGACAGTTTCATGAATCACTCCTCAGGAGGAACGCCCGCCAGTCAGCCCCTTGATCCAGCCGACCAGCCGCCGAGCGGCAAGTGCCGGCTCCGGCAGCGGCTCCGGGGCACTATAGACAGTTTGAGACAGACGCTTCTGAATTTCCATCACGCTGGCAGGACGATCATCCGGTGTCAGCATCAGGCACTGATCTGTCAACTCCAGTAGCTCACGCGAATAGTGATGACGGAACAACTTACTGGCTGGTACCACATGATCCGCTTGCACCCTTTCCTGCGCCACTTGTGGTGTTTTCCCGCCCATACAGACATACAAGCAGGCACCAATGGCATAAATATCAGTCCACGGCCCTAAGGGCTGGTCTTTTTCATATTGCTCAGGAGCGGCAAAACCTGGCGTATACATTGAGGCGAAGTGTTTGTCACGACGCGACAAGGTTTGCCGTGCCGCACCGAAATCCAGCAACAGCGGATGTCCACCACGCCGCAGGTAGATATTGGCCGGCTTGATATCCAGGTGCAGCAGACGATGCGAATGCACCTCGCGCAATCCTGACAATAGGGCGGCAAACCATTTACGCAAACGACGCTCCTCTATCCGGCCGCCGGCCAAATCCAGCTCGCGTCCCAAGGAACGTCCGTCTGCGTATTCCATCACCATGTAAACGGTGTGATTGGCACGGAAAAAATTACTCACGTGCACCACATTGCCATGGCTGATTTCAGCGAGGATGCGCCCTTCCTCGAAAAAACATTTCAGCCCCAGATTGAATGCGTCACGGTCCAGCTCGTGCGGCACCGTAACCATCCCTTCATCATCGCGCTGCGCCAGATTACGGGGCAAATACTCCTTGATGGCATATTTGCGATCCGCATCATCAAGCGCCAGATACACAACACTAAAACCGCCAACAGACAGTTGGCGCACAATGGTGTATTCCGCCAGGCGGTAGCCTACCGGCAAAGCAGTCAGTTGGCTGGATTGAGTCATGACATGGCAGTTGCTATAGTATTCGTTGGCCCGGAATTGAGCTCCAACAGCAATTCGGGCCCGATGCCTTTAAACCACAACAAATCGGGAACCCTTCTATGATCCTAAGTATGACAGGCTTTGCAGCCATCAGCAGAGACTTTCCCGGCGGTTTGCTCAGCCTGGAGGTCAGGGCAGTCAATCACCGCTATCTGGATGTACAGATGCGTCTGCCAGAAGAACTTCGCGTCATCGAACCACAATTGCGAGAGATGGTGTCATCTCGTGTCAGCCGTGGCAAGCTGGAATGTCGCGTTGGACTCAATCTGCTGGAATCTGACACCCCCACACTGGAACTGAATACCGATTTCCTGCAACGACTGCTGCAAGTAGCCGCCGAAGTGGAAAAACATGCACCGCAAGCCAAGGGCCTATCGGTAGGAGAAATGCTGCGCTGGCCAGGTATTCTGAAGGGCAACAGCCTGCAACCGGAAGTACTGCAACAGCTCTGCCTGACAAGCCTGGCCAAAGCCCTGGAAGACTTCAATGCCTCACGCGGCCGCGAAGGTGAAAAACTCAAGCAGATCCTGCAAGAGCGGGTCAACGCGATGGAGGCCATCATTGCAGCCATCAAACCCAAACTACCGCTGATACTTGATGCCTATATGAACAAGCTGTCCGGTCGTTTGCAAGAAGCACTGGGCAATGTAGAAGACGACCGTATCAAACAGGAGTTTGCTCTGTTTGCCCAGAAAATAGATGTTGATGAGGAGCTGTCCCGCCTCACAACACACTTGAGTGAAGTCAAACGCATTCTCAAGGTGGGAGGCCAAACCGGTAAGCGGCTGGATTTTCTGATGCAGGAGTTGAACCGCGAAGCCAATACCCTGGGTTCCAAGTCCGTTTCAACCGAAACCACCCAAGCCTCGGTTGAGCTTAAGGTCTTGATAGAACAAATGCGTGAGCAGATTCAAAATATCGAATAAACGTTCATACCGTGTCACACCCTGGCACCGAACCAACAAAAGCCCCGCCAGCCGGGGCTTTTTTATTTTCCAGGCAATTCTCATCAACAAGCCAAATACGATTTTTGATGCAAAAATAGTTATTACAATAGAGACAACAGCGATCACCTCTCCTTAAAAAACCAGAAGTGCATCTTCACAGGATATTACATTTTTTTTCAAATTGGTCGATTGTCAAAAATTGGTCTGCATATCAGAATAAAAAGGTAATTGGTCGAAACTTGCCTGAACTATCAGTTCGCTCTCACCGTGCAGACAAGCTAATTCAGACTTCCTTAGCACACTCTAACTAATAGAATATGCCTGCATAGAATGATTAGCAGATAGTCCTCTCTATCAGTTTGCATTCTGAAATGTCTTTGGCTCCCCGATATCGAAGACAGGGCACGACAATGGCTTGCTGACCTTCGTCATCGATGATGACATACGCTTACATTATCAATACCGCCATGATTTAGGATATTTTCATGACTATCTCAGCCTTGGGATCACTGATCGGCTCCATTGGAAGCTCCGCTCTCAATGCAGCCTCCAGCGTGGTAACGGATGCGGCAGCGGTTGTCGAGGATGGTGCTGTCTTTGCCGAGGCGCATCCTGTTGCAGCCTTGCTTGCTGCCAGTTTCATTGCTTACGAGGAATACAATAGCAGCGGCACCAGCTCAAGTAGCAGCCATAACGGCAGCAGTGTGAATACATCGGCCTGAGCATCAAGTGGTGGCGCGATATGATTTCCACCATGACACAGATCACATGGGGAAATTTGTCATCCAGGCTTTTCAGGCCCTCTTCTCATTCCGCATAGACGTTCAAAAACGACGGCCCAAGAAGGTCAGCTTGGGCCGCAAAATCGATCAGTCGCTTATCCAGCATGGCACAGCCTACAGGCGATGCAAGGAAAAAAACCGGCGCGTGCAGCCAAGTAGATGAGAACAGACACTGCTCAAAGAAAAATCGCCCACCTCGTGAGAGATGAGCGGCAAAACCCTGTAGGGTCGAGGAGGATTAACGTTTTAAAGTATCCATTTGCAGACTTATCCGGTCCACAAAGAACAGTCACAGATTTGTCCTGTATCAATACCGGTCTCCCATCCCAACTCAGTCTGCTCGTCACTGCCATCCCCCTCTGCCACCTTGATCCTGTCTAGATTCGTACATTGGCATTGCATTTCTTGTTCTGCAAAAATGGAGTCAAGCGTCAAGATAGGTCATATCGTTATTTTCATTAAATTACAATTAATATCAATATATTACTATTTTTTTCAAAATAGATGCAGTTTTTATACATCCAATGCATTTATCAGTAGCAACAGATAGTAATTTAAAATCTGCCCGCTAAAATCCTAGAAAATAGACTGATACCGTTATCAGCAAGGGATGCTCAGCCTGCAGTAACGCAGGCATGCTAATGAGTATGGAACCCACTTTCTATAGGCATAGAATATGTGTTATTCATTGGGTACACGTATCAAGCATGGATGTCGATGCCGAATATTCAGCATGCTGCTGCCCTGCATACTGCTTACGGCACTGGCAGGCTGCGCCACTGTGGATTACAGTGCCTTTGAGTATCGTCATGGCAGCAAGATTATTGAGGGTGATGGCGGTAGCAAAAGAATGGTAGAAGGAGTGGAAATATGGGACTCAGGCGATCCACCACATCGTTATCGTATTCTTGGAATTACCCGTGTTGTTGAATATGACCAGATGTTTATGAGCTCAACCATGCTGCATGCGATCGCTCAACAGGTCAAAAAAGCAGATGGCAATGCCGCAGTGCTGCTCAGCGAAGATGGAGACGTGAGGGGAAACCGGGATGGTTTGATCTGGGATGGCCAATTGGCCAGTGACCTGGGAAATGGCTATATGGTTCTGCGAGCGTTGATCGTGCAATACCTGCCAGATATGCCACCGAGTTCCCATGACAAACCAGTCAAGGAGACTGCTGCACACTGATCTCCTTGCCGAGCATGTCAATTTCAATGCTGCAAAAGGCAACATCATGGTTGTGGGCACATAAGGCTGCACCAATGGCAATGAGCCGCTCTATTTCATCCTGTCTCAATTTATCAGCAATCGCATCAATAGCCTGTGCCAACAGAAGAGGAATAGAGGTCAATGTCGGAGCCGACCTGAGGTGCTGACTTTCCATTCTTGTCAGAATATCAATAGCATCCATCGCCATCGCCCTCATCATTCGTTGAGGACTTAGAATAGTTGCGGAGCGAATCGTTCAGTGACTATCCTGCATACATACTCTACCGCAGCTGGGATGCTAAGTTATAGTATGCTCCAAATGGAGCCCGTTCAGAGCGGGCTCCTGGTAAAATGGCAACAGTCCGCTAGCACATGCCAATTGAGCAAGCGCGGATAGCGGCTCAGTTCTGCTGCCAGATCAACCGCGCAATCGCGGCAGAATCCAGTTCTCCTTCGCCGTGTTCGACCAATTGTCGAATCAATCCTTCCACTCTTTCCGCTTCAGGTAAACGGATGCCTAGCTGCTGCGCGGTATCCAGCACAATTCCCATGTCTTTCAGATGCAGATGGGCCTTGAAGCCCGGCGCATAATTGTCATCGATCATGCGCTGCCCATGAATATCCAGCACCCGGCTCTGTGCAAAGCCCCCTAGCAGCGCTTCGCGTACCGGAGCAGGATCCACACCGCAGGCACGCGCCAATTTCATGACCTCGGCTACCGCAGCCACACCCACACCCACAGCAATCTGGTTGCAAGCCTTGGCCACCTGGCCGGCCCCAGAATCCCCGATATAGGTGATGGTCTTGCCCATGGCCTCCAGCACAGGCCGTACGCGTTGCAAGGCCTCCGACTTTCCCCCCACCATGATAGTCAGCGTGCCATTAACGGCACCGACCTGCCCGCCGGAAACGGGGCAATCAAGGAACTCAATGCCATGTTCAGACAGTCGTGCCGCAATGGAACGTGCTCCAATCGGGGATATCGTGCTCATGTCCACGCAGACCAGCCCTGCCCGAGCCGTGTTTACAATACCCTGCTCTCCCAACAACACCTGCTCGACATCTGCGGTATCTGACACATTGGTAATCAGTACGTCCACGTCTGCGGCCAGTTCTGCCGGACTATCCACCCATTTGGCGGATGCAGCCTCTGCCTGGCTTGCGCTTTCACGCCGGCGAGCCCAGACCGAAACCTCATGGCCTGCTTTCAACAAATTCAATACGCAGGGCAGGCCCATAATGCCCAAACCGATATAACCAACTTTCATATCAATTCCGAATTAGATAAGAAATAGCAAGATTACCGTAAAGTATCTCGCCTGTGTAAAAGGCAATGAATCCGGCTTAACTGATCGCGGGTTTGGTACTCCGGCTGGCCAGCCAGCTTTGAAGCTCGAAATCGCCACCGGCGGCCTGGTTTTCCAGAAAATAGACAAAGGCTAGGATTTCCGCCACAGCTCGGTACAATTCCTGCGGTATTTGCTTGTCCAGATCAACTTGCATCAGTAAGGAAACCAGTGCAGGGGAGTCATGTACAAAAACACCAGCATCCTTGGCCCGCTCAATGATACGCTCGGCCAATTGGCCATATCCTTTGGCAACAACCCTAGGGGATTTTGAACGCTCGTTATAAGCCAGTGCAACAGCCGATTTACGGCCTTCATCATTCTTGTGCTTGTGATTCATGCTTCACCAAGAGGTTGGCCAAGGTCAGCCCCGCTGCCGCCATGCCCTGCTGCAATTTTTCTGCGTGTTGCTGAATCATCGCTGTCGCATCATCCTGATCGGCAGTAAACGAAACCTGTACATTCTGTCCGACCAGCCTGACGCGAGCGGATAGTCCGCCCAAGGCTGGCAGAGTCAGCGAGAGGGAGGTGCTCCATGCAGTAGCATCATCAGCGCCTAAGCTGCCATTGCGGTCCTCACTCCGTTCTTGCTGTATCTGCATCTGCATTGGCTGACCCGGCCATGCATAGCCATTGAGCTGTAATTGCTGGTTTTCCAGCGTATTGAGTTGGCGCTGCACCAAATTTGCCAGCTCTGGGGCGATGGTACGGGGGCTGAGAGTGGCGACCGTGTTGCTGACGTCCGACGTGGCGGCCTTGTTCATGCCATCGCTTGTAGCGGAGGCAAGATCGGAAAGCCTTGCCAACAACTTGGTTTGCGGCTCCTGTTGCAGACTAGGCAGATCAAGCTGGCCGGCTACCCAGTCTTTCAAATGCGACTCGTAAAATAGACCGCTCTGGCTGACATTGTTTTTCAGGCTATCGGCCATCTCGGCGGGGGCTTGTTGCGCTGCATTCAGTCCAATATCACTGCTAGTGGCTTCTGGTTGAGCGCTTTGCAACATACCGGTTAGGTATTTTGATGCGGAGCTGAACTCGACATCGACAGAAGAGTCTTGTCCTGGCGTATCTTGCGTGCTCTGCTCTTGCAAGGAAAATGTCAGATTAGGACTGACATTGACCACCTTCAGATTCAAGGTATTGCCAGAGACATTCATGCCCTGTGGCAATGCGAGATTGAACAGGCCGTTTTTAATCAAGACAGCAATCTGACCATTTTGCAGATTGCTGTTCACCACCTCAGCACTGACCTCCTCTCCAACAAGCAGCGAAGGCGGCGTAGCGGGCTGCTGCGTGACATCCAGCAGGCCACGCCCGCCCTCCAGGGTCAAACGCACAGCGGCAACCGTCTGTGCAGACAGACCGGTATCCGGCAATGAGGGCAGGGATGGAATCATGATGTCGAGTTATTACGGTAAAGGGATACGATCAACTCAGCCTCGCTGCGCGATATGCCACATTGCAGTGCAACTTCTGCGGCAGAGATGCCTTGCTTGATCATCTCAATGGCCTGATTGTACGGGCTGAGGCCAACAGGCTCGCTCCGCACCTGCTGCTCCAGACGAGCATGCAAGCGCGCAAGATCGCGCTGTAAAGCACTGATCTGCTGCTGATGCTGATCTAGGTACATGGTGGTGACTCTGTCACGCTGCTTTTCCAGAGCCTGCAGGCGAAGAAAAAGGTAAGCACAACTCAGCGCCAAGCCTAGCAGTAGTAGGAAGACCGAATAGATAAGGAAAGAACCAGACATGATGCGACCCCTCACACGCTGCACTTTTCCTAAGTGTATGGTGAAAACGGCCACAACCCAAGCTGAGTCACGCATCGCTACGTCGACAAGGCTATCCTATGCCTTTGTCGTCTCGGATGCGCCCTGCTCAGGTGTAGGTTTTCAGCAGACGGCTATTTTGACGCACGGTCTGCATCTCGCCCTTCATCGCAGCTAGCCATGCTCGCAATGATTGCTGAGTCTGCTCGCGCAAGCTCAGTATTTGGCGCAACTTCTGCTTGCAGGATTCATTCAACAGACTGACATCCTGCTGAATCCGTATACGCAGAGCAACCATTTGCTCTTCCTGCTGGGCGTAAAGCAAGGTGAAAGTATGGAAGTCACGCGCACTACACGCATGCTGAACTGCGATAGTCGCCTCGATCAGCGCATCAATCTGTGGGGTGAGTGCCCCGCAGTCGTCAGCAGGCGGTGACGCATGAAGTGGATCAGAATGCATTGCTGGCGGTGGCGGTCGAGTTGGCCATGCTGCTACGGTTGACTTGCTGCCATGCAGGAAGAATGGTTTCCAGCAGGCCCCGCACCTCATGCAGAATAGTCAGATCGTTTTTCAGGTTCGCAGTACAAAGCCGCTGCCTCATATAGACATACAAGGCATTCAGATTATGGGCAGCCTCCGACCCGGTCTCCAGATCAAGCGAATC
>Ga0187781_10004048_pt1 | contig 10949 bp, 5 predicted proteins | sample 0715_SJ02_MP02_2_FD_132447 | JGI IMG/M metagenome (GOLD analysis project Ga0187781, IMG submission 132447) | Tropical peat soil microbial communities from peatlands in Department of Meta, Colombia - 0715_SJ02_MP02_20_MG | ecosystem: Environmental > Terrestrial > Soil > Wetlands > Peat | place...
ATTCCAGGAACAAGCGCAGGCGGCGGTCGAAAAGCTGCGCGAAGAAGTGCAGCAATCAGCCCAGGCGGTGGAAGAGAGCAAGCAGCAACTGGCCAGCCTGGCGGAGCCCAAATTCGCTTCCCTCAGCCAAGTGACCCGCGACGAATACGGCCGGCAACTGACGCAGGCGTTTCAAGAGCAGTCGCAAGGTCTCGAGAAGGTCGCGCGGGAGCTCGGCGGACGCTGGTCGCAGCAATTCCAGGAACAAGCGCAGGCGGCGGTCGAAAAGCTGCGCGAAGAAGTCCAGCAGTCGGCGCGGGCAGTGGAGGAGAGCAAGCAGCAACTGGCCAGCCTGGCGGAGCGAAAACTGGAATCCATCAGTCAAGAAAGCCGGCACGAATACGGACGGCGCCTGGCGCAGGCCTTTCAGAAGCAGTCGCAAGGCCTGGAGAAAATTGCGCAGGAGTTGGGCGGACGCTGGTCGCAGCAATTTCAGCAGCAAGCGCAAGCAGCGGTTGAGAAACTGCGCGAAGAGGCGGCAAACTCAGGACGGGTGGTGGAGGAGACCAAGCAACAATTGGCCAACCTAGCCCAGGCAAAACTGGCTGATCTTAGCCAAGCCGCTCGAGAGGACTATGGGCAGCAATTGGCACAAGCGCTTCAGGAGCAGGCGCAAGCGATCCGGGCCGCGGCCGACGACGAGGTGAAGTCAATTACCCAAGCTGCGCAAGAGGCAATGGCGCAATTGCAGGCAGTGAGAGCGACGCCGGCGGAGCCTGGCGAGGAAATCACGAAGGCGGTGGAGGAGCAGGCCGAGGCGATGCGCGCCACTGCGGAAGCGGAATTGAAGTCCGTAAAGCAAGCCGCCGAACAAGCGGTCGCGCAAATGCTGGATGCTGACCAGAAGAGGGAGTCGGATTTCCAGGCGCGGATGGAGGCTGCGGAGGAGCGCCTGAATGCGGTGGCCGCGTCAGCCGATGCACTGCTCGAGAATTCTCGTGGCAAGGGCGGAGGCAAGCAGGCGGAGGAACTGAAGAACCTCACTCAGGAATTGGGAGGAAGGCTCTCAGTGCAGTTGCAGAAACAAACTGAGGCAGCGCTCGATAAAGTGCGGGGCGAAATGAGGAATTCCAGCCGGGCGGTCGAAGAGGTGACGCGCCAACTGGCCGGTCTCGCGGAGGCGAAGCGCTCCGCGATTAACCAGGCTGCGGCCAATGCAGCCTCGGGCTTCGAAGCGCAGCAAAGACGACTGAACAGCCAGTTCGAAACAGCCCGCAAAGAGCTTGAAGAGTTGTCGGCGCGACGAATGGCAAAGTTCTCCGCCGGCTCCGTCCACTTTCCCGACGCTTCTCCGTCACGCGGGCTAATGATGAAACTAGGTTTGGCGGCAGGGCTCTTTCTGCTCATGGTCGCCTCGGTCCTGGGCCTTTCCCTCTCGACGAGCCGTCCCGCGCTGCAACTTCGCGCCGACCCTCCAGCAGATTTTGTCGATCAGAATCCAAACTGGAACGCCAAGCGGCGCGCCCACGAAGCAGAGGTGGCACAGGCCTATTGGCGCCTGGCCATCGACACCTTGCAGGCTCGCTACCCGTTCGGCGCCGAATTGCCTGCCGATCCTCCGGCCGATTTCGAAGTCGACAACAAATATGACCCGCCGGGGGGAGCGAAGGCACTCGCCGAAACCAAGGACTACTATTGGGAAAGACTCCGCACCGCCTGGTCGCAACGCGAGTTCTGGGTGGAAGCACCCGACTCGAACAACTCCTTTGGCGCGCGGTTGCATCACCTTTTCGAGAAACTGTAAGGCCAAGTCGTCCAGTCCTACTCACAGCTCCAATTCCTAATCCCGCATTACAAGCGCTATACTAGCTCCTGTTACGCCAGGAGAAGTGAGATGAACTCACTTTATCAAGACGTTTGCTACGCCCTGCGACAATTGCGTCGCAGCCCAGACTTTACCGCCATTGCGGTACTCACTCTGGCCTTGGGAATCGGCGCCACAACCGTCGTGTTCAGTGTGGTGGACGCTGTGCTGTTGCACGGCACGCCCTACCGAAATCCCTCTCAACTCGTCGAGGTCAGCGCCAAGAACCCGCAAGCAGAAGAGGAGTGGGTTTCTGCGGGAGACTTCAATGATTGGCAATCATTACCCCAAGCGTTCGAGAGCTTGGCCGCGTGTAAGCGATGGGAATTCCGCGTTCTCACCGGGTTTGGCGAGCCGGACGACGTGTGGACCGAGCCGATGTCCGCAAATGCTTTTCGCCTGCTCGGTGTCAACGCGGTTCTGGGACGTACTTTTGCGGAAAACGAGACTCAAGTCGTAGTGTTGAGCACTGCCTATTGGCGCAACCATTTCGCCGCGGACCCCAATATCATCGGCAAAACCTTAATCCTCGACACCAAGCCGTACACCGCGATTGGCGTCGCTCCGGCCGATTTCGAGTTTCCAGATCCCCACGTCCAGATCTGGGTTCCCATGACGTTCACGGCCGCCGAAAAGGCCGATCACGAGCGTCACACTCTCACCGTCGTCGCGCGCTTGAGTGCAGGCAGCACCTTGAAACAGGCTCAAGCCGCGCTGGACGTGGTGACACGCCGGCTCGCCCTCGAGTACCCCAAGACAAACGCGGGTTGGACTTCCATCGTCAAGCCCTTGGAAGTCCGGAAAATTGGCAGCAACTTCCGCCTGGCCGTCTTGGCTTTGTTGGCAGCGGTGATCTTTGTGCTGCTGATTGTTTGCACGAATATGACCAGCATGCTCCTCGCCCGCGGCACAACGCGGCAAAGCGAGATAGTGATCCGCGCGGCCTTGGGCGCTGGCCGGTGGAGGTTGATGCGGCAACTCGTGGTGGAAGGCACATTGCTGGCGGTCGGCGGCATTTGTGCGGGCCTCATCTTGGCGTGGTGGGGCCTCGCGACCGTCCTGAAGCTGCTGCCGAAGTACACCATGATCGAGCCGGGCGTCTACCGAACGTCGCTTAATCTGCCGGTGCTTGCCTTCGCCACAGCGCTGGCGCTCCTGACGGGCGTCGTCGTAAGCCTGCTTCCCGCCTTGCGCTTCTCGCGCCCGAATTTGAACGAATCTCTCAAGCAGCAGGGTAGAACCCCGGGAACGGACGCGCGGGCATCGCGGCTTCAGCAAGTGCTGATCGTATCCGAGGTGGCGCTCGCGCTGGTCCTGCTGGTGGGAGCGGGACTGATGATTCAAACTTTCAAACACCTGGAAAGCGCGCCCACCGGCTTCAAGCCTGACCATCTTTTGACGGTGCGAGTGCCGCTGGTGAATTACAAGTATCCGCCAGGCAAGCAGTCTGCGGCGTTCTACCGCACCGTGCTGGAACGCATTCTCGCTGTCCGTGGCGTGAGTGCGGCCGCGATGGCGAATAACCTGCCGTTCACCGGATTTAACACTTCGGTCGAGTTCCCTGCTCCGCCCAACTGGTCGGGGGAGCACTTCCTTCTTCGCGCTCGCAGTGTGAGCCCCGGGTATTTTCAGGCGATGGGGATTCGGTTCAAAGGGGGACGAGACTTCACGGAGGCCGACAATCAGAAGGACGCGCCCTGCGTGCGCATTGTTAACGAAGCCATGGCGCGCCTCTACTGGCCGGGCCAAGACCCGGTGGGGAAGCAGATAAGTAAGGATTGCCGGGAGGATACCCCCTCGCTGGTTGTAGGCTGGGTTGCGGACTCGAAGGTGGGCACCGTGGGATCGCAGGCTGATCCGGAGGTGTACATTCCGTACGCCCAGGCCCCGTTTGGATCGTTTCTAGTGACCTTCGTCATCCGCACCTCCTCGGATCCCATCGATGTCGCCGCCGGCGTGCGCCGCGCGGTGCGGGATGTGGACCAAGACCAGCCCGTGATCCAGGTACGAACGATGGCGAACGTTATATCGGAATCACTCTGGTGGCAGCGCGTCTCCGGGTTGACGCTCGGAATCTTCGCCGCCATTTCACTTTTGCTTTCGGCCGTAGGCGTCTATGGAGTCTTCTCCTACACGGTAAGCCAGCGGACGCACGAGATCGGCATTCGCACCGCGCTAGGAGCCACGCGACGCGACATCTTGCGCATGGTCGTCGGCGAGGGTCTTCTCCTCACTCTCATTGGCGTCGGCGCCGGAATCGCTGCCGCGCTTTGGCTCACGCGTCTGCTCGCAAGTTTACTCTTTGGCGTCCGCCCCAATGACCCGATGACCTTTGCGGCCCTCTCATTGCTGTTGACCGCCGTGGCAATCCTGGCCTCTTATATCCCTGCGCGCCGGGCCACCAAGGTCGATCCCATGGAAGCGCTGCGGTACGAGTAAGACAGTCGCTAATGGCCAGTGGTTAGCGCTTGGTGAGTGGCGGGCAGTTAGCGCTCGCTCGTTCGTGGTTAGTTCCGCCGCCTCAATAATCCAAACCCTCTCCCCCTTGGGGGAGAGGGTGGGACGCGACGGCGTTGTCGTCAGCCGTCGCGGGCCGGGTGAGGGGGTCGGTAGAGATATTTCTGAAATGGAGAATATGAGCTGCATGACTGTTCTCCAAACACTAACCAGCAGGAGCTCGGACAAATGATGGCAACGCTCATTCAAGACCTACGCTACGGCGTGCGGCAACTGCGGCGTAATCCGGGCTTCACAGCGGTGGCCGTGCTCACCCTGGCGCTCGGGCTCGGCGCGACGACTGCCATTTTCACCGTCGTCAATACGGTGCTTCTGCACCCCTTGCCTTACCCGGAGGCGGATCGCATTGTCAACATCGGGCGTTCAGGACCGGGCGCTGATTACGGAAACTGCTTGCCGATGCTCGCCTTCTGGCAGCAAAACAACCCAGGCTTCGAGGACCTCGCAGCCTACCGCGAAGCTCCCAACCAAGTGAATCTGACCGGCGGCGACCGGCCGGAGTTGGTACAGGCCTTACGGGTCTCGCGGAACTATTTCCGTCTGTTCGGCGCAAACCCCATTTTAGGCCGCACGTTCAGCGCCACCGAAGACCAGCCGGGCGGCCCTAACTCGCTCTTGATAAGCTTCGGCCTTTGGCAACGCCGGTTCGGCGGCGATGCGCTCATCCTGGGCAAAGCCATCGCGCTGGGCAATAGATCGTACACGATCATCGGCGTTATTTCGCCTCGCTTCGTCCCTTACCCCGCGGCCGAAGTCTGGATTCCCCTGCAGGCTGATCCCGCGAGCACCGATCAGGCGCACATACTCGCGGTTTCCGGACGGCTGCCGCGCGGCACAACTTTGGCGCAGGCCAATTCCTGGATGAAAGTCTTGGGCAAGCGCTACGTCCAGGCGCATCCCGAACAGCTCGGCAACGACGACCAAGTCGGAACGATCCCCATGCAGCAGGGCCTGACGGGCGAGGACCGTCCGGCACTGCTCCTGCTGCTGGGTGCCGTCGGGCTAGTTCTTCTCATCGCTTGTGCCAACGTGGCGAATCTGTTGCTCGCCCGCGCCTTGGGACGTCAAAAGGAAATCGTCGTGCGCGCCGCGATGGGCGCCGGGCGCGGGCGTATCGTCCGCCAACTGCTCACCGAAAGCCTGCTGCTGGCGCTGGCGGGCGGCGCGCTGGGCCTGGGGCTTGGCTCGTGGGGCGTGCGGGGGCTCGTCGCCTTCGCGCCCGGCGGTCTGCCGCGCCTCGCGGAGATGGCGCGCATTCCGGCGCTCGACGCCCGTGTCGCCGTTTTCAGCGTGGGGATTTCTCTGCTTACCGGGGTTCTCTTCGCCCTGCTTCCGGCCTTTCAACTTTCGCGCGTCGATCTCGTTTCGTCGCTCAAGGAAGGGAGCGGACGCATAGGCGCCGGCATACGGCATGGCCGAACGCGCACCGCGCTGGTGGCCGCAGAAATGGCCATCGCGGTGGTTCTGCTCTGCGGCGCGACGCTGCTCATGCGAAGTTTCCTCGCCATGCACAGCGTCGAGCCCGGCTTCGATCCGCGAAACCTCCTGACCATGAAAGTGGCTCTGGCCGGTCCCGAAGAATTCAATTCCAACTCGGTGGATCGCCTGGCGTATCAAACTGCGCAGCGCCTCGAGCGCATCCCGGGAGTCGCCCAGGCGACGGTCGCCAGTTCCCTTCCCGCCCAAGCCATCGTCGATATGATCTTCGACATCCCCGGGCGGCCGCCGCTGGAGGGCGTGAAGTTTACCGGCGACGTGCTTTGGTGCTTCGTCTCCTGGAACTACTTTGACACGCTGCGGATTCCGCTGCGCTCGGGGCGGTCGTTCCGTGGGCAGGAGCCGCCCCACACGGTGATCATCAACGAGGCGATGCGGCGCAAGTTTTGGCCAGATCAGAATCCCGTGGGCCACTCGATCCGGATTGGCGCCGGCCTGGGTCCCGGGCTCGATCAAGGAGGCTCTGAGATCGTCGGCGTTGTCGGTGACGTGCATCCGCCCGATGCGCCGACCATGTACCTGGTATGGGCAAACGTCCCAGCCGCGGCGATAAAGCTCGTGAGCCAACTCTACCCCGCCAGTCTCGCCGTCCGTACCAAGCCCGGCGTCGCGCCGGTGAGTGTCGGCCAAGCCGTCCAACAGGCCTTGCTGGCTCGTGACACGCAATTGCCCGCCACCCAAGTCGAGACCATGGACCGGGTGATGCTCGATTCTACACCGCAGGAAAACTTTGACACGCTCCTACTCGGCATCTTTGCCGCGAGCGCGCTGCTCTTCGCCGCCGTCGGGGTTTTCGGCGTAACCTCCTTCGCCGTGCGGCAACGCACCAACGAAATCGGAGTTCGCGTGGCCCTCGGCGCCCAAAGTCGCGACGTGCTGGGGTTGGTGGTGGCCCAAGGCATGAGGGGCGCGCTGGCAGGGCTGGGCATCGGCCTGGTTGGCGCGCTGGCGCTGATGCGTCTCCTATCGAGCCTGCTTTTCGGCGTCAAGCCCACCGATCCACTCACGTTCTTCCTTGCCGCTCTCATCCTGACTGGCGTAGCCTTGCTGGCCGCCTACCTGCCTGCCCGCCGCGCCACGAGAATTGACCCCATGGAAGCGCTCCGGCACGAGTAAAGCAGTGGCTAGTGCTTAGTGGTCAGTGATTAGTGTTTGTTGGCCAGATAAGACTCGCACGGTGAAGGTGCTTTGCTTTGCTTTGCTTTGCGATCTTTGCGCACTTTGCGCCTTGGCGTGAAACCGGTTGGTGTTTCGAATTAAGTCACCCCGTCTCACACCGTGGGCTAACGCTCCACCCGATGCAGTACCAGTCGAGGCGGCGTGACGAACCGGAAGTTGCCTATGGAAGGATCCGATCCATCCGGCGGCGGTCCAATGGCCGGACGCGTTCCCGCTGGCTCCTCAGGGGTGGGTAGACGAAACCCGAACTCGATCCTCCGCTCGAGTTCGATCTGATCGCCTTGCAGAGTTCCCGAAAAGGTAGAGTTCCCCGCCTTGAACGAAACGTTAGGCCCATCCACCTTGCCCTCGGTGATCGGGGTGGGTGCATCACTGCCGCCGAAGAATCCCCCGCCGGTACCCTCCACCGACCCGGTGAGATTGCCGCCCTCCTGTTTCAGCGAAAACAGGATATTGCCGCTGCCCAGGATCATCGCCAGCAGACCGCTGCCTTCCGGTCTCGCCGGCAGCGGCCGCCACAAACCGCTGATGCCCGGACCACTCGGCACTTCGCGCTCCCAACCCGGAACTTGCGGACGCAGCGTCGTGCTTTTCGTACTGATTTTGACACTCGCAGGCGCGAGTCCGCGCGACGTCACTTCCACGGTAATGCTGCCGGAGGTCTTAGTAGATTGGATGATGCCCATGCACAGGCCGCAGAAAGCCCTTCGCGACGCACCCTTGTCCGACTCGTGGTTGGTCGGGTCGCCGTTGCCGACGCCGATCGACTTCCCTTCCCCAGAGACGCTGAAAGCTACTTCGTTGTCTGCGACAGGCACCACGCGGCCCTGGTCGTCATGAACTTCGACCGCCAACATGGCCACGTCTTCCCCGTCGGCCACAAGTTCCTCGCGGTCGGCCTTAATCACCAGCTTTGCCGCGGTTCCTGTGGTCTCACGTTTGGCGGTCAGGACCAGCTCGCCGCCTTTATACCCCCGCGCCTCGATCGCGCCCGGAGCGTATTTCACAATCCATGCCAGGTGCGAGTCCTTCTTCATCTCCTTTGCGCCCAGGCTTTCTCCGTTGATAAACAGTTCGACCTTTTCCAGGTTCGAGTAGACCCAGACGGCGATCTCTTTGCCCTCCATTCCCGGCCAGTTCCAATGCGGAAAAAGGTGCAGCACCGGCTGCGATGTCCACCAGGACTGGTAATAGTAGAAGGAGTCCTTCGGAAAGCCGCACGTATCGATAATGCCATATTGCGAGCCGATGTTAGGCCACTCGTAGGGCGACGGCTCACCGCGGTAGTCAAACCCCGTCCATACGAAGCCGCCCGCGAGCCAGGGGCGCGCGTTGCAGAACCTCCACCAGCCTTCCGCGGAAGCACGGCCGGTGGTGGTGTACGGATCGTAGGAGCCAACATAGCCTTTCTCGGGATCCGTGATGTAAATGCCTCGCGTGCCGACGGCGCTCACGGTCTCCGTTCCGATGACGGGAATTCCCGGGTGCTCCTGATGATAGGCTTCGGCCTGGGGGTCCATGTAGTTGTAACCCATCACGTCGCACTCGACCAGCCCGCCTACGCCAATGGCCCGGATGGGCGCAATCGAGACCGGCCGCGAGCCATCGTTCACGCTGGCCACCCTTTTCATGGCCGTAAGAATGTGCAGTCCTTTCTCCGTGTTCGCCTGGCCCTCCTCGTTTCCCATCGACCACATGAAAACGCTGGGATGGTTGCGATCCCGCCGCACCAGATTCTCGAATTGGCTCAAGCCTTCGGGATTCGAGGACATCATGCGCGTCTCATCGAACACCAGCATGCCCATCTCGTCGCAGGCGTCGAGCAGCTCCGGCGTGGGAGGGTTGTGCGAGGTGCGAAGCGAATTGCAACCCATCTCTTGCAGCTTCCGAATGCGATAGTGCTGCACCGCGTCAGGCAGCGCCGCGCCCAGCCCGGCGTGGTCCTGGTGGTTGCACGTGCCCTTCCACTTCACCGGCGCGCCGTTCAGCAGGAAGCCTCGCTCCGCGTCGAAACTCGCGGAGCGGATGCCGAACCGAGTCTCATAGCGATCCACGATCTGCCCGCCCGCCTCCACTTCCGTCACCAAGCGGTAGAGGTTCCGCTCCTCGAGAGACCACAGAGACGGCCGCTTCACCACCACCGGTTGCTCGTAGGTGTGGTCCTCCCCAGGCGGGATCGACGCCGCAGCAGTGCTCGCCTTCCCCACGGCGTTGCCGGAGGGATCGAGAATGGTCGAGGTCACGCGCGCGCTCGTCGCAGCCTTTCCGTGGTTCTCCACCTCGGTGCGCAGCGAGAGCGCGGCCTCGCCGGACTTCACTTGGGCCACTACAAAGGTCCCCCACTGCTTTACGTGCAGCGGGTGAGTCTTCACCATCCAAACGTGCCGGTAGATCCCCGCACCCTCATAAAACCAGCCGTCACTCAGCGTGGCATCCACTCGAACCAGCAGCACGTTGCGTCCGCCCGGAGTCGCGAAATCCGTGACATCGTAGCGGAAGGGATCGTAGCCACCGCTGTGGCGGCCGATGTAAAACCCATTGAAGACCACCATCGTTTCGCGGTAAGAGCCATCGAACTCGAGGCTAATGCGCTTTCCCGCGTCCGTGGCGGGCAACTCGAAGACCCGGCGGTACCAACCCACGCTCGTTTCCGGATACGCGCGGCCCAGCGGATAGAAGCCTTTGCTCGAGAGCGCCGGGTCGTTTTTGAAATCCAACTCGATGGCCCAGTCGTGAGGTAGATCCAGGGCCCGCCAGGCGCTGTCGTCGAACGCAATGCCGGCGGCGGGAAGGAAATTCCCCGTCTTCTGGAAATTGCCGGTTCGCCCGCCGCCGAATCCAAAGTCCCGGGCAGGGTCGTCGGCGTGCCCGAAATGGAAACGCCAGCCGAAGTCCAAGAGCAGGCGTTCGCGTCCCGTTGCCGAATCCGGTGGCTCGGCCGCTGCGCCCTGGAGCGCTAAGCCGCTTGCCGGAGCCGTGTCCGAAATGCTCATCGCCGCCTCGCCGTGCGCCGCAACATTGCGCGCCGCCGCTGCCACTGCCGGCGCAAGTAAGCTCGTCTTCAACAGATCGCGACGTGATAGGTTATTCATTATGACCTCCCATCAAACGAACTCTAACTCAAGGCCAGTTTAGCTTCACAACCGTTATCTCGGCCTACCCTAAGCTATTGCCGCCTAATCGTTCAAGGCTCGAAATCCAATCTTGGAAGTGCGGACACTGATTCCGCATGGCTTCTATGCCCACCGCAGTCGCGGCTCGCGTTCCGTCCAAAACTTTATTATAAGAATCGTAAAGGTCAAGAACGCGTTTCGAGGGCGCAGTGTCCGGATTGTCATCAATATCCTCAGGCGTGGGAAAGCTTTGGCGGATGGCCTGAAACTGCGCGGCCAAGCGCGACTGGTCGATGCCTTTGGCAAACGCTGCCGGATCGCTGAACAGCAACCCCTCAAACTCGTGCAACTGGAGGTAAGGGAGAAATCGAACGTCAGGACGAAGGTCAGCCACTGCTGCAATGATATCTTCCTTCATCGCTCGCTCGAGGTGGATGACCTTGTCCAGATTCGAAAGATTCGGCGGCAGAGGCATGCCCGGAAAGCCCCTGCCCAGTCCATAAAAGTCGAACATCGTGGTACAGTAGGCCGTGCTGTCCTCTTTCAATCGCCCCAACACGTCCCTCTTAACGCGCGCGTAATTCGTTCTTCCGTTTCTGTGGCCGGGAACCCCCAGCATGGTCGCAGTGAGGTAGATTTAACGGGCCCAAAGTAGTGGGGCGAGAACCTCCTGGACAAACGATCGCTCCGTAGGTCCTTCCACGATGACGCTGACCCGGGTCACAGATGTTCATCTCCCGTGCTCCCTCGCTCCGCTTCGGAAACCGCGGGGGAGTTCCCGTCATCTTCGGATATTAGGG
>Ga0187781_10004050_pt1 | contig 10946 bp, 9 predicted proteins | sample 0715_SJ02_MP02_2_FD_132447 | JGI IMG/M metagenome (GOLD analysis project Ga0187781, IMG submission 132447) | Tropical peat soil microbial communities from peatlands in Department of Meta, Colombia - 0715_SJ02_MP02_20_MG | ecosystem: Environmental > Terrestrial > Soil > Wetlands > Peat | place...
CGAATATCTGTGCCGCAAATTACCATTCATTTACCTCATGCTTCCAACCGCTCAATAGGGCAAAGGGGGTCACACGCTGTCGTGCAGTCCCAGTGGTTCAGGCGGCTTGTCGCGGCCTGAATACCAATATGGTTCCCAGCCTGCCAACCCTGGACTCTGCTTTATGTAGCACATCAAATTGCCTTTCGATACTGCGGAGCATGGCCGTGGGTCTATATTTGGGCTTCCAATTGTTGTCGCCGGCATGCATCCGGACGATGATCACGCCGTCGGGCTTGAGGTACTGTGCGTAGTGATCGAGTACACCTTTCACCTTGCCGAGCGGCACGTGGTACATGGATTCGCGGAAGAGAATCACGTCAAACTGCTGCGTCGGCACGTAGCTAAGCAAATCGCCACGGACAAATGTGTTCTTCGCAGTTCGGCCATTATTCTCGGTCCAGCTTCTCGCCTTGCTCAGAGCCGAATCTGAGATATCCACGCCCACGTAGCGTGTGTATGAGTGCAAGCTCAATTCGTTTGCCGTGTTGCCTGAGCCACATCCAAGATCGAGGATGGTACCGTTGTTGGAGTAGTTTTCAAGATATGGGTAAATACAGTCTGCGGTCGTGCTGTCGTTGAAGTTCCACTTGTCGGTCAGGTACTCTTTATTCCAGACTGATCTTTTGATAAAGGACGGGCCGTAGGTCAGTACAGCACCACGAATAAATCTTAAACTGCGTTTTATGGCATACATATCCTGCCCTCCCGTTGGTTTCTAGCTTTTCGCGGAAGGTCGATCACCTTCGTACGTGGACATCCTGAAAGTGAAGTCAACGGAGATGTGGGGACTGGCCCGTCACTTGATCTCGAGGTTGTCAAATTGAGTGCTTTTGCCGCCATGCTCGTTCTTCGGATCGCGTCGCGGATTGGCGGAGCGGTCGCCATGGCGTTCTCTTGCTGAAGGCCCTGTCATAGGCCGCGAGCAGGTGCCGGGCCGCGTGATCCCAGGCAAGTTCCTTCTCGACCCTTCGCCGTCCGTACTCGCCCATTCTTTTCCTTTCGGCGGGATGATCGAGCAGCCAGAGGAGCTTGGCGGCGAAGTCACTAACCTGGTTGTGGTTGTTGGCGTAGAGCGATGCTTCCTGGGCGCTGAACCGGCCTTCCTTGAGGTCGAACTGAACAATGGGCTTGCCCAGTGCCATGTATTCCATGATCTTGATCATGGTGGAGATGTCGTTCATGCGGCAGGGGCGGTCGGGGTTCACGCAGACATCGGCGGTGGAAAGGATTTCGAGCAGTTCGTTGTCAGGAATTCTCCCGGTGAAGGTGACCAGATCTTCGAGATCCTTGTCCCGGGTCAGCTTCCGCAGGGTCGCCAGCTCGGGTCCTCCGCCAACGCACGTGAAATGAACGTCGCGCCTCCCCAGACCCCTCATGTGCGCCGCCACGTCGAGCAGGATGTCCAAACCGTCCTGGCTGGCCATGGTTCCGACGTAGCCGACGAGGAAACTCTTGCCGTGCTTCAGAGCAGGGTTCGGAGGTACGGGCTTGAAGGTGTTCAAGTCCGGCCCATTGCGCACAATGAAGACATCCTCCCAACTGAAGCCGCCCCTGGCCAGGGCAAGGTCGCGGTAGCTGTCGTTGGTGGCCATCACCACGTCGCTGAAGCGGAACGTAAGTTTTTCAAGCCAAACGAGTGCGCTATGGAGGGCTCCCGTTTTGCCGTATTTCGACAGGTACAACTCCGGGTTGGCATCGTGGTGATCGAAGATATACCTGATTCCCAGCGGCTTGAACGGCAGCGCCACGAGAAAAAGAAAGTCGGGTGGATTGCAGCCCTGAATAACATGAAACCCGTGCCGCAAGTAGATCCACCACGCGTACACAGTCTCCCAAAAAAAAGCGCCCGCGTACTCCCAGAGATATCCAAACGCCGTGTCCGCTTCTTCAGGCGCGGGACGCCGGTAGATCCGAACCCCATCGATAACTTCGTGGCCGCGCTCGTAGCCCTTGTTGCGGGGGCAGAGGACGGTAACCTCGTAGTGGTTTTGACGCAGCGAAAGGGCTTCCTTCCAAACGCGAGTATCGAACGGAACCGACGCGTTCTCGACGATGATGAGGACCTTCCTCTTCAGGACAGCGCTCCTTTGGTTTGCAGCAACTGGTAAAGACCGGCCAGTGCGCAAAGCATGGTCGCCTGTCCCCAGTGCAGTGTCGCCGTTCGGTTGACGAGCCACTTCGAGTAACGGCGATAATAGAAATAACCCGTGGAATCCTGCATCTGCTGAATCGTCCAGAGCGCGATCTTCACAGCCAGGGGGAGCGCTTCCGGGTCGCGTTCGTGAAAGAAGACTAGGGTGTCAATCGCCTGCGAACAGCACTGGATATCAAGAGGAAGCGTTTTATGGCTGTAATACTTCGGAGTCCCATCAGGCAGAAAAAAGGTTCGCTTCCAGTATTGATATCCGCGCGTCAGGGTCGTCGCAAAGCGATCATCGCCTGTCGTTTCAGCGTAGTATTTGAAAGAGTCCAGAACATAAGCAGTGTGGAAGTTGTCGATCCAATGGGCATTGGGAACTTCAGCATAATACCAGGATCCATCGGGTTGTTGGTGGTGTGCCGTGTATTCAATCGCCTTCTCGGCCAGCGCACGGTAGCCCTTTTGTCCAGTAAATGAGTAGGTGCGGGCCAACAAACTGGCTCCAAGAACATTGGCGTTGTGCACCAGCTTATTAAAGGCTGGGACCGATGCTGGGATATACTCGATACAAAGAGACTCCTTCTCGGCTGTTTTGCCTAGGTCGAGCAGGAGATGCTGGCATGAACTGATGGCAACTTCCAAAAATCTGTCACTTTGGAAATGCTCGTAGGCGTCTAAAAATGCATGACCGATAAGCGAAGTCCACACAACGGTCGGCACACCCATGGGCAAGTAGAAACCTCTTGACTGGTAGTCGAAGTGGTTCCCCCAGCAAGCGCCGCTATAGCCCGGTGATTGGTTTTCGGTCAGCCATTGGAGGACGTACTCTGCCTTGTCTCGCCAAGCGGTCTCGCCGGTGGCCCGGTGAAGGCGGATGAAAGCTCTAGCCAGAAAGCCCATGCCCTTGGTGGAACGACTTTTGCCGATTCCCAGCAAGGGACGCAGGTTGATTGGAAAGCGGCGCACTCCCTGTTGAAGGACTGTGCGCAATAGTCTGCTGTTGAATGTTAGCGGGCGCAAGACTCTTGCGTTCAGCCCATCGAACGTGTCATAACCCTCATAATCATTCGTCTCCAGCCAAGCCGAAAGTCGACTGATCGATCCGTGGAGTTGGCCTTTGAAGCCTTCGGTTCCGTTGTCTACTTTAACCTGCTCACCAACAGACGCCGTCATAGTTGCCATTGTGACTCCTGGGACTGTTAACGCGCACAAAATCGACCAGGACCTGATCGTCGCGCAGTCTTTCGGCCACGTCTTGGAATTCCGGATCTTTAGCACCAACGACGACTGTTTGAGCGTGATTCAGAACCGCGTCCATACTGCTTACCATGAGCTTGGCTATGTGAGGAATGCGGTTTAGAATGAAGTCGCGATTAGCGCCGACGAGGCTGGCGATGTGCACGTTCTTGTCGCAGATGCGCAAATCATAGCCCTTGCCGATCAGCCGTTCGATTAGCTCAATTACAGGACTCTCCCGCAGATCGTCCGTTCCTTCCTTGAAGCTGAAACCCAAAACTCCGACCCGCTTATGTCCCTTGGACATAACGAGTTGTACGCCCCTTGTCACCTGGAGGTCGTTGCTCGGCAGGACGGAATTGATGATAGGCAGTTGCAAATCGTGCATTCTGGCCTGATAGGCCAAGGCGCGGAGATCTTTCGGTAGGCAGGAGCCACCGAACGCAAAGCCAGGCGAAAGATAAGCCCGGGATATGTTGAGCTTCTTATCTTGGCAAAAGATGTCCATCACGGTATGCGAATCGACGCCGAAGGCCTTGCAAAGATTGCCGATTTCATTGGCAAAGCCGATTTTCAGAGCGTGCCAACAGTTATCAACGTACTTGATCATCTCGGCGATTTCGAGACTGGTTCTGATCAGCGGAGCATCAAGCTTGCTGTACAGCGTCGCCAGCATTCCACCAATGGCTTCGTCCAACTCACCGATAACCGTCTTGGGTGGGGAATTGAAATCCCTCACTGCCGAGCCCTCGCGCAAGAACTCTGGGTTGTGGCAGACTCCGAAGTCGCAGCCCGCCCTTTTGCCGGAGCATTCTTCGAGGATCGGAATGACGATCTTGCGCATAGTTCCGGGCAGGATCGTGCTGCGAACCACGACGGCATGCCAGGTGGCCTTCTCCCTAAGGGCCTCGCCGATTTGCTCACTGACGTGCCTGACGTACCTCAAATCGAGACTGCCATTGATTTGACTCGGCGTACCTACACAGATAAAAGACAGATCTGTCTCTCGAATAGCCTCAGCGGTGTCGGTGGTGGCGCGGAGGCGGCCTGCGTCAACTGTTGACGCAATGATCTGGCCGATATCTGACTCGACAATCGGGGATTGCCGACGGTTTATCAGGTCGACTTTTGTCTGGACCGGGTCAACGCCGATGACCTCATGCCCATCATGCGCGATACAGCCCGCGGATACAGTGCCAACGTAACCCAATCCAAAGATACTAACCTTCAAAACTGTGTCCTCTTTTGTTGTTCGGAGTCGCGGCGGTGTAAGAGCTCGCGCCGCCGAGAAACGCCACCTATCAGTATTTTAGCGCCGGTAAGCGACCCATGGAAAACCTTGCGGCTCAGCAACTCGTGATGTCACGAGCCCTGCTTCGGTCTGCCCTGTTGCATTGCTCAATATGCGTACAAATTTAAGACCTCTGCGTCACTCAGAGCTCTCCGCGAGGCATGCGCGAGCCCAAAGGGAGAGCGGCGGCCGAGCCACCTGCATTCGTGCCACCCCTACCGAGGACAAAACGACCCAACCGTTGCATCTGCTCCCGTCGTATAAACGTAACTAACTCCTTGGAAACCGGTCTCTTCGCTCGGCACACCAGCGAGAGCGCATAGCCCGATCCCAGTGCGAGCCCTCCGGCAATGAAGGGTCGATACTTCATTTGGTAAAAAACGCGCAAAAGCTCCCAGAGGGGGTGATTCCCGACCGAGTAATCCTTGGCACCGTTCCGAAACTTGGCTGCCAACGCGCTTCGCTGAGCTGTCCCCATCTCACGGTGGTGGACGCAGACCTTATCTGTAAATGTCCTCGTCTTCCAACCCCTCATTCTCGCGGAGAGCACTGCAACGTGGTCGATGCTGCCACCTTTTAATGGAACGTACCCACCGATTGCTTCGAAGCAGTCGCGCCTAAACAGCTGACAACCACCCCAGACGTTCTCAACACTGCTAAATCGATAATCATATCGGTAGGTACCTTCGCGGAAGGGTGCTCCCACTACGCCCAGTGCTGGGTCGTCGGCAAATTTGGCCACCAAGTACTCGAAGTGATCTGGGTCAAATGATACATCCGCATCCAGGTTGCCGATCACCTCGAATTTCAGGTCCGCCACCCTGGCCCTACCTGCATTGAACGCGTCCACCTTTCCGGCAAAGTGTCGCTCACGCCGTTCGGGCATCCGGACAAGCTCAATCCAGTTGTGATCGGCTGCATAGCGCCTTACGATTTCGTCGGTAGCATCGGTGGAACCATCGCTCACGATAACCCACTTCATAGGTCGGTGGGTCTGAGCCACAGTGGAAGCAATGGTCAGTTCAATGAACTGTGCTTCGTTTCGCGCCGGCGTGATAAGAACATAGGGTGGTGTACTCTTCACTGCTTAACCTTAGAGACGGACGACGCTACAAGCGGGGGATGCTGAGGGTCCGGGTAACGGCTCCCTGTTTTGCGGTCTCAGCACGACGATGGAATGCAAGTACAACATGTCGCAATTGGCATGCGAAAAGCGAACATGCCGAACCAAATCTCTCCGATGAACATAAGAACGTATGATCCTGATGAGAGTACGGCAGGCACCCTGGCTTCATCGAGCGGGAGCTGGCGGGATCCGAGTATCGATCAACCGCAAGGGCCTGGCCGGATTGCCAGCCACAATGGTGTTCGCTGGAACGTCCTTGGTGATCAGACTGCCTGCACCAACCAGAGCTTTTTCGCCGACGATGACGTTCGAAAGTACGGTCGCGCCAGAGCCGATTGAGGCTCCCCGGCAAACCCGGGTCGGCTCGACCTTCCAATCAGCGTCCGTCTGCAGCCGGCCTTCGGAGGTGGCACGCGGATAAGTATCGTTGATGAACGTCACGCCATGCCCGATGAAGACCTCGTCTTCGACCGTAACTCCTTCGCATATAAAGGTATGGCTGGAAATCTTGCAGTTGCGACCGATTCGGGCATTCTTCTGAATCTCCACAAAAGCCCCGATCTTGGTGTTGTCGCCGACTTCGCACCCATAAAGGTTTATGAACTTCGAGAGCTTGACGTTACTGCCCAATTTCACGTCCGGGGCGATGCACACATAGTCGCTCATAGGCGCACCATCTTGCCCCTTTCCTTCAGCGACTGGTCTGCCGCCGCCAGCATCTTGACGATACGATGTCCAGCGATCCCGTCGTTGAACGGTCGCTGGTTCTTGGTGATGCACTCAACAAAGTAAGCGGCCTCGCTTCTCAGTGCCTCAGTTTGCTCGACTTTGGGCGCCCACATGTCTCCGGAGCGGTAGCTGACAAGCAATTGGTAGACCCCTTCCCCATTCTTCATGCTGACGCCCCGGTCGTAGACTTTGACCTTTTCGTCCGCATCAAGATCGTTCCACACCAGCATCTTCTTTTCACCACCAATCAAGGTCGTCCGGACCTTGACTGGGGAAAGCCAATTGACGTTGATATGGGCTATCGTTTTGCCTGGGAAATAGACGGTGATGTAAGCCACATCCTCATGTCCATTGAAGTGTTTCTCGCCGGTGGCCACCACGGCTTCCGGCTCTTCCGTGATCACATGATCCATGATCGAAAGATCGTGAGGCGCGAGATCCCAGATTACGTTCACATCATGCTGAAACAGGCCAAGGTTGACCCGCATCGAATCGTAGTAATAAAGCTCGCCGAGACTGCCATCGGCGGTCAGCTCACGGATTTTCTTAACAGCCCCCGTGAACAGGAATGTGTGGTCCACCATGATCTGGAGGCTCTTCCTTTCGGCGAGCTCGATCAGAGTTTCCGCTTGCGCCACCGTGGAAGTAAATGGCTTCTCGACGAAGACGTGCTTGCCGTTTTCCAGGGCAGCCTTGGCAAGCTCGAAGTGTGTCCAGACCGGCGTTACCACCGCTACGGCATCGATCGAGGGCGAAGAGAGGATGGCGCGCGCATCGGGCGTCACACCGACGCTCGGGTAGGCTTCGTGCACTCGACGCAACGCATCGGGGTTCTTGTCAGAGACCATCGTGACCCGGCAACCATCAATACCCGAGAAGTTCCTGACAATCTGCGGGCCCCAATACCCATAGCCAATGACGCCTATGCGAATGGTGCTGTCCCGGGCGGGACTGAGCGCGTGGACGAGCTCGTTTTGCTGCGCATCGGGAGCTGCAGCGGACGAACCAGGGGCGAGAGTCGGAGTAGTCAGCGTGCCAAGCGGCATAATTACCTCGCACTCGATTCAAGTTGAAATCGCGGAACCGTCAACGCGGTCCGCTAAGTGCCTTACAACGAGATCAGTAGGCGCCCTCTTTCGAGAGCACCGCACGTGGAGTTCGGAAGAGAATCTTGAGGTCAAGTCCGAGTGACCAAGCTTTGGCATAACGCAGGTCCAGGCGGACCATATCGTCAAATTTCAATTTGCTACGCCCACTGACCTGCCAGAGGCCCGTAATACCGGGTTTGACCTCAAGCAGTCGCCGGCGATGCCATGTCTGATACCGATCACACTCATAAGCGATCGGTGGGCGAGGTCCTACCAGGGACATCTCACCCCTCAGAACATTCAGGAATTGCGGGAGCTCGTCCAGGCTCGTTCTTCTCAGGAATCTCCCGACGCTGGTGACTCTCGGGTCCCGCGTGAGTTTGTACACGATGGATCCGTTATCGTCCGATTGATGCTGTTCGGCCGACCCAGTTATGAATTGCGTGATGTACTCCCGATGAATGGCGGCATCCGTGTCGGTGTACATGCTCCTGAACTTCAGGAAGGTGAAAGGAGCGCCGTACTGGCCTAGTCGCTCCTGCCGGAAGAAGATCGGACCTTCCGAAGTCAACTTAATGACGAGGCCTATGATTGCCAGGAAAGGCGCGAGCAAAATCAGTGCGAGCAAACTTCCCGAAACATCGATGAGCCGCTTCAGACTACGGGAAAGCCTTTTCGACGCGTTGTGAAGGGATAAATCGGGATACAGAACCAGGTCTGGAGCGTGGGTCCCCGGGCTCTGAGCATGAGGACGCTCGGGGAAGGCGTGGAACGAGATGTGGACCTGATTGAGACGACTCGGACCGAGGCCTGCGAGCAGAGCCGCATTGACCTTTGAGTGTACGGTCGTAACCGTTTTGGCAAGATCGTCCGCCGGAATTTCCGTCAGGATGGTACCCGCCACCGCCCTCTGCTCATACCACCCGCTGAGGTCCGTTTCGCGCGTCGCCGAGAGGAGCGCCGCAATGATCTTCGGCAACAGTTCCTCGCGTTCCGGGCCACCCAACAGTTCCTGGGCGTGCAGCAGCATCAGAAGAAACTGTCGCTTTGACCGCTCGGCCCGCTTCCGTTCAACCGAAAGCAAACGGGTAAACCAGGGTTCGGACACAAACTGAGGACAGAGTCCTACGTGGAAGCGAGGGTGCCCGTTTCCGGCGGCGGAACTTCTGCCTGAACCAGCGGTGTCTTCCGGAGAGAAGTTGTTCAACTTAGGATTACTTGCTGCTCGTCGGCCCGGCGGCGCCTGGCGTCGGATGGGCCCTTTGAAACCTGCTCAACCTTGAATTGATCATCGGCCGAGGGGAGACTTTCTCAGTTGATAGAAGATCCCGAAGCTTACTCGGCTGTGGTTGAAGTCCTCTCCGAGGATCGACAAGCCGGTTCCTTGCTGCTGGATAAAGTCATAACTCAAGCGGGCTGTTGCCCTTTCACCTAAGGAGCGGCTGAGGGTTACGTCGGCAGTCTCGCTGTCAAGTCTTTCGCCTCCAAGCAGGCTGCCCAGGTACTGATTCTGCGCGTAGATCAAATTGAAGCTTCCGTCCCACCGCCTCACCAGGTGCCGGCGCAAACCGATGTTCACCGTGGAAGCGGTCACCGCCGGCAACCAGGCGCCTCCGTTGGAGACGGCCCGCGAAACCGATAGAACCAACGCAGTTTTTCCCGATTGCTTCGTCAGTGTTCCACCCGCTGCCCAGCTGAAGTGGTTCCCAGGGGTGCTGGCGGTTCCTGCGGGCGTCGAAGTGGTACCCTGAAATCCTTGACGCACCGTATACTGAGGTCCCCCAAACAAACTTAACGAGAGGGTGGGGGACGCTTGCCAACCGAGGCTGAGCAACGCACTCTGGACCGTAGTTTGGGAGGCGCTTCCCGCCGGCAAAGCACCCAGGAATCTCATCGGTTGGAATGTGTAGAGAGCTGCGAAGGTCAGGTGCTCGCTCGCCCTGTAGGCGTACTGGGCGCCTCCGGTAACCGATTCGGTGCTCAACACTGACACCGTGCTCGCTGGGGAGGAACCGAAATGCGAGTTGGCGTAGTCGCCGAACAAGGTGAACGAAGTACGGGCACTCTTCTTGTAAATCGCATCGAAACGGGTGTTGTTAATGCGTTCTGATAAGAGTGGCGAATAAACCGTCGTGTTCAGCGCGGTGGGAGCTCCCAGACCGGCCACAAAGTCGGTGCCCGACTGCGGCTGATACATGCCGGTCTGGTGCATAAACGAGTCGCGGACACGGACCGTCAGATGCGGACCGAACTTGTAGCTCAGGTCAGCCGCTGCGGATTGGTTGACCCGATCATATTCCGTCAGGCGCTGATATAAATTGAAGTAGGGTTGGTAATCGAGTGCCGCAGTGAAGTTTCCCTCGGTCTGCACCAGAGAAAACTGAGGCCCCAGGGAGTAAATTACATCCCCGATATGAGGTGCGGTGGTCTGGAGTGCCGCAGTGTCATAGGTCGTCTGAGTGCTCAGAGTCGCAACGAACATGTTGGTGGGAGTCGTTTCTCCGGCGTAGCTCAGACTCGGCGTTTGCCCATTGCCGAAAGGGATGCCCCCCATGCTGGATGGACTCCCGGAATTACCGAGCTGCGCCCACAGACCAGCCGGTGCCAGAAATGCGACAAGCACAGTGACGACCCAGGTACGCATTTAACGCTCAGGGCACCACCACGGTGTCGCCGTTTTGCAATTCGATGTTCTGGTCGAGCTGCCGACCCTTGATGACCTGCTTGTAATTGAAGGGGAACATCTTTTGGGATCCGTCCGGCATCTTGCGCAGCACATACACCTTATTGAGCTTGGCAAAGTCCTGAAATCCGCCCGCCAGGGCGACGGCATCCAGAACGGTTGTCGGTTTTGCCAGATCATAGGCGCCTGGCTTCGTAACCTTTCCCACGACATTAAAGGAGTGGCTTTTGACCTGGGTGACGATCACCTGCACTTCGGGGTCCAGCACATAGCTCTTCAACTTCCCGCGAATCTCAGCAGCGAGCTGGGAGGGTGTCTGCCCGCTGGCCACGAGGTCGCCCAGCAACGGCACCGTGATGCGGCCGTCTGGCCGCACCGGGACGCTTCCCGACACCTCGGGATCCTTCCAGACGTTGATGGACAGCACATCCTCAGGGCCAATTACGTAATTGTCTCCAGATGTGGGCACAGGATCGGGGCTCGTCGGCTTGGTCGCTGCAACCGGTTGGTTTGCTGGAGAATTCCGGAGTGCTGCTGTTGTGCTTGTGGACTTCGTGGGGGATTGGGCCCTACCCGCGACAGCGCACAACAGCACGACAGTCGCCGCGGCC
>Ga0187781_10004051_pt1 | contig 10945 bp, 8 predicted proteins | sample 0715_SJ02_MP02_2_FD_132447 | JGI IMG/M metagenome (GOLD analysis project Ga0187781, IMG submission 132447) | Tropical peat soil microbial communities from peatlands in Department of Meta, Colombia - 0715_SJ02_MP02_20_MG | ecosystem: Environmental > Terrestrial > Soil > Wetlands > Peat | place...
GCCAGGATTGGGGCATTTCAGAGCTTTCGCAAGCCGGCATAGGCTCCAGGGCGTACCGTCCCGGGCCGTATTCTCGGCGTGAAAACCTTCCTCGGGCGTTTGATCAGATGATCCGCAACCGCCAAAAAGCACATTCGTAATGGTGAGATCAACTTCCGCGGCGTATTTCAAGGCATCTCGCTGCGTATTCTCTCCAGCTCCCTTAACAGCGCGGTTTCGATGACTTGATTGCGCCGGAATCCCTTTGCAATCAAGCTGACGTAGCTGGGAGTCACATTGTGCTTCGCAGCGATGCGGGCATACAGCCCAAGATGCTTCTGATGCCACCTTAGCAATTCTGCACAACGATCATTAATATGATTGGAATTTGTCCCCATAATTTCTTGCCTCGCTACGCCATCTTTAAACAACTCGCACTATGACCGCACACCGCAGACTACACATAGCTTTGCGAGCATCACGCGGACTTCTTCCGACACTCGCTGGAACTCCAGTCCATAACGGAATCCTTCTACGCTGCGGACAGCAGCATTTATGCTGACCTCCTGGGCTGTATCTGGAAAGGTCAGCTCGAGACGAACGGTTTCTCCCAACCCAAGCTCGCAGGGAACGTATGCGCCCATACCTCCTTCGCTTAGCGTGCTACTACGGCCAAATACCGACATGGCTTTTGCGTTTTCAATTCTGGTGACTTTCAACCGGATGTCCACCTTGTAGCGATGCCACCTGCGAATAGGCGAACCGTTCTCAGTCTTCGTATCCTTTTCACCCAACTCGAGATCACCCTATACGCCCCGTCATTTTACATAACCTTACAAAAATTGACGTAAGTTTACACTATATTAGATTGGAGAAAGAGGCGGAGACCAGTTGATTTCGTAGATTCCTTCAACCAAAGGATTCAGGCAGAGTAAAACCGAGCGATCCTCCTATCACCTCACCGAGAGATAAAAAAGAAGGTCTGGTGGGAGCATTGCTCGCTCCAGTCGCCTCAGAAGAACATCAAAACGGCGGCCAGAAACCAACATCATCTTCCGGTTTCCACCCACGCAGGATTCGACCACGGAGACGAGTTCCCATCTCTCAGCGCCCGGACGCGATAGCTGATGTGTTTCCCCGGCGGGAAACGTTCTGTGTAATTCATCTGATTTGCCGGCAGGCTGGTGATCTTCTCCCAAGGCCTCCAATCCACCGAGCGCTGAATTTCAAATGCGTTTGCACTTCCATATGTGTTCCATTGCAGGCGAACATCGCGCCCTGAAATTTCTGCGCTAAGTTCTCCAGGTGTTTCGGGCGTAACTTTCCAGTCCAGGTAGGAAGCGTCGGTAACAGCGACGACACTATCCTTTAGCGGTATTTTCAAGGTTTGCTTTTCGCGATCAATCCACGCCAGCGATGTGACAGCGCCAGTTCGCACATCGATGAGAACCGGATTAACGATTCCGCTGTTCGGAACGGCTAGTTCAACCTGCTGGGCAACAAAATTGTCAGCCGGATCCGAGACCACAGCCAGCCACACTGCGTAAATTCGCTTCCCGGTTCCGCGATCGCGATAGGCGTACTTCCTCAGTTGCCCGTGCGCATACTGCTCCGGTGGATCCAGGAGAATGTCTGCCATTGGGTCAAGCTCCGTTTGCCCAAACAGGGCCGACGTCACTTCAAATGCACGGTATGCTGCGCGCGGTTGGAAGGCATTCTCAGCGAACGTTTGGCCGTGCAACAAGCCAAACTGGTCGCCCTCATTGCCGTCGGTTCCGGGAATGAATTCCCAGAAAAATGGTTTGACGCCTTGTGAAACAGCCTGTAGCAAGAATCGCGGAACATATTTGGCCTGCACCGACTTGTTCGAATTTTTCCACTGCGGAATCGTGTTCCACTCGTTTTCCCAAAATTCAATGTCCTTGCGGACCCCCGGCATAAACAGAACAGCCTCGCGGAACAGATCTGCGCCTTCCAGAGCATCTTCCTCTTCGGGTGGTTCATTGCGCCCATATCCCGGATACGTGTGATAGGCCATGACGTCGATTTTCGAAGGACACTGGGAGAGCGCCGCCAAGGCGAAAGCAGAATCGATCTCACTGGTTCCACCAAAAATCACCTTCGCTTGGGGATCAATCTCATGCACCGCATCCGCAACCTGGCATAACGCCCGTCCATATTCGCGTCCTTTAGCTGCACGTTGTTCTTTCAGTTCTACATTCGGCTGCCAATAACCAATATTCGGCTCGTTCCAGAACTCCCAGTATTTGATTTTGTCTTTGTAGCGACTCACCATGAAACGGGTGTAGTTGAGAAAGCCCTGAATTTCGTCCTCAGTTTTGAGTCCACGAAAAATGGCCGGGGCGGGGTTATCCTGATCGCCAATCCCCGGCGGGGCGGGAACGATATGTTTCGGCCTCGTCGCCGGATCACCTCCATAGAGCGCATTGCCATAGCACAGTTGCAGCTCGATCTTCACTCCATTCTCCACCAGCGAACGGATCGCCTCGTCCACATCCGGCCGAACGCTGTATACTCCCGGGCTCTGTTCAACCCAATCCCAACTCGTTTTTTCCGAGCTGTTTTCGTACTGGCCGAGCCGAACCCATTTCACCCCGGAATCAAAAACACTGGTCCACCAATGACGGGTCCATGGCAGGCGAGGGTCGCGGGGCAAGGGAAGATTCATGCCAAAGCCATCCGTCAGCTGCGTCGAGTGCCGCGGAGGAACTTGCGTTGGAAAGCTCTGTCCAGCGGCCGTCGTCAGCTCACCGAGTCCAACCACCAGCAGGCTGACAAGCAAAACGGCTCGGCGCTGAAACATGAACGACTCCTTGACTTGAATTCGGACGCGGCATGCGCAGAAGAACTATGAAGCCACCCTGGTTGGCTCCGCACTTGTGGCTACCTTCATCCACAACTTGTTTTGAGCAGAACTGCGGACTGCTTCCAGCAGATTTTGCACTTCCACCGCGTCGTCGAAATTGGGGTGAAACGTACTTTCCTCTGCCAGGCACCTAAGAAAATCTGCCAGGGTTGCGATGAAGGTATGTTCGTATCCCACGATGTGTCCCGGTGGCCAGAAGTGGCTCGTGTAGGGATGTCCCGGACCGGTCACCAGCACGTCGTGGGCGCCTTGAATTACGGTGGCATCGTTGCGGTCGAAAACTTCGAGCCGGTTGAGATCCTCCAGATTGAAGCCAATCGCGCCCTGCGATCCGTGAATTTCGAAGTAGTTGCGATTGCGGCATCCGGTCGCAAAACGTGTCGCTTCAAAGCTGCCAATGCTGCCGTTTGCGAACCGGGCTAATGTCAAAACTGCATCGTCAACATCGCGTCCGGGAATGAAAGTGTGTATGAGACTTATCACTTCCGTGATTGGCCCGTTGAGAAGCAAAGCAAGATCTAGGGAATGCGAGAGCAGGTCGCCCATCGCGCCGGAGCCAGCTTCCGCCTTCCGAAATCTCCAAACCCCCGCGCGTTCCGGATCTGGGCCCCAACTTTGAAGATAGGTTGCCCGGTAGTGATAGGGTTGGCCGATCTTCCCTTGTTCCACCAGTTCTTTCGCCAGTGCGATTGCAGGCACCCGGCGGTAGTTGAACCAAACCAGGTTGGGCACGCTTCTGGCAGCACCAGCCATGCGCTTCGCTTCTGCCGCATCCATCGCCAACGGCTTCTCGCATAGCACGATCTTTCCGGCTTCGGCAGCGGCAATTGCAATCGGGCCGTGAAGGTGATTGGGTGCGCAGACATCCACGATATCGACGTCTTTTCTGCCCACCACCGATTGCCAGTCGCTTTGCGCTTCTTCCCAGCCCCAGGTCGTGGCAAATTCCTGCACTTCATTCCGATTGCGGCCGCAAATGACTTTGAGCTGCAGTTTGTAAGGAATCTCGAAGTAGCAGCCCACTTGACGAAAAGCGTTTGAATGAGCGCGGCCCATGAAGCCGTGTCCGATCATGGCTACGTTCAGTGTTTTTCCTGGCTTGGCCACCTGGCCCTCAATTTTCCTGAATTCGACTCAACCTCTTTGCGCACTAAACACCTTGCGAAAGGCATGGATGATCTCATCCTCATCCGTTTCTGTCAGGCACGACGGAACGGTAAACAGGATACTCCGTTCGAAAAGGCTGTCGGCGACCGGGCAAGTTCCCCTCGAATATTGCGTTTTCGAATCGCGATTTTCAGCCAAGTTCCACGGGAATCCTTTGCCGTCGGTGCTGGTCTTGTTCACCAGGCTCACGATGTTGGAATAGATGTGCAGGCCCCAGTCAGTCATGACGACGTTGGTCATTCCCTGTGAATTGGTGGCGATTCCTTCCGCGCGCAACGCTTGACTAATTTTCCTGGCTTCGCCCGCGTTCTTCAACGTAATGATCAGGAAACAGCCCGTGTCTCCTTCCGGGTCGATAATGCGCCGGACGTGCACCTGAGGGAAAGCTTCAAGAGCGCGGCGAATACGATACTTGCTCTGCCTCATGTGAGCAATAATTTTGGGCAGCTTCTTCAACTGGACGCGAAGAATAGCTCCACGAATCTCATCGAGCCGGCTACCACGGCCCCAAAGGCAAAGATCGAGGTTGTCGTAGATCGCCCGCCCGGTCTCGTCACGCGCATAGCCATTGTCATGGGCAGCGACGGCCCGCTGATACAAGCGCGTGTTGTTCGTCACTATGCTGCCACCTTCCCCGCTGCTCATGTTCTTGTTCATCTGAAAGCTGAAGATGCCAATATCCCCAAAACTCCCGACCTTCTTGCCGGCGACGCTGCCACCCGCGCACTGTGCGCAATCCTCAACCAGAAGCAGGCTTCGTTTACGTGCGATGTGCGCAAGGGCAGGAACATCAGCCGGCGCTCCGCTCATGTGCACCACGATGATGCCCCGGGTCCTGGGAGTAATCTTGCGTTCCACATCCTCGGCATCCAGCGTGAAGCTGTCATCGATGTCCGCCAGCACAGGAATCGCGCCCAGGTTTACCACGGCGGCCACTACAGCCGCCCACATGTATGCAGGCACGATCACCTCCTGCCCAGGTCCCACGCCAAGCGCCGAAAGCGCTACCTGCAGAGCACCGGCGCCACTCGAAACTGCCAGCGCATGTTGCACGCCGATGAAGCCGGCGAATTCATTTTCAAACGCCGCAACCTCGCCTTGCAGATTGATGCCGTAGTAACGAAACAATGAGCGGCTTTTGAGCACTCGAGTTACCGCCTCGATTTCGTCCTGGTCCACATAGTGCATGCCCGGAAACTCCAGCGGCCAGGGTGTCTTCCTCGCAGGTGTACCCCCATCGATTGCCAGCGCTTCCAGTTCCATGGTTGTCGGTTTATCTGTCGTCATCTCCGCTCCATTCTCAATATCGGGGCTCTTCTGGATTTTGCCTATTGTCCGCTCTCAGAACGAAAACTTGAGTGCAATCTGGCCAATGCGGGGGTCGCGAGCAACCGAGATGATTCCGAAACTCGATCCCGGAACTCCGGCACAGCTCTGTCCAGGTCCACCCGTGACGCAGGTTCCCGTGCCCGGGGAGCCAATGCCGCTGGTTGCTATGAATTGGGTGTGATTGAAAATGTTGAAGAACTCGGCGCGAAATTCAAGATGCATGCGTTCCCGGATGGAAAAATCCTTCAACAGTGCCATGTCCCAGTTGTTGATACCCGGACCATGAAAGAAACGGCGGCGGGCATTTCCCAGCGCACCCAATTGCTCGGACGAAAATAACGACGTATTGAAGTACGGTTGGCCGCTTCGCGGGTCGGTGAAGTTCAAACTGCCCGGAGTATAGTTCGGCTCGTCGATGCCGTTATTGTTCGGTCCCGCCGACGTAGTGCCGGTTAACGAATTTTCGTCAAGTTCGAGCAAGGTCACCGGCAATCCGGTCGAAAACCGCGTGATGCCTGAAAGTTTCCAGCCGCGCGTCAGGTTGGGCGTTGCGCCAAAAATTCGGTCGAATGGCAGTTCGTAGGTGTAACTGAAGACAAAATTGTTTCGCAGATCGAAGGCCGCTAATTCTTTCGTCAAACTGTGATTGAAGGGGTTGATCTGATCGCCCAGGCCCGACGCCTGATCGAGCGTCTTGCTGTAGGTATATCCCGCCAGAAACTCCAGTCGCCCGCTGCTATGTCGAGTAGTGACTTCCAGCGAATTGTAATTAGCGTTGCCGACATTCTCGTACAGTCCGGTGCTGCCAAAATCTGCGCCTAGCGGCTGACGTGGCACCACAGTTTGGCCGGATGCTGTGGTGAAAGTACCAGTCTCGGCGAAAGGCCCGCAGGTCGCGCCTCCCGGCGCAACCTGGCTGGGCTGGCTTACCGAAAGGCACAAAGCTGGTATGGAGGGATTGGCATTAACCAGCACCAGTTGCCTGTGACTCTGTGTGCCCACGTAGCTGATATTGATCAGCGAATTGTTCCCCAGTTGCCGCTCAAACGACAATTCGTAATGTTCTGCATAAGGCAGCCGGTTTTTGTACCAGTAGCCGGGCGAACTGGAAATTGGCTCGAACTGGGCCCAGTTCACGTTGGGATCAGGACGAGCAGGCGAGACATTCGGAGGGGGAAACACGACCGGATAGCGCTGGCCTTCGCTATTTCCCGTGCCTCGATCCACAAATGGCGTGGCGAACAGTGGCGGATTCGGACTCGAATAAAACAGGCCGTAGGGAGGGTCGCCGATCTCGAGCGCGTCGGTAAGATCCTCAATCGCGGTATAGAAGATGCCGTATCCCGCCCGGATGCTGCTCTGTCCACTGCTGCCCAGCAACCAGTGTAGAGGCCCGGTATCTCTGGATGGTGAATATGCCAATCCCACCCGCGGAGCAAAATTGTTGTAATGCGTAGGCGCCAGGGTCGATGGCACATTGGGATCGCCAGGAAATACCCAGCCCGTCGGAGCTCCGGGAAATACCCGGGACTGCTCCCCCGGAATAATCGTCTCTAACTCATTGTTAGCTTCCCACCACGACGTGCTGACGTCCCAGCGCAGGCCGTAGTTCAAAGTCAGCGAGCGCACCAAGCGCCAGCTATCCTGCCCATACAATCCGAAGTAGCGGCTGCGGGAATGAAGCGGAGCCTGCTGTCCCTGTTCATAAAAAACCGGCGCTCCAATTAGAAAATCGGCGAAGTCCAGCCCGGTCTCCGATCCGTCAAACATGTAGCTGCCATCGTTAGCGCCGAACGCATGCTGCGTGATCTGGTCGTAATGAACATTGCCGCCGAACTTCATGGAATGAGTGCCAATTACCTTCGAATAGTTGTCCAGCACTTGATAGGTATTGTTGTATTGGGCCAACGGGTAAGCGTTTGTGCCGAAAGAAAGATTGTTAAAAGCAATGTTGGGCACGCCTTCGAATTGCGGTGCGATGGGCACTATGCCGAGCGTGTCCGCCCCAGTGACAAATCCTAAAGATGAGAGAGATGGTCCCACCCCGCCCACCGGTTCTCCGCTGAATGTCGCAAAACGCATGTAATGCAAACGGAGCTCATTCACTGCGGTTGAGCTCGGAGTCATCGTGTCGCTCAGGTTCACCATCTGCGACCGCCCAATGTTGAGAACATCAAAACCGGGCAACGACACGAAACAATACGGGCACTGCTGGCTGTAGTCATCGACGAAGTAGTAAGCGGAAAGCATGCCCACGCGGCTGTTGCCATCGACACGAACTCCGCCCTTATCATCGCGAAGCACGTTGTTGTACGCCGAAGTCACAAAAAACGGCTGACCATCCTGGACACTGTTGGGTGCTGGAATGTACCTAAGCAGTGCTTTGGACGGAGCCGAGAACGCCGACACCGGAATGACAGCGTTGGGAAAGACGCACTGCGCAGAACTGGTACATCCAGCCACGTAATAGCTTTCGCCGTTGGTGACTGCATATCCCAACTCTGATGACAGCACATTCGCCCAATATTGTCCGCCAACCGTGCCGGTCAACGTGCTTGCAGCATCCGCCAGATTGCCCGTCAAATCAGCGGAGGAGGGAACTGGCACATTGGCAACTTGGCCCTCAATCTGTCGCGTGCCTTGATAATCCACGAAGAAGAAAATCTTCTTGCGGACGATGGGGCCACCCAGTGTGCCTCCAAACTGGTTCTGCTTGAATGCCCCACGGATGGGGCTGAAATAGTTGCGGGCATCAAGGTCATCGTTTCTCAGGAACTCAAACAGCTCGCCATGAAGATCGTTTGAGCCCGACTTCGTAATCGCATTCACCTGTCCGCCGCTGTAGTTGCCGTACTCGGCGTCGAAATTGTTGGTAATGATGCGGAACTCGGCGATGGAATCGAGGTTGGGAACAATGGCGGTGGTTTGATTGACGCCTTCATTGACGTTTCCACCATTCACCATGAATCCGTTGGCCGTTTCCCGCTGGCCGCTCACCGAGAGACTGCCAGGATTCAATGATCCCGAAGGTGATATGGGTTCATACTCTCCCGACGTTTCCGGCGCCACTCCCGGTTGCAGGGCCAGCAAATCGGTGTAGCTTCGACCGTTTAGGGGCAGGGATTCCATCTTTGAACTTCCGATCACCTCACCCATCTGGGTATTGGTGGTTTCCACCCGAACAGCCGTGCTCGAAACTGTTACTTCCTGTTGCACCGCGCCCACCTCCAGCCGGGCATCGGCCCTGACCGCGCTGTTCGCGTCGATAATAATCTCGGTTTGACGGAATTCTTTGAACCCCTCCTTACGGACGATGACAGTGTAAGTACCCACCGGCAGTGCGAGGAATGAATAGAAGCCTTTCTGATCGCTGACCGACTCGTGGTGAATGCCCGTTTCCCGCTCAACTGCGCTGACCTTCGCACCGGGGATTACCGCGCCTGCGGGGTCGGTGATTGTTCCCGAGATCGAACCGGTGACGCTGGCCAGCGCGCTGGCCGCCAGGAGGAAAATCAGAAACGCCAAGCCTGCCTTGCGGGTGTGCACCGCGCGCCTCCGCTAGTAAACGCGTTTACTGAACCCGTTTACTCCTTCCCGCCCCGTTTGTCAACCGCTTTCTTGACCCCACGCCGTGCCCGTTTACTGCACCGGCGCAGTGGAGCCCCGCACCACCAGGACCGGCTCGACCTTGCGGTGAACCGGAAGGAGATTTCCGTTGTTGGACTGTGTTTGGCTGGCTCCGACGATAATCGACGCCCCAATCCTCCCTAACTTTTCCATCGATTGCCGGACAGTCGTCAAAGGAGGATTATAAAAGGTGGCTGCCGCCACATCGTCGAAGCCCACCACCGAGCACTGCTCCGGGACTCTTAGCCCCACCTGGGTCAGCGCGCGAATGGCTCCGAATGCGGTCATGTCATCAAAGGCCATCACGGCTGTAAACCGGCCACCCGAGCGCACTAGCCTAGTCATGCTTTCAAATCCGGCTTCTGAACTCGAAGCTGTTTCTGTAAGCCGCACGATGAGATCAGAATTCAGGGCGAGCCCGTTCTCCCGCGCGAATTGTTTGATCCCTGCCCACCGCCGCGCGCTGTCCACCACCTGTTTCGGGCCACGGATGAACGCGACGCGCCGATGCCCTTGCGCGAACAGGTGCGCGATGGCCAGTCTGGCGCCCGCCTCGTTATCGACAGACACCGAACTGATCCCTCCATTATTTGACTCCCGTCCGATTACCACCACCGGAATTCGGTTCTTGGCGAAGGGATTCAGCATCTCGGTCTGGAGCTGCAACGAGTTCGCCACCGCGATCACCGCTTCCACCCGGCGTTCAAAGAGCGTGGCCAGAAACTTGCGAAATCGTGCGCGGCTGTTCTGGATATCAATCAACACCGGCAGGTAGGAGGAGCGGTAAAGGGCTTTGTCAATTCCCAGTAGTACCTGAGCGCAATATGGATCGCTCACATCAGGCACCAGAACCGCAACTGCTCCGCTGCGGCTGCTCCGCAGCGAGCGGGCGAACTGGTTGGGATGATAACCCAGCTTTCGCGCCCATTTTCGAATCTCATCTTTTGTCTTCTCAGGGATGTGCCGCCCGGCTGGCGAATTATTTAGCACCAGAGAAATCGTGGTCGGTGAAAAACCGCTGGCTTTGGCAAACTCCCGTATCGTTATCATCGCCCTGCAACGCCCCGCAGACCGTCTCTCTTGCGCGGGATTGAGTCTAATCAAGCAAATGGATAAATGCCAGCATCCCCAAGGCGGACCCTTTGCGAGGTTGGTCTAATGGTCCGTTATCCCGCGCAAGTTGGTTGGAATCTTTACGTGTAAACGGTCAATCGTGGAGACTGATCCGGGAAAAGCATCCCAGGCTGCCGTTCCTTCGACGCCTTCGGGGAAACTGAAGCAACATACTGAACACACACGCTCATTGACCTGACGCTGACTCAGGCTCAAGCGGCTAGGTGATGAAATCGTTTTCGAGTTCGCCTTCAGACCTGTCAGCTAGGCCGCGTTTGGCTTCTCTCCAGTCCCCCCTCCCTCTACGACGCGCCCCGTCCTGTCGCCCAGACTATTCGGGGTGTCCTCTCCGCCGATTTTCATTTCTTGGGTTTCATCATCACTCGAACCGCTCTGATCTTCGGGGTTGTTGGTCTTGCTATTTGGGTCGCCCATAGTTTTATCCTTTCATTTGTCTTCCGCTAATTTGAGGCCTCGCGTATCTGCGACGGGGCACGAGGATCTTTCCGCAGGGCCCTGAAAGCAGGAGTCTTTTTAGCATAATTTGGCGAAAATCCCAACTCCAGTGCCTTGTCCAATAAACGCAATGCCTGCTCATGGTCACCCAGGGCCTCATAGGATTCGGCAACTCGCTCAACCACATCGGGATCATTCGGCGCCGGCACCAGTGATTTGCGCAACAACGACAAGCCATGGCTGGCATCGTGAATGTCGGCATATGCACTTCCCACCGATGATACGAGAAAAGAATCATCCGGTGTGGCCTTCATCTGTTGCTGAGCCAGTTCGATTGCCTTGGTCAAGTCCCTGGCGGCTTCCCCCGGATCGCTGCCTGTCCACCGC
>Ga0187781_10004052_pt1 | contig 10941 bp, 15 predicted proteins | sample 0715_SJ02_MP02_2_FD_132447 | JGI IMG/M metagenome (GOLD analysis project Ga0187781, IMG submission 132447) | Tropical peat soil microbial communities from peatlands in Department of Meta, Colombia - 0715_SJ02_MP02_20_MG | ecosystem: Environmental > Terrestrial > Soil > Wetlands > Peat | place...
CTCTGGTGGCCAGCGCGCCCGCGTAGGCATTGCGCGCGCAATCGCGGTCGAGCCTAGCCTCCTCGTATTGGACGAACCGACCGCCGCGCTCGACGTGTCCGTCCAGGTAGTCATTCTTCAATTGTTGCAGCGGCTGAAGCGAGAATTAGGAATGAGCTACCTCTTCGTCTCGCACGATTTGTCGGTTGTAAAGCTCCTGTGCGATCGCGTGCTGGTAATGTATCTCGGCAAAATCGTCGAGTCGGGTCCCACTGTCGAGGTCTTCGAACATCCACTCCATCCGTATACTAGGGCACTGGTCGCCGCCGTACCGCGGCTTCACGAAAGCGCCAAGAAGAATTTACGGCTTGCCGGCGAGCCTCGCAGTCCGATTGACCCTGATCCGAATGTGTGCCGCTTCTATGGCCGATGTCCACATGGGACCGATGCCTGTAGGACAGCACTGCCAGGATTGCGCGCTTTTGGTGAGCATCGGGTCGCATGCCATATCGCCGAGGAATTTTTGCCGACATGAAGAACAAGAAGAAGAAACCAATATCCAAGCGGAAGAGAAAGATCTTGCCCGTTTCCGAAACAGCGGCCGGATCGGGCGACGCCACACTCGTCGCCGCGGCCGCGCGGGCGCTCGGGCTCCCAATGGATTCGGCCTGGGCCTCCAGCGTCATATTCAACATTCAACTAATTTTGCGTCATGCAGCACTTGTAGACGAATTTCCCTTGCCAGATGAGGCTGAACCGGCGCCGGTGTTTCGTGCCTGATGCGTTGGAGGCCGATCTCGGCGGCATGACCGCCAGCTCCATCGCTGCGGCCGTTTCATCGGGCTGCATCGATGCGGTGAGCATAGTGGAGGCCGCGCTGGCTCGTATCCGCGAGCGAGATCCAATGTTCAATTCATTCACCGTCGTCACTGCTGAGCGCGCGCTACTGCTTGCACGAAAGATCGACGCCTCATTGGCACGTGGCGCGCCGGTGGGACCACTCGCAGGCGTTCCATTTGCCGTCAAAAACCTATTCGACATCGCCGGGATTCCCACGTTGGCGGGATCAAAGATCAACCGTGATAATCCACCCGCTGGTCGAGACGCGACGCTAATAGAACGCCTCGAAGACGCTGGCGCGATCCTCGTCGGCGCATTGAATATGGGCGAGTACGCTTACGACTTTACGGGCGAGAACGTCCACGACGGCGCCGTGCGAAACCCACATGATCTCGAACGGATGTCCGGCGGTTCGTCGAGTGGCTCCGCTGCCGCGGTCGCGGGTGGTCTTGTGCCGTTGTCATTGGGCTCCGACACCAACGGATCGATCCGCGTACCGTCCTCGCTGTGTGGGATTTTTGGATTGAAGCCAACCTACGGCAGGCTTTCACGCGCGCATACATTTCCATTCGTCGCGAGCCTGGATCATCTGGGCCCATTCGCGCGTACCCCGCGGGATCTCGCACTCGCCTATGACGCGATGCAAGGTTTCGATCCAGACGACCCGACCTGCGTCGATCGTACGGCCGAGCCCGCAACCCCGCTTTTGGAAATGGGCGTCCAAAGTCTCCGCGTCGCCGTAGCATCGGATTATTTCAAATCTAAAGACACTGCAGTGTGCTCTGCGATCGAGCGAGTCGCTTCCGCGCTTGATGCCAATCGCGAGATCAAAATCCCGGAGGCGGAACGTGCCCGATCGGCAGCGTTCATCGTCACCGCGACCGAGGGGGCCAGCCTCCATCTCGATCGCTTGCGGACTCGCGCACGTGACTTCGATCCTGCCGTTAGGGATCGCTTGTTCGCTGGTGCGATGACTCCGGCGTCCTTAGTCGTGAAGGCGCAAAAATTTCGCCGCTGGTATCGCGAACAGGCGCTGCCACTGTTCAAGGAAATCGACGCAATCATTGCTCCGGCGACACCATGTACCGCGCCGTTGATTGGACAGCAAACTTTCATGCACGGCGATGTTGAATTACCCGTTCGGGCAAATCTCGGTCTCTACACCCAGCCGATATCGTTTATAGGGCTGCCGGTGGTCGCCGCACCAGTGCCGCTCAAGCCGTTGCCTATCGCGGTACAGATCATCGCCGCGCCATGGCGCGAGGACGTAGCACTACGGTTGGCGCATGCACTCGAATCCATCGGGGTCGCCGTGGCAACGCCTCGGATTGATCAAAACGGGAAAATGCTTGGAGGTGCTACCGATGAAAATCGACCTTCCGGACGTCGTGGCCGAAGTCAAAGCCACATTTGAGCGGTATGAACAAGCGCTTGTGTCCAACGACGTCGCCACGCTAGACCGCATGTTTCATGAAGACATTCGCACCATTCGCTACGGCGGTGCCGAGAATCTCTATGGATATGCTGAGATCAAGGCATTTCGCGCTTCGCGTTCCTCGGCTGGTTTGGCACGTAGACTGTCCAGAACAGTGATCACTACGTACGGGCGGCACTTCGCCGTAACGTCGACACTGTTTCACCGCTCCACCGCGAACGTCGGACGACAGACGCAGGCGTGGGTGCGCTTTCCACAAGGCTGGCGCGTCGTCGCTGCGCACGTCAGTGAGATAGCCACGGCGCTCTAGGAGCCGATCGCGGACTCGAACATCACGATCGCAAAAATTGCTAAAGCTTCTCAAAATATCCTCGCTCATAGGTCGACAAGATTCTACAAGGCGCAAGTCCCAGCGTTCTTACTGTGGAAAATGCCGACTGAGTTCGAGCTCATCACCAGCGCAAAATTGCCGATTGGACCAGCCCCGACACGGCTGCCGTGTCCGAGAAGCTAGAGCAATGGGCACAACTTAATTGACGCGCGCTAAGCAGCGACAACGGGTCAAGCGGCAGGCCGTTTTGAAAAAATTGATCGGATAGACTTGAAGCCAGTGCTGCCATCGGCGCTAGTGAGAGTCGGTTGTCGGGCTCGCAACAATTCTTTCCAGCGATGCGCTAACCCCAGCCAAAATTCCCGCTCGCCTTTGCCAATGGCACCCGTTGCCAGTCTTTCACATTTTTGAATTTGAATCTGAAAGAATTCGCTTGTCTCGAACATTACGATCACCGAACAAAAATCTCGAGCAAATGACGCTTCAGTGGAGGATTCGTTCCACTTCTAAAAGCGGTTACGATTGAGGCTCTTGATTTACGCTGTGCAGCGGTCGCGTGCTATGCTCACACACAAATTCAAGATCGGCCAGCACCCCGGCCTACTCCCCGGTGGGCTTTTCTTTTTGGCAGCAACTCCGGCAGCTTCGCAACTTTGGCCGCTATCCGCCGCGCCTCGTCGCGTGCAGGGCTGGCGACGGTAGCCGCCATCCGCCGCGCCTTTTGAAATCCTTCGGCAAAATTGTGCGGTGCAGGATCATGGAAGTCACCTTCATTGGGCGTGTCGGCAAGACAGTATTAACTATACGGGCACCCAACCAGGGTCAAAATTAATTGACTCAGTGGAGAAGCTGATCCTAAAATTTTTATTGCGGCACTTCCCCTGGATAAGGGGAAAGGGTCATTATGAACTCGATCGATCCTCTGCGTGCCTTGATACAGCAGTCACCTAGTCTGGCGTGGATTGCTGCGGCGCTCCTATTACTGTGTTGTGCTTCGTTGGTTGCATTCTGGCGTCTACGGCATCGCTTAGTAGCAATGCAGACGCAACTAGACACCCACACCAGCGACATTCGGAAGTTAGAGATAGCTCACGAGGGTTTGCTCGTTCGCTTCATCAACTTGCCAAGGTCGCGACAGTCGTCAACCCTTGAGGAAAAGAAGGGAGCACCTACACAGTCGGACGACAAAAATTCTCAAGGGTCTGCGCTTTACTTGGTCTGTCCAAAAACATCCCCTGAATAAAAGCACACCTTTAACTCCGGCAGCTTGGCAAAGTTCGCCGCCAGGCCGGCCATCACCGCACGGGCGCGCTTTTTTGCTTTCGCCGATGCTTCAATGCAGGAGGGGTCGCGCTGTTGAAGCGCGTGAACGACATCGTGAGCAACGCGCGAAACCTCTCTGCCTCATCGGGTTCATGTCGCAAGCCGCGAACCAACGCCGAGGTGCGCACCCGGGAATACCTGACCGAGACCGAGATCGACCGGCTGATCAAGGCCGCTCGGGCTAATCGCTACAGCCTCCGCGACGCCACCATGATCCTTATGGCCTTTCGGCACGGGCTGCGGGCTGCCGAGCTTGTCGACCTACGCTGGGAGCAGGTCGAATTAGGCCGCAATGCCGTGCTCCGTGTGCGCCGGGTTAAACAGGGGGTGCCCAGCGTGCATCCGTTGCAAGGCGACGAAATGCGGGCCTTGCGCGAACTGAAGCGATCAGCACTTTCACCGTTTGTCTTTACCTCCGAGCGTGGCGCGCCATTTACTACGGCGGGCCTCGCCAGGATGATTGCGCGGGCCGGGGAAGCGGCGAAGCTTACGCACGTTCACCCGCGATGCTTCGCCGTGCCCTGCGGCTACGCACTGGCGAACAGAGGGCACGATACGCGTGCCCTGCAAGCCTATCTGGGCCACAAAAACATCCAGCACACCGTGCGCTACACTGAGCTATCGGCAACGCGGTTCAAAGATTTTTGGCACTTTAGTGAATTCGGCTCCATGAGAGAGCCTTGATTTACGCGGGTTTTCCGCTCTCTCGTTTCGGTTTTCTGTATAGGCCGTATAACAGCCAGCGACCGGCCACTCAATTTTGCGGTCCTGGAACAATTTCAGCGGCTTAGCGACCGTCAGCGCGACGTGGCAGTGATCGAAGGCGGATGCCTTACGACAGAGCGTGGATGCGAGGGGAGCACGCAACAAACCCGCCGTTTACAATCGACGCGAGCCGAAGAAAGCTGCTCGTAAAAGGGCGAGGTACGAGCTTTCGTCAAGCGCGCTACCAATCCATCTACCGCATTCCCACTGAAAGTGGGCTATTCCATGAATTTAGATAACTCCGCAACCGTCGGGAGCCTACCGTTTGGAGTCAACGTGTTAACGATTACGGGTATGCCCTGCGACAGTTGTTTGGTGAGATCATCCTCGGAGAGGCCTGTTATCTGAGACAGTGTCTTGATGATATTGGGGCCGAGCGCCTGACCAAGTTGACCAGGCGAAACCGGTTGATTTTGCCCGGAACCGACCCAGGAGTTGGCTTGGTTGCCGAACCCTCCCTGCTGCAGTTTGTTCAACAGCCCGCCCAAGCCGCCAAGTACTCCACCGGCATCATTCGTATCGGTTGCCGGTTGCGAGCCCGTGCTGGCGGTCTGGCCTGCGCTGGCGGTCTGTCCGGAGCCGCCACGGGTAAGAATGCCCGAAGCCAGCAATGCACCGAGACCGAGCAACAATGGTTTGCCAATACCTCCCGGAAAGGCGTTGCGGATCGCATCATTAAGTCCAGCCATTGCTTTTCTCCCATTGAGTCGCGTTTCGAGCCCCAAAAAAGGCCACCTTTCGATGAGACCTGATAGCCTAGCTGATGCCCGTTGCTTTCGGAACACGGCAACTCATTCACAGCAAAAAATGGAATGCCCGACTTTGATTTAGATCAATAGCTAACATTAGGCCCGGCGAGTGCCCCCAGACCAAAAACCGCACGACGGCCAAAGTGCGCACCAAGACGAGGCGCGACGCGAACTTTGCGAAGTTGCCGGAGCTGCTAGGTCGCGAGAATTAAACGGGCAATCATGTACGGGCCGCAACCATGTTATAAACCCACAACACTATGATTGCTCCGATGATGGACACGATGATGCTGCCGATATTAACACCGGTTACGCCCGGACCACCTAAGATCCAGGAGTAAAGGAACCCGCCAACAAGGGCACCGATAATTCCCAACGCAATGTTGAGGAAAAAACCTTGGCCCTGCCCCCCTACGATCTTGCTCGCGATAAACCCAGCAATGAGGCCTAAAATGATCCAGCCGATGATGGACATTGGTTCTCTCCGGTTTGCCGATTTCAATGGTGCCTTTGCTTTGTACTGGGATTAGTCCCCAGTCCGCTTTTGCTTACTTCTTCAAACGAAAGGCGATTACAAAAGTAACCGCCATCGCAAACACCACACAAGCTTCGACAAAGTCTTTACTGAGCAAGTCTTCTATCCTTCAGCCTTGGTGGTCTAGCAGCAAATCTTAAAATACCACCTTATGAAATACCACGGAAATCTCAGACGGGAACGGTCTGTACGTTGCCCTCTAGCTCTCAGGGCATGGAGAGGCTGACAGTCGCGCGCGGACCCAAAAGATCCCGATAACGCGGAAAAGCGTAAGGCCGCAGAAAAATGGAAACGCGAGAATCCCAAAGGGCTTGTGATTCATCTCGTGTTCGTTGAACCGCCGAGCACTTGAGCATCGGTCGCGCGCCGGTTCGCGGCTTCCTTCTCCGCGGCTTCGCGGCGTTGATCCTCCAGCTTGCGAGGATTAAAGCCCATCGCGAAGTCCTGAAAGCTAAAACCTTACGGCGCGAACTTGGATCGATCCAGTCAAAGAGTCTTCAAAATTAACGCCCGTTCATATTTGACTGTTACCTGTCGGGCCAATTCAGTTGGAACGGACGACCCTTTGAAGGAGTTTTCATGTGGTTGTCCGGGTGAGTGGCCTCAAGCATGGAGGTAAAAAATGACCACCGTGAAAAGTCTCGCGATTATTGCGCTGCTCGTCGGTGGCACTTCACTCGCGATGGCGCAAAATGGTCCCGCAACAGGCAACGAACCGCCTGTAGCTGGCGGCGCCGGAGGTAACCCAGCTGCAACAGGGAAGAACCTTCGGCCATTTCATCATCCCTTCCTGCACCGCAGAGTGTACATGCAGGCGGCGCCGAGTGGCCATCAGATCGCGCCGACCAGCCATAAGCACAAACACATGAAGATGAATCCCGCCCCCAGCACCACTAAGCAGTAGAATTACAAAACCAACGAGCAAGCCCCGGACGTCGCGCTATGACGTCCGGGGTCATTTGATTCGACTCTTTGTATCGGCGGCCCGATCTAAACGCCATGGTTTTGTTCCGTGAGCGTCCTCGCCCAGGGCTGGGCATTATCAAGCCGTGTCTGCCTTCACCTGCTAAGGCGCCGCCTCGCGGTCCGGGATGGCTACACGAAATCAAGTATGATACCTTCCCAATTCTGGCGCGCAGCAATGCTGCCGGCGTCTAGTTTATTACCCACGCGGGAAACGATTTCTCGCGTCGTTTCATCCCAATGACAATGGGTAAGCTTCCGTACGGTCATGCCTAATCGAGGGTGAAGCTATCGTTTCCGATAAAAGTGGCCTCGCGGCCTTTGAGCAGCCGCCACGGCACAATCGCCAGCGCGGTTCACTGCGCTTTGCTTGAGCTTGATGGCCGGGATCTGCGTAGTGAGCTGATCGAAAAAACAAAAGAAATTGCTCGCGGCTCTGTTAGGTGGTTCACATCTCAATCTCGTTTTCAATGAGAGCTTCGAGGAGGTCGGCGCGATCGTCTACCGCGAAGCGTGCAAACTCGGCTATGAAGGCATTTTGTCGAAGCGGCTCGGTTCGCCTTACCGTTCCGGACGATCGCCGCATTGGCTCAAGGTCAAGAATCCTGCCGCGCCGGCCGTGAAGCGAGAGGCAGAAGAGGATTGGCGGTGATGGCAGCGCACAAGCGGCGAAAACTTTCAAACCGAGTCAGAATGGCCACCCCGACCTCGGGAAACAGGCAAACCGATCCGGCGCCCATTCGCGCCAGAACGCCCCTCATCGAGCAGTATTATGTGGCAGTCGATCGACAGCTGAAGTCAGGATTTGGAACATACGAAGCAGCCGAGAGGGCGGCGCAGGAGATAAAGAAAAGGTTTCCAAGTCCGCAAGTAACCGTCTTTGATGCGAAAAAGCGGAGTTATACCGCTATTGAACAGCCCGCGGTGCCGAAGACGAAACGCCGTGGCTGAATCGGTTGCACCTAGCGGTGAACGAAGCGGCTATTGCCCTCGGTTTGTCCTGCTGCTCGAGCAGGTGCCGCGCCTGCCGCCGTGAGAAGATCACCATGCGTGAAGTGGTAATCCTCGCCTTGCTCGCCGGCATGATCCTGATAATGGCAGCCGCCATAGCTGTTGACTTTGTACTGCAGTGACTACCCGTCGCTTTCCCCGCCCTGGTCAATCGAGGAGCAATCCCCCGCGCTTTGTTCTGAGAAGTGGCCTACTGAAATACTTAAGCAGCTTTACGGAACTTAATTTGGGCGGCGGATCGATAGATACTCCCCACCGAATTCGTTATGGCAATAAGGGGGAGTTTCATGCGCAGAGAGATCTGAAGGCGGAAGCAGAAAAGCTGGTCAAAATGACCAGCGGTGACAAGCTGAAGACCGAAGCGTATTGCGAGTTTGCTGATGTCAGTGATCAAATCGGCCAAGCGACCGAGAACCAAGACACCGAAAAAGCTGATTAACTATCCAAGAAGGCAAACGAATTGGAGAAGAAACTGGGTCATGAATTTACCGCGCTGGCTGACGAGCTAAGCACTGGACCCAAATTCCGAAGGAAGTAAGGAGATCGGTTCGATACTCAATATGCTCGATGAGCTCTGTGAAGATTAGCACAGCCCGAGGCTCTCCGCGCGGTGCCGCGTCTGTAACCAAGAAGCCACGCCCCCTCAATATCTCGCTGCAGTAGAGATTAAGGCGTTGACCGCCACAAAAAGGAACCCCAACCCCGATACCGCAACTCAGGTTGGGGTGGGGGAGTTCGTTGCCTCACTTGTTACTTGGGCTTCTAGGCTGGGCGGCTCGTCGGGGGGTGGGGTGCCGCTCAGCTTGGCCTAATTGCACTCTATTAGGACTGCGCGGGGGCAAAATTCAATGCGCGAAAGACACTGGGCCGAGGGGCACAGCGAAGCAACGAAAGCACTCGTGCTAGCTGTAGCGGGCCTGATGGCGATTTCGCTGATCTCGAATTTGGTTTTGCTGATCTTGTATTAAGTCCGCTCCTCTTGACGGCAATCGGAATAGCTACAATGCTGACAAGCAGCGAGTAGAGATACTGAGTTTTGTGCGTGTCGATAGTTGAGTTTAAGCGTGCCGAGCTTTTGCAGGACGTCGAGCATTACCGTTGAGGATATTGCGAGAGCACTGGCTACTATTGCTGGCGTCAAGGCCGTATCAGATTTCGACGCGGGATTGACCAACCCCTATCTCAGCACAGCCGAGGCACTCCTCGCCATTGAATTTGCTCAAGAGCGTCGGCGGAATGAATAGGGCATGTGTGGTTCATCCGCTCTTCCTGCTTGTTGCCCAATAGCTCCGGGGCTTCGCAAAAGGGCTTGCTTAAAAACGTAGATGTGTGCCGTACATCACACCCACAGAGGGTGCTGAAGCTAAAGTTGCGGCTAGACATTGTAAAAGGCGGGATGCCATGGGCAGTTTAGGGGAAATTGGGCTTAGGCCGACATGGAAGGCAAATCTCTACACGCTGCTTCTAGTAGCAGTGGTGTTGGCCGCGATCTTTTCTTAAGGATTTAGGAGTGTGGATCGGTTGCTGCGCTTGAGCTTGAGGGCGGCGTGCGACTTTGCTTTGGCTGCGGCTATCTCATCGCCTATATCGTGACACGCAACAAATAGCGAGACGAAATGATAAAGCGTGGTATCGCCCGCTACAATTGGAGCACCGGCAAATGGGAATGGGGAGAGCCGCCGAAATGACGACGTCGCTGCATCGATGAGTCATTTGCAGGACAGCAGCTCGGGCGGCTTCGCAACGTTGGCCATCATTCCCGCCTGCATTGTTGATTGTCAGGGCTCTCGCTCAAGGAGAATTGCAATGAGGGGAATTACCTGTTCGATTTTGACTTCAGGCTTAACGTCCTTGGCCGTTTGCGAGATTACGCAAGCCGCACCTATGAGGCAGCTTCCGCCAGCGATTGCCAGCGATGCTAGTGCCGCTAACATCACCCCAGTGCATTATTATCATCATTGGCATCGGCATTACTGGTACCATAATGGCTACCCCATCGCCGGCTTCTGGAACTATTATCGCACTGACTGGCCGGGGCGAGGAAACGACGTAGAATCGACCCGATAAGTACGGCTGAGGCTCGACGTATCTTGCCGGCAACGTTGATGCCCGCTGTTTATCTCATCTTCGTCGGTAATGCGGGCCTTGAATTGGTTTCCGTAAGCCCGGCTGCAGAATTTCGTTGTTGGAGGTCGGCGCATTGGAATTGGCAACACAGAAGCCATGGTAATTGACGGCCTCTTCGCATTACTGGCGCGTCAGTACCAACACACCAGGGATACTCTTCCGCTGTCACGGATGTGGGCTGCCCGGCAACGACCGCGACGACAAGAATCCAAATGCCCTGACCGGCAATCGCACGTGTTGGTTTAGTAATGCCAATGCCGGTGGTAAGGCCGATAGTAGGTGCATTGGCCCATGCGACTAGGACGATGCTGAGCTTCGCTTCTTTTTCCACAGTAGCGCGTCAAGGCTGATTGGGCCTGGGCCGGCGAAAACAAGGTAGAAAAATACGAAGCAATAAAGGATCGCGAGGTTTCCCCCGTTTACGTAAGGGAAAAAGCCTTTGGGAGCATGAACCATGAAATATGCTACCGCCATTTCGCCTGACGTTACGAAGGCCGCGAAACGTGTGAACAGACCGATGATGATCAGCCCTCCGCCAATCATCTCGATGCACCCCTCAAACCAAGTCAGCGACAGAAAGGCTGGGAAACCTGCACCAGCCGGGAACCCCAACAGCTTGACCAAGCCATGTTGCATAAACAAAAGTCCCACTATGATGCGCAAGATGCTCAATACGTAGGGCTCACATCGGTCGAGCGTTTCCATAACTGCTCTCTTGTACTTGGCGCATTACGCATCGCCACCAATCACAAACAAACACTTGAAATGTTCAACTATTCCCGGATTACTATCGCCCACTCCCTGCTTTTCGAGTCGACGCCGGTGGCCCAGATCGTAATTATTCATTAATCGCACGCCGGAAAGCGGATGTTGATAGCGGGGC
>Ga0187781_10004053_pt1 | contig 10941 bp, 10 predicted proteins | sample 0715_SJ02_MP02_2_FD_132447 | JGI IMG/M metagenome (GOLD analysis project Ga0187781, IMG submission 132447) | Tropical peat soil microbial communities from peatlands in Department of Meta, Colombia - 0715_SJ02_MP02_20_MG | ecosystem: Environmental > Terrestrial > Soil > Wetlands > Peat | place...
ATGCTAGCGCTGGGGGCGGAACTGGCCAACTCCTGGTGGTGGAAGGTCACGGTGTCTTGCGTGGCATCCTCGCGACGCCCGGTGACCCAGTAGAGGGCCATCGGCAATGGGGTGAAGGAAAATCGCCCGTCGGGCTCGGTGACCTGCTGATCGATCAACATCCCGCGCTCGTCGCTGAGCGACACCCGGACGCCGGCGCGCGGCTGGAGGTCCTGACCCACCGCTGTTCCGCTCAATACCCCCACAGAGTCGGGAAGGGGCGGGCGCAGTTCAATTGGAATAGTATTGCTCGTCACTTCACCTTGCCAGAGCGGGGTGCCGAGGTTGCGCTGGAATTGATCGCCATTGGAAAAACTCGCCCCATAGACGACGGTCAACTGGTAAGCCCCCCAAATCGGCTTATCCCCCTCTGCCCGCGCCGGCTGCAAGTGTACGATGGACGTCTCTTCGTAATCGCTTCCCGCCGCCAGCTTGATCAGCCGCGGCTTGGGCATCTCCACATACTCGAGGACCGTTGCTTCTGCCGCCGAAATCACCGCTTGCGCGGCTTGCGCATCGGCGGGCTGGAGCTTGACCTCCACAGTCGATCCTCCCGTGGTTTTGGTGGGTCGATTTTCTTCTTGGACCAGTTCTTCCGGCGGGTGTTTGCCTTTTGCGCGCCTATAGAGCCAGAGGGTCTGCTGAGTAGGGTTGTGGATGTGCAACACAATGCGTGCGGCTTCCGGCTCAGCCACGAAGGGCTGCTTCAAGGAAATAAGCAGTTTGAGAGCGGGGACGTTCGCTTGGCCTTGAGCCCGCGCCCACAGCAGAAGCAACGAAACTCCAGCCACGCAAGCCATCACAACAAGTCGAGACGTTTCAAATCCTCTATTTGCCATCGGACCTGTTCTCGATCATGGTTCGGAGCAGGTGTAGCGCGGACCATGCAGTGAAATACTCCCAGGTGGCCGGCTCAGTGAGTTCCGAAGCCAAATACAAGATCGAGGCCTGCGGCCTCAGTGAAGGCACGGAAGTCACGGTCTCGCGTGAGGAGGGGAACGCCTCGGTCAATACAGGTCTGGGCAATCAGTGCGTCGCCGAGGCGTGCCTTGCGGCGCTTGGTCAGCACCTTAGCACGTAAGAGTCCAGCCCGTTGCCAATAGCCCTCGCCGACCTCGATCAGAGGCACTTCAGAGAGAGTTTTGGTCACGTCGGAAGGAAGTTTCGGATCGCTCAACAACTCAGTAAGCACGACCGGCGCCATCAGCACCTGCCGCTCTTCCAGCGCCTGATCAAGCAGATATACGTCTCGGCCTTCGCCGCCTTCCAGAAAGGCAACCCATGTGCTCGTGTCCGCCACAATCATCGGTCGGCCTTCAGTTCCGCCACCGTGCGTGTGAAGCGAACGGCGCCTCGGAGTTGTCGCAGGCGGTCGTAGGTCCGCGACGCCGCTAGCAGGCGAAGGCCGGTACGGACGGTCTGGGTAATACCGGTGCCAGTGGCTCGCTGCGCCTTCTCGAGAAGCTCGAGAGGCACCTCCACGGTGATCTTACGTGCGGTCTCCATCACGTCTCATCTTACCATACTCAAGACCAGCATAGTTTATGGTAATTCCGGCCGAGCCTTCTCATTGCACCCGCAGGATAAGGCACTTCAAATACAGCGTTTCAGGCACGGTGAGCAGTATGGGATGGTCGCGAGACTGGGTGCGCCGCTCGACCACTACCACGGTGCGGTGGGCATCCAGCGCGGCGCCTGCGACCACTTCCAGCAGGTCGGCCTCGCTAACGTGGAAGGAGCACGAACAGGTGACGAGATAACCGCCGGGGTTCAGGATTTTCAAGGCGCGGAGATTCAGTTCTTTGTAACCGCGTAGTGCCGATTCCAGGTTGTTTTTCTGCCGCGCGAAAGCGGGAGGATCAATCACCACGATGTCGAAGCGCTGCTTTTCCTGGTCGGCAGCCTTGAGGAAATCGAAGCAGTTGGCTTCCTTCCATTCCAGGTTGGTGAATCCGTTAAGACTCTGGCTGCGCTGCGCCTCTCGAAGCGCCTCCGCCGACGAATCCACGCCCAGAACCGAATCGCAACGGGGTGCGAGCGCCAGGGCAAATCCGCCCGTGTAGGTAAAGCAGTCCAACGCGCGCCCGCGGGCATAATTCGCGGCGGCGCCGCGATTCTCACGTTGATCGAGAAATCCCCCGGTCTTCTGCCCGTGCAGCAGATCGAAGCACATCTTTACGCCGTTTTCTTCCACCACAACTTCGCGGACCTCTTCTCCCGCCAGCACACCGATTTGCTCCGGAAGACCCTCGAGGCTGCGTACGGCGACATCATTGCGTTCAAGGATCGAGCGCGGCGCGAATTCTTTCTGGAGGATTTCAACCACCGTGGACTTCATCCGGTCCATCCCCTGGCTCAGGGTTTGAATGACGAAACAATCACCATATCGGTCGATGATGAGGGAGGGAAGCAGATCCCCTTCGGCAGCGACCAGTCGATAGGCCTGCACCCCTGACGCCACCTGCCGGCGGAAGGCGGCCGCGGCGCGAATTCGCTCGGTGAGGAAGGCGGCGTCGAAGGGCCGCTCCTCTCTCGTCAGAAAGCGCAGCGCGATTTGCGATTGGCTGCTGTACAGACCTTGCCCCCAGAAGTGGTTCTTTTTGTCGATGAGGCGCACCACGCCCGGTTCGACTCCGGCCGAGGGGATGACGTCGGAGCGGTAAATCCAGGGATGCCCGGAGGCCAGCCGCTCAATCCCCCGGGAAGTAATGGTGACTGTGGGCGAGGTCATTTGTTAACTTTAACACACAAGAAAAGTCCGAAGTCCGAGGTCCGGAGTCCGAAGTCGCAAGGGCAGGGACGAGTGGCAAGGAAGAGAGTTCGAAGTTCCAATCCCGAATCCTGTGTCGCAACCCCCCGGTGACGTGTCCCGAATTCCGAGGCCCCCAAATAAGGGATTCATAAACATATTCCAGATTCATAATTCAGAATTCAACATTAAAAATTCACTCTTCATAATCCACCCTTCATGATTCATGATTCACAATTCACCCTTCGTAATTCATAATTGTTTCCGCATGCTTCTCGAAGAGTTTGATTACTCGCTTCCCACCGATCTCATCGCCCAAAGGCCGCTCGCCGAGCGCGATGCTTCGCGCATGATGGTGCTCGACCGCGCGGCCAGGCGATGGGACGACAAGGGCTTTGGCGAAATTTCTCAAATCCTGAAGCCAAATGATCTTTTGGTTTTCAATAACACCAAGGTCTTCCCTGCCCGACTGTTGGGCCGCCGGCGGGGAATTACCTCGCAGCCGGTGGGAAAGAATAATCCCGCCCAGCGCGGATTCCTGACTGGCGAAACCGAGCTCTTTCTGACGCGGCAGGAAAGGGAAGACATTTGGCAGGGGTTGGTCCACCCCGGCCGCAAGGTGCGGACGGGCGAAGTGCTGGTATTCGGCGACGGCCAACTGGAAGCGGAAATCCTGGGCCGGGGCGAATTCGGCGTGCGCCGGGCGCGGCTGCGGGCACGCACCGGAACGATTGAAGAAGCGCTCGATCGGCTGGGCCACGTGCCATTGCCACCCTACATTCGTCGCGCCGACGAGTCGAGCGACCGCGCCAGCTATCAGACCGTCTACGCCAAGGTGCGCGGGGCCGTGGCAGCGCCGACCGCGGGACTGCATTTTACTGAGCGGGTTCTCCGTGAACTCGCCGCGCGCGGCGTCGAAACCTGCGAAATCACCCTGCATGTAGGGCTGGGAACTTTTCAGCCCGTCCGCGTGAAACATATCGAAGACCATCACATGGAAGCCGAGCGCTATGAGATTTCAGAAGCCGCGGCAACAACTATCAACCGGGCCCTCGACCAGCGCCGGCGTGTCATCGCCGTGGGCACAACGAGCGTTCGCACTCTTGAAAGTGTGTCGCGCGACCACGACGGCCGCATTGCGCCGGGCCGCGGCGAAACACGCCTGTTCATTACTTGCGGATTCCCCTTCCGGGTCATTCGTGGACTGCTGACCAACTTTCATCTTCCGCAATCGACGCTGCTCATGCTGGTCTCCGCCTTTGCGGAAAAAGATTTCGTACTGCGCGCTTATCGCCATGCCGTGGAAGCGCGTTACCGATTCTACAGCTACGGCGATTGTATGTTGATTCTGTAGCGTAATAGGCTTTCAGCCAACCCGATGTAACCTTTCGCTCTCGTTTGCATCGAACTCGATCACCGAAAAATTCAGCCTTTGGGTAACCAAATTTAACGTGCAACGTCAAATGTAGTTTAGGGAGTTCGATTTCGAATTTCCGAATCTACCAACGCGAGATTAAATCTTAGTCAGAATAGAGTCATGAAGAACAAGCAGGTTCTACCCATCCCGTTCATGATATTAATCCTGGCGGGTGTGGTGTCCCTCTTCAGCATTGCTGCCACCCGCAAGTCGCCGGGCAGCGCGGTCAAAGATGATTCCTTGCAAATGCAAACGGTCGAGCAGGAACGAATGGCCGCGATCTATTTTCGAATCTTGTCCTGGCTTGCGGACGTTACACCGCGCGCAGCGGAACCCGTGAAAGCCAACCCCCAACCCGCCCCCGTGCTGCCAGCCGGAAAAACTCCGCGGCGCGGGGAGCGCCGAGGCAGAGTCGAACTCTGCGCGCTTCATTCCGCCCAAAGCCTCGCCGCAAGCAAATACCGCGCTCGCAACCTCAATTGATTCCCCCGATCCCGATCCTTGCCTTTAGCCGAGCCATGAGAAAGTCAACGGTAAGCATCCGCGGATTAGTCCATTTGACATAGCCATTTCCTTGTGTTAGAAAACTTTCGCAATTGCGGCGCATGACTGCATTCGGCGCTCCTGCCCCCAAGCACGATTTGCCGGCCCGTTGAAACCGCAGATCAGCCCACCATTTCCCCTGGAGGTTCAGCATGAAGAACGGAATGGTTTCGCGCAGGAAATTCGTAAAAATCACTTCGGCCCTCGGCCTCGGCACCGCACTTGCGCCCTCGTTCTTAAGCAATCTCCTGGCGCAAGTGGCGGACAAGCCTGAAGGTATTTGCATTACGCTTTGCAATCATTGGAGTTACATCGGCATCGGCTGGCAATTGGGGATTGAGTCTTGTGTCCTTTCGGCCGTTGACGCCATGGGGATGGCCGACTTGGCGCCTCACGTCAAAACCTGTCTGGAACTGGATGCTCGCGCCTACGAATTTATGGCGGAGAAGTTTCCGGAGGTTGCGGAGCGGCTGAAAAGGTATCTTGCCGAAGACAAGGTTGAATTGATCGGCGGCACGTATTCCCAACCGATGGGAACGATGTTCAGCGGGGAGTCCAACATCCGGCAGCTTGTCTATGGACGGGAAACCATCAGAAAAGCCCTGAACTACGAAGTCGCCACGTTTCTGGACGAGGAAGAGTTTTCCCACCCACAGATCCCGCAAATTGCGGCGGGGGCGGGCTACCGCTATTCCAGTCTCGCGCAGGTGGACACTTGGGGCCGCGCCGGGATCCCTTATCTAGAGGTCAATGCCTTCCGCTGGAAAGGCATGGATGGCACCACCATCCTGAGCACACCCAAGAATTCGCTCTTCGGTTTCTCGCCCGACCTCGTCAAACTCGCGACCTCGGATTCCTTCAAGAGATTGCAAGCGCTGGGCAAGCCTCTGCTTTTTACCTGGGAGGAATTTGGGTGGGAACCCCCCGAAGAACCTTCCTACCTCAAAACTTCGGAAAAATACCAGCAGATCGCCGGCCAGTTGCCCGTTGAGTTCGTCACCTTGAAGGATTATCTCGACCGGCATGGCAGCTCCGCGGCCCCAGAACCCGTTTACTTCCGCATGGACGATTGGAACAAATTGCTGACCTGGGGTTTGGGCGGGGATCAACTTCGCATCATGGACCGCAAGGTGGAGGGAACGTTGCAGGCCGCGGAGCGCTTTGATGCTGTTGCCGCCGGCTTGGGCGCGAAAAGTCACGCGCGCTCCCTGGACAAGGCCTGGAAGAATTTTCTCACTGCCCAGAGCCACGATGTGGGGCTGTGCGAATACTCCCGCTGGCAAGGCGACCGCATGGCGCCTCTCGATCGCTTGGAAGACCATCACAACTTCACTTGGGGAGCGCTCGGCTACAGCCATCTGGATGCCGCTGAGGAGCAAGGGCAGGAGGCGATCACCAGCTCAGTTGGGTACATCGCAAGCCGCATCAACTCGCAACCCAACCAGCAAGGCCAACTTGCGATCGCGGTCTTTAACCCGAGCGCCTGGGAGCGTACCGATTTGGCAACCACGGGACGCCTCTATCCGATTCGTGAGAACGCCAAGGACATTGCAGTCAGGGACCATTCAGGCCATTTGGTGCCTTCCCAAATCATTAAGAGCGACAAGGACAATCAGGGGAACCTGCGGGTTGCGGACGTGGCCTTTCTCGCCGAAAAAGTTCCCAGCGTGGGCTACGACACCTACTATCTGGATTTCCTGCCTCAAGCCGCCTCGCCTGCTCCCACTGATTTGCGCATCGATGAGCACCAATTGACGCTGGAAAACGAATTCGTGAAGGTTAAGCTGAGTCCCAATTTCGGTGCGATCATCAGCCTGTTCGACAAACGCACCGGGAATGAAATGCTCGCCGGCGACAAGTGCGCATTCCCGGTATTCCGAGGTACGCCCAACCAAGACTATGGTCTGCTGGGAGTTTTCGTTCAGCAAAAGTACCACCGATCCGAGTTGAAAATTCCGGCATCCTTCGATAGTTCAAAGTCCAAAGCAGCATACGAGGGGACGGAGAAACCAGCGCCGGCCCCGGGCGAAACGGATTGGCGCGCCATGATCAATTCCTCGATTCGCTGGATCGAAAAAGGCCCTCTGCGAGCCACGGTCAAGACCCATCACGAGTGGCCGCTTCTAAAGTTCGAATCCTACGTCACGCTTTGCGCGGGATTGCCTTCGGTAGAGGTGACATGCCGGGTGCTCGCACAAATTCCGCCTGCTCCCGACGCGCTCGACGCCGAAAATCGGTTCCCCGCCGACATCCAGAACGGCTACTGGCTCTCCTTCGCACCCGCTTTCTCACCCACTTCGGTGATCCGCGATTTCCCCCTGGGTATTGAACCTTCCGCCCGCCAAACATTCCAGGGCCGCACATTTGTTGATCTCGTGGGGCCGGATACGGGCTTGCTGGTCCTGCACCCGGGCACCCAGTATTTCAGGCGCGAGGCGGATGGGATTTTCTCGAATTTGCTGATGCGCGAGTGGGAATCGTACTTTACCGGTGAATACGGCTGGCCGCGTTATTCGGAGTATCACCATGCCTTGGTGCCGCACGATGGAAGCATTACAAACAGTGACCGCGTGCGCGCGGCCGAGGCTTTCAGCCAAAACCTCATCACCGTGGTGGGCAAGCCCCTCTCCGGCAGTTTGCCGCCGCACCAAAGCTTTGTCCAAGTGGAGCCGAAGAACCTCCAGGTGCTGGCATTCCGGAAAAAAGAGGGACCAGGGTTTGAAATCCGCGCCGGGGAGGTTGAGGGCAAGCAAGGTCCCGCAACCATCAGAATCGAAGCGCCCGTGGGAAGCGCATGCGAAACCAATCTTCTGGGAAAGAAAATTGCGAACGCAGCCTGCCAAGCGGGCAAATTGAATTTTGAATCCAAGCCTTGGAAAGTTCAGACTTTCGAAGTCCTCTAACCGGCGGGGACTTGCCCGACCGGCAGAGAGCCACGGGACCACGCTGGAGCTGTGACCAACGTATTTGCTAGTTCGCTTTCTAATAATGAATTCGCACGCGGTACTTGAGTAACGCGTCACTGTTGGCGGCCACCGGCACGGTGAAACGCGCGGCAAACGCGGCCGTTTTTTCGTATTTGAACGTCGAATTGAGGATCGTCCAATCGCCTCCGATAGGTTCATTGACCAACACGGTGACAGGATCGGGCTTGTGGTTACGAATTGAGATTTCGTACTCCAACTCCACGTTGTGAGGCCCCAGACGCTGAAAATCGGTCTGCTTGCGTTCCGCGACCACGTCGAACGCGTTGCCGATGTGCAGGCTCACCGTTTCGTCCTTGGGGGTGTGATCGATGCGATCTTCACCGATGAATTGCACGCGGCCTTTGGAGTCCCCTTGGTAGACCCGCACAGTCCCCGCCGGCAGGGGAGTCCCCAGCGAGTTTTCCTCCGCGTTCTTGAACTTGATGAAAACTTTGACAGGCTCTTTGGTGGGTTGGCCTGGACTTATGGGGTTCAGGTAGTAATACTGCTGGCCGTCAACTTCAAAAACCTTCTCTATCTTCGCGCCGGCAGCGGCCAGCAGGCTGATCTGCTTGGTTTCATTATCTTGAATATTCGTATGGCGTTCGAGTGTGTAAAGGTGATACTCGGAAATCGCTTCCTGCTCGAATTGCGGCGCGGGCGCGTTCACCGATTTCGCGGCCATCATCTGCATCATCGGGGCTCGGGGTTGCACGACGCGATTCAATTCCCCGGCTACCAATTGAAGTTGGGCGTTGTGGAAAGATGTCCCACTTTGGTTCACCACGGTCACCCAACCGTTCAAATCCGCAAACTTCTGGTCGGAGTGTACGGTGAGCACATAATCGGCGTTCCAGTTCACTTGATTCGTCAGGTAAGAAGCCTCCACCGTCTGCTCGCCTGCCTGGCGATTGTCCAGCAGCCAGACGAGTGTGGGCTTGCTGTAAAGGTTTTCCGGCAGGTCGGGAAATACATAACGGTCGGCTCCCATGCCGGTGATAATCTCATTTCCCACCTTCCAAACGGGCCCATCATTGTCAGCCAAAAGCACGGCTTTCACGGGAACTTCCCTGGTGGAATTATTTTCCTCGATGACGCGAATCAAGGTCAGTTCCTTGCCGACGTATTTTTGCAGAAGCTTTTGCGGACTCAATAAATCATATTCATAATCCTGCTCCAGGACACCCAGTTCCTTGGGTGCAGTCAAGGAAACAATGTGGACCGTTGCCGGATTCACTTGCGCGGCAATATCCATATAGCGCAAGTCGATGACGCCCTCGGGAAGTCGCACGCGGCGGACGTCTCGCACCAGGGCGGTGTTGGAGTTATAAACGGTGATGGCCAACTCCTTCTGGTCCTGGTCGGTCGAGGTCACCGGGGTCTGCGCATGGGCTTCGGCGATCCACCCTGCCAGAACGACGGCCAAAATAAATCGCACCAGGGGTTGTGTTTTTATCATGATTCACCTTTCCCATTCGGGGATACCTGCACTGTCCTTGGGAACCTCCCAGCCTACTGCTTGTTGGCCCAGAAAGAAAGGTGGGGCACAACTCGATAACGGATCAATTTGATATTATAGCGGCGAGTTTACCTCGCCAATTGGCGGCGTAAAGCCGCCTCTACATCACATTGACTCTCTACCTACGGCGTACCCCAGCGGGCTGAATGCTCCCAAATAAAGAACGAACGGCGTGCGACTTCTTGCACCGACTGGAATCGAGAATTAACGGAGGATGAGCAGCAGCAGGACTGGAGGCGCGGCAACCACGGCGATACCGTAAAGAAGATCGAGGCCAATGATGCGTCCAACAGAAGCGATGAGCACCAATCCTGCCAGGGGAGTAGCCAGCAGGCGAGTCACGAGCGGGCACTGGCGGCTCCAAACCGTGCGCCAGAGGATGACAGCGCCTGCCCCGTTGGGAAGCGCGTGCGCGGCAATCGAGATGCCCAGCCATGCCAGGACATAACCCTGTACGGTTGACACGCGGAACTCCAGAGCCGGCAGGACGGCTGGGAACGCCACCAGCGCCCCCAGAAGAGAGTTCACAAAAAATGTACCCAAACCAAGCAAGAGCGACTGACGCATAGGAAGGTTGGGCTCATGAGTTACGTAGCCCGGTGGGTTCCCGAAGCGGAAGTAACACACGTCGAATACCGCGACTCCCAACCAGCGGCAGAAAAGCTGCTCCACCACTTCGTGCGCCACCACGCCCGGGAAAGTCAGCAGTGCAACAATTTGGCTGGGAATGGCTAGATCCATTCACTTCACTCCGGCACGTTTCTTGATTTCGTTAAAGATGTCGTTGACCTGATGGGCGACTTCTTTGGGGTTGTCTTGCCCCCATAGCGCACCTAAAACCCAGATGGCTTGCAATGAATTCCCGCCGCGGTAGTAGGAGATACCCAAGTGCGCCAGCGCCATCGGTGATCCGGGGTACGTTTCGAGCACGGTTTGATATTCCTGGATTGCCTGACCGAAGTTCCCGGCCCTTTCGGCGCGTTGGCCAAGTTGATAGGCAGCCGTGGCGCGAAGAGTGTCGGGGTAATAGGATCCGGCGTATACAACGGCCATAAGCACCAGGGCGCAGATCAATTTAATGACCCGAGGGAATTCGCGGCGTGAAAGACGGCGGCGGCAATCCCAGCAGAGGGGGAACGCATACTCTTCTTCAATGTAGGGTACGCTACAGATCTTGCAGGCCGTTTCGGGAATGACCGTGCGGCGGGGAGTTTCAGAGACATGTTCTGGTAGGACTTGCGGCACTATTACTCCAGGGACGCTCAGTGATAACTACCACAACCCGCCAAACTAACGCCCCGTCCGACCCTTGTCAAGTTGACTGCTCTGCTATGGCCTAGAATGCCCACCGACATATTTCCCTAGAACCCTTCTGCACGACCATAGCCCTTCGACCGCGAAAGACGGAGCTTACGGCGAAGGAAGGCCGCCGATGACCGTTCAGCGAAACAAGGCTTGAACATCGCGCATGTCCGCGTCAGCGAATCCCGACGCGACCAAATCCGCGTGCTGGAGCTCTGCTGAGGGTCGGCTGTGGGCAAGCGCCAGGCATCTAAAGCCCGCGGCTTCCGCGGCCACCACTCCCAAGGGCGCATCCTCGATGGCGAGGCACTCCTCCGCCTGAAGCGACTGGTCGCGGAAGTTCGGCAAGGCTCGTAGGCGGAGGAGGGCCAGCAGGTAGACCTCGGGATCCGGCTTGGAGCGCTGG
>Ga0187781_10004054_pt1 | contig 10940 bp, 8 predicted proteins | sample 0715_SJ02_MP02_2_FD_132447 | JGI IMG/M metagenome (GOLD analysis project Ga0187781, IMG submission 132447) | Tropical peat soil microbial communities from peatlands in Department of Meta, Colombia - 0715_SJ02_MP02_20_MG | ecosystem: Environmental > Terrestrial > Soil > Wetlands > Peat | place...
GTGAGGAATGGCGGAGAGGGTGGGATTCGAACCCACGGTAGAGTTCCCCCTACACTCGCTTTCGAGGCGAGCTCTTTCGACCGCTCAGACACCTCTCCGCGGCGAGAGTTACCTATTTAGCTTAACAAACGGCCCCAAGCCTCACAACCGGCACGCGGAGCCAGCTAATTTTTTGCGGCGTTGATTGAACCTCGCAGAACGCTCACGGACGCTCTGGGCATCTCAAACAGCGTATCGGATGCGGCAGTAACAGTGGAATGTGAGGGCGGGCCGTCCGGATCAGCGATGCCACCATTCAAATCCGGGCGCCATTGATATTGCGCGCTGCCGAACGAAATCACGTCCACGGAACCCGAGAAAGACGCGTCCGTATTTTGCTTCGCGTCGTGGAAGAGAATATGGACTTTGTGCGCGTTTTCCTGATCTTTATTCACCACCAAGAGCGACCATTGGCCATCGGGCCGGAGCGCTGCGTACACAGTGACCAGATTGTGGCCGATGCCATCTTCAATATCGCTCACCGCGGGAAACAGGCGGTGCTTCCCATCTCCCGGCTGTACCCACTCGAGATTGATGAGCTGGCTGGCAAAATATTGCGAAAGCGGCTGGCCCAATTGCAGGTTGGCGTCCGTGGTGAAGAGTCCGAATGTTCCCGGCGAATTGTTGCAGCCGCGATGGACTCCGAGCGGCATGTAATGGAAGTAATAAACGGCGTCGCCGCCAGAGCTGAGATACGCGCCTACATAGTCCGCAAGCCAAAGGGCCCCCCAAATATCCACGGAGGCTTCCGAAGATTGCCAGGCGATATTGGATTCGGTGATGAACATCGGGATTTCGGCCGGCACTCCATCCTGCCGCCAGATATCGAGCATGTGGGAGACGAGGGCCGCTTCGTCGTAGAGATTGCTCCACTGGATCTTGCAGGGGTCCATCGGATAGTGCTCGAAGGAAAAAAATGCCAGGTCGGAGAGATGACCGTGTGATTTCAGGTATTCGATGAAGCGGCGCGTCCACGAGGTGTGGCCCTCGGCGTCGGGCCAGGTCTCAATATCTTTGTTCACGCCCGTGAAGATTGGCCCGCCGAGCTTCAGTTTCGGATCCACTTTGTGAAGCGCTGTCGACCATTGGATGTAAAGCGCCGCGTAGTCTTCCGGAGGCATGTAGTGCCCGTCCGGCTCTTCCCCCATCTCGACGTACGAAATCGGATAGCCGCGATTTTCAATGTAGGCGATCTCGGCGGCGGAATCTTCCGGCGTCGCGTAAATCATGGCGATGGGAATCATTGCGGGGAGGCCTCGCGTAAAACCGCCCGTGAAGAAAAGGTCGAAGCCGACTTGGTCTCCCGCTTTCTCGTCAAGGTCCGAAGGTTCGTGCCAGGGATCAACGGAGGAACAGTAGGTGAACGTTTGATCCTGGTCGGGAGTGTGGCGGACAAGATCGTGAAACTTGCCGTCGGGAGTGGCGCTGCCGATGAATAATTCGCGGATGGCGTAACCCATGCAGTTGCGGCGATCGGCGGAGCCATGCGTATCACAGGTGTTCGATGATTGCGTCATCAGAATCCGAACGTATTGCACGGCAAGCGGCGTGGCAGTGAGCTGGATGACGGCGTTGCCACCTTTTCCGTCCGTGATGGTACCCCCCGGGAAAGTTTGCCAGATGCCCTGGGCGGGCTTCTTGATGGGATCTTCGCCTGTCCAATACTGAACGAGATAATGGCGGGCATACGGATCGGCCCAGGCGATTCGGATGGCCGTGATCGTTCGCGGGGCAGCTAAATCCACGAACACCCACTGCGGATGCAGCGAATCGTCTTCTCCGGTAAACGCTTGCGTCAGGTATGGATTGCTCTTCCAGTAGGAATTCAAGTCGCCATCGGTGAGGCGTGAGTAGCCGTCGAAATCTGTCCCGTCGTCGTGTGTGACACCGCGATGCGGAAGTGGGTAGCCATAGGAGTGTCTGATGAAATCAGCCGGCGTAGCATTGCCGGTGAAGTACCCTTTGCCGGTGGGATCACTCCATGAGCCCTGCGGGTTCCAGTGCCAGGCCTCCATCTTCAGCTCGGTATTCTGGCGGTAAGAAATTGTTTGCCAGCCCGAGGACAGCACCTGCTTGATTGTTGCCTCGACGAATAATTTGTCTGTTGCTCCTTGCGGGAGCCGGTCAATTGCTGCCCCCAGCGCCCGCGTGGGAATAATTACATTCGTGAAATGATCCGGCGTGGCGTCCACCCGAATCGTTTGTGCAAAGAGTGCGGGAGCCAGGACAAGCAGCGACAGCGCGACCACAGCAGGAATCCGCATGGACCTCATTTTAGGAGCTCTTTCGTGGGGCTTTCTTCGTTGCGCCGCCGATTTTATCGAGTGTTTCCTGCGCGCGAGCCTTGTAGGGAGTATTCAGGGAAATGCACTCGGTGAGCGCACTCTTCGCTTCGGGGAAGCGCTGCAGATTTCCAAGCGTGAAACCAAGCCGGTACAGATTTCGAGCGTAGGTGAAATTGTCGGACTTCAAAAGTGGACTCGCTTGCTTGAACGCGTCCACCGCCTTCTCGTTTTGTTTCTTGTTTACGTACACTTGCCCGAGCGACGAGTACGCAATCCCTTTCTGGATCGAGACTTGGTGCTGCCACTGCTCGTCCGTCAAGTTGTCCGGTTTTTTCGCGTTCGCGAGTTGATCAAGGGCTTTCTGGGCGTCCGCGGCGGCATCGTCAAGCTTCTGGCCGCTGTCACTCCAGTAATCCGCGAGCATGACGAGCATGGCGACGTTATTCGGGTCCGTCGTAAGAATGCTTTGCGCGGTCTCGACCATTTTGGCGGTGTTCTGTGCTTGCTGGTAGGCGAAGGCAGTCTGCTCGCGCGCCAGCATCGTGTAGGGTGAATCCGGAAAAGCGGCGGCGTAGCGCGCGTAGAGGCCGGCGCGCGCCGTCGCGTCTTTTGTGTTGTACGCGAGGTTGAAAAGGGTGCGCTCGACATACTCGATATCCGGCTGCGCATCGGTGAGGTTCTGCTTTTTTTGCGCGGACCATTGGCCTGCGTCCGCGCCTTCGGGCATCGTAGAGGCTTTATAGCGAGTCAGGATGCCGCCTGCCTTCTCGCCCAGTGAAGACATTTTTTGTGCGTCGCCTTGCTCGTCGGCGGCGTGCAGCATGTTGACGACCGTCGAAAAATTGTCGGGATCGAGCTTCAGCGCTTTCTCGCCATACTCGTACACTTTGGCGTAATTTTTTTGGGTCAGGTAGGCCTGCACGTACAATTGATCCGCGAGCAGCTCGAGGTCTCCCTTTCCGAAATCGGCCATGAACTTATCAAGGAGCGCGATTTTCGCCGGACCATCGGGTGTGTTGTAGATTTCCGTGAGTGCCTTGTCCTCATCCGTTCCTGCCGCCACCGAAACGCTTTTTCCAATTTGCGCAGCGGCCGAGGTCGCAAGAAGAGAGAAAATCGCCGTCATAATGAGCCATCGCTGCATGGAAGCCTCCTGACAGAATTCCAATCCCCTGATACTGCGGCGTGCCTAACGCTCGTGCATCTTCAGCCGCAGCGGCACGAAGCGCGGCACCCGGCGGCAGTATTCTTCGTACACGACTCCAAATCGCGCGTGGAGCTCGCGCTCCTCAAGCGCAATGGCTGCGAGCGTGAGCAGGCCCCACGCGCCCGCGACAATCCACATTACTCTCGTTCCCGCCAGCAGGCAGGCGCCTAGTATCGCGATAAAAGACCCCAGATATCGCGGATGCCGGATGCGGCCATAAATCCCACGGTCGGCAACCTCGCCCTTGCCTGATAGTTCTGTCCTGCCGATGAGCCTGGACGTGCCAAGGTCCCGCGTGACACGCCAGAAGATCAGACCTTCAAACACCAGCATCGCAGTTCCGGCGGCAATGGCCCATGATCCAGGCCAGTCGCGCCGAAAAAGCTCATCCCGGAAATACACGAGACAAATTGTCACTGGCACCCACGCCAGAAGAAGCCCCATGCTATAGCCGGCCTTCTGATGGCGGCGCCAAAATTTTACCTGGGGGTGCAGGACGAACCAGAACAATGGAATTGGCAACTGCAGAAACAGAACCAGCGCCGCGAGCCAGCCGAGGGGAGTCACGCGCGCATCTTAATCGAACCCGTGCGTGAGCGTAAATAGCTTTCCTCGGTCCCGCAAGCCGGGAAAGGGCATTGACGATTGCTGCGATTCGATGGAGGATTCTCGGACAGAAAATCTAAGGCGGAGGTGGGAGATGGTGGAATCGAAGCCATGGACGCAGGTGAAGAAGGAGCAATTGAGCGACGTGATTTCGCGCCAGATGTTGAGCGGGGAAGAGGCCACGCTGGCGCGCATCCTGATCGCCCGCGGCGGGATCGTCCCGCGCCATCATCACCGGAGCGAGCAGTACACGATGATTCTTTCCGGTGCTCTGAAATTCATCTTCGACGACGGTGAAACGGTTGTCCATGCGGGGGAAACGCTGCTCATCCCGGCGCACGTTCCGCACGCGGCCGAGGCGCTGGAAGACACGGTGGACATTGATTTCTTTGCGCCGCGCCGGGAGGAATGGATTCGCGGTGACGACGCCTATTTGCGCCAGGGCGCAAGGAAGAGCTGACCTTATGGATTTCGGACTTCAGGGACGTGTGGCGATAGTCGCGGCTGCGAGCAAAGGGCTAGGATTCGCGATCGCCGAGGAATTCGCGCGCGAGGGATGCGAGCTGGCAATCTGCGCGCGGATGCCCAAGGATCTCGAATCCGCGGCGGAGAAAATACGTAAAGAGACCGGGAAGAGCATTCATTGGCAGGCTCTCGATGTGACCGACTCGCGGTCGGTGACGAAGTTCGTCGAGTCCGTCGAAAAAAAGTATGGCCGTGTGGATATTTGCGTGACCAATGCCGGCGGACCGCCCGCCAAGAAATTTCTCGACATTACTCTCGAGGAATGGCGTGCGGCGGTTGATTTGACCTTGATGAGCTGCGTGTATTTCGCGCGCGAAGTCCTGCCCCGGATGCAGAAAAATCGCTGGGGAAGGCTCCTGACCATCACTTCCGTCTCGGTGAAGCAGCCCATCGAGGGCTTGCTGCTTTCGAATTCGCTCCGCGCCGCCGTCACCGGGCTCGCGAAAACTCTCGCAAATGAATTCGGTGCCGACGGCATTACCGTCAATAACGTCTGCCCGGGCTATACACGCACGGAGCGATTGGACGAGCTTGCGGTGAGCCAGGCACGCAATACCGGCGTTTCGAGCGAGGAGATTTTCCGAAGCTGGAGTGAGCAGATTCCTATTGGCCGTCTGGCGCAGCCGAGAGAATTGGCCGCCCTCGTCGCGTTCCTTGCGTCGGAACGCGCCAGTTCCATCAACGGGACAACCATTGCCGTGGATGGCGGCTGGGTGAAAAGCCTGCTCTAGTAATCGATTCCAAGCGTCTAATACGAAGTGTGGCTGCGCTGGCGCGCGATTGCGTGTCAAAATAATCCGCAGGGGTCAGATTTCACAGAGGGCAGGGTGGAAACGATGCTTGGATTGCCGCGATTGCTGCGCGGGACGGGATTGTTTGCGTTGCTTTTCTTTGTGTGGATCTTCTCGCCGGGAGTCTCTTGCGCGGATAGCCCGTATGCCCGGAGCCGGGATTACGATTTGCAGAACGTGCGGACCCACCTTTGGTTCAATTTCGAAGAGCATAAGATTCGCGGCGAAGTGAACCACACTCTGTCTCTTCTTCGTGACGACGTCTCGCAACTCAAATTCGATTCCGTGGACTTGAATATTCAGAGCGTCAAGGTGGACGGCGCTGACGCCCGCTATATGACCACCGGGAAAGAACTCATCGTCACGCTCGCCCACCCCGGAAAACAAGGAGACCGCCACGAATTGTTCATTCGCTACGATGGGCAGCCGAAGAAGGGCCTCTACTTCATTTTTCCGGACAAGAATTATCCGCAGCGCGGAAAAGAAATTTGGACTCAGGGTGAAAGCGAAGACACCCGCTACTACATTCCAATCTACGACTATCCGAACGACCGCATGACTTCGGAAATGATCCTCACCGTTCCAGCCAACTGGACGACAGTTTCTAACGGGCGGCTCGTCGGCGTGAAAGATGAACTCGACGGGAAGAAGACCTGGGATTGGAAGCAGGAAGAGCCGCTCTCCTCGTATTTGATTTCCGTGGTCGCGGGCGAATTCGTCGAGCAGAACGACACATGGCGCGGAATGCCTTTGCGTTATCTTGTTCCCCGGGGCGACGAATACAAGATTGCCACCACGTTTGAACGGACGAAAGAGATGCTCGACACGTTTTCCTCCAAGCTCGATGTGCGCTATCCCTGGGCGCAATATGCTCAATCCTCCGTCCACGATTTCATCGAAGGCGGGATGGAAAATACCAGCGCCACCACGCTGACCGTGAATGGCCTGGTCCATCCGAAATTGGCGCGCGAAGAGCGGTTTGGTGACGACGACCTGATTTCTCACGAATTAGCGCATCAGTGGTTCGGCGATCTGGTCACATGCAAGGACTGGGGCAATCTCTGGTTGAATGAAGGCTTCGCGACGTATTTCGAGCATGTCTGGGCGGAGCATTTGGAAGGCCCGGATGAAGCAGCCTACTCGTTCTGGCGCGACCAGAGCGACTGGTTCGCGTCGAAGGATCTTTACGGCGTGCCGCTCGTCACCCACGACTATCCGAACATGGATCAGTTCGAGGGCAATATTTACAACAAGGGCAGTTGGGTGCTGAACATGCTGCATGCCAGGCTCGGGGATGCGGATTTCTTCCGCGCGCTGCACGCTTACCTCGAAACGAATCGCGGCCAGAACGTCGTCACGGCGGATCTCCAGAAGTCCATCGAGCAGTCAACCGCGACGAATGTGGACCAGTTCTTCTATCAGTGGGTCTACAGAGCTGGCGCGCCGCGATTCGAAGTCACATACGCTTACGACGAGCATTCTCAAAACGTGACACTCAACGTGAAGCAAACGCAGAAGGTGGAAGGCTTCGTGGGGGTCTTCGACGTTCCGGTTGAAATCGAAATCGCCACGTCCCGGGGTCACCGGAACTACCCAATTGAAGTCCGCGAGGCGAATGGAAAGTTCACGCTTTCGACGGATGGGGAGCCTTTGATGGTTCTCTTCGATAAGGGCGACAAGATTTTGAAGACCGTGGATTTCAAGAAAACACCCGCTTTGCTCGTTTACCAGCTCAAGAACGCGGAGACAGTCCCGGACCGCGCCGACGCTGCCGTCGCGCTCGGCGAATTCAAAAACAACGGAGAGGTGGTGGCCGCGCTCGGGGCTGCGGCTCGGAATGATCCTTTCTGGGGAATTCGCGTCGAAGCGCTGAAGTCGCTCGGAAAAATTGACGGCCGGGACGCCGAGGCGCAGATCCAGCAGGCGCTCTCGGATAGCAGGCCCTGGGTGCGTGAAGTTGCGGTCGCCCAGCTTGCAAATTTCAGCAGCGATCCGACCTTGGTTCCGAAGCTGACGGAAATCGCAGCGAGCGACGAGACGTACCGAGTGCGCGGAGCGGCCCTGAAATCGCTCGCGGAACTGAAAGCGCCGAATGCATTCGAGCTCATCAGCGCGTCCGTGAAATCGGATTCGCCGGACGACGTCCTGCGCGCTTCGGGTCTGCGGGCGCTCGGAGCGCTCGGCGATGAGCGCGTTATTCCCATCCTCCTGGAGTGGTCGGCGCTCGGAAAACCTCTCGACACGAGAGGAACCGCGATCGTAGCGCTCGCGAAGCTCGACAAGAAGAACAAGGGGATCACGAAGGCGCTCATTTCGTATTTGAAGGAGCCCTATTTCGACATCCGGTTTGCGACGTTCTTCGCCCTGGGCACTCGTGGCGACCCGGAAGCTCTGCCAGCGCTCGAGGGACTGCTCAAAAGCGGGGAACTCAGCGAGGATATCGAGCTTGTCGTGGAAGAGCAGATCGGAGCGATCGAGGAAGCGATTTCAAGCGGGCAGGGTGGCGGAGCTCCGGGCTCGGGCGAGAACGCCGCGCCACAGGATTTCGGCAGTAAGAATCCTTGACGACCGCGCGGGAAGGCAATTCGTATCGTCAGTCGTCCGCGAGCAGAATACGCAGGTCGCGCAAGTTGTTTCCCGTCGGGCCTGTCATGACCGCATCATCGAGCCGAGCAAAGAAATTGTAAGCGTCGCTGCAGCGAAAAAATTCTCCCACATCGAGTCCGGCAGCAGAGGCGCGTGAAAGAGTTTCGCCGTCGGCTACGGCCCCAGCCGCGGGGCTATTCCCGTCAATTCCGTCGGTCCCGGCACTCAGGACCGTAATTTTCTTTCCAGCAATTTTCGGCACGCACGCAAGAACGAACGCCGAATTGCGCCCGCCGATCCCGTTTCCCGTCACCGGGCTGATCACCTCTCCGTCCGCCAGGACGGCGACAGGGCGGCGCGGATTCGCTTTTTTCTGCGACTCGAGTACCCCCAGCAAATGATCGGCCGCTTTTTCGATCGGCCAACTATCCGCGGCCGTATCACAGACGCAGCAATAACTCGCCGCCTCCGCCGCGTGATGCGCGCAATGCAGGAGGTCGTGCTCACCGAGAAGGAGCGAAAAATGGGCGCGCTCGAAGGCCGCATCGTTTTCCTTGGGAGTTTCGTGAAGCTCGTGGCGTTCGAAATGCCTTTGCAAGGAAGCGGGCAGTTTCGGAACCAGTCCATATTGCTGCACGATTCGCTCGGCATCGGCGATTGTGGTCGGATCCGGTAAGGTCGGGCCGGAGGCGAGCGCGGGCTCATGTCCGTCTGGAACGTCGCTGACCCCGAGCGTCACTTTCTTCGACAGGGGAGCAGCAGCCGCAAGCCGGCCACCCTTCGTGGCCGAAAGATGCCTGCGAATCACGTTGATCTCCTCGATGGGTGCTCCGCAGGTGACGAGCACTTGATGCAACACCTGAAAATCCTCATGGGTCACCGCCGGATCGAGCGGCTGCTCGACGAGCGCGGAGCCTCCGCCCGAAATCAAGAAGACCACGAGAGTGTGCTTGTCGCAACGCGCCAGGCGGTCGAGAATCGCGCGCCCGGCCGCGAAGCTCGCTACAGTGGGGATGGGATGGCCACCGACGAACATTTTCCAGCGTGGCAACTCGCGCGGTGGGGCAGCGGGAACGACGAGAATTCCTTCGGGAGAGTATTCAGGGGCGAGAAGTGAAACAAAAGCTTCCGCCATTGGAAAAGCCGCTTTACCGAAAGCGATTGCGACGATTTCACGGAAATCGCGCAAATCGATTTCGGTGCCGTCCACATGAATTTTCGAGGCGCCGAAGTCGAGCTTGCGCGTGAGAGTCGTGGAGATATCAATCGCCGCGAGCGTTTCGCGAAAGATTCGCCGCGCGGCTTCCTTCATAAGCCTATTTCAACCCCAGCTCGGCAGCGTTAAGCGCATTGGGCGGGCGCTGGCCCTTGAGGAGTGCAGCGACATTGTTGGCGGCCATCACCGCCATTTTCGTGCGCGTCTCGACGGAAGCGCTGGCGATGTGAGGCGTGAGGATGACGTCTTTGCGGGGAATGAGCGCGGGATTCACCTTTGGCTCGTTTTCAAAAACGTCGAGAGCCGCGCCGGCGATTTTCCTGTTTTCAAGAGCCTCTGCGAGCGCGGCTTCATCGACCACCGGGCCGCGTGATGTGTTGACGAGATAGGCGGTGCGCTTCATTTTGTCGAGGTTTTCCTTGCAAATGAGGTGACGCGTTTCCGGCATGAGCGGAACGTGAATGGTGATGAAATCCGCTTCGCGGAAGAGAGTATCGCGGTCAACAAATTCCGCGTGCAACTCCTTTTCGGCCTCGGCGGGTGCGCGGACCGCATCGGTATAGAGGATGCGCATGTTGAAGCCCTGCGCGCGTCGCGCTACTCCGCGGCCAATGCGCCCGAACCCAATAATACCGAGCGTCTTACCCCAGACATCGCCGCCGCAGACCTGGTCGAGATCCCAGCCCGGCCACGTGCCGGAGCGGAGCCAGGCGTCGCCTTCAATCACGCGGCGAGCGATGGCCATGAGGAGGGTCCAGGCGAAATCGGCGGTCGTGTCGTCGAGGACGCCCGGCGTATTCGTGGCCACCACTTTGTGACGCGTGCAGGCGGGCACGTCAATGTTGTCGAAGCCGACGGAGACGGTCGAGGCGATGCGCAGCTTGGGCGCGGCGTTGAGCAGCTCTTCGTCCACTTTTTCTGTGAGCAGGCAGACGAGCGCGTCCTTCTCGGCGGTGCGCTTCAGAAGCTCGGCGCGCGGGATGCGCTCGGGGTGCTGCCAGTATTCAACTTCGCAGTTCGCGTCAAGAATCGCGCGGGCTTCCGGAAAAAGCGGCCGGGTGGAGAGAAGTTTGGGCTTACTCACACCGCACCTCGCGGCTTGAAGTGCTTGCAGGGTGAGTAGCATACACTGGAGACGAAAAATGGAAAGCTGAAAAGGGAGATCCCGATGAGCGCGGGGCTATTCCTCTTTTTCGGCGGCGTCGGGGACGCCCATCTTGGAGAGCCGGTAGCGGAGGGCATTGCGCGAGAGGCCAAGCAGGCGTGCGGCCTGGCTTTTGTTGCCATTCACGCGGCGGAGTGCCTCGCGTATTGCTTCTTCTTCCCATTGATCGAGCGTCATGCCTTCGGGCAATACGGCAGGCGCAGCGGCGGCGGAGCGCGCCGGCGCCGCGTCGAGATGAATATCGGCAACGTCAAGCGTGGAGCCGGCGGAGAGAGTGACGCCGCGTTCAATGATATTTTCGAGCTCGCGCACATTGCCGGGCCAGTGGAAGTCCATCAGCATTTTCATCGCGGCGGGCGTGATGCCTTTGATGGATTTGCCTGATTCGCGCGCACACTTGTCGAGGAAAAAATTCGCGAGCGCGGGGATGTCTTCCTTGTGCTCGCGCAGCGGCGGAATGTCAATGGCGACAACGTTCAGGCGATAGTAGAGGTCCTCGCGAAAAGTTCCTTCTTCGAGA
>Ga0187781_10004055_pt1 | contig 10940 bp, 12 predicted proteins | sample 0715_SJ02_MP02_2_FD_132447 | JGI IMG/M metagenome (GOLD analysis project Ga0187781, IMG submission 132447) | Tropical peat soil microbial communities from peatlands in Department of Meta, Colombia - 0715_SJ02_MP02_20_MG | ecosystem: Environmental > Terrestrial > Soil > Wetlands > Peat | place...
AGAATCACCAGCGCGGCATTCATGGCGGCCCCCATTTCCGCCACCGCCTGTCCCATGAATTTCTCGAGCTTCGCCTGATCGATTTGCATAATCGACTCCCTCCTGCCTGAGAGTAATTCGCCTCGCACGAGAGCCCTTCCGTTCTCGGGGCGACGAATTAGTTGTGTGACGAATTGAACCCTGAAACCAGATTTCAATATAGCAGGGGAAGTCCGTGGAAGCAAGCGCTACAAGCCGGTAAGGATCGTCTCCAGTTCCGGGAGGGATGAGATTTTCGGGCAGGTAGCGTCAGGGTAAGCTCCTACAGTGTCCATGAGCACGCCCGTCAGCCCTGCAAGCTGCGCGCCGCCCACGTCTGTCGCATACGTGTCACCCACAAATATGGCCTCCGAACCCTCCACGCCCGCGCGCTGAAGCCCTAGCTTGAAGATCCCCGGGTGTGGTTTCTGAATGCCTACGATAGCCGAATCCAAAATGGCCTGGAAATAGCGTGCCAGATTCAAATGGACGAGTTGGTCTTCCAGAGTTCCGACGGAATTTGAAATTACTCCCAGGATGTAGCCCTGGGCCAACAGCCGTTCGAGAAAGGCAGGCGTTTCGGGCATCACGCGAGACCAGAGCTGGATGTTCTGGAAGCTTTCGATTAGGCGCCGTGTAAGCTCACCCCGCTCGCTCTCCGTGGCGGCCAGCCTGCCCGTGAGCTCGCGCAAATACTCCGCCCAATAGTAATAGTCAATCTGCCCCGGAACGTCGCCGGCTCGGATCTGCGGCCACAGCCAATCATCCAGTTTTCGTTTGGCCACACGCTCCGCAGTGTAAAAGTCTTCTGCCGTAGCTGCATGGCCATGTTCCTTCAAGTCTGTGATGATGACTTCGAGCCGCGGGAACACCAGCGTATTGCCCGCATCCAGGAAGACGGCACGAATTCGTCCGGGTTTCATTTCAGCTCCTTGGGAAACGAGTATTATATCAGCCTGGTTTGATAGAGAGGCGGCTTTACGCCGCCATCTGGCGAGGTAAGCTCGTCGCTCCCATTCCAATTGCCTTGACCTCCTCCGCGCTTCTCTTTAGATTTAGGTGGATGGCGAAAAAACATGTCGTTCGCAGTGCAGTGGGTTGTCAGTGGGCCGTTGTCAGTCGTCACTGGGCTATCGTCAGGGCCAACTTTCCGAGTTCTGATTGGCGCTCTTCGGCTCGTCACTCATCACTCGCTCTGCGGCCCAAAGCCTTCGGGCGACGGGTCGTCACTTGTCACTGCTTTTTCTTGTTGTTGAGCCCGGTTTTGCTGCGTGGGGTACAAGCGCCCCAAGAGCCGGCAGCCCAGCCTGCTGCGCCGTCACAGGGTGCACCACGCGAATCGCCGGAGATGGAGGAATCGCAGGCGATCAAGGAGGCAGTCCGTTCCGCCGAGAATAACCCCGAGGTGTTGATCAAGAACCTGGAAGGCTTTCTCGAGCGCTTTCCCGCCAGCACGAGACGCGAGCAAGTTCTCGACGCCATCTACAAGTCTGCCTTCCGCGCCAACGATCCTCAAACCGGGATCAAGTATGGCGAACAACTGCTGGTCCTGAGGCCGGACGACCTCGCGCTGCTTTCTTCGCTGGTGGCCTTGCTCGAGCGGCAGGACGACGCCTCCAGCCGCGCCAAAGCCCTTGAGCACGCCTCGCGATTGGTCGAGCTCGCGGAAAGGCAATACCAGGATTCGCCCCAGCCCGGGGCGGGAAAGGAAAAAGGCCCCAGCTCGCCTGCCGTCCTCCTGGCCCAGGCTTGCCTGATGCGGGGGGAGCTTTACGCCGAGTCCGGCGACCTGGACAAAGCCGAGGCGGATTACGAAAAGAGCTATGCCGCCTATCCCTCGCAACAGCTTGCGGAGCGGTTGGGTGACTTGGCCGTAAAGAAGAACAATCTCAAGCGAGCCGTCGATGAGTATGCCACGGCGTTCGCTTTCCCCGGGCCAGGTCTGGACCCGGCGGCGCGGGAGGAAGTTCGCCGCAAACTGGGCAGTTGTTATCTGGAGTTGCACCCATCCGAGAAGGGCCTGGGTGATTTGGTCCTCGCCCGCTACGACGAGCTATCCCGCGTGCTCGCTCCACGATTTCAGGATACGGACCAGCCCAACGCGGAGGTTCGAGACCCTCTTGCCTTTGTGCTCAAGCGCACCGACGGCTCCCCGCTGCCTCTTGCTGATTACCACGGCAAAGTTCTGGTGCTGGAGTTCTGGGCCACTTGGTGCGGTCCTTGCCGGCTGGAGGGGAGGCTGCTCGAGCGCGTCACCCAGGACTTCCGCAACGAACCCGGTGCTGTGTTCCTCGCCGTAAACGTGGACGAAAACCGGGCGAGCGTGCCCTCGTTTGTTAAGGAAGAGCAATGGACGACTCCGGTGGTCTACGCGCAGGGACTCGACCGGCTGCTTGGCGTGATATCACTCCCCACTTTGATGATCTTTGATCGCTCCGGGCGCGTGGTCTTCCGTCAGGAAGGGTTGACCGTGTCCAGCTTCGTGGAGACGGTGGAGAAGAAAGTTCGTGGGGCGCTGGGACAATCTGTCGTTTCCGGGCCCCGCTAGTGTCCCTCATTCCTCGCCAGTCCAGCCTGCCTAAAACGCAACGTTTCGGTACCTAATTTGGTGATAAATCCGCTTATTTGACATCAGTTTTGGGTTCGTTTTGCGCATGTTAAAAAAGTGATGTCCTTTGTTTTCAGCAACTTCTTAGCTTCGTTCCCACGATTTTGCATTTTTCGCGTTTCCGCAGTCCTCCCCGACCCAGGGCAGCCTTCGAACCGCCGCACTCCGCACGCACGCTTGCGGCGCAGACATTGCGGCAAAGGTCCGCATTTCGACGGGCGCACATTTGGTCGGCTCCATCCATAGGCCCAAACCCTAGGCTATCATACTCGGAGCGATTTTTCAAGCAAAAAGGTGGCAGTGCACTAAACCCGAAGGCTCGACGCAGTTAGTTGCTTGTCCTGAGGCAGGCCGGATCGGATGGAAGTACAACTTGGCAACGTGAGGCTGCGCCGATCGAGGCGGGGGAGGCTTGAGGTGTCTCAAGAGGTTGGCTCCCGAGGGCAGTTTTCGAGCGCCCGGGGCGCTGGAAGGTGGCAAAGGTACTCCATACACAGCATGGGGGAGCCTGCCATGCCGAACGAGCCGAGTGGGGCCGAGTGGGGCTTGACGCGCGGGGGGGACAGGTATACATTGGCCCTGAAGCTGAGCCGAAAATGGAAATTCCGGATAAATGAGTCAGGAAGATACCGTTCAAACCGCCAGCGCAGCCCTCCCAGAAGCCCCAAAAGATCGGATGTCGGCGAGTCAGGTCCGCTCTATCATATTCGAGGACCCAGCCCTCATTTGGCTTGAATATTACGGCGAGAATTATGGCCTACGGCCAGACGACGCGCCATTCGATTTCCTGAAATTCATCGGCGAAAAGGGACGGTAGTTTCAGGAGAAATACGAGAAAGAGGTTATGAGTGGGGCGGTGCGCGCATGCAGAGAGCCATGTGAAGTGAGATCAGCAGGAAGGCTCCGAGAGACATTGACTCTGATGGATCAGGGCGTCCCCGTCATATCACAGGCGAGACTATGGTGGGCACCTGGCCGTGTTTATGGCGTGCCTGACTTCCTTGTCCATACATCATGGCTACGGGAGAAGTTCCCCACATTGCTGCGTCAACAGGAGGCCGAAACAGGGTTATAGTAACCAACTGTGCACGAGGTCGTGCAACGCGCGCCGAATAATTCCCAACCAGGAGGAAATGATGCCAAAGACTATGCTCATTGCGCTCTGGATGAGAGCTACGCACGTCAAGCAGGGGAGAGGGAAAAGTAATCGTCTGTACCGGTTAAAGGCAGCCGTCGAGAAGACCGCAGAAATTCGCAACGGGGTGGTGACTAGGCAGCATTGGGCGAAGCCGGAGGTCATCTTCATTGCGCCCGAGTACCTCTTTGGCCGCCCGACCGGCAAAGATTGGCGCCCACTGGCCCCTGGTCCATCTCTCGCCGCTCAGTACGATGAGCACAGAGTTCGACATCTCGACGAGAAAGACAAAGACGAAATCAAGCGCGAACTCATTGCTCTCAGCGCAAAACACCCGGAGTTCCTGATCGTGCCCGGAACCATCGCGTGGTCTGTCCGTGTCAAAGATCATCCGAGATTGCTCCAGGTGGCGAAAGATCGAATCGGGAATCAGCCCCCTGATTATGCAGTAGGAGCGTCTCCTGCCGACAAGGTGGCCCGCTTGGTTTCTTTCACAAACCTGGAAGCTAGGAAAGCCGGCGCCGGGCCTCCTTTGAAGGATGCTGAGGAAGAACGTCTGAACAACGCCAGACTGTGTCTGAACACGGCCTTCGTGCTTTACGGAGGCGACGTCAAGTTCGTCTATAGCAAGCAGGGTGATTTCTACGAGGTGCTTGCCCCATACAAGACCAACATTGCATATCAGGTGGCGATTCCCGGGGATAAGTGCGGTGTGTTCGAGATTGAGGGGAACTGGTACGGGATTGAAATCTGTCTTGACCATGCTTGTGGCGCGCTGCTGCATCAGGTGCCCCCCGCGCCAACCCCTCCCCTGATCCACTTGATCACCTCGGCCAGCGTCGACGTGGACCCCGACAAATGTGTCGTCGCGCCGGGCGGATACGTCGCGAACGCCGCGGCTGACGCGGGGAACGAACATCGAACCGGGCTTTGGTACAATGATCCCGTCACCGGAACGCTTAGACGAGTGGAGTCGCCGCGCGGATGGCCGGGTGAAGTCAGATTGCCGCGGCGGGGCCCACGACCACCGAATTTACCCCCGAGCCAGCCATGGCCCCCCAGGAGCTACAAAGAATACCCCGACGTCGCCGGTTCGCCTCTCTGGGTCTATAGGGCGGACGTCCCCTAAAGCGGTTTGCGCGACCGGTAATGGCGCACTGGACGGTTTACCTCAAAACCGTCCAGCGGCTTGTCGACCCGGACCGATTGCGCTACGCCGTGAGGAGAGACATTGAAGCTGCGTTCCACAATGTCTTCTGCTGCATAATGGCTTGAAACGGAATCACGAATATAGTTTAATTGCTTTGAAAGAAAGCGGTTCGCAGTTGAAGAACAACTTCACGCCATGCGGACAGCACCGCCTTTTTCGACGGTTCTTGCCAGCAAGACATCAAGGAAGCCATGGCAAAGGCCTGGCACCTGCGTGACATCCAATATTGCTAATTCGTGCTTGAAAGTCGGGGGCTTCGTCGGGCGGAAACCACTTCTACTTTAGAGCTTGTCCCCCTCCACTTTCTAATGGAAATATCTCCTGCCGATTCTGTAAGTTAGTGGAAAAGCGGGCCAAGAAATGAGGAAAGTCCTGAAAAGGTGGCAGTGCACAAAACCCGAAGGCTCGACGCGGTTGGCAGCGCAAACAGACGGGTTGCATACACCCCGCCAAAAATCGTCGGGCCGTATGCGCCACCTGCGGTCCATCAGTGGGCGCGGTAGACGTCACGCCATGCACGCGGCGTCACTGCTGCGCTGATCGCGGCACCGGCTAGACCACCTACAGGCGTAAGGATGATCCCCCAGTGTGGATTCGGGGGGGGAGCGCATTCAGGGCCTTCATCACAGTTTACGTGGCTCCATATGACATGATTAGCGACCAGCCCAATCACGAGGCCGCCGCTTGCTCCAAGGACCGTGCCAACCAGCGTGTTTCGCACCCCGTGGTCTTGCCCTATCTTCTGGGAAACGCGAAGGATGTCCTTGCGGGCCAGCGTCTGCTCGCCCGCTGCCTGCCGAAGCGTAATTCCGCCGTCGCTCAACGACTCGAACTTACCTTGGTAGGATTTGAACTTGTTCGTTACCACGCGAATTTCCTGACCCGGCGTCAGGGATCTGAGATTGTCCCAACTGCTTGATCGCCCCTTGGAAACTTGAGCGCTCGCCGTCCCGGTGCTGAAGCAGGCTGCCATAAGCGCCAGCACCAGAAAACCAGCAGGCGAAAGGGTTCGAAGTGATTTCACAAGTGCCTCCTTGCTTTGCCGACAGGGATCGAGTCTAAACATGACAAGTCTACATATATAGATAATATATTGTCAAGATCTTTCTTCATCCCCGGCGGGCGCAGACGCGGCGCTTTTTGCGAGCCTTCCTGGCCGTTTCTTACGGTGCCAGCCGTTCCTACAAGTCATTGATTAAACTGGAAATAGCTTTATTCTGGGGGAAGAGGTACTGGATATGGCCCGCGATAGCCACCGCATGCGCCGTGCTCCAACGTTACTTCTCCTGTTGGGTGCGCCGGAGGGTATCAATAGCTTCCTCAAACGTTTTATCGACCTTGAAAGTTCCTTTGCGGTGGGTGTGGGTCGCCTCCTCTTTCTGGAGTTCGTCCATGAGCTTTTCAACGTTAAGAGTGTTAGAGGCTTTCGGCTTTACGTTTTTTCTTCTGGTCATGTATGGAACCGCCTTTGTCGTATCGAAGGAGAACGTCCCCACGCTCGGTCAGGGAAGCTATGAAAGGTGGGTCAACTCTCTTCGCCATTCTTTTCATTTTTGTAAGCGCTCTGGAGAGAATTTCAGCCATCTTCGCTCCACTCCAATTCCCAGATCGAAAAAGAAATTCCCTTCCTTTGTTGGCCACTATGGCCTTGACTTCCAATTGATTGTAGCCCGAGTGATCACCTCAAAACCGGCCGTAAGTGAACAGGTCAAAACCGGCCAATGGGAGGCCGTCCGGGACCAGTTCCTTTCACCCTGCCGCAGGGTCTGCTGGCAAGTCGGTTTTGGTTCGCCAGCCTCGCGGGCCGCACTTCAGCAAGTGTCCGCGGTGTAGGAGGCGGTCGAACATGGTGGCTTGGCACGCGGCCTCCTTTACCCGACTGGCTGCGAGGCCGGATCAGTGACAATGCCATTGCCCCCGACGGTATGCATGCGTTCGGTAACCCTCGCCAGCCGGAGGAAGGCCAGGATCGCCAGTGCCGTGAAGATGAGCGTCTGTGCAGCGTGGATCCAGAACCATGCGTCCCCACCACCTTGCCAGAGCAACCGTCGGTTCGCGTCGTGCGGCCACACCAAGGTGAAGAAGATCAGGAGCCCCACGACATGAACCGGGATGGCTGGCAGGATCGAATTGGTGAGGTAAGCCGTCGCACCGAACGCGACACCCACGAAAAAGTAGAAAAGCAGCTTGGGCCACAGGAAGCCCTGCGTCGGGCCGTGCGCAAGCGCAAACAGAACCGATGAGATCACGACGGCGATAGGGCCACGGAACTCGCGTTCCAGAATGACCTGGCAGTAGCCCCGGAAAGCGGGTTCCTCGGTGAGGGGGGCAGCCAACGAGCCCATTACAATCATCAGCGCCACGGTCGGCAACGGGTACCGAGAGAAATCGGGAAGGACATTCCCGGGCATCTTCACGAGTTGGAACATCACGATCCAGTATCCGGCGAAGGCCGCGATTGACATCGCACCTGCCAGCAGTGCCCAGCCGAGCACCGGGGCGGACACCCGATTGGCCCGTAGATAGCGGGGCCGCGCTTGCGAGGTGCTCCGCGGCCAGTACTTGCCACCCAGGTACTGCCACATCAACCACAGGACAAGAGCCATTACAGGGACCGCCCAGGGGAGTGCTGGGCTGGTCCTGAGGTTGCTGGCGACCAACGCTGCCCAGACGCCTGCCCCGAACACGAGGATCAGGAAGCCTAGGATTCCGGACCAAGCCACCGCCATGATCCGACCAGAGAGAGAATGCATACTCTTCGTGCCTCCTTGATAACGGCCATATCAAACGAGGAGTCTTGGGTTCCTCAGAGTACCTCCACGGATACTCCCGTCCTCTAGAACCGGTCCACGGACCCGGTCCGGGACTAAGCTTCTTTTACCCTGCCGGGGGCTCTGTCGGCAAGTTCATTTTGGTTCGCCAGCTTCGCGGGCCGCATTTCAGGAGATGTCCATGATGAAGAAGGCGGTCGAGCATGGCGCTGACCGCCGCCGCATCCCCCAACAACTTACCCCAGTCTTCCACTGGGCGATTGGAAGTCACCAGAGTACTGGCGGGTTCGTAGCGTCGCATGATGAGTTCGAGTAATTCTTCGGCAGCGGTCAGAGGGAGCTTGCGCATCCCGAAGTCGTCAATGATGAGCAGCGGCACGGTGGCCAGCGACTCCAAGCATTCTTTGCGGGCGCCGTTGCCTTGGTAAAGAAGGCCTTGCTGAGGGGGGAATGTCCGCGTAGTCGATCTCGGCATCGGTCATCCAGTCAATCCGCGCCAAGTCGCTCTTCGTAGATTTTTTACTCACGTCGGTTCGCCTTCCTCATGGAGATGACGCGGGTTGTCTCGCCGCGCGGCGCATGGGCTATTACAATCACCCGTCCGGCGAGTAACCCCAATGTGGTAAGCCGTTCCTCTCCATAATCGAAACGGTCATCGTCAAAGGTGACGCAGGGTCTGGCAAACACCTGCCCGGCGTCCTCAAAAGCCAGACCATGCTTGGCGAAGACGTTGCAGTTTTTCGCCTTGTCCCACTCATATACCACGTTGGATTGTAGCTCTTTTTGTAGATACGACCAAGCGTACACGCGCTGTTACCCGCGGGCGACCAGCAGAGCGGCGTGAGAAATCCGAATCAAATCAACAGTTCTTCCTCCCACCCCAAGCGCGTGAGCTTGATTTTGGCGGGGTCGCTGGTGCCGAGGTGATAGACGGAGTCGGCAGCGGCGATGCTGCGGGGCGGCGGGCTGATGAGCCATTCCTCGCCTTTGAAGAGGCTGCGCTTCTTCTGGCAGATGCTCAGACAGACCGTATCGACTGCCACGGGATCGGTGCCCACCAGAATGCCTTTGTAGTCCCACTGGTGCAGAGGATTAATCTGCGGTCCGGGGCCGAAATAAGGCCGCAGCATATCAACAATAATCAGGCGGGTTTTGCCTTTCACCTCGGGCAATAACCAGGTTTCCCCGAGCTTCGTGCTACCGTCGAAGTGATAGGAACTTCGGTTCCCTGTGAAGTTGATGTAGTTCTTGATGGAAACGGCAATGCCGGTGAGGGCGTGGACTTTCACGGTGGGCACATTGATCAGCGCCGTACAGTCTTTCACCGGGAGCCCGAAATCATTGGCCGTGACCCGGTTCTTCGCCACCCCGCTTGTAATCAGACGATCCGTAATGGCGTCCAGCACGGCCTGATTGACGTGGATACGATGCCAGGAGCAGCGCGTGTACTTGATCCCCACATTGTCTTGCGGGTGGAAGTAGCGTTGCCATGCCTTGGCAATGTCGCCTTCGCCAGTGAAGGTTTTCATCGCCGTGTCGAGCATCTCCGCCACCACCACCGAGTTAACCTGGTGGCCGGCATCCACGGCCGCCTCATGGCGGACCAGCACCACTTCGCTGAGCGGATTCTCGGCCGCAAAGGCGCGGCCCTGGCCGGCGCGCGCCATGCCCTCGAGACCCATTGCCAGGCCCAGCGTGCCGTAAGCCGTGCCGCGCAAGAAATCCCGGCGAGTGACCGTGTTTAATTTGTCATGACTGCTCATAGTGTGACTCCCTTCATCTGCGAGGCCGCAAGGTCGACCAGTTTCTCTGCGCTCTCGCGCGAGCCGGCCTCGAATACAAGCAGGAGGGCGCGTTCATCCCGGCGACCTGCGGCGAACTGCCCTTTTTCCAGTTTGGCGAAGACTGAATCCCCTGCTGGGCATTCCCGGAAATAGACCTTGCTGAACTGCTCGAAAGCCGCCTTGGCGTCGCCGGGCCTCGGGTAGCGGACGACGAGCAAATACGGCTTTTTGCTGCCCTGCTGGTATCGAGCCAGAATCGTTTCCGTCCTCGAGTTCAGATTGAGCAGATTCGAGTCAGCGAGGAAGTAGTGAATATTCAGTGAAACAGACGTATGAAAATAGTGAACACTCGATTCGATTAGGCCTTGCGGCGGCAAGGCCGCGAGCAGCGAGGGCTTTCTGCCCTCTTGCGGAATTCGGGAGGCAACCTGATTCCCCAGCGCCATCAGGGCCGTCTTCACTTCTGGCGTCTCGTCCTCCGCTTGCAAGCGCACGAATAAACGATTCTTCCAAAAGCGCAGCAGGCCGGCAGAGTAAAGCGCCGCTTGACCCAGGGTAACAGGTTGGCCATCAGTGTCGTGGGTGAAGACGCCGTAGGCGTCCCGCGAAGAAGCCATCTGGTACACTTCCGCGACGATGCGCGGCGCGCCCGGCCTTGCGTACTCGCGCGCCAGTAGCCGCTGGAAGTCGTAAGCGAGGTAGATCTCGCCGCCACCGTCCATGTAATCGAAGATGGTCTGCCGCGTGAACACCTTGTCCTGGCCGTCAGCTTTCCAGCCTTGGATCTCCTGGGGAAGCCGCAACATGTTTTCATCCGCGCGCGCCGCGTGCGGCGCAAGAAGGCTCAAGCCTAGCAGAATCAGAAAAGCTCTCGACAACTTTGCCACCAACCTGTCTTGTGCTTGCCGTCCACCCAGCACACCGGTCCGGATACCAGCCAGAGTTTGAATCCCAGCACTGACCGGCTGCTCGACTTCGGTTGGCCGGGCACCTCTGACTATATACTATACGTCAAGGGTTTGATCTGGGTTCGTTTGCTCCCAAAAACCAGTTTGTCTTTGGCCTCTGAAAAAGCTAATTCCTTTGTTTCAATAAGCCCTTAGGTTCGTTTCCACTATTTAACATCCTTAAGAGACGGCGCCCCGACTCTGCCCGGAAGGTGGCGCACACGTGCCGAAAACCGGTAGAGTAGAGGAGGAACGATGCCGAAGCACGATTGCCTCCCCCCTCGTCGAACCGGACGTGCGGGTTTCCCGCATCCGGCTCTCGCAGAAGCGTTCAACCGAAAGCCCACGCAGGCAGTTGCTCGGTTCCGGATCAGAGAAGCTTCAGCCCGAGGCGCTGAAAGTTCGCATAATCCGTGATCCCTTCCGGCGGTCGGAAGGGCCGTTGGCTGCGTTGCCGTAAATTCTGG
>Ga0187781_10004056_pt1 | contig 10938 bp, 12 predicted proteins | sample 0715_SJ02_MP02_2_FD_132447 | JGI IMG/M metagenome (GOLD analysis project Ga0187781, IMG submission 132447) | Tropical peat soil microbial communities from peatlands in Department of Meta, Colombia - 0715_SJ02_MP02_20_MG | ecosystem: Environmental > Terrestrial > Soil > Wetlands > Peat | place...
GATTCGAACGGCGCTCCGGGAATTGCTGGTGCAGTGGCAGCGCGAGGGCAAGGCGGTGACCGTCATTCGCGGCGAGGACTGGAGTATTTTCGATCGCGCATCGCAGGGGCTGCGCGAGCGCTATCCCTTTCTCAAAAACGATGAGGATCTGGATCGCGGCAATCCGGGGGTAACGATTGTCGAGTTTCCCGCGGACAGCTCGAAAATCTTCCGATAACGTCAGCTCATCGCGAAGCCGTTGCCGAGCTCGCGCACGAAGTTGTAACGTAGACGGTCAATGCGAGGGAGGGTAATCCACAATGAATGTGCGAGGAATGGCGCGAATCATCGTGACCGGCGCGACGCTGGCGATGTTGTCTGTGGGGCTTCAGGCCCAGGAGCGTGCCGCGAAGACAAGAACGGTGGTGGTGCATGCGGGGCGCTTGCTGGACGTGAAAACGGGCAAAACGGTCGCCCATCAAAGCGTTTTCATCGAGGGCGACAAGATCACGCGAGTGGAAGCGACGGCGACCGATGAAGTACTGCCAAGCGGAGCTACGATCATCGATTTGCCCAATGCCACGGTGTTGCCAGGACTGATCGATGCGCATACGCATCTGACGATGAATCCAAATTTTGGCTATTCGTCGCTGGCAATTTCGGTTCCGCGCGAGGCGCTGATTGGGGCGCGCAATGCACGCGTGACGCTGGAGGCGGGATTCACGACCGTGCGCAACGTGGGGGCACGCGGGTATGCGGATGTGGCGCTGCGCGATGCCATCAATGCGGGCGATGTACCGGGGCCGCGCATGCTGGTGAGCGGGCCGGCATTGAGCATCACTGGCGGGCACTGCGATAACGACCTTTTGCCGTATGAATATCACGCACAGAGCGATGGCGCGGCCGATGGGGTGGAGGCGGTGCAGCACAAGACGCGGGAGATCATCAAGTATGGCGCGGATGTAATCAAGATCTGCGCCACGGGTGGAGTGCTCTCAAAAGGCGACGACCCGAATGCAGCGCAATATACGCTCGAAGAGATGAAGGCGATCGTCGCGGATGCGCACCGACTGGGGCGCAAGGTGGCGGCACACGCGCACGGGGCGCAGGGAGTGATCTGGGCCTCGGAAGCAGGAGTGGATTCGGTGGAGCACGGGCACCTGATGAATGATGAAGCGATCGCGACCCTGAAGAAGAACGGCACTTACCTGGTGCCGACGCTTTACCTAGTGGACTGGCAGAGAGAGAACGCGGCAGCTGCGAACCTACCGGATTATGCAAAACGCAAGATGGAGATGGTGTCGCAGGTGGGAAAAGAGAACGCGAGGAAGGCATTTAAGGCGGGAGTGAAGATCGGGCTGGGGACGGATGCGGCGGTATATCCGCATGGGCTGAATGCGCATGAACTGGCAGTGTATGTGAGCCTGGGGATGACGCCACTACAGGCGATTCAAACGGCGACGGTGAATGACGCGGATCTGCTGGGGTGGTCGGACAAGATCGGGACGGTTGAGGCGGGAAAGTTCGCGGACCTGATTGCGGTGGACGGGGATCCATTGGCGGATGTGACCGTGCTCGAGCATGTGAAGTTCGTGATGAAAGGCGGCGAGATGGTGAAAAACGAATATGCGAAGTAAGAGGTGAGTTTTCTACCTTCTATACACTGTTCCACCCTTCATCACGAAAGAGACCTTCTTTACTACGCTGATGTCCTGCAGTGGGTCGCCCGGAACGGCAACGATATCCGCGAAGTATCCCGGGTTCAGTACGCCGATCTGCCCTTCCCACCCGAGCAGTTTTGCTCCGTTGATCAAGTCGGCTTGCAGAGCGGCCAGAGGGGTCATGCCATATTTGACCATCAGCTCCAACTCGCGCGCCTGCGTGCCATGCGGGAAGGGGCCGACGTCGGAACCGACCGCCATCGGGACACCCTCGGCCAGTTGCCCACGAAATTCCTGGATCTTCAGATCCAGCACCGTGCGCTCACGAGCTGCTTGTGCGGGCGATAAGGGATGATCGGCAAAGTATTCGAAGATGGTGAAGGTTGGGACGGCGAAAATCCCTTTTTCCCGCATCAGCTGAATGGTTTCCTTGCTGAGCTGGTCGGCGTGATCAATGGAAGCGACGCCGGCCTGCGCGGCAAAAAGCGTCCCCGGCTCTCCGGTGGCATGAACCGCGACTTTCTTTCCCACGCGCGCAGTCTCCTGAACCGCAGCAGTCAACTCTGCGATTGAATACTGGTACGGGGTGGTAAATTTTCCGTCGCGAACGGAATCGGCTCCGGTTTCGTAGATCTTGATGAAGTCCGCGCCTTCCTTGATTTGTTGACGAATGACCGCGACTAACTCGTCGGCATTGTTGGCATACGTGGCATTGGGAAGAACATGTTGTTCCGGGTTGAAGCCGATGGCATCTTCGTGTCCGCCGAGGATGTTGACGGCATTGCCGCTGATGCGCAGGCGGGGACCGGGAATCAGACCCTCATTGATCGCGTCGCGCACGGCTGTGTCGGCCGATCCGGCGCCTTCGGTACCCATGTCGCGCTCGGCCGTGTAGCCCGCCGTGAGGTCGTCGCGGGCGGCGAGCGTGGCCATGATGGTTCGTTGCGGTACCGATTCCTGCACAGTTTGCAAGTCTTCCGCGCCGGGATGCAGGAAAAGATGGACGTGGGCGTCGATCAGTCCGGGCATCAGCGTCTGGTCGCCAAGGTCGATGATCTCGGCGCCGCTCGGATGATTGACCGATGTTCCCGCGGCGACAATTTTTTCTCCTTCGATCAGAATCTCGCCGGGCTTGAGGATGCGGCCATTCTCGATATCGAGCAGACGAGCGGCGTGCAAGACGATCGATTTGGGATTGGACTGCGTTTGTGGCCAAGCGTTGTTCAGGCTGGAGACCGAAAGGAACAGCAAAGCGAGGAGAGCGACCAAGCCAGTTTTCTTTCCGGTCTTCTTTTTTATAGGGGCGTTTTTCATAACGCCGCGATGGTACCACTGTTGTGAGCCGTCAGCCACCAGCTATCGGCCCCAAGAAGACAAGGCGAGCCTGTACGCCCCTGTTCGCACGAAGGCCCTCTAATCGTCCTGCCGCGCGTATTGCAGTTCTCAGTCCGGTTCAACTGCTAGGTGTGTAGTTTGCTGCCGACGCTTGACCGGACTGGCAATGGAAGTCTAAATTCCACGAGCGTTTTCTTGACGCTGGATTTTTGGTGGAGAGCCGTCCCCGTCCTCCATCCGGCGCATCTGGTTGCGCTTGCGATGCACGACAAAAAGCATGCCGACGGATGCGAAGGTGGGGGGGAGAACCAAAACCAGAATTCCGCTGCGCAAAGCTTCGATCATTCTTGCTCCGGCGGAGGAAGCCTGCGTGTAGCAGAGCGCACAACTCTGGGAAAAGGCAGGAGCGGCAGCCAAGAGAAAGAACAACCATCCAAGCTGGCGTCCCCATGCGCTGAACGTTTTTTCCATTTCATCTCCCAAGTGCGACACAGGTCGGGACGCGCTACCTAGCCCAGGGCGCGCCGTGGATAATGCGGAAGCTATCGGTCCAACCATACTGCATGGCCAGCAGAGCAAAGACTGCGAAGATCACGACAAACCACAGCAGTCCCCGATTGTCCGAGAGGTGCATGAAGAACAGAAGCCCGAGAGCAGCTTCGATGCAAGCGACGATCAGCATCCAGGCAAACATCTGCGGGCCATCCAGGTTCTGGTAAGCGATGACGAACTGGAGGGCAGCCAGGCCTAAGATGCAAAGGTAGACGACGACGTCTTTTCCGAATCCGCTTTTCGTGTTGGCGGTTGTCATGCGATTCGCTCCTGCCTCATTGTGAAAAAGTGTTTTACGTTGGCCGGCATTCCCCCAGCGGCTAGAGCCGCAGTTAGAATTTGATCCGTCTTGCGGCACGAGTGAAACTCGTGCCCTTCCCGTTCGTGACGAATGTCGGATTTCTCCGCAAACTGTTCCCCCCAACTGCTAGTGAGCCAAGTTCAGAAGGTAGACCAACGGGACTACAAACATCCAAACCATATCGACGAAGTGCCAGTAAAGGCCGAGGATTTCCAAGTCATCCGCGTTATAGCGGCCGCCCTTGTAGCGAAACCCAACCGCGACGAGGGCGATGACGCCGCAGGTAACGTGGGTAAGGTGCAAGCCTGTGATGCTAAAAAAGGAAGCGCCAAACAGTCCGGAGCCCCAGGGGTTCTTGAAGAGGGTCATTCCTTCGCCGATTAACTCCATCCACTCGCGGAGATGGAGCAGGGCAAAAACAATGCCCAAGGCAGCAGTAATGAGAGTCCAGCGAAGGGCACCAGGTTTGTCGTCTGCTCTGGCTGAGCGGACGCCGAAAAGCATGGTCAAGCTGCTGGTCACCAGAATGAAAGTCATCAAGGCCACGTTGGTGATGCTGTGGAAGGGCCGCGGCCAGTTCGGAGTGGCATTGCGGATAAAGCCGTAAGCCAGCAAACAAGCGGCAAAGGTCGCGGTATCAGCGATGATGAAGAGCCACATCGCCAGTTTTTTTGCAGGAACCGAAAAGACTGGTCTTTCCGCCAGCCCCGCGGAATGTCCTCCCATGGTCATTTCAGCTTGGCTCACGATGCCTCCTAAGAGTTCGATGATCCTATAAAAGGATCGCTTACCGCAGGGGCTAAAGCCCCGGCGTTATACGGCCCACGGCGGCACGACTGAAGTCGTGCCCTTCCCAAAAGCACCACGCGGCGGCACGACTGAAGTCCTCCACCCCAGCCGAAGAAACCCACGTCGTTTGGGGCCCCGGTCGTGCCCTTCCCAAAACCATTCTTGGGACAGCTTCTATTTAAATCTGCCTAAATTCGCGTCCACAGCAGCCACAGCAGGTAGATCCAAAGCACATCCATGAAATGCCAATATCGCGCCGTTGCATCGAGCGTGGTTTTCCTCAGGACGGAGCGATTGAGCTTGCGTATCACCCGGACCAAGCCACCCAAGCCGCCGAACACATGCAACGCGTGCATTGCGGTCAGCAGATAGAAGAACGAACTATTGGGATTGGTTGCGAGGTAGAGTCCTTGAGCACGCAGTTGCAGCCAGGCGATATATTGTCCGGCCACGAAAAGCATCCCGAGAACAAGAGTGATATACAACCAGCGCGCCGGCTGGAGGACCGACTTGGCCACGGGGCCGAGATACGCGGCCGCCTTGCGCCGACCAACCTCTAACGTGATGCTGCTCGCAAGCAATACCACTGTGTTGAAGTAGAGGATTCTGGGCAGGGTTAGATGTTGCCAGTCCAGAGCCGCCCCCTGGCGAACGATGAGGGCGCTGGTGAGCGCCAAGAACGTCATGCTGATGGAAAAGAGCAAGACCCAGATTCCTGTCGAGGCAGGAGGGGGCGAGTAATCTTTTACTGCCGGCAAACGGCCGTGGGTGGGCGTGAAATTGCGCCCGCCTCCGTTGCCGGAACCTGCTCTTCTTTCTTCTATCCCGGGTGGTTGAATCGTAGTTGCCATAATGCGAACTTCCTTCTGATCCTTGTCTTCGGGTTTAGGGCCTCTGCGCCTCAGGCCTCGTCGTGGGCGGTTTTGACCTGTTCCGGAGAGGTTTGCATTACATAATCGCCGGTCGAGCTCTCCACACCATACTGATAGGGATCGTGGTAGACGACGGGGAGCGTATCGCCGAAATTGTTATGCGGCGGAGGTGTTGTGGGCGTGCTCCACTCCAGCGAAGTTCCCTCCCAGGGGTTGTCGGGGGCAGGCGTGCCCCAAAAGCGGCTGTGGAACAGGTTGTACAAGAAGATCAGCTGCACAGCCCCGGTGAACAGCGCCGCGATGGTGATGAACTGGTGCACAGGAATGAGCCGTTGCGTGTAGTCATTGACGAAGGCCTGATAGCGGCGTACATTGCCAGCCAGGCCGAGATAGTGGAATGGCATGAAGATGGCATATGTGCCCACGAACGTCAGCCAGAAGTGAAGCTTACCGAGAGTCTCATTCATCATGCGCCCGAACATCTTGGGGAACCAGAAGTAGGTTCCGGCAAAGATGCCGAACATAGCGGCCACTCCCATGACCATGTGGAAGTGACCGACAACGAAGTAAGTCGCATGCAGCATGATGTCGACGGAGGGCTGCGCCAGGAAGAAGCCGCTCACACCGCCAGTGATGAACATGGAGATAAATCCCAAAGCGAAGAGGCAAGCCGAGTTGAGTTGCAGCTTGGCTCCGTAGAGACTGCCGAGCCAGATGAGCACGACGATGGTGGAGGGGATGGTGATAATCAGAGTCGGGAAGGAGAAGGCAAGCGACGAAATCGGATTCATGCCGCTGACAAACATGTGGTGTCCATAGACCATATAGCTGAGAACGGCCAGAGCGCCCATGGAATAGATGAGGACACGATGGCTCAGCATTGGCTTGCGCATGTTGGTAATAAGAACGTGGGAGACGATGCCCATGCCCGGGATAATGGCGATGTAGACCTCGGGGTGTCCGAAGAACCAGAACAAGTGCTGCCAGAGCAGGGTTGAACCGCCCGAGTGGGGCTGCAACTGGTCGTTGATCACCAGGTTGGATGGGACAAAAAAGCTCGTTCCCGCCACATGATCGAGAATCAGCAGAATGCAAGCCGGCATCAGGACGGCAAAGGCCGTCAGGCCCATGCACGAGGTAATGAACCATGCCCAGGAACTCAGGGGGAGGCGCCACAAACTCATGCCGCGCGTGCGCATGTCAAGAGTGGTAGTGATGAAGTTCAAAGATCCGAGCAACTGGCCGACACAGAACAGGCCGATCGAGACCGCCCACAGAACCACGCCAGTTCCTTCGCCCGGGCCTCCGACGGATCCGACCGCGCTCAGCGGAGCGTACTGAGTCCACCCGCCAAGAGTAGGTCCATCGCCCACGAAAAACGATGCGACCAGGGCCAAAAAAGCCGCGAAGGTTACCCAGAACGAAGACATGTTGATATGGGGGAAGGGCATATCTTCGGCGCCCACCTGAATCGGAAAAAGTAATTACCAAACGCCGCGAACGGAGCTGTGGTCAGCACGAAGAAGACCATGAGCGTCGCATGCATGGTCATCAACTGCAGGTAGAACTCGGGCGTCATTATGTTGCCGGGAGCGCCGTTTTCCGACAGCAGGTGCAAACCGGGAATAGCAAGATTGGTCCACCCAAGGTGAAGGCGCATCAGCCAGGACAAAAACATGCCGAAAACGACAGCGACAAGAGCCAGTCCGTAATACTGCTTGCCGATCACTTTGTGATCGAGGCTGAAAACGTACTTCCGGATAAAGCTCGTCGGAGGTGCGTGATGCGCTACATGGGCGTGCGCTGGCGTATCGTGCATTGACTCACCTCAAGAAAATACACCCGCCAAAAACAAGGCGGACATTTTGGGCTTACTGCAAGGCCGCTTCTTTCTTCAGCCAGTTGTCAAAGTCTTCCTGGGACATCACGTACAAGTACGCTTTCATGTTGTAATGCCCCAAACCGCACAGCTGCGTACACACTATCTCGTATTTACCGATCTTGGTCGCGGTGAAATGCAAAGTGAGATCGAGACCGGGAACAAAGTCCTGGTGCACCCGCAACTCCGGGACGAAGAACGAATGGCCCACATCCTTGGAGTGCATCAGAAGATGGATCTCCCGATTTACCGGGATGGCCATTTCGGCGGTGACGATGTCATCTTTCGCATCCGGGTCATGGTCGGTATCGATACCAAAGAAGTTCTGATTGGCCTCGCTGACCATGTCGGGGTGGATTGCCGCGAAAGTCCCGTCGGGGCCGGGATAGCGGAAGTAGAAGGCGAACTGACCGGCCTGAACCTGGATGGGCATAGCATCGTGGGTTGGGGGAGTTAGATAGACGGTTGCCCAAGCCTTGACCCCAAAAACGCCCAGTGCCAGCACTTCCGTGCCGACCAGCAGGAAGGCGGCCCAGACCATGGCCTTGGCCCCGCCCGGAAGGTTTTTGATCTTTTCGCCGGGGCGGGCTCCAGAAAATTTCCAGATGAATAGGGCAAGGATGATCTGCGAGGCCAGGAACGAGATTCCGGCTTCCGCCATAGTCTCCGACGTCTGTTCATCAATTGGTGCCCCGTGCGTCGAGATATCGGGCGCCATCCACCACGTGTGCCGCAGAATGGGAATCGCAGAAACGATCGCAATCACGATGATGGTTATTGCTACGAGTTTCGCCATGTTGCCTCGCGGTTGATCTTTACTGCTACTCGGTTAGAGTTGCTGTGAAAAGACTCTTCCCGGATCGGAAACGCCTGCAACGTCCGGAGCACTGTCTCCTTCGACATCCGTTGTGAAGGGACGCAAGCGGCATCTTCAGCAAACGAGATGCCATCACGCTCCGACTCGCGGCGAGTTTTTGCCGAAGGAGTCGATGGCGCTCACCTCATCCTTCCGAATGTCGAAGACCGCAGATAGCCGAGTCATCTCAAGCAAGTCGTGCAACCTCTTGTTCAAGTTGGCGAGCTTCAACTCGCCGCCATTGTTCCGCATGGTGGTGTGAGTCTTCACCAACTCTCCTAAGCCTGAGCTGTCGACATAGTCCACTTCGGCCAGGTTCAGAACTACCTTCCTGGTTCCTTTTTCGGCCAAGTCACGGACAATTTCCCGGAGCGCTATATTTCCCTCGCCAACAGTGATTCTCCCAGCAACCTCAAGGACAACGGCGTCGCCGATCTGCCGTGTTTTCGTTTGCATTCTCGCCGGTGTCTTGCCTTGCATGCCCAGGCCAAGATTGTCGAGGATTGCGCACGCTTTGGTCGCGATCTCCCGTGACTCCGTACGAACCACAACCAGGGAACGCTTCTCCTTGAGTACCTCGCGGAAGAAGGCGACATCTTCGGGGACGTGCTCATCCCGCGTTGGCTGCGGGGCCTTGTCATCGCTAGAAATGGCTGACCCGACAGAGGCGCCCGCGCCGGCGCCGGACAGGCCCAGGACGGCAGCCGCGCCAAATCCCAGCGCGAACACCGTGCCCACGCCCGGGAGCAATAAGGTGGCAGCCAGGACTCCCGCCGACATCCCTGCTGCTCCGCCCAGGAAGCCGCCGACAGTGGCTCCAAATTCTTTCGCGATCGTCTTCGCTTCACTTTCGGAGCGAGTCAGAAAAACGATGGACTGTTCCGGGACGCCGTGCTCGCGCAGCTCCTTGACCGCCGTCTCGGCGCGATCGCGGGAAGAAAACACTCCAATCGCAGTTTCCATACAACCCCCAGTTGCCGCTGCTATTTCAGTTTTTTAGATTTACGAGCGGCTTACTACTTTCCCTTAAAGGTAAAGTCCGCTTTGGCCGCCTGCCCGCCAGCGACGGTTACTTTGGCGGTTTGCGTGCCAAGGTCTTCCTGCCACGCGGTCACGGTATAGGATCCCGGCGGAACATTCTTGATGGTGAAGTTGCCGTTGTCATCTGTTATGGCATAAGGGCCCTTCACGACGACATGCCAGCCGTGCATCCAAGGATGAATATTGCACTTCACGGGAATGGCGATTTCCTGGTTCTTCCAGCTGGTTTCAATGGGCGGTGCTCCGGGTGGCTGGGACTTGTTCCAGCCAATATTGCCGGAACCAGCAGCCGGGAGTGGGTGGATATTGTGTGTTGTCTGATCGCTAGTGGTCACCTTGAATTTCTGGTCAGGATTGAGTGCGATCACGTGGGGAGAGTACATACATCCCTTCTGATCGAAGGTTGGTTCGGTGGAAGAGACGGCGGTCGCGGCACTGGCGCTCAGGCCTTCGGAAATGTACAAAACAACATTTTGAAGCCCGCCATTGGAACCGACGACAACGTTTTCCAACGTCACCGGGCTGTTCTGATGCTGTTGCACGCAATACGGGTCCTTGGACATGTCAATCCCCTTCATGTGAGGGGCCGTGCCAGTAAGTTTGACTGTGCCGGTGATGGTGCCTTCGCCCGCAGCCTTTACGTGTTTGGCGACGATTCCGGCTACCATGGCGAGGGTGGCTAAGGCCGATAGTGTTGCCAAGGTACGCTTGTACCAGATCTTCATTGCATGTCTCCTAATCGTGTTTCTGTTTGCTCCTTCATTTCGGTAAGGATCCATCGGAATTGAGAGGCTTCAGATGAATCTGGTCGGCAATTTCTCTTGCTTTTGTGTGAAAGGGTTGCAGGGTGCGCAAATAGAGCACGAGATCCCAAGCCTCCTCCGGCTTGATGTTGTCGGAGAACGAGGGCATAGGAGTGCCGTCGAGACCGGTCATGAAAATCTTGTAGAGATCGGTATCGGTGGTGCCGCATTTGAAGCGGCCGCCCTCGGAGAAATTGTAGGGAAGGATGGGATGGCCGAGGTCGTCCTGCAAGGTTGGCGCCGACGGGCCGTTGGCTTTGCCCTCGACACCGTGGCATTTCCAGCACTGCACGCGGGAATAGACCTCCTGGCCGGCCTTGATCCTTTCGGCGGTGACTTCGGGTTCGGGTGGAACCACGATCGGCGGACCGGCTTTCTCGGTTTGCCAACGCGGCGAGTAATGTTTGATCCACGCCACCAGGTCGGCTCTTTCTTGTGCGGTAAGAACGTTCCAGGGTGGCATGTTCGAACGATCGAGGCCGCGCGCGATACTGTCAGCTATGTCTTCATCCGTCGGCAGCGTGCCAGTGGGCGTAGACCGGCATTTGAAAACACCCAGGGTAAAGTCCCGCGGCTTAAAGTACAACGGGGTGTCGAACCAGTACGCACTCTCGCCGTTGCCGTCGCCGAGTTGGCCATGACAAACGACGCAATAACGGCGATAGGTTAGAGCGGCGCGGTGAGCGTCGCCGGTCAAGTTGCCGATATGGCTACTGGCGGCGGGAGTGTTGAGCCACTGTTCTTCCTCATACGCGGTGACCTGTGCTTGGACCAGAGCGGGCAACAGAAAGAAACAAGCAATCACCGCGAGCAAAGTCGTGTTGAGCAATCGCGAGTTCATGAGTATCCCTCTCTAGAAATCGAAGTCGA
>Ga0187781_10004057_pt1 | contig 10937 bp, 13 predicted proteins | sample 0715_SJ02_MP02_2_FD_132447 | JGI IMG/M metagenome (GOLD analysis project Ga0187781, IMG submission 132447) | Tropical peat soil microbial communities from peatlands in Department of Meta, Colombia - 0715_SJ02_MP02_20_MG | ecosystem: Environmental > Terrestrial > Soil > Wetlands > Peat | place...
TAGAAGGCACCGATGATCGTTCCCTCGGGCGAGATGATCGGCACGCCGAGGAACGAGCGCATGTCGGGGTGTTGCCGTGGCCACCACCCCCGGAAGCGGGGGTCGTCGTGGATGTCGTCGGTCCGGTAGGAGGTGCGCTGCTCGAGCATCGCCCCGAGCATCCCGTGCGTCCGGGGGAGCGGCCCCATTGAGGCGATCAGCTCATCGCTCATGCCGGACACCAGGAAGCGTCTGAAACCGCCCCCTCCGTCGGGGATGCCGAGCGCCGCATAGCGCGCGCCGACCAGCTCGGGCGCGGCGTCCACGAGCTTCTGCAGCACCTCGTCCACCGACAGGTTGGCGGCCACGCCGAGGACGGCGTCGCTGACCGCCTTGAGCGTCGGATTAAGCCGTTGGGCCACTGGCGGTCACGATAGACCGCTAGCTTTCAGGTCCGTGCCTCGACACTGGTTCTGGATGCAGGTGTTGATCGTGGTGTTCGTCCTGGCGGGCATGGTGATCGCGATCACCAAGCTGGCCTGATGTTCACCTCGATCCTGGTCGGCACCGACGGCTCGGAGACCGCCCACACCGCGCTGGCACGGGCGATCGAGCTGGCCGCCGGCCTGCGCGCCCGGCTCGGGATCGTGAGCGCCTTCGAGCCGGTGTCGGACCCGCGGCTGCGGGGGAAGCAGGTGCTCGCGCCAAAGGACGTGCAGTGGGCGATCAACCCGCATGACGACGTGCTGGCGCTGCTCGAGGACGCGCGGGCCGAGGCTACGGCGGGGGGCGTGGCCGAGATCGAGACGTTCGCGCGTCAGGGGGACGCGGCCGACGCGATCATCGACGTCGCCGAGGAGCAGCGCTGTGACCTGATCGTGATCGGCAACAAGGGGATGACCGGCGCCAAGCGCTTCCTGCTCGGGTCGGTACCGAACAAGGTCTCCCACGACGCGCCCTGCTCAGTGCTGATAGTCCGAACTACGTGAGTTTTCTGGTCAGTGCGACGCGGCCGGACTGGGAATCGGGGCGGTCGCCGCGCCGGCGTCCAGAAGCCCGTAGCCGTAGTCAAGGTTGGGCTGGCTCCCGCCCAGCGGAGTCGCCGTCTGCTCGAGCCGAGCGAGGATCGCGTCCGGCGAGGGGTGACGCCCGAGCACTCGGCTGGCGATCACCAGCGCCGCGGTGGCCGACACCTCGGGCGCGGCCATCGAGGTCCCGTAGCTCCCGGGCAGGCTGAACTGGTCGGGGTTCGCGCCGGGGCTGATCGAGTCGAAGTCGCGGAAGGTCATCTGGTGCACAGCCGGCAGGTTGCGCAGCGGATGGCAGTCAGGATCGCTCGTCAGGCTCGCGTCGTCGCCCCCACCGGGCGCCACCAGATCGAGCTTGGCGCCGCTGTTGGAGTACACCGCGACGCAGCGGTCGAGGGTGGTCGCCCCGACCGAGATGACCGCCGGAGCGGCGGCGGGATAGGCGAGGTGCAGCGCGCTGTCATTGCCGGCGGCCGCCACCACGACCACCCCGTGCTGGTGGGCGAAGCGGATCGCGCTGATGATGTCCGGGATCTCTGGCGCGGTGACCGTGATGTCGAACTCGAGGCTCAGGTTGATGACCTGGGCGCCGTGCATGACCGCGTAGCGGATGCCGCGCGCGATGGTGGCCGAGTCACCGTTGCCGTCGGCGTCCAGCACCCGCACCGGCATGATCTTCGCGCCGTAGGCGAGTCCGGTCAGCCCGATTCTGTTGTTGGTCGCCTCGGCGATCATGCCCGCCACGAACGTGCCGTGCCCCTCGCGGTCGAGCGGATAGGGGTTGTTGGCGACGAAGTCGTACGGGTCGACGAAGTGCGTGCCCGCGAAGTCGGGCGATTCGCGGAACTGACCCCAGTTTCGAAAGGCGACGCCGGTGTCGAGCACGGCGATCACGACGCCGCGGCCGCCCGGGCGGTGATCGCCGAACATGTGCGCCCAGGCGTCGGGGGCGTCGACGCCGGCGCCGGACAAGAAGTTCCACTGCAGCGACTCCCAGCCCTTGGCGTGGTGCGTGTCGCCGCGGTCGTCGGGGATCCAGCCGGCCTGGTGGGCGATGTAGTCGGGCACGGCGTAGACGACGCCGCGCCGCCGGCGAAGCTGGGCGATGGCCTGCCAGATGTTGCGGCCGCGGGGGACCTTGACGATCTGCATGCCCTCGCCGCCGACAATCGCCGTCCCGGCGCTGGCCACCGTCTCGGCGCCCATCGCCCGCGCTGCGTGGGCGATCTGCGCCGCCACCGGCGCGGTCGCGTAGCCGACCACCACCTCGCCCGGCACGTAGTCTGGAGCCTGGGCGTGGTCAGGCCGTCGCGCCACGGCGCTCGCCGGCGCGGTCCGGGTGGAGGCGCCGGCAAGCAGCGCCGCCGCCGCGAGAAGCGCGGCGAGCGCAAGACGACGTGTGAGTTTGTCCGCGGACAAGGTGCTGGACTTGCTAGACGTGAGGTCGGCCCCCGGGACAGAGAAAACTGGCCCGTGGACTAAGACAACTTCGCGGGGGCCAAAGTTGCCCTCGCGAACGGTACCGTCGCTTGGGCGTGAGTTCCCACTTTTTCCCGCGCGAGGAATACTTCATGCGCCTTGCGCTGCGCGAGGCGGCACGCGCGCCCGAGCACGACGACGTGCCGATCGGGGCCGTCGTGGTGCGCGGGGGCGAGGTGATCGGCGCCGGCCACAACGAGCGCGAGCTGCGCGCCGACCCGACCGCACACGCCGAGATGATTGCTCTGCGCGAGGCCGCGCGCGCCCTCGGCAGCTGGCGCGTGCTCGACTCCGTGATGTACGTGACGCTCGAGCCGTGCGCGATGTGCGCCGGCGCGATCGTGCTGGCGCGTCTGCCCCGCCTGGTGTACGGGACGACCGACCCCAAGGCCGGCGCCGCCGGGAGCGTGCTGGACGTGCTCGACGAGCCTCGCCTCAACCACCGGCCCCAAGTCGAGAGCGGCCTACTGGCCGAAGAGTGCGCCGATCTGCTGCGGGCGTTCTTCGCGCCCCGCCGGCCCTAGTCCTGCCGAGCCCGAATGCGGGCCGGCTCGGGAAACGGCCGTGTATGAGACGTTTCCCGAGCCGGCTGGCCCTCAGAACCGCTCCCGCTCCCTCCCGGCGATGCTTCCACTACCGTTACCGCTGCCCCACCGGAGAGGTGGCAGAGCGGTTGAATGCGCCGGTCTCGAAAACCGGTATGGGCTATCAGTCCATCGGGGGTTCGAATCCCCCCCTCTCCGTCCGATGCGCCGAGTCCCCCGTGTCTACGGGGGACTCGTTGCCAATCCGAGCACGCCTCACCCCATGCCGGGAGCGTCGGTGGACCGCACGCAACCGTCGCTTTCGGTCCCATTCGGTCCAAAAGCCGGTCCCACGGGATCGTCCGTTGGACGCCGCGCAATTACGTTGCTCGGTGACGACGATCTGGATCGTGTCCGGTTGTGGCGCGGATGCGGCGCTAAGCCGGTGACCTCGGCTCGGAGATCGCGCCCGTCGGAAGTGACGACGATAACGCGGTGGGTTTCGGACTCGATCCGGCAGGCCAACGTCACTCAGCCGCTCACGTTTTCGAGGACTTCGCACGTGTCCTTGCGCAGGCATTCGCGGGTCCGCTTGTACGCGAGCGAGAAGATGTGGCTGCGGATCGGGACGTCGTCGTATTCGTCGAGGATCCGGTCCGTGCAACCACGAATTACCTCGGGGCTCCGGGTGTCTCCGAATTCCTCGACCAGTGGCGGGAGCAGTTTGGCCAGTCGCCATTGATGGGAGGTGCGATCGGATTGGATCTCGTCGATGTGCTCGTGCAGGAGCTCGTTGATGCGCTCGGCTATGAGGTCGCGGATCTCGCGGACCTCCTCGAGTGTTTTGCCGGCGGGGTCGGGGATGTCCCAGTCATCGACCCGGGTGGGGACGTACGGGCAGACGTCGCCGCAGCCCATGGTCACCGCCCAGTCGGCGTGGAGCTGCATCTCGACCGACAGGCGCTTTGGCTTGTTGCCGGAGAGGTCGATCCCGACCTCGCGCATGACCTGGACGACTTCGGGCCACACCCGCAGCGCCGGCTGGGAGCCGGCGGACTCGGCGCGGCAATCGGTCGTACAGTCGCGCTCGAAGAACGCCTGGGCCATCTGCGAGCGCCCCGCGTTGTGGGTGCACACGAACAGCACGTACTTCATCTGGGACCTCCTTCGTTATGCGGCGGCGACCAGCTTCTCGGCGTACTCGCCGGGGAGGCCCGCCGCCGCGACCTCTCTGGCGACCGCCTCCGCGTCGTAGGGGACGCGCTCGATCGAGGCAGTGACATGGCCGGCGTGGTCGAGCTCGAGGATCGCGAACCCGGCTCTGGGATCGCCGTCTTTGGGTTTCCCGACCGAGCCGCAGTTGACGAACAGCACCCCGCCGTAGGGGTGGATCCACGGCTTGTGGGTGTGTCCGAACACGAGCGTGCCGGCTGTCTCAGCCGCCGCAAGGCGCTCGTACAGGCTCGCGGGCTTGTCCTCGAACAGATACTCGTTGACCTTCCGCGGCGACCCGTGGACGAGATGCACGCGCTGGGAGCCCAGCTCAAACCGCAGATCGAACGGCAGCCCGCGCATGAAGTCCTTTGAGCGCCGGTCGGTGTGCTCGCGCGTCCACGCGACCGACTGCTGGCCGAGCTCGCGGTCGTGTTGGGTGACGTACGCGCACCCGCACTCGTCGAGCTCGCGCGCGATTGCATAGTCGTAGTTGCCGTAGATCGTCGGGATCCCACGGTCCTCGATTAGCCGACACACCTCGTTCGGGTGCGGCCCGTAGCCGACGAGGTCCCCGCCGCAGAACAGCTCGTCGACGCCGATTGCATCGATCGCCTCAAGGCTCGCTTCGAGCGCCGGCAGGTTCCCGTGGATGTCGGTTATCACGGCGACACGCTTCAACTCTTGCCCCCTGTTGGTCGTTGCAGGTCGAGCAGGTCGACGGAGGGCACAAGCGACTGGATCAATTCCCACACGTGGTGGTAGAGCTCGTACCGGATCCGTCTGACGGTCTCCAGTGGCTGGCCCGCGGGATCGCCGACGGGCCAGTCCTCATAGCGCTTGCCCGGGTACACCGTGCACACGTCCCCGCAGCCGAGCGTGACCACAACATCGGCGGCTCGGATGACCGCGTCGGTCAGCGGCTTGGGGAACTCGTGGCTGACGTCGAGCTCAATCTCCGCCATCGCCTGGACGACGACCGGGTCAATCTGCTCATTGGGATGCGAGCCGGCCGACCGCACGGCGATCCGGCCCCCGGACAGGTGATGGGCGAGGCAGGCGGCCATCTGGCTGCGCCCCGCGTTGTGTTCGCACACGAACAGCACCTCGGGTAGCGGCTTTTCGACCGCTCCCGTTACTTGGGCGATCGCCCATAGCTGCTCGCGCGCGAACCGCTCGATGATGACCGGCAGGAAGTTGGGCCCCACCGTGGGCCGGTCGCCGATCTGCTCGTAGGACGCCTCAACGTAGCGCCTGACCGTCTCGGGCGAGAACACCCCGTGGAACTCATCCGCGAGCTGCGCCGCCGTCGTCTCGAGGCAATACCGCAGCAGGGGAGTCAAATCGGTAGACACGCCGGTCCTCAGAGCCTCAGCTCCCCAAGTGTATAGATTGACAGCTGTCGCTTCAATCGATATAAGTAGATAGATGGCGATCAATATGGAACTGACCCCGAAGATCAAGCGGCCCGCCGGTGAGCGCTGTTGCGAGCCGGTCGTCTACCCGGACCTCGAACGAGAGGAAGCGGTCCGGATGGCCGCGGTCGCGAAGGCCCTCGGCGACCCAGTCCGCATCCAGCTCGTCGACGTCCTACGCAAGCACGCCGGCAAGGTGTGCGTGTGTGAGCTCGTGCCGCTGTTCGACCTTTCGCAACCGACCGTGTCCCATCACCTGAAGGTGCTCCGCGAAGCCGGGATCGTCGGCTCAGAGCGCAACGGCCTGTGGGCCTACTACTACGTGATCCCCGACGCTCTGGAGGAGCTGTCCGCATGGCTGAGCTGAACACCGCATGCTGCACCCCGACGGCGCAGGAGAGCTGCTGCGAGCCGTCCGAGAAAGCCTCCTGTTGCGGCGAGTCGCACACTGATGGGTGCGGGTGCCCGGCCGGATCCGCTCAGGACCCGACGATCGCCGCGACGGCGACCGTCGAACAGGTGCGCGAGACCGTCCGCCAGAAATACGCCGCCGCGGCTACGTCAGCCGCGTCCGGCGCGGTGTGCTGCAGCCCCGCAGATGATGCGGGTGTGTTTGGCGGCTCGCTGTACACCCAGAGCGGTGAGAGCGACGCCCCGTCAGCGGCGATCAACGGATCGCTCGGTTGCGGGGTACCGACGGCGGTCGCGGACCTGCACCACGGCGAGACCGTGCTGGACCTCGGCTCGGGCGCCGGGGCCGACGTACTGATCTCCGCGCGCCGGGTCGGCCCCACCGGCAGGGCGATCGGCCTGGACATGACCGACGAGATGCTCGAGCTCGCCCGCGCCAACGCCCGTGAGGCCGGCATCGACAACGCCGAGTTCCTGAAGGGCTACTTGGAGGACATACCGCTCGAGCCCGACACGGTCGACGTCGTCATCTCCAACTGCGTGATCAACCTGTCCGGCGACAAGCCGCAAGTGATTCGGGAGGCGGCGCGCGTGCTACGGCCCGGCGGCCGGTTTGCCGTCTCGGACGTGATCGCCGATCCCGACATGGACGAGCGGACCCGCGCTGACATAGCTGCATGGACGGGCTGCATCGCAGGCGCGCTGACCGAGACCGAGTTTCGCTCCATCCTGGAAAGCGCCGGCTTTGGCGAAATCGAGATCACCGAGACCCACCGTGTTCACCAGTACGCCGGCTCAGCGATCATCCGCGCCCGCAAGCTCTCCCCATGACCACTTTGCGCGACCAGCTCACGATCCGCGCGGCCAAGTCCCGCGACCTCGACCGAGAGGCTGAGATCTACAACGCCGGGATTGCCTAGAGCTCTGCGCCGAATCGGAACGTCGCGGGCTCTACAAGCTCACCAGCCGGGTGTTCACCGACAACGGACCCAGCCGAGCCGCGCACCGCGCCGCCGCCTTCAAAGAGGTCGGCATTCAACGCAGGCACGGCAAGCTCGACGGGCAATGGAAGGACTGCGTTCTTGTCGAACGTCTCCTAGGCGCCGCCGCCGACTGACTCGATCGTCCGGTCGATGTGGACGTCGCCGCCCTTGTAGACGACCTCGAGGTTGTGACCGTCCGGATCGAGCACGAACGCTGCGTAATACCGCTGCCCGTATGGCCGTTCTCCCGGGCAGCCGTTGTCGGCGCCACCGGCTCCGAGCGCCGCGGCGTGGAACGCGTGGACCTGCTCGCGGGTAGACGCCAGGAAGGCGATGTGGCAGCGGGCGATCGGCTCCGAGGTGCACTCGAAGGCGATCGGCTCGTGATCTTCGCCACCGTCGCCGGTCCCGAAGTGGAGGACCGCTGGGGCCTCGTCGGTCACCAGCTGCCAGCCGAGCGCGCCGAGCGCGAGCGTGTAGAAGTCGCGAGCCGAGTCGAGGTCGCTAACGGGCAGCTTCGCGTGGTCGATCGGCATCGCGGCTGGCCCGAGCGGGTACGGCCTAAGCGGCTTGGCTCACTGTGCCGCTGTCGCCCGCCGTGCGCGCCGGTCGTGGGATCCCGTAGTGCTCCCGCAAGGTGCGACCCGCGTACTCGGTTCGGAACAGGCCGCGCCGCTGGAGGAGAGGCACGACGTGCTCGACAAACTGCACGAGCGATGCCGGCAGCACGGGCCCCATCACGTTGAAGCCGTCGGCTCCGCCCTGCTCGAACCACTCGACTAGCGCGTCCGCGATCTGCTCGGGGGTGCCAACGAACGTCCAATGCCCGCGACCGCCCCCGAGCCGCCCGAGCAGCTGACGGACGGTCAGTCGCTCTCGGCGAGCGAGAGCGACGATCAGCTGAGAGCGGCTCTGCGACCCTTCCAGGCGATCGCCAGCGGAAATCTCGTCGGGCAGCTGCTGGTCGAGGTCGAGCCGCTCGATCGGGACCTCGAGCACCTCGGACAGCGCCTGCAGTCCGTACTGGGGCACGATCAGCTCGTCGAGCAGCCGTTCCAGTTCGCGGGCCTCCGCTTCCGTGCTGCCGAGGACGGGGACGATTCCCGGGAGGATCTTGACCTCGCTCGGGCCGCGGCCGTGGCGGCCGACGCGCGCCTTCAGGTCCGCGTAGAACGCCTTGGCATCGGCGAGCGTTTGCTGGGCGGTGAACACGGCGTCCGCGTAGCGCGCCGCGAACTCCTTGCCGTCTTCGGATGAGCCGGCCTGGACGAGCAGCGGGTGGCCCTGGGGCGGGCGCGGCACGTTCAGTGGACCGCGCACCTTGTAGTAGTCGGCGGCGTGGTCGATCGGCGCAATCGCTCCGGGCCGCGCGAAGCGCCCGGTCGCCTTGTCGGCGATCGCCGCGTCCTCGCCCCAGCTATCCCACAGCTTCACCGAGACATCGACGAACTCCGCCGCCCGGGCGTATCGATCCCCGTGGTTGGGGCGGTCGGCCAGCCCGAAGTTCAGCGCAGCGTCTCGATCCGCGGTCGTGACTATGTTCCAACCCGCCCGCCCCGCGCTGACGTGATCGAGCGACGCGAACCGGCGGGCGAGGTTATACGGCTCGTTGTACGTCGTGGATGCCGTGGCGATCAGGCCGATCCGTTCGGTCGCGGTCGCCAGCACGCTGAGCAGCACGGTCGGTTCGAGCTGCCCCGCGGGACGAAAATCGGCGCTGTGCCAGAGGGCGGGGCCATCGGCGAGAAACAGCGAATCGAGCTTGCCGCGCTCGGCGAGCTGCGCGAGAGCGACCCAGTGCGCGACGTCGAAGTCGGCGTGGGGGTCGCTCTCGGGCAGTCGCCACGCCGCCTCGTGGTGGCCCGAGCTCATCAGGAAGGCGTTGAGGTGAAGCTGCCGGTCACGCATCGCTTACGGCGACGTCCCGTTGTAGCTGGCCGGCAACAGATTGTCGACGTAGTCCGAGATCTGGATCGGCTTGGAGATCTGCTTGGAGTTGTAGAACGTGTTGGCCAGCACCTGGACGTTCTTGACGATCTGCGGGGTGATGAACCGGACCTGCTCGAACCCGTTGTCGATCGTGATCGTGGCCGTCTTCTGGTCGACGCCGGTTTCGTGCTCGATGCCCGCGATCCAGGCGCTCGGATGCGCGTCGCCCCACTGGTAGGCGGCGCCCAGGCGCTCGAGCAGGTTCACCAGGTCGGCCTCGCGGGTCGGATTCGCGTTATTCAGATCGCGGGTCGACGCGATGTAGAAGCCGACGTCCGGGTCGAGCGGCGGGCGGCCGTAGCCGATGATCCGCGCGCCGTTTTCGGTATCGACGGTGACCTGCGGGTTCCACAGCGCCAGCGCGTCGACGCTGCCGCTCTGGAACGCGGTCTGGGCGGCGGCGGGCGCGAGGTTCACCAGCTTCACGGTCGTTGGCGACAGGCCGGCGGCTTCGATCGCGTCGAGCGCGTACCCGTTCGCCGAGCTCCCGAACGGCACTGCGATCGACTTGCCCTTCAGTTGCGCAATCGAGGCGACCGACGAGCCCTTGGGCACAACGATGTAGTCGCTGGCCTGTTGGTAGGTCGGCGGCACCTCCGCGGCCACCAGCTTAAACGGCAGGTCATGGGACGCACCAGTGATCGGCGGCACGTCGCCGAGGTCGGCGAGATCGATCTTGCCGGCCGCGGCCGCGGCCACCTCCGGCGGTCCGTACGGGAAGTAGGCGAACTTCACGTGGTAAGGCGCACCCTTGAAGGCGTCGGTGTCCTGCGTCAGCGAGACGATTCCCGACTCCTGTTGGCCAACCACGAACGTCGGCTCGCTCGAGGTCGAGCCCGAGCTCACGCTTGAGCTCGGGTCGCCGCCGCTCGAGCTGGTCGACGTGCTGCTGCTCCCGCAGGCCGCGAGCACGGCGCAGGCTCCGAGCGCCGCGAGTGCCCCTCCGACCCTGTTGTGCGACGGCAAGCGGTATCTGATGTTCATGTGATTAGGCCCTTTGGCTGATCGTGGGTTGAAACGGGACTGCCTGGGAGCGTCAGGATGCGTGCGGCTGAAGGCCGATCTCGGAGAGCAGCGTCCCGCGCAGGCTGTCGCGAAACGCCCCGCGAGCGCGGCCGTTCACGTCGAGGTCGACTCGGTGGTCGTTCGCGATGCGGCCATCGCGCATGACAAGAATCCGGTCACCGAGCGCGATCGCCTCGTCCACGTCGTGGGTGACCAGCAGCATCGTCGAGTCATGGCGCTCGCGGAGTCCGCGGACGAGGTCGTGCATCCGCAGGCGGGTGATCGCATCGAGCGACGCGAACGGCTCGTCGAGCAGGACCAGGTCCGGGTCGGCGACGAGTGCCCGCGCGAGAGACACCCGCTGTGCCTCGCCTCCGGACAGGGTCTTCGGCCACGCGTCGGCGTGCCGCTCGAGACCCACCTCCCGCAGCACCTCGAGCGCAATCGTCCGCCGATCACCGTTCGGCACTCCGATCGTGACGTTGTTCCAGACCCGCTGCCACGGCAGCAGGCGGTGCTCTTGGAAGACGATCGCTCGCTTGCGAGGAACTGTGACGGTGCCTCCATCGGGCAGATCAAGCCCTGCCAGAAGACGCAGCAGCGTGCTTTTGCCGCAGCCGGACTGGCCGAGCAGGATCACGAATTCCCGCGGCGCGATCCGCAGGTCGAGGCGGTCGAGCACGACGTGCTGGTCGAAGTGACGGATGACGCCATCGACGATCACGCTGCTGTCCGTCCCCGCGACTGGTCCCGGTGCGACCGCAGCGACGACGGCGCTCACGCCCGGCTCCCACTCGATGAGGGCCGCCAACGAAGGAGGTAGCGCTCGAGCGCTCGCACGATCTGATCGCCGGTCAGGCCGAGGATCGCGTAGATCACCAGCCCGAGGAACATCTCGTCGATCCGGTCGAA
>Ga0187781_10004058_pt1 | contig 10936 bp, 10 predicted proteins | sample 0715_SJ02_MP02_2_FD_132447 | JGI IMG/M metagenome (GOLD analysis project Ga0187781, IMG submission 132447) | Tropical peat soil microbial communities from peatlands in Department of Meta, Colombia - 0715_SJ02_MP02_20_MG | ecosystem: Environmental > Terrestrial > Soil > Wetlands > Peat | place...
CGATGAAAAAGAATTCGTGAAGCGCGCCAGCTGCATCTCAGACCAGTATTCGACCTACACGATCATTGATGACATCAAGATCAACGGAAAGCTGACGCTGGGCGAGGACACCGCCGACCTGGGCGGGCTGATCCTGGCCTACATGGCGTGGCAAGAAGATACCAAAGGCCAGAAGCTGGAGCCGGTCGAGGGGCTCACGCCGGAGCAGCGGTTCTTCATCGGATACGGGCAGAGCTGGTGCGGCCAGACTCGCGATGAGACCAAGCGGATGCGTGCGACGGTGGACCCGCATTCTCCGCAGAAATACCGCACCAATGGAGTGGTCTCGAACATGCCGGAATTTCAGGAGGCGTTTCACTGCAAGGCGGGTGCGCCGATGGTGAATCAGAACCGGTGCAGAGTGTGGTAGGAGGGCCGCAGGGGCCAGGGCATTTTCACAGATCGTGTAATCTCCTTCGATTGTCATCCCGAGCGAAGTGAAGGACCTAGAACCCTCAGGGGCTAAAGAGTGTGCGTGAGCGCTCGTGTCGTCCTCACGGGACTCGTTCGGTTTTCCAACTTTCACCCGGCACTTCCGTGCCGGGCTATCCCATCCCGTTGCTGCGCGGCTACATTCGCCGGATTCAGACCGCTGTCATTCCTAAAATCTAGTTCTCACGAGGGCGAGCGTTACTGAAAATCGCGCTCATCCATGTTGTAGATGAACATGCCGCGCAGGGTGAGGTCGGTTCCGCCCCTCTTAATGTATTCCTCAGGTAAAGGTGGAAGTGGATTCGACCCTGTAATGCCGCCCCAGGCCGCGCGGTCGAGAGCATCGTCACCCGACGAGATGACCAGTTGCATGCCGCGAACACTGCCATCCGGCATGATGGAAAACTGAATCAGCAACTTCCCTTTTTTCAAGATCGGAGGGAAGACGGACGACGGAAGCACCTCATACCAGTGCTTTAAGATCTCGATTTTCATGCGTTCAAGGTAGGGAGCGAAGTCCACGCCCTGGGTATCGCTGAGGACTTCGAAGTTTCCATAGGGACGGCCATGTGCAGCCGTGCCCAGACCATAATCGCCTCCCTGGCCGCCGCCGCCGGCGCGTCTGGCGGCCGCGGCCTGCGCGGCCTGCTGAATGGCTGATCCGGCGCTCAGGTCGCCACCATACTTGCTGAACACGTTGGGGCGAGGAGGAGCCTGCAACTGCGCGGTCTGATTAGTCTCGAATTGCGGACGCTGTGCGGGCGGCTGTCCCTGCTGCGGAGCCGGAGGCGCACTCTGGGCCATCGCCTGCGGCGGCAGTTGCGGACCGGGCAAACCCGGAACGCCCGGTGGCGGAGTCGCCAGAATCTTCTGCAGTTCCTTGGGATCGAGCTCGGGACGCCGCGTGGTCGCAATGCGGTCTTTATCAGAAAGGACGTTGGTATTGGGTTTGCGAGCCAGCTTCTGAGCGTCGGGCGGCAGGGTGAGAAAGGTAATGTTCTTATCAGCGATGGGATTCCTGGCTTGAAGAATGACGAAGGGATGCCAGTGCAGGTGTTTGTCGAGATAGGCTCCAATCCAATCGGAGTTCACAATCAGAATGGCGAGACAAAGGTGAACGATGATGGAAATCCAGGCAGCCTCGCGCTTGCGGGAGCGCGCCAGGTCATCCTGCAGCTGAATCAGCAGATGGGGAATGTGGGCATCTTCGTCGCTATCCGCGATGTGGGAGCGCACGGTATAGAGGTCGAGCTGCTCCGGCAGCGGCTTTTCCGCCGGAGGCGCCGGGTCCTGGAACGGAATCTGCGTGATCGCCATGCGCTGGGCTTGGCTGGATGTGCCTACTCATTAGACACAAATGCGCGTAAGCCGCGTTGCATTCGTCTTCTTTCTATGGAGCAGAAGCAATCCGCGGGCGCGCTACAACCAAGTTAACTTCTATTTTCGCATCTTTCGGGTGATTTGGCTCGGTGGTGAAGAGGACGCGACATCGGTCTGTAAACATATGTAAAAGCGGGTCCTGAGGGAGATCCCTGAGTGAAGTCAGGGCTGCGCTTTGGCAATTCCCGCCAGATCTACTCGCTTGCTGTGATCGCGGATCGCAGCCACGATCTCAAGCGCCAAGGCCAAAGCCTGACGGCCGTCCTGCAAGGAAACGACGGGGGTGGAGCGCTCGCGCACGGCGTGCAGAAAAGACTTCAGTTCCGCGTGCAGCGGTTCCTCGGAGGCGACCGGGACCTTGGTGACTCCAATCTGAGGATTTGGGGAAAGCGTAGTGGTCGCCGCGCTGTCCTTGCCGACGGTGAAGACCAGGGTCTCCTGCCGAGCGTAATCGAGCGAAATGTACTGCCGGGGCTGAAAGAAGCGCAGTTTGCGCACGCGCTCGGTAGAAACGCGGCTGGCGGTGAAGTCGGCGATGCAGCCGGAAGCGAGCTCGAGGCGCACGTTGGCGATATCAACTTTGCCCGACAGAATGGGCAGGCCGACGGCGCGGACTTCCTTGACCGGCGATTTGGCGAAGGCGAGGACAATGTCGAGATCGTGGATCATCAGATCGAGGACGACATCCACATCGAGCGAGCGCGGAGTGAAGACGCTCAGGCGGTGCACTTCGAAAAACATGGGCTGGGTCAGCAACGGAAGGGTAGCGCGAACGGCGGGATTGAAGCGCTCCAGATGCCCGGTCTGGGCGATCCGCTTGCGTGCGGCTGCCAACTCGACGAGTTCGTCGGCTTCGGCGAGGGAAGTGGCCAGGGGTTTTTCGACGAGCACGTCTACGCCGCTATTCATCAAGTGGCGGGCGATGTCGAGATGATGCACGGTAGGAACCGCGACCGAAGCGGCCTGCACCTCGCTGTGCGTGGTGAGTAACTGCTGCACCGAGCCGAAAGCCTTGCAGCCGAACTCGCGGGCCACGGCGTCAGCCCGATTCACGTCGGGATCGACGACTCCCAGAAGGTGAACGGGTTCGCCCTGCTGTTCGAGCTGTTTGTAAACGCGGGCGTGATTGCGTCCGAAAACACCCACGCCGACGACGGCGACGTAGACTGCATCTTGACGTGGCAGAAGAGATTCTCGCCGGCCAGTTGCCGAAAAGAAATTGTAAACGGAAACGGGGCAAAGGGCATCTGGATTAGCGAACGAACGCGGAATGGCTCAGTTTGAATCTTGGCCACCTTTAGTCTTCTCGATGGCGTCATCCCGAGCGCAGCCGCATTTCAGGCGGAGCGAGGGATTTCGCGCGGGGTGTCGCGGAGCTGCGCGCCAGATCCCCATTCGACGCGCTCGCTTCGCTCACTTGCTCAGGGCAGGCTCTCGGCCCGCTGGTCAGAACGCGGGCCTTCGGGATGACGCACCGAAGGAGACTCTGATTGAGTACCGAAAAGGCAAACCCAAGGTCCCTCGACTGCGCTGAATTGCCTGCAAAGCAGGCACTTCTGCTCCGCTCGGGATGACAATGTGAACTTAATCAGAGTTTCCCTAAGGAAGGAAATATCCGCTCTTGGCCTTGAATCCGCGGCGAAAAGAAGTCACCCGCGGCGCTTGTAGAGCACCGCGAACTCGAATCCCGTATTTGGCGGAAACAACTCGGCCACCTTGCGCAGCCGCTCGGCCAGCGCCGAAGGCGCCAGCAGAGGATAATCCCGCTCCCGCAAATCGTAGTAATCCACGTCCAGATAGAGCGACAGCAGGTAGATCGAAATCGTGTCGGAAAACGTTGCTTCCAGGTATTCATTCCTGAAACGCTCGGCATCCGGCCCGCCCGCGGTAGCCAGTTTGCGCGTCTCCCAGGCATCGAGCGAGGTTTCGCCGCGCATCCCTGCCTCCACCTGGCTGCACGCCAGTTCGCTGAATTCGCTGGAGACCCCGGCGCGCTCCACCAGCGCGTGCCCCACGTTGATATAGAACTCGAAAGCCACGGAAAACTTGTCGTCCATCAGCCGCGTCGAAATGAACACGCACTGCGAATCGCCCAGGTTCAAATTCCGATGGCACACCGCATTGTCGCTGAGCGCCACGTCGTAGCGGTCGGCGATCAGCGTGTCTTCGCCCTGGCTTACCGTCAGGGGCACGAAGTAATACGCCTTGCGCTCCAGGGCCGCCGCGATCCGCACGGGCACGGCCGCGATCATGCGCTCCAGATCAAACGAGTTCACTGCCACTTCGCCCGCCATGGCATAGCAGATTCCGTTCCCCGCTTGCGAGACGGGCGTCAACCGCACCACTTCTGCGGGGCTCCGAGTAATTGCCGGCGCTGCCTGCGACATTGCGTCTATTCTACACACATGCACCACAGCCCGGCCTTCGAGCCGAGTCGTGGATGCCTGAGACCATTCTGCAAATGGCGGGCCACAGGAGGGAAGAACTCACAACGCTGGCTGCGCAATATGGTCGCGCCGCTTCGATCGAGACCTTAGTCGTCACTCCCGATGTTCTCGCCGCGCTTCAGTGTCCTGTCAAAGAACTCGGCAGTCGCGGTGTAGGCTCGCATCCAGCTTCTCCACATCAGGAACCCGTGGATCTCATCGGGCAGGATCAGCTGTTCAAAAGGCACATGCTGCGCCCGCAAACGTTGCACCAGGTCCACGGTTTGGCTGAAGGGCACGTTGCGATCATCATCTCCATGAATAAGCAATACCGGCGACTTCCACGTGGTCACGTAGGCGTCAGGCGAGGAATCCCATGCCAGCTTTACCGCGGCCTCCGCGTCGGGCGGGCGCAGGGCCAGGCTGCCAAAATAAGGACGCTCCGCCAGAAACACGCTCCAGTCATGCACTCCGTGGAAATCCACTCCTGCCTTGAACAGATCGGAATTGCGGGCCAGACCCATGGCCGTCAGAAATCCGCCGTAGGAACCACCCCACAGCCCAATCTTTTCGCTGTCAACTTCCGGCAAGGCTTGCAGATACCGTCCCGCGGCCACAACGTCTTTGTACTCCGCCGCTCCGCGCCAGACGGTGTTGGGCGCCTCGCGAAACGCGCGTCCGTACATAATGCCGAGCCGGTAGTTCACCGACAAGACGGCGTATCCACGGCTGGCTAAATACTGATTCTCGGCATAAGCATTGTGGTAGTAGTCCATGTAGTGAAAGCCCAGCATCATCTGGCGGCTGGGCCCACCGTGCATGAAGACGATGCCAGGAATTTTCCCCTTCCTATTGCGCGGGAGAAAAAGCTGGCCGTGCAGGGTGATGCCGTCTTCGCTCTGGAGAATGATCTGCTTTGGTGTCACCAGCGAGGCCGAAGGAAAGTCGGCTGGCAGGGCCTGCTGGGCGATCATTTCGCGCCCCTTCGCGGTAACTTCGTACGGCATGGCCGGTGAAGTTGCCGTGGAGCCGAGACAAAGAATGCTCTTGCCGTCGCCGGTTTCGACCGGAGACCATTCCATAGTCTCGCCGCCGGTCAGCGCCTGCTGCGGGGCACCGCCGGCCACCGGCACGCGCCACAAGTGCCGCCGGTCTACGTCGTCCTGGTTCGAGGAGTAGATCAGCCAATTCTTGTCTCGGCTGAGCGTGACGTCTTCCACGTCAAAATCTCCGGGCGTAAGCAGTGTGGCCACGCCGCCGCTGGGTGCGATCGAATACAAGTGATTGCGCCCATCCTGTTCCGAGGCGAATACGACGCGTCCGTCGGCGGCCACGTTGAGTGATCCGTCTGCGGTGAGTCCGGGTAGAGAATCTTCCAGCTTCTCTCCGCTGCGCCATAACCGCCGCCCCGTGCCAGTGGCGGCATCGGCGATCCACAGCGACCACGGCTCAGGGCGCTCGGGAATCAGCGGCAGCTTGTGCTCCGTTCCCGCGGTGCGCACGAAGACAACCCACTTGCCATCGGGGGACCAGCGCGGCAGGGAGTCTTTATCCACGCTGGGCGCGAGGTAAAGAATGGAGCTGCCATTGAAGTCGTAAATGGCAACCAGGCTATGACCTTCGCGCTCGCTGACGAAAGCGATGTGTTTCCCATCGGGCGACCATTTAGGCTGAACTGCCGCTCCGCGCACCGAAGCCAATTCTTTCGCTGGTTGTTTCCCATCCACACTGGCGAGCCACAACTTCTTTTTCGCAGACCACACCACCCACTTGCCGCCAGGCGAGATCTCAATGTCTTCACAGCCTTCGTCCGCACAGCCCATGTCGCCCAGGAGCCGGGGCGCCGCGTCTTTGTCCTGGGCATCCACATCCAGCGCAAAGACCTGCTGCTTGGCGCCTTGCGTCGAGCTCTCGGGGTTGGCGCTCTCCTGGGCGTCGTTTAACTCGCTTCCCAGCGCATAGACCACCGTCTTGCCGTCGGGCGTAAGCCGCAGGCTGGCGATGGGCTGGCCGTCGTCGGCGCGGTAGTGAGTCAGTTGGCGGGCGGTGTGAACGAAGTCCGGGCCGTCAGCCACCCATACGTTGCGAACTCCTTTTGTATCGAACACCCACGCCACGCGGCTGCCGTATGTGGCGGCGACCAGTTCAGCCGGAAACGGCGAGCTCATCACCTGCTCTAGAGTGAACGGAGATTGTGCCCATGCGGCCGTGGTGCAGCCCATAATCAAACCGAGCAGCATCAGAGCAATTGTGATCAGGGCGCCAGCGAGGTGTAAGCGAAGTCTGGTGATTGGCATAGTGCCGCTAGGGTAAGCAAAAGGACGCCGGTTTGCCAACAGCTGTTGTGGAATTGCAGGTGGGGAGTGTGCCGCTAGGCTCCCAGGGGAACGGAGATTCGGGATGGTTTGTCAGCTAACCGGAAATGATCCAGGCCGCCCAATGAAGGCAGTCATAGCAACTGGCGAAGCATCCCATCACACTCAATCTCCCGGAGAATGGGCGAACAGACGGCGCAAGCTTGCGCAAACGCCTGGTATCGAACATTACTGGCCCTCTTCCAGATCAATCTTCAATACGTGAATCTGATTGGTCTTGGTGTCGAGGACTCCCGTTATCCTTACCTTGTGCCCTTCAAATCCGTGCACAAGATCGGGGCGATCGAGCCGGTAGACGGTCTTGCCTGCTGAAAGGACGAGGTATCCGCCGAGGTGCTCGATGCAATACACGGCGCATGTATTCGCCGTGCCTCCCATTGACTTCGACTTCAGCATTTCCTGATGCGAGCGCGTCAGCGAATGGACATTGAGCGCGCACTGGCTATCGGAGACTTCCCCGCGGAACACACGCGCCTCCTGCGCAGAGACCAAACACGCCACCGCCAGAACAACCGCAGTGCAGATTCCGATTGCACTCCAAGCGTAAGCTCGTTTCATAACCTGTTCCTCGACGGCGTCACGGCAGCACGGTGAACTTCATGTGCATGCCTTCATGGTCTTCGCTGCAAATCACTGTGCACACAACTTCATACTCGCCCGGCTCGGAGGGAGCAGTCAACACGAATTCCTGCTTCCCCGGTTTGAACAGCAAGTCCCAGCCTTGGACCCGGGTGCGATCCTTGGCGCGCAACAGGGTGAAACCGTGAATTGAGCCGTCGCGATTCCACGACTTGCCGCGATTCGCCGTTACCCGCAACAGCACCTGCTCGCCTGCCTTGACCGTAATTTCCGGCACCTTCATGCCAGCGATTTTGTACCGGCTGTCGTGATCGGCAGTCAATTCAATGATGCGTGCCTGGGCGCTGGCTCGCGGCACAGCGAAGGCCAACATAACACCCCACACCACAATACGATGAATTCTGAAGGCGTTTGCCATGGGAAGGGATGCGCTTATCTTTATCGATTAAGGGGGCATGTGGTTACTGGGTCATGTAGAAAAGCACAAGTTTCATGTCCTCGTCGGTGATTGTGGCCCGGACCCGCATGTGGCGCAACACAGTCTTCATCATGCGCGGAGGAAATTTCTGCGGCGCGGCGTGGCAGCGTCCGCAATTGGTGCGAAAACGCTGCTCGCCGGCCACCCGCATCGCGTCGAGATTATTCGTCTGCTCGACTGTAGCGGTGGTTGAATCCTTGGCCCCATCTTTGCCGGCCGAGGGACCGTCTGCAAAAACAAATGATGCGCTCGCCAGCGTGAAAGCGAGCACAACTTTAATCAGCCGCACGACAGGACGAGTCTTCATCGCGCCCCCGTCGGTCCGAGCGGAATCAACCACCGATAGGCAATGCCGTAAGACCACTGATTGAAATTCCCCGCCGGACTGAAGCCGCGGCCATAGCTGGCAATCGCCTTCAATCCGTCGCGCAAAAAGTAATTGACGCCGATTTCGCCCATGCGCGTATTCGCCGGAAGAAGACCAAGGTTGGCGGCAACGTCCGGGCTGATCCCGCCTACGAAAAACTGCTGAGCGCGGCCCGCCAGTTCCGTGCGACGCATTGCGTTCTGCCAGAAATGCACCTGGCTCAGCCGGTAAGCGCCCTCGGCCCAATATCCGCTGCCTTCGAACGAACGCGCCATTTCCGCGCGCATGGTCAAAGGCAGCCTGCGGGGCTGCCACTCGGCGTGGAAGCCGAACGCATTCTTGCGTTCATCCTGCAGAGTTCTCTGCCATGAGCCGCCAACTTCGAGTCGCGGACCAGGAAAGAAAAAGCCCATGCGTCCGCCGACTTGGCGCCCGGTATCGACGCTGCTAAGGCCAATGCTGGTTGCTGAGAAGTAAACGGCATAATTCATATTGGCCGCAGCGTTGACCGGAAAACCTCCGCGGAACATGATGCCGTCGCTGTCGATCGTGTTGATCGGAAGGATGAGAGGATCTTCCTGCAGAAACCGAATCCAGACCGGATACAGACGCTCGTTGAAGATTCCAAACGGAGTCAAAAACCGGCCCACCGTGAGCGTCAGGTAGGGATTTGCGATGTAGTCGAGTTGCGCGTAGTCGACGTGCTTGGTCACCGGGCCCTGATAAGGCTCGTCGGGCGTTGGCCGCTGAAACTGTCCCTCAAACTCCGCCCGCGATTCGATGAGCCACTGATCGCCCAGCGGCACGAGCAGCACTGGATTGATCTGCGTATCGATCAGGTTCTGGCCGGCGGTAACGAAACTGAAAGCACCAGCACTGCCGCTAAGAATCGGAATAGGTTTCTCGGAGTCTGAGGTTTGCGCAGCGCTAAAGAGCGGGGTGAGAATCAGGGCGAACAAGACGATGCCAGGCAGAAGGGATCTTTGCCGGGGCCGGAAGTCGGTTGTTTGTCCTGCATACAGCACGAGAAACCTCGCTCAAGTATTTTCCGGAATTGTCCTTCACCTGCTGTTCGCCAGCAAACATCACGAAGGTAACTTTGATATCCGGTCGTGTCAAAATGGAGCACTTCATTTCCTCCTCACGAATTTCGACAGGCCACGTCCGGTCAATTGATGATAAATCGCAATCTCACTCATTGACTCGGAGTACCAGTTGTGTCCCGCGGCTCAGATGCACGTTCTTGCTGGTTGAGCTGATGGCAGAACCTTGTGGGGTGTTGCTCAGCGCGATCCCTTTCATCCTGACTACACCCTGGCTGGTTGGTCCCAGCGATTGCGCCGAATCTCGGTGGGGTCCGCCGCTGTCGGTGGGTTCTTCAGCACCACCCGCCGAATTGGACGGGCGGGCGGAGCCAGGAGGCGTCGTTCGCAGGATTCTCTTCATCTCATTCGGTCCGGGGGCATCGTCAGGTCCCTGCCCTTGTCCTTGCCCTCCCAGGTCAGCGGCGGCCGGGATGGAAGCCTGCATTGGCGCTCCCACCGCCTGAATCGTGGCCTTCAGCGGGATTTCGCGCCCGTTTTTCAGGACCAGGTAGTCGAAAGCGATCTCCAACCGGGACTCGGGTAGCTGGCTGGTCCGTGCCCTGGCATCGATTACGTGCCCGACGATTTTTGTTCCGCTGGGAATCGCGATCTTGCCATGCGATAGCACATCCATCGCCATTTTGGCTTCAACCTTGTCGCCGGCCCTGGCTTTTCTGACATCGAGGGACGTAGCCAGCTCAGCCACCATCGATCCACCGGGTGCAATCTGGCTCAATGAGGCGCTGTCGGCGGGGCTTGCGGTCTGCGATGCGGTTGGACTTTGAGCCCGGGCCATCGCCGCCAGGATGGCCGCAACCAAAGAAATCAGCGTGCCCTTCATGGCCATATTCCCTCCTGGCATCGAGTGATTTTCCTCATTATTATTCGAGAATATTCCGGCGGTTGGCAAACCTCGCTCTCGGCGCTATGACGCGATTTCACTGGCGAAAATCCGGCCGTTCGAAAATCGCGAAGCGTGGGCAGCCTCACCGGAACGGAATCAGCGCTGACGCTCATTGATGCCCTCAATGCCGTTACCACCATTTGCCTTCTGGCTCACCTTCCATACTCCGTCACTTGCGCATCCACCACCACCGCTACATATTTGCCGGAAGCCAGATCGCGAAACTGCACCACCCGATGCCCCTCCCGCGCCAGCTTGCCCCACCGGCTCGGTTTCTCCGGATTCTGCTCGATCGCCTGATACTCTCTGCCGCCCACGGCGAACCGCACCGTCCGAAACCGGCGGCTTCCCGTCCGCATCACCCGCGACGCGCGGCCCTCCACCACAATTTCAGCGCCGCTCATCACCTGCTCCGCGACCGATTTCAGCACCGCATGATCCAGCATGAAGATCCCACTCGGGAGAACCACACCAGTAAACATTCTCATGGAACCGTGGTCCCCGGGCTACAGAAAGTCCACCGTGAAGGCTGCTGCTGTCCCACTTTGGCTCACCCGCCCGTCCGGAGTCGACGCGTTTCTCCCACCACGTTCACTATCTTGATTCCTCAAGAACGGCCCCGATGCAACAAATCCCCTTCTTCTGTGCATGGAATTGGTCAGGGCCAGACGGTGGGAATCACAGCGACCGTACAACCGGGACATTGTCCCACTCCAGAACTTCTTAGGGAAACTCTGATTAAGTTCGGGAACAACAAAATCAGAGCTTGCTCGGAGCTTGCCGAAGGGTTCCTCGACTTCGCGGAATTGCCCGAAACGCGGGCAACTCCACTTCGCTCGGAATGACAAAAGTGGACTTAATCAGAGTCTCC
>Ga0187781_10004063_pt1 | contig 10927 bp, 8 predicted proteins | sample 0715_SJ02_MP02_2_FD_132447 | JGI IMG/M metagenome (GOLD analysis project Ga0187781, IMG submission 132447) | Tropical peat soil microbial communities from peatlands in Department of Meta, Colombia - 0715_SJ02_MP02_20_MG | ecosystem: Environmental > Terrestrial > Soil > Wetlands > Peat | place...
CAGGAACTCGCCATAGAATTCCTTGGCCCCGGTGGCGGGATTGCGCGTAAAGCCTACGCCCGTTCCTGAGGTGTCGCCCATATTGCCGAACACCATGGTCTGGACGTTGACGGCCGTCCCCAGGTCGTCGGAGATCTTATTCAGGCGGCGATAGGTCTTAGCTCGAGGGTTGTACCAGGAACGGAAAACGGCCTCGATGGCCATATTGAGCTGCACTTGCGGGTCCTGCGGGAAGTCCTTGCCGGCTTCCTTGCGCACCACTTTCTTGTATTCCGCGATTACCTGTTTGAGGTCGTCGGCGGTGAGCTCCGTGTCGAGCTTCACCTTCCTTTTCTTCTTCTGCCCGTCGAAGACGTGCTCGAACTTGTCTTTGGGGATTTCCATCACCACGTTTCCGAACATCTGAATGAAACGCCGGTAACTGTCGTAGGCGAAGCGGGGGTTACTGGTCTTCTGGGCGATCACTTCCGCCACTTTATCGTTCATGCCCAGGTTCAGGATCGTGTCCATCATACCGGGCATCGAAAACTTCGCGCCGGAGCGCACCGAAACCAGCAAGGGGTTCTGTGGGTCGCCTAGCTTCTGGCCCAGCAGCTTTTCCAGTTTCGCCAGCGCCTCGTCCTTTTGGTGCAGGATGTAATCGGGTGTCTTGTTCTCGTTCTGGAAGTACAAGCGGCAGCCTGAGGTGGCAATTGTGAATCCAGGGGGAACGGGCAGGCCGGCGTTCGTCATCTCCGCCAGGCCGGCGCCTTTGCCGCCCAAGACATCTTTCATGGCGCCGTTTCCGTCCGCCTTCCCGTCCCCGAAGAAATATACGTATTTTTCCATGAGCACTCCTTTGAGTTTGCAGTTATCAGAAATCAGTTCTCGGTCCTTAGCTTTCGGCTTCCAGCCCTCAGCGGCCGGCGCTGCCTTTGACCGGCGCAGCCGTTTTCACTACTGCGAAGAATCTCAGCCGTTACGCTTGCCCTGAGTCCCGCACGCCCTCATTTCGAGCCGTAAACATTTTTGCGCTCAGCAGACCGAGCGCCTGGCCGGAAGGCCGTAGCCCGCCGGGAGAACCATGCCGACAGTGCGCGACGCTCGCTATAGAGCGACCCAAGATTCTGGCGCAATCGCTGGGATTTTGCAATGGAGAAGAACCAGCTCGGCGGACTGGGCTGGTGGCGTTCGCGAATGGCAACCGCCCCCAGCCCCCCCTTGACTAAGGAGGGGAGTCAGCTCAGAACGAATTGGTTTCGCTCCAATACGCGGATAGCATCCGGAGCAGTCAAGACGGGAAAGGGGGGGCTCATGGGAGCGACACTTCGCGCAGTTTCGTGCCCTCGGCAGGTTTGATTTCGGAAGGTTCGAACCACAGTTCCAAGGCTTCCTTGGCGTTACGCACCGGCTCTTCCGCCGTACTGCCTGCAGAAGCGCAGCCCGGCAGCTCAGGGAATACGGCTGACCACTGCTTTGTCTCGAGGTCCAACTAAACTAGCAATCGCAGTTTCATCGCTTCTCTGAAATGCTTGCGCCGAAGGCGCCTTGGAGTGCGGCGGCTTGACGCCGCCTTTCCGTTACGCGTACGTACTCAGCGGGCGGTGGCGATTCCAAGGCGGCGTCAAGCCGCCGCACTCCAAGGCGCTGCGCGCATTTTCATGGTTTCTGGGTGCCCGTCAGCAGACGGGCATGAACGACTGCTCCCTCATCGCACCTATCACCATGCCACAAACGGGTCGCACGCACGAGCCAATCGTGGATGGAGCGGCGGCCAGTCCGATCATCAAGTCGCGCTCTCCGGCTGCAGAGATTGTGGCGTAGAGCCGCTTGTGTGTCCAAGTCGACGCGCCGACAAAACTAAAAGTATTACCTTGAATTGTATAGATTTTAAAGTTGTATCCACGAAGCTTATCTGTCGAGAGATTATACTGGATCGACGTGCGGCTTCGCCCCAATCTCGCCAAAGCCGCGCGCCGGTTAACTCCCGACGGCGGCTCTCTCGATTTGTGACAGGTCAGCGTCTTCGGCGAAGAGAAGATCGAGAGCGGAGAGCAATTGCAACCGGTTCCGACGCACCTCGGGATCTTCAGCCAAGACGAGGATGTTGTCGAAGAAGGTGTCGACCGAGGCGCGCAACGAGGCGATGGTCTCGAGCGCGCCGGATATGTCGCCCTGCGCGCGCTTCCCGGCGGCCAGGTCGCGCACTCGCTGGTACGCATCGTAGAGATCACGTTCCGCCCCCGCCTCGAGGCGCGCCGGGTCGAGTTCCCTGCCCTGGTAGTCCTCAGGCTTCGCGGATTTATTCAAGATGTTGCGGATACGCTTGGCCGATTGCGAAAGACTATAGAAATCCTGACTGGAGCGAATTCTCTCGATGGCTTTGGCGCGGACAGCCGTCTGAAGCGGCTCGAACTCAGACCTTTGGGCCCGCGCTTCCATAGCCGCGCGCACTGTGTCGTACCGCAGGCCAAGGACAGCTTCAAGGTGGAAGGCCAAACGTTCTCGCATGAATTTCGCCAGCGCGTCGAAGACCTTAGGCATGTCAAAACTCAACTTTTCGTGCAGAGCTTTAAGCTCAAGTTCGATCTCAGAATCCAATGCAATAGAGGCTGATAATTCAAGCAACACTCGAACCGCTCCGTTGGCTTGGCGCCGAATCGCGAAGGGGTCGCTTGATCCCGTCGGCTCGTTGCCAACCGCGAAGCCTGCGACCACCGCGTCGAGTTTATCGGCCAGAGAGACGAGCGCGCCGGCAAGCGATCGCGGGCAGCGGTCTTCCGCCCCCTCCGGCAGGTAGTGGTCGTAAATTGCGGTAGCCACCGCTTCGGCTTCACCCTGCGCTTTGGCGTACAACCCGCCCACCACACCCTGCAGTTCCGCGAACTCCTGAACCATTTGGGTGGTCAGGTCGCACTTCGCCAGCTCCACAGCGCGCAGCACGTTTGCGCGCAGTTCGTTCTCCGTTATCCCCTGGGCCTCGAGCGCATCGCAAAGGCGATTGGCGATAGAGTGCATGCGCCGGACCTTGTCGCCGTAACTTCCGAGTTCCGCCTGGTAGGTAACCTTCTCCAGTCGCGACAATCGCTCCCTAAGCGGCGTGCGCTGATCCGCGTCCCAAAAGAACTCGGCGTCACGAAAGCGGGCCTGCAGAACCCTTTCGTGGCCGCGCCGGATCAAGCCCAGGTCGTCGGAATCCACGTTCAGAATGGCAATGAAGTAGGGTTCAAGTTTTCCTTCCGGGTTTTCCACCGCGAAGTACTTCTGGTGGTCGCGCATCACGGTGATCAGGATCTCGCGCGGCAGGTGCAGGAAGCGCTCGTCAAATCCGCCACGAATCGCGGAGGGCCACTCGGTAGAGGCGATCAGCACTTCTTCAAGCTGCGCATCCTCAACAAGAACTAATGAATCTTCAAGTAATGCCTTAGTCTTTGTGCGAATCGTCTGGCGGCGGTTTTCAGGATCGAACTCCACAAAAGCGCGCCGCAGCTTAGTGCCGTAATCCTTGAAACTCTTCACTCTGATCGGACGCTTGCTGTACACGCGGTGGCCAAAGCTGAGATCGCCCGACTTCACCCCAAGGACATCAAACCCCACCGTCGCCGCCTGCCGACCTTCCCCCAGAACGGCCAGAATCCAACGGATTGGCCGCACAAAACGAGCCTTCGATTCCTCACTCCAATGCATGCTCTTGGGGAAGCTCGTACCGAGCTCGATGATGGCCCCGCTGAGAATCAACGGCAGCTTTTCCAGTGCTGGTTGCCCTCGCATGATTTTTCGCAGCGCCAGATAATCTCCTTTAGGAGTTGTGGTGCGAATTAGATCCTCGAGGCTGGCCGAGTTCTTGTGCGCGAAACTCTCCGCCGCGCGGGTGTATTTGCCTTCCGCGTCGAGGGCCACTTTGACGGGGGGTCCGAGGATTTCCGAGCCCACGTCTTCTTGCCGGGCTAGCATCTCAGGCACGTACACGGTCAACCGCCGCGGGGTTGAAAAGGTTTGTATGGGATTTGCTTGCCTGTGCTGATTCGCGGGCTGGTTTTCCCGCGGCAGCAGCAAAAACTTCTCCAACCTATCCAGGATCCGTTTCCTCAAACCCTGTTCGGCTTCGCGCAGGAAACGCGCCGGGATTTCCTCACAACCAATTTCGAGGAGCAACGGAACCGTGTCCTGTTTTCCGATTTCTCTCATGCCGTCACCTCGTGCGCCGCTTGGCGCTCGACATAGATGGCGGCAACTGAGCAGGCGAGCTTCCGGACTCGAGCTATCAGGGCCACTCGCTCGGTAACACTGATGGCCCCGCGTGCATCGAGAATGTTAAAGAGGTGGGAACACTTCAAAGTGAGATCGTAAACTTTGCGCAGTGGGAACCGCTGCCGAGTTAAAGCAAAGCTTGAGATTTCCCCCTCACCGGCAATCGGAGAGGGGCGCGGCGCAATCTCGTCAGACTTCAGGGCAGCAATGCGGTCGCGCTCGTACTCTGACAATAATCGGGTTGCCTCACTTTCATAAAGATCAAGAATCTTGCGGCAAACCTCCGGGTCCGCCCGTTCAAAATCGTATACGGAGAGTTCCAGTTCTTCGGCTTGCCGCATGTCGCCGTAGGTGACATTCTCATTCCAGCGGATGTGGTAGACGTCATCGGCATTCTGGAGGAAGGAAGCGATGCGCTCCAGGCCGTAGGTCAACTCGGCGCTGATGGGCTCGAGGTCCACCCCGCCGGACTGCTGGAAGTAAGTGAATTGAGAAATCTCCAGTCCGTCGAGCATCACCTGCCAGCCAATGCCCCAAGCGCCTAAGGTAGGAGCCTCCCAGTTATCTTCCTCGAAGCGCACGTCGTGGTGGCCGATCTCTATCCCAATCGACTCCAAGCTATCGAGGTAGATCTGCTGGATGTCAGCGGGTGGCGGCTTCAGAATAACCTGCATCTGCGTGTGTTTGAGGAGGCGGTTGGGATTCTCGCCGTAGCGGCCATCGGCGGGCCGGCGCGAGGGCTGCACGTACGCCACCCGCCACGGTTGTGGTCCCAACACGCGGAAAAATGTCTCAGGGCACATGGTTCCCGCCCCCACCTCGACATCGTAGGGCAACGCCACCACACAGCCCCTGCTCGCCCAAAACGCGCTCAAGCGAAAGAGCATGTCCTGGAAATTAAGCGGAGAATATTTTCTAGCTTTACCTTTGATCTCCATAGCTTTGTTGCTGATAAATATGATTTTAGCTGTCAGTTCTCAGCTTTCAGCAGACAGACACCGTCGTTGAGACTGATTGCTGATAGCTGACGGCTGATAGCTGACAGCCCCTTTAAACTGCCTCTTCCATCATGGCGCGTGTCACCAGCTTTCGCTCGGCGTGGGTCTCGATCAGATCCTCGAGAAAGCGCCGCGCCTCCCGGCAGCTGGCAGGAGCTTTTTCTTCGCTGATCCACCGTTCGAGCGGCCTATGGCAGCCGGAGCGCATGGTGGCGGTTGCCTGTGCCGAAATCCGCTGGCCGGTCGAACTCGTCCGGCACGACTCGCACAGCAGGCCTTCGGAACCGGGCCCATAAAAGCCGCCTTTTTCGGCGAGCTCGCGACTACAACTCTGGCAGTGCTCAAAGTCCGGCAAAAAGCCCGAGAGCCGCAGCAGCCAATAGTCAAAGTAGAGAAGCGGCCGGGTTATTTCGCCGGCCTGCTTTAAGCTGCGCAGCACAGCCAGCAGCAGCCGAAACAGCCGTTCGTTGACCTCCCGCTCGGGCACCATGCGCTCCGCCACTTCCGCCATGAACTGGGTGGCGAGTTGAATCCTATAGTCCTTCTGCATATCGAAAAAGGACTCGATCAACTCGGCGGAGTTCATGCGCAGCAGATCGCGGTGCTCGCGCTCGAAAATGAGAACTCTGATGTGGCTCAGCGGCTCCAGCGCAGCGCCATACCGGCTCCTGGTGCGGCGGGCGCCGGTCGCCACCGCCCGCAAGCGCCCCATCTGGCGTGTGAAAAGCGAAGCGATCTTGTCGGCTTCTGCTAACCGGTAGGTCCTCAATACGATAGCTTCGGTCTCACGGAGAGGCATGTTTATGTCGACGCGCCGACATCACCCTTCAAACTAGCATATCCCCACGCGGCTGGGCAACGGCAATTAGACCGGATTTCTCACCCCGGTTGGAAAGGAGCGGAACATGACGCCTGGCGTCATGCCGAAGTATGAAAACACCCCTCTACCTCAACTCACCTCCCCCCCTCGGGCTGTTTGGTCATCGGGCGGGGCCGACGATCACCTACTCGCCGGGCTTCACAAGAAACTTGTTGCATCCCCCTGTGGGAAAGTCAGTGGACAATGTGGGAAACAAGTTATGTTAACTCGCACGACCACTCCGAAATATTATCAGACACGCCTGTGTAAAACTTTCATCCCCACGCTGGCGACCTCGCTAGTTCTCGAGGCAGCGATCGGCGTGGAAAGCGTTCTGCGCGGGGCGGATTTTGAGGCCGCCCAGTCCTCCGACAAGAGCTGTGACAAAGGCAATCGGAGATCGAAATGGGATGGGGTTAAGTGAGCAGATGCGCCACGGGACGTGCCAAAAACCCGGCGTGCGCCCGGGCAGGCGCGAGGGCCACGCCTGCCGCTCCCCTTCCCCGCTCCGAAAATGCTTGCGCCGAAGGCGCCTTGGAGTGCGGCGGCTTGACGCCGCCTTTCCGCTATGCGTACGTACTCAGCGGGCCGTGGCGATCCCAAGGCGGCGTCAAGCCGCCGCACTCCAAGGCGCTTCGCGCATTTTCATGGTTTCCGGGTTACCGTCGGCCGCCGGACGTGGGCAACTGCCTTGAAGCCCGAGCAGGCGTTTGTTATAGTTTTTTGCGACCAGCACTCTTACAACTCAGAGCTTGAGGGGGAATAATAAAATGGCGCCACCGAAAATCTTCAAGAACTACATTAACGGTGAATGGGTGTCCTCGGCGGGCGGGGAAACCTTCGACAACCTTAACCCAGCCAACCGGCGCGAACTCGTGGGAGTATTTCAGAAGTCAGGCCGGCAGGATGTGGAAAACGCCGTTCAGGCAGCGAAGGAGGCATACAAAACCTGGCGCAAAACCCCACCCCCCAAGCGAGGGGAGATTCTCTTTCGCGCCGCGCGCCTGTTGGTGGAGAGAAAGGAAGCTTACGCGGTGGAGATGACGCGCGAAATGGGGAAAGTGCTCGAGGAGACCCGCGGCGACGTACAGGAAGCCATCGACATGACCCATTACATGGCGGGCGAGGGCCGGCGCCTTTTCGGGCAAACGACCACTTCCGAATTGCCCAACAAGTTCTGCATGTCGGTGCGGAGCCCGATCGGGGTTTGCTCGCTGGTGACCCCCTGGAATTTTCCCATGGCCATTCCCTCCTGGAAGGCGATGCCCGCGCTCATCTGCGGCAACACGGTAGTGATCAAGCCCGCCACTGACACGCCGCTCTCGACCTACAACCTCGTGCAGACGCTCGAGGAGGCGGGTGTTCCCCGCGGCGTAGTGAACCTGGTTACCGGAAGTGGTTCCGAAGTAGGAACAGCCTTGGCGACCCATGACGACGTGCGTGTGGTCTCCTTCACGGGCTCGACCGAGGTCGGCAGGAAGGTGGCGGAAGCCTGCGCGGCGAGCTTCAAGCACACCTGTCTCGAGATGGGCGGCAAGAATATCATTATTGTTATGGACGACGCCAACCTGGACCTCGCGGTCGACGGCGCGATTTGGGGCGGCTTCGGGACCACCGGGCAGCGCTGCACGGCCTCCAGCCGCATCGCCGTGCATAAGGCTGTGTACAGCGAATTCGTGGAAAGGTTGGTGGTGCGGGCGCGAGCGCTCAAGGTCGGCAACGGGCTCGATCCCGCCGTGCAGATGGGGCCGCTCATCAACGCGGCCCAACTGGCGACGGTGGAGAAATACGTCGAGATCGGCAAGAATGAAAGGGCCAAGTTGCTGTGCGGCGGCGAGCGGCTGGTGGGAGGCGACTATGATAACGGCTGGTTTTATAAGCCGACGATTTTCGGTGATTGCGACCCCGAGATGAGGATTTGCAGGGAAGAGATATTCGGCCCAGTAGTCTCGATCATGCCTTGCGAGAGCCTCGAGGAAGCCGTCGAAATCGGCAACGGCGTAGTCTATGGGCTGTCCTCATCTATCTACACCAAGAACGTGAACCGGGCTTTCCAGGCCATGCGCGATCTGGATACCGGTATCTTCTATGTCAACGCTCCCACCATCGGCGCCGAAACTCATTTGCCATTTGGCGGCACAAAACAGACCGGCAACGGACACCGCGAAGCCTCCACGGCGGCTCTGGACTTCTACTCCGAGTGGAAATCTGTCTACGTGGATTACAGCGACAAGCTGCAGCGCGCGCAGATCGACAGCTAGGGGCTAGGGACTGGGGGCTAGTGGCTAGGGAAACGCGCAGAGATCGACACCAGCCCCTGAAACCTGACACCTGCAGTCAGGGTTGCGGCGTGGTTGCGGGCGGATTCTGCTGAGTCTCAGGAGTCGTGGCGGGGGGGGCGGGCGTAGGCGCGGCGGTCGAAGGGGTCGCGTCGCTGACCGGGGCGGTGCCGGAGGTGGGGCCGCTTGCCGTATCCAAGTCGGCCGGGAGAGGGTGCGGCCCCAGCCCGAGTTTCATCAGAGATTTTGCTTCCGGAAGGCCCGTCACCGGGAAGCCGTGGTCCGCTTGGTAGCGGCGCATGGCGTCGCGCGTGGCCTCGTCCCAGATACCGTTCGGGTTCGCTTTCAGGTAGCCCTGCTTGGCGAGCGCTTCTTGGATCGCTTGAATCCGCTCAGGCTCGGGACGCAACATGGCTCGCCGGTGCCGCGCCGCGGCAATTTTGGAAGCCCGAGAAGGAACGTGCCGCTTGGCGGAGCGGTGAGAAGCTTGGTGGCTGCTGGTAGCGGCCCTGTGTGCGGCGTGGCGCGTGCTGCTGGTGTTCTGTGCTGCCGGCTTAGAATTCTGCTGCCGCGTAGTACTGTCTGCGCGTAGCTGGGCCGACGACGCCCAGACCAGTGTGCTGAGGAAAGCCGGCGCCCAATAGGCAACCTTCATCCAATGGTTCAACTTCGGTTCTCTCGGCCTGATAACGGCGGGGCTTAGGGGCATCGTGTCTTCTAGAGTCTAGATTCCCGCGGACAATCTTTTCAGGGCCACTCACCCACGCGGCGGCCCTCTTCTTCACTATGGCATGCGGTCCGCAAGAAACAGGGTGGTATAAGAGTGTGGACCGCTGGCTCGCGCCACCAGCAACAACACATCGTCGCCGGATTTCAAAGCTGACTGTAAGCGGTTGAAGTCCTCTGCGGAAGCAAGCGCATGATGGTTGAGGCTCAGAATGATATCACCGTGGCGAACACCGAGGTCCAGAGCGAACCCGCTGGGCTGAACGTTGGTTACCAAAACACCCTGTTGACTGCCGAGATGGAGCTTGTCGACCAATTCCTGGGCTTGCTCACGGGTAAGACTCTTCACGGACAAACCCAACGCCCCGGAGCTGCCCTCCGCAGGGACTTCCCTGCCCTGTGGTGACGACGACGGGCCGTTCTCGTATTCCGCAACGATCTTGCTGCGGTCGCCCACTTCCACGTCGGTGCTAAAGCGTTTTCCATCGCGCAGGCATTCCATGCGGAGCTTCTTGCCGATTGGGGTTTCGGAGACGATTGCAACCAGTTCATCCGCACTCTTAATAGGTCTTCCTTCTACGCTGAGAATCACATCGCCGACCCTCAACGCAGCCCGCTCAGCAGGGCTGCCGGGTTCCACGTGATTAATAACGATGCCATGGTCAGTTCCGAAACTTCTCAGCAGGGACGGGTTATTCACGCTGCTAAAGGTAACTCCGATGGCGCCGCGCCGGACGCTGCCTGAGGTGATCAGAGCATTGTAGACTTTTCGGGCGGTATTCGACGGAATGGCAAAGCCCAAGCCGTCGTTCGTCCCGTGTTGGGTGGCGATCGCGGTGTTAATCCCAATCACCTGCCCCGCCAGGTTGACCAGCGGCCCGCCGCTATTGCCAGGATTGATGGCCGCGTCGGTTTGGATAAAGCGCTTGAACTGGTCCTCGACCCCACCGCCGATGTCGCGCCCTTTGGCGCTTACGATACCGGCCGTTACAGTGGAATCCAAACCGAAAGGACTCCCGATGGCCAGCACCCAATCGCCCACTCGCATGGAATCGGAGTCCCCCAAGGTGGCGGCGGTCAGTGGCTGGCGGGCGTCGATCTTGACCACCGCCAGGTCGGTGTCTCTGTCGAACCCAATGATTTTAGCGTAGTGCTTGGTGCTATCGTCTCCGTGCAGATAGACCGTTATGCGATCCACGGGCTTGTCTTCACGCTCCTGCGTCACCACGTGGTAATTCGTCAGAATGTAGCCATTGGCGCCGAGGATGACGCCGGAGCCCAGACTTCTTTGGCGCATATCCCCCAGGGGTGCGTCGGGCGAATCGAAGAACTTATCGAAAAAGTCGCCGAAGGGCGAATCATCGGGAGCGTTGAAGCGTCGATGCGCCATGCGAACCGTGCTTTCGGTATTGATGTTCACGACGGCCGGGGCGAGGTTCGCCGCCACTTGAGCAAAAGAGTTTGACAACTCGGCCGGCGAGGGAGCGGGGAGCGGTGTGGCATCCATGGCGGCGGGCGAGGTCTTGGCGGCACGCACTCCGTGTGAGACAATCGTGCCGATCAGGATTCCAATCCCCAGCGTCACCACGATGACAACCGCTGGGAGAAATTTGCGTCCGCTAGTACTCATCCTCGATTCCCCTCCCGCTTCGATCAAATTGCCCCTTAGGGCAGGCTCTAACATTATAGCATTAACGCACCGCACGGTTGGTCATTACTTGCCCTCATCCCCGAAGGGGATGAATGTCGTTAGCCGTAGGTGGAACCTACGGATACAGGCGCGGAAAAAGCAGGCCCCTGCACCGCAAGGGTACGCACATGTGAATTGATTAACC
>Ga0187781_10004065_pt1 | contig 10926 bp, 7 predicted proteins | sample 0715_SJ02_MP02_2_FD_132447 | JGI IMG/M metagenome (GOLD analysis project Ga0187781, IMG submission 132447) | Tropical peat soil microbial communities from peatlands in Department of Meta, Colombia - 0715_SJ02_MP02_20_MG | ecosystem: Environmental > Terrestrial > Soil > Wetlands > Peat | place...
AAGGGCTTCCGCAACTGCCAACGGAATTGGGCGCCGTCAACCTGGACGAGATAGACACCGTCGGGAATTTCGGGCTGAGAATCGCGGCTCAGGGCAGCAAGGCCAGGGACTTGGCGTTTCATGCCACGACCTCCTGGTTGGGGCGGAGGTAGCTGTTGAGCTGGCAGAGCAGGGCATTGCGGTCTTTTTCGACCCAGTCGGCGAGGTGAGCCACAAAGTTCTGAACCTGGTCGCGGGTGGCCTCACGCAGTGTCTTCACGCCGCAGAAGTCGGTGGCGTAGGCCTTGACGAGGTTGGGATCGAGGTTGTGCTGGCGGATGAGCTGGCAGAGGCGGTCGCGGACCTTGGGTCCAGTTCCGTTTCCATTGCTATTCCCCGAAGGATTCGCGCTTTGGGGCGGGAGTTTCTCGATCTCTGTCGGAACTGAGCCGATCTCCTCGACCGAGCACATGCCGATGCCGTAGGCCTTGCGCAGGGCGCGATTGACGGCGCGAGTCTCGGCCACTCGCATTTCGACACCGCGGACGAGGTCTGAAACATTTGACGGGTCCGCGTCCCCATAGCCTACGAATCCGCGACACGCCCGTGATTTGTAAACCGTGGCTCTGAACGCCCAGCGCTGCGCAGAAGCGTCGCAAAAGTCAAAAACCGGCAGGACGTGAATGCCCGCGCAGCGATTGCGACGGGCCAAGCCCAGCAAGCCAGTGTGAGTTACGTACCAGCCATTGTTCAGGTACATTAAGTCCCCAGCAGCAACTGAGAAATCGTGCTGGTCCGTAATCTCTCTCAGCCTGACCAATGCTTGTCGTGAGAGGTTGGTCCAGGTCTTTCGAGCGAGCCTAATACTTGCCCGGACCTCACCGGATTTCGTTCTCATACAGGCCTCCTTTGCCGTCATACTCAGCGCTTAGTATACTAAGCGCTGAGTATAACTGTCAATATGTCATTTGATTTTCGGTGGGAGTGGAGTTAACTTTGACCTTGCCGAATGTCCGACGACAAAAAGAAGAATCCTAACGCCGTGGCCTTAGGTCGCTTAGGGGCCAAAGCACGACAAGAGAAACTGACCCCCGAACAGCGACGCGCCATCGCCCGGAAAGCGATTCGTGCTCGCTGGCAGAAGGAAAAGAAGAAGAACACTTAGTTAGGGGATATTTCTATTTAGTACCTGCCATTGCCGCTTCCCACAGCCGCCTGAATGAAGAGTTTCAGTCTTCGAGACTTAGCGACACATCTCGGCAAACCGTAGATCAGTGAGATCTCTAGGGATGCGAAAGAGTTCTTTGCTAGATGCCCGCCCGACAGGTAACTACCAAGTAATACGTTTGGGTGGTACTGTTTATCAAACTGCAACCGTACCCTTTGGGTACTTTTCTATGCAGCGTTAACGATTAATAATCTAAGAAAAGTGAACCAAGGGCCTCCTGTCAGAGTAGGACTCCTTCTCTCGGGGAAATGTCCTCGGCCATTACAATGGGGGGTCTGAATGAAAGACTCTGGTGCAGAAACCAACAAAGCAGTGCAGTCAGGCGCCTCCACTCAACTGCCTGCCATCTCCGAGCACAAGCTGAAAGCCAATCGCGAAAATGCTAAGAAATCAACCGGGCCGAAGACGCTCAGGGGCAAGGCATACAGTCGAAGGAATGCTCTTAAGCACGGGCTGTTTGCCTTAGACCTTTTTCCCAATTTCCTTTCCAGAACGGAGAATCAGCAGGAATATCGAGAGCTTCGCCAGCAGCTGTGGCAGTACTACCAGCCAGTAGGTGCTGCCGAGGAGTTTGAAGTCGACCGTGTCTGTCAATGCATGTGGAGACAGAAGCGAGCATGGCGGTACGAAAATGCGCAATTGTGGCCTGCCCTTGTGGAAGTCGCAGACACGGGGAGAAGGCTAGACAGGGTCTTCTGCTCAGAATATGGCACGCTTCTTCCGCGGTTGCTGAAGAATGCAGTGGCAGAAATCCGAGCCAGCGGACACATATCGGACGATCTGAGAGAGCAGATATGTGGGATGGATCCATCATTTCGAGAAATATGGATATCGCTCGAGAACACCGTTGAACACAACAAAGGTTTAGCGCGACGAGAAGCAATGGCACTGTTGGCCGGAAGCACGCTGCCCGATTCACTGAGGGAAAGTGCTGCCACCATCGCCACTGCAGCAGTCACGAACCTTGCAATTAATTATCTCGAACATCGCGGGCAACAAAACATTCAACTCGTTGCAGACGTCGCACGTGATCACCACCTAATTCCTGAATCGGAAGTCGTGGATAAGATTGTTCGCTACGAAACAGCCATCGATCGAGCCCTCAATCGCTCTCAGGATCGACTGGAACGCCTACAGCGACGACGCAAGGGCGAGCCGACTCTGCCGCCAGTGAGCGTACGTTTGACGCAATGACTTGGGGCGCGGGTCCCATCCGCCCATGAGAGTGCAAAGTCTGAGAAGCGAATGCATCCGACCGGGGACGCCGTTGTCACTAGAAGATGCAAAACGCCTGATCCGAGGCTATGTAGATCGTTATAACCATGTCCGATTACACAGCGCCATCGGCTGTGTGACGCCGAGCGACACGCTTGCGGGGCGACAAACGCAGATTACACGCCGAGCGCGACCGCAAGGTGGAGGAAGCTTGCCAGCATCGCCAACTGCGACGGCGGCACGCGGCTTACGCAGAGCGGAAAAGCTGAATTCCACAGGACAGCGCAAGAACTTTGTGACTGACGCGCCGATTTTCGAGTCCCAACCGACAGCTCGTGATCCCCCGTTACCTCGCTGACAAAATGGCGTAGTGTTAACGACAACGTGATCACAGTGTATATATTGATTACCCATGAGTTAACATGGGAAAACTATAAAATTTAGTTAGACAGACCACGTTTTTTACAAAACGAAGCCAACAACTTACATCTTCTGAGTTACTTACATCTTTACTCTGTTTCAGTTCGACGCGACGCTGCAGGGAACACGTCTCCACATTCAATCAAGACTTTCGAAACTTTGTTGACGTGCACGTGGAAACTCAATAGAGGCGAACGAATCGCCGCTGCAGGCAAAAAACTAAAGCCAACGAGCCACAAGCAGGATTATTCCTGATTGTGTTCTGGTGGTCGCCGACATGCGTGTGAACATTAAAATGGAAACTATGAGGATCGCATGCAATGGGTTCCCGCGATATATGCGGGCTGGTTTGCTGATTGCCTGGCCCGCCGCGCGACAACTGGGCGCCAGCGCCGCGTTGATTCTGATCTTGACCGTTTCTGGTTTGGCTGGTGCTGAATCCAGCCCTGGGACTCTTCGTTGGTCGGCCTTTCCCTTGGCATCGCCGGAGCAGGCGGCAAAGATCGGCTTTCCCTCTCACGCTTCCAGCGCCGTACGCGCTCGAGCGCGCCGCGTCTCAAAAAGAAGCAAAAGGCACGATACAACAGAATTGTACCCGCAGCAACTGTCTCTCAGACTGGGTGGTGGGTCAGTTTGCCTTGTCATCCTGAGCGAGCCGCTTTTGCGAAGCGAAGGACCTGAGCGATCCGCGCGAAGCGTCTTGAGCCTGCCCTGAGCAAGCGTAGCGCGCCGAAGGGCGCTCCTTGCGACGCAAGAATCGCGCGTCTGGATCGCTTCCGTATCAAACCGACCCACTACCTCAGACTGTGCTATTTTGACTCTTCCTCCGGGCCGGGCAGGAACGGAAAAAGGAAGGTTATGTGACCGCCGAGCAGTCCACGCATGAGCTTCTGAGCGAGTGCATGTCCAGCTCGCAATCCAGGGTTGATTTCTGGGTCGAGTTCATTCGCCGCGCTCAAATCCAGCGAATCGTCGAAATCGGAGTCTATGAAGGCGACTTCGCTTCTGCCTTGTTGCAGCGTTGTGAGTCCATTACCAGGTACTACATGCTCGATCCATGGCGGCATCTTGACAACTGGAACAAGCCCGCCAATCGGGATGACGTTCGGTTCGAAAGATTCTTTCAGGAAGCGAAAGCGAAGACCGACTTCGCTCGCGCCCGGCGAGTCATCCTGCGCGGAAAAACCACGGAAGTGATCGACCAGATATCGGATGGCGAGCTGGATTTCGCTTATATCGATGGCGATCACACTCTTCGAGGAATTGCCATTGATCTGATCCGTGTCTATTCCAAGGTGCGGTGTGGAGGCTTCCTGGGCGGGGACGATTTCAGTCCAACTATGTGGCAGCATAGAACCAGTTTCGAACCCACCTTGGTCTTTCCCTTCGCGGTGTACTTTGCCGAGGCCGTCGGCGCGACCATCTATGCCTTGCCCAACCTCCAGTTCTGTCTGCAGAAGAACGAGAATCCTCGATTCAGCTTTGTGGACCTGACTGGCCAATATGGCGACCTGAGCCTTCGCAGTCAGCTTGCTCCGGAAAAAGTTACGAAGATTTTGCTGCGCGAGAGGTTTCCCGCCCTGACGCGGATCATTCGAAAGGTCACAAGACGTTGGCGATAGCCCGGACCCTCTACCCCTGAAGTTGCACCTGCCAGCTTCTTCCTGTTTAAATACAAACGCTCTTCACTCAATCTCAGGAACGGACCGCGGATGCGTTGGTTTTTTGGTTTTTTCTTCCTGTCGGGCTTCTGCGCCATTCTGTATGAACTGGTGTGGCTGCGGCTCGCCATGGCGCAGTTTGCCGTCACCACCGCCCTGATCTCCATCGTTCTGTCCGCCTTCATGATTGGACTCGGCTGTGGTTCCTGGGGAGCGGGTCATTACATCAGGAAGCGGCGGCTTCCTTCTCGTTTGCCAAGTCTGCATCTTTATGCCCTTGCCGAACTCCTGATCGGTGTGTCTGCCCTGGTCGTGCCCTGGGAACTGTTGCGGGGGCGAGCGTTTCTGGGAAGAATAGAAGCGAACTACTCCATTTCCCTGCCCATGTACTACATCCTGGCAGGACTGTGGATCGGACTCACGCTGATCCCCTGGTGCGCCTGCATGGGCGCGACGTTTCCGTTCGCCATGGCTGCGATCCGAGAGAGATTCTCCGCGGCGTCCGCGCGATCGTTCAGCTATTTGTACATTGCCAACGTGCTCGGGGCGATGACCGGCGCGGCCGTTCCGCTTCTGCTGATTGAGGAGCGCGGGTTTCAAGGAACCCTGCACATCGGAGCGCTGCTGAATTTGTGCCTGGCCGCGTCTGCGTTCTTGCTGTCTCTCAGCTTCACGCCAAAGACCGCGACTATTGCCGAACCCCCGCAGCCCGCGCCGCCGCCCAAACCCGTGAGCCCGTGGTCCTACTACGTGCTATTTGGCACCGGTTGCACCAGTATGGCGATCGAGGTCGTGTGGATCCGGCTGTTCACCCCGGGGTTGGGAACTGTGGTGTACGCGTTTGCCGCCATCCTCGGGCTGTATCTAGGTGCGACTTATCTGGGCTCCTGGCTTTACCGCCGGTCGAAGAATAATGAAACGGTTTCCCCCAGCCTCCTGTTTGCCTTGCTCGCGCTCTCGGTGTTGTTCCCGCTGCTGATTTGCGATCCACGGCTGCCGATCATTTACCACCTGCGTGTCTTGAGCATCGTCCCCTTTTCACTCCTGGCCGGATGGATCACTCCCATGATTTTGGATGGCGTTGCCCAGGGAGATCCCGATCGCGCGGGCAAAGGATACGCCGTCAATGTTGCCGGCTGCGTGCTCGGGCCGCTGCTGTCGGGATTCTTGCTCCTTCCGCTACTGAACGAGCGGTATACGCTTCTGGTGTTCGCCTTTCCCTGGATGGTTTTGAGTTTCCGCGCCGTCTCCACCCAGCCTTTCAGCAGTCAAGCTGGGAAGCTCCGTGCCTGGCGAACGGCCGGTGTGGTCGCAGCGCTAGGCCTGGTCCTGGTGGGAACGACGAAGGATTTTGAAACCCGGTTCTCTCCCCGTGAGGTCCTTCGGGATAGTACTGCTACCGTCACGGCCGCAGGGACCGAAAGAGCTGAGAAAGTGCTGCTCGTCAATGGCATGGGCATGACCGGTTTGACGCCCATCACCAAGATGATGGCTCACCTTCCCTTGGCGTTCCTGCCCAGGCAGCCGAAGAATGCGCTGGTCATCTGTTTCGGTATGGGCACGACGCACCGTTCCATGCTTTCGTGGGGGATTTCTTCCACGGCGGTGGAATTGGTGCCCAGTGTAGTTTCCGTTTTTCCTTACTTCCACGCCGATGCCGCCCAGTTGCTGCGCTCACCCCTTTCCCGCGTGGTCGTCGATGACGGGCGGTTTTACCTGGAGCGCTCTCCGGAGCAATATGACGTGATTGCGCTCGATCCGCCGCCCCCGATCGAGGCCGCTGCCGTTAGCCTGCTCTATTCGAAAGAATTCTATGCCATCGCCCGCGCGCACCTGCGTCCGGGCGGCATCTTGCAGCAGTGGTTTCCGCAGGGCCCGGCCGATCCCGCGATCCTCGCTTCGGTGGCGAAGGCGCTCCAACAGTCTTTCCCCTATGTCCGCGTGTTCCGATCGGTTGAGGGATGGGGCTATCATTTTCTCGCCAGCGATTCGCCTCTGCCCTCCTTTTCTGCCGCCGATCTGGCGAGCCGCCTTCCAGCCGCTGCCACCGCCGATCTGCTGGAGTGGGGCCCGGCTTCGAATGCGCAAGAACAGTTCGCCCGGGTGTTGAGTCAGGAACTGTCGCTGGGCGATCTGATTCACCCGGCTCCGGATACGCCGGCGCTTCAGGACGACCGTCCGGTGAACGAGTATTTCGTTCTGCGTCGCCTGCAGGATCGCGAGTACATGCGTAGATGGTGGAAGCGTCTCCTGCTGCGAGTGAGACTTTCTTCCTAGCCTGGTGCGTCAAACAGACCGACGCTTACCGGCGGCCGGTTTTCCCCCGTGACCCTCTGTGTCCCCTGTGGTCAAGCCTTGAAATTTCTCCGGGGGCGCCACAATTCTTGTCCGCTTGGATCGCTTCATCATCAAACTGACCCACTACCGAATTTCCCAGCGGGTGTTTAATAGAGGTTGGACGTTGGCGCGGGGCACATTCCTGCGTCACATCAACATGTGCGGAATCTTTGGCATTGTCGCGCGCAACGCGAGTATCCCGGCCGGCGTGCTGGAACAGGGCACTGAGTCGCTTGCCCATCGCGGGCCCGATGACTCCGGGACGATCCGGTTGCGCGACTCTGCTTCCGATCCGGTAGAAATTGGCCTCGGTAACCGGCGTCTGGCAATTCTCGATCTCTCGTCTCTGGCCCACCAGCCCATGCACGATGCCGCGACCGGCAACTGGATCGTCTACAACGGAGAGATTTACAACTTCCGCGATGTTCGTCGGGAACTGGAGCAGGCTGGAACGGACTTCGTCAGCCTCTCTGACACGGAAGTTCTTTTGAAAGCCTACGCGCGCTGGGGCGAACCGTGCCTGGAAAAATTTCGTGGAATGTTCGCGTTCGCCATCTGGGATGCCCGCCGGCACCGTTTATTTCTGGCGCGCGATCCGATGGGCATCAAACCGCTCTACTACTTTCAGTCCGGTTCCCACTTTCTTTTTGCCTCGGAAGTCCGCACCCTGCTCGGCACGGGGCTTGTACCGCGCCGCATCGATCACGCCGGATTGATTAACTTTCTGACCTTCGGTTCGGCGTACGATCCGTTGACCTTGATCGAAGGCGTCCAGGCGCTTCCCGCGGGCCACACCCTGACCTGGGAAGATGGGAATCTGCGGCAATCCCAATACTGGGACCTTGTGGATGAAGAAGATAATGAAGATGCCGGCACGCCACCAACGCGGAAGTCGGTTTCGGCGCAGGAGCAGGCGCGCGCCCTGGAACAATTGCGGCCGCTCCTCGAGGAGGCTGTCCGCCTGCAACTGGTGAGCGACGTGCCGGTGGGCATTTTTCTCTCGGGCGGAATCGATTCGAGTGCGTTGGTCAGCATTCTCAGCCGTGGCGGAGCGACTCCCAGCACGTTTTCCATTGTTTTTCGCGAAGCCGAGTTTTCTGAAGCCGAGCATTCCCGCGCTATCGCATCGAAGTTTCACACCGACCACCACGAGATCGGTGTTTCGCAGACGGACGCTTTGGCCGCCATCCCCGACGCGTTGTGCGCCATGGACCTGCCCACCATGGACGGGATCAACACCTACTTCGTTTCGCGGGAAGCACGCCGCGCGGGCGTGAAAGTTGCCCTTTCCGGTTTGGGAGGCGACGAAGTCTTCGCCGGATACTCCAGTTTTCGCACCGTCCCGCGCATGGAACGATTGGCGCAGGTCTGGAATCACGTTCCTCACGCCATTCGCCGCCCATTGTCGTCGGCCTTTGCCGCGGTTTGTCCCGAGACCGATCAGAATCGCAAGCTGCTTTCCCTGGCGCGCGACAACGGGCGGCTTCTGCATCCCTACTTCCTCAGTCGCATGCTGTTCACCCCCGACCAATGCGGTCTTCTGTTTCCCAAGCCGGCCGAAAACGCGGCGGACGCGGCGGCGAACTCGCAACGGCTGACTCTGCGGCGCGCTCGTTCACTCGATGCCATCAACCGTGTTTCTTATCTCGAATCGCGCTGTTACATGCTCGATACACTTTTGCGGGACGCCGATTTTATGAGCATGTCCCAGGGCTTGGAAGTCCGGGTTCCCCTGATCGATCATCGTTTGGCGAAGACCGTTCTGGCGCTTCCCGGCGCATGGAAACTGAATCGCACGCCTAAGAAGCTTCTGGTCGGGGCGCTCGGGGGATCGCTGCCGGATGAGATTGTTTATCGCCGCAAGCGCGGTTTCACGCTGCCCTTCGAACACTGGATGCGTCAGGAATTGCGTGCCGAAATCGAACCCCTACTGGATGCCGCGCGCATCAACCGCGGTCCGCTCGGTGGATTGCTCGATGGGAATCAGGTGCAGCAGGTCTGGCAGCAGTTTCTCCGCGGGAGTGTTTCGTGGACGCGGCCCTGGTCTCTCTACGTGCTGCAACGCTGGTGCGAACTGCACTCGGCAACTGGCTAGAAACTCACGAAAATCAGGCGCTATGGGAAACTCTGATTAAGTTCACATTGTCATCCCGAGCGGCGCAGAAGTGCCTGTTTTGCAGGTACTTCTGCGCAGCCGAGGGACCTTGGGTTTGCCTTTTCGGTACTTAATCAGAGCCTCCCTATGGGCTCTTGGTCGCCGTGATCAGCAGAAACAGTCCCCACTTCCTTCCCAACCTGCGCACCAGGGTTCTGGGAAACAACCTCCAGATCAGCCGGTAAAATCGCGACTGAAAGCGTGGCGACGGCTGATGCAGTAACAGATCCCCGGGACTGAAAACCACTCGCATTTCTACATCTTTGAACCCATCCAGCATTCCGAGTGCTTCCGTTTGGGTGTAGCTCTTTGTGCCAGGACTCTCCAGGTGCTCGAATACCGACTGCCGCAGCGACTTTCCCCGGAGCAGACCGTAGCGCAGCCATAGCATCGCTCCCGTAATCGACGGGTGATGATAAATCATGATCCGCGCCCGTCCTTCGGGTTTCAACACGCGCCGCGCTTCGCGCACGCACCGCGCCGTATCCGGGCTGTGGTGCATTACTCCGTACGAATAGACCACATCAAACGAATTGTCGGGAAACGGCAGTTGCTCGGCATCGGCTACCCGCAAATCGGGTTGGTATCCCGCCAATTCGCAACGCCGCCGCGCCCGCTCAATCGATGCCGGCGAGAAATCCACTCCCGTCGCCTGGGCTCCCGCTTTCAACCACTCCAGGTAGTCGGCTCCCATCCCCACGCCGATCTCCAGCACCTTCAATCCACGCGCGCCCTCAAACTGAGCGAGATCGGCGATGTACGGTTCGAGAGCGTATCTTGCACGCGCATGCGCATCGAAATCGTCTTTCCCTTCGAGATATCGAGTGCCGCAGGGATCGGCGTTCCAGAACTCCCGGACGTTCTCTTTTTGAGCCGCGGTCAAATCCATAGCAGGATGGTCGTAATGTTTCGCTAACAGTATAGCGGGGGCAGTTGGGGCCGCTGAATCGTGCTCCGCTCGCGGCGGTCAGGGTAGAATGCTGACAGCCAGTCTGTACCCAATGCCCAAGCTGGAAGACTTCAAACCACCGCAGGCCCAGAGTTCCTCGGCGCTTCTGCCGGTGACGGTGATCGTCGCCACGCGCAACGAAGCCCGTAATCTGCCGCGCTGCCTCGAGTCTCTTCGCGGCGTCGGGGAAGTCTACGTCATCGATTCGCAAAGCACCGATGAGACGGTTTCGATCGCTGAGTCTTATGGCGCGCATGTCGTGCAGTTCCACTACCAGGGAGGCTGGCCCAAGAAACGCCAATGGGCCATGGAATCACTGCCTTTGGTCTACGACTGGCTTTTTCTGGTAGATGCCGATGAGGCCTTGACTCCGGAACTGGCAAACGAGATCCAGAGAGCGATTCAGAACCCTGTCTGCGATGGCTACTACATCGCGCTGCGCATGTTTTTTCTCGGCCGCGAACTGCGCCACAGCGGCGCCGGTTTTTACAAGCTCTCGCTATTCCGCCGCGGTAAGGGCCGCTTCGAGTGCCGCTTGCCGGATCAAGACCGGTCCATGGCCGACATGGAGGTCCACGAGCACGTTGTGCTCGAAGGGGAAGCGAAGGGGAGAACTGCCAGGCTTCGACATCCGCTGCTCCATCACAACGTTGAATCGCTTTCGCATTACATTCGCAAACACGATGAGTATTCCAACTGGGAGGCGCGAGTGTGGCTCGCCGGCGAAACCAACACCCGGGATCTGGCGCCGTCGTTGTCTGGATCGCAAGCTCAGCGCCGCCGCTGGTTGCGCAAGAAATTTTTCTCCATTCCCGGTTCCCCGATTTTGTTCTTTCTCTACAAGTACCTTTTTTGCCTTGGCTTTCTCGACGGAATTCCGGGACTGATCTACTGCGGTTTGCAAGGCGTACAGTTTTTCCACATTAAGGCAAAAATTTACGAGTTGAGAACCGGGGCAACTCGAAGGAATTGAGTTCAGCAG
>Ga0187781_10004066_pt1 | contig 10925 bp, 10 predicted proteins | sample 0715_SJ02_MP02_2_FD_132447 | JGI IMG/M metagenome (GOLD analysis project Ga0187781, IMG submission 132447) | Tropical peat soil microbial communities from peatlands in Department of Meta, Colombia - 0715_SJ02_MP02_20_MG | ecosystem: Environmental > Terrestrial > Soil > Wetlands > Peat | place...
AGGCCGAGCTTCCCGGCTGGCCGGCCGCCGGCAAGACCGGCACCAGCCAGGATTATCGGGACGCCTGGTTTATCGGCTACACCGCCCACCTTGTCGCCGGCATCTGGCTCGGCAATGACGACAACTCGCCCACCCGCAAGGCCACCGGCGGCGGTCTGCCGGTGGAAATCTGGAGCCGGTTCATGCAGACCGCGCATCACGGAATCCCGCCCGCCGCGCTGTCCGGGTTGGGGTCCTGGTCCGCTCCGCAGATTGCCGGCTCTTCTGCTTACCCGCTGCCGCTGCCAGCCGAGGGCAAGGCTGGGACCGCGTCTTCGCCGCCGGGCGCGGCAGCTACGCAAGCGCGCAATGGCGGCCTCGACTTTTGGCTGCTCGATCGTTTGTTCGGTCAGCGCTGACGAGCGCGAACGCCATGCCGCACGACGAAGCGCCGGCTCAAGCTGTCGCGGAATTCATCGATGCGCTCGACAGCGATCCGTCGTTGGCGGGAAGAATCTCCTATTGCTGCATGAAGAGCCGTGACGGCTCGGACTACTTGCATCTGGCCGCTGCCGCCGACGATCAGGCTATCAAGGCGCTGCAGCAAAGCGCGTTCTTTTCCCAGTACACCGAGAAGACGAGGCACGCGGCGGGCGGCGCCGTCGATGTCCTGCCGCTCGAGGTGATTGCGGAGACGAGAAGGAAACCCTGACTTTCGTTCTCCGCGCGCGGTGCCGGCGGCTTGGACCCGGCGGTCGCGCAGTGCGCAGGACGAAGGAGACAGTCGATCCGGCTGCGCTCAGCCGCCGGAGACCCGTCCCCGCGTAAAATACAGCGAAGTGAAGCTACAGGTAGCCGGGTCGTCATAGTGCGTCAGCAGCCGGTCGATGAACACCTCCGCCGCCGGCTGCGAGCCCAGCACCTGACCGATCTGCGGGCCCGCCGACCGCCATATCTTCTCGCAGTTCCAGCGTCGTTGCGGATCGATGCTGCCGATGACGGTGAACACGGTATCGGTCTCGATCTCGACGCCGACATCCTCAAAGCCGAGCCCGAGCATGGCCGGCGCCACCTTGCGGCCGACGTCGCAATCCGCCAGCGCCGCCATCACCTCGCGCACCTGGCGTTCGAACTCGGCGGCGATGGGAAAGTGGTCGACGAAGATGCCGTCCAGATCGCACGACACGACCAGTCCGCCGGGCCTCGTGACCCGCCTGATCTCGGCGAGCGGCAGCCGCAGATCCTTCATCCATTGCATCAAATATTTGGCCCATACCACGTCGAAGCTCGCGTCGGCGAAGGGGAGCGCGAACACGTCGGCCTGGCGGAATGTGAGGTTGTCGAGGCCTTCGCCGCGCGCCCGCGCGGCGGCGAAGTCGAGATATTGTTGACGCATGTCGACGCCGACGATCTCGGCACCTGGAAACGAGCGCGCGATCAGCCGCGCCATCGACCCCGACCCGCAGCCCGCATCCAGCACGCGGTCATCGGGCGCGATCGGCAGGTGCCGCAAATGCCGCTCGATGTTTGCAATCCGCGCCTGGAATTCGAGCCGCTCGCACTCTTCGTCGCTGTGAAGGGCGTATGCGAAGGAATGATCGGACATCTCGTATCCCCGGTTTGGAATGCTGCATCAGCACGCCGCCAGACCACCGACGCGTCGATGGGATGCGGGCTTCGCCTGGCCCTTCATCGCATCAAAAATTCCAGAGCGAAAACGTGCCGCGCGCGAAGAATTTTCTCTCGCGGCCGACCGACGAGTCCAAATTGACGAACAACCAAGCCTACCACATATCGTGCAGCCCAAGGATACCTTGCCGCACAGGGGGAAAAGGCGCATCGTCATACTTCGCGCGACGGCGGCGCGAACCCGGCAGCGCAATGACGGAATATCGGGTCGGCAGGCTGGATGAGCTGAAGGAGGGCGGCCGGCTGTTGCTCAAATGCGGCGACGCCGAGATCGGAGTTTTTCTGATCGAGGGCGAAGTTTACGCCTGGCACAACGAGTGCGCTCATCGTGGCGGTCCGGTGTGCCAGGGGCGCGTCATGCGGCGCGTGATCGAGCCGGTAGAGCGCGACGGCACGGTGCGAACCCTGGGATACCACGGCGCGGACGTTCATCTGGTCTGCCCGTGGCACGGCTACGAATACAACATCAGGACCGGCGAGCATCCCGGGCACGCCGGCTTGAAGCTGCGGAAAGCGAACGTGAGCGTGCGCAGCGGAGAAATCTATGTCGTTCCCGGATGACGTGCGGCGCAACGATCCCTATGGCTGGATCGAGCCGGCGGCTGCGCGGCTGCTCGCCGCCAGCCGCGAACTCGTCGTGCGCGGCGAAGCCGCGCGAATTTCCGATGAGGCGGTCGCGCAGATCATGACCGCCGCCATCCGCCTCTATTACGCCAAATCCGACGGCGAGGAACGCACGTTCCGTCCGATCGCCGGCCGCAAGGACGAGGAATTGACGGCGACCGAGCTTTTATGCGCGGTCTCCGAACTGTTGCGCGCGCTGCATCTCGGGCCGATGGAGCTGGCGCTCTTCTATCGCCGCCGCCCGGATGAGGACGTCTACGGGGACGGCGCCGGCCAGCCCGGCATCACGCGAGGCCAGCCATGAACGTTTCCGTTCCGCCTGCCCGCTCCGGCGAGCCACTGCCGGTGCAGGCGATCGACGTGTTCACCGACACGCGCGATATCCTCGCGCACGCGAATAAGGACGCGCGCAGCCGCGGCTTCGCCGATTGGCTCATCTGCGACATCGACGCCCATCACGTCGAGACGGTGTCTTGGCACGAGATCGTCGAATACATCGAGGACCCGGTCGTGCGCGACAACGCGCTGCGCTTCCAGAAGGAGCGCATCGGCGCTCCCCCCTACGGGCTCAACGGCGACCTCGGACTGCGCTACCAGTCGGTCGGCGGGCGCATCCCGCATCAGGACGGGTTGCGCGAGAAGGTCGCCGAGACCGGCGTGCACCGGGACGTGGTGCTGACCCGGCGCGCCATGGACTCGCTCGGTATCGATTACATGGTCGTCTTTCCCACCCCGATGCTGTTTCTCGGCATGCATCCGCAGCCGGAAATGGAGGTGTTCATCGGCCGTGCCTACAACAAATGGATGGTGGAGCGCATCCTCGCCGCCGACGACCGCATCAAGACGCTGGCCTATCTTCCCTTCAACACGCCCGACGAGGCCCTGCGCACCGTCCGTGAACTTGCCGACAACAAGGGCGTGATCGGTTTCTGTATCACCAGCACCCGCTACAAACCCGTGCACCATAACGATTACATGCGGCTCTACGCGACGCTGCAAGAGCTGGACAAGCCGCTCGCGTTCCATTCCGGCTATCACTGGCAGGACCAGTCCCTCGCCACGGTCAATCGCTTCCTCGGCATGCACGCGCTCGGTTTCGTCTGGTGCAATATGGTGCACATGACCAACTGGGTCCTCAACGGCATCCCTGAGCGTTTCCCGAGACTCAAATCGGTATGGGTGGAAAGCGGGCTCGCCTGGGTGCCGTTTTTGATGCAGCGGCTCGATGATCAATACCTGATGCGGCAATCGGAGGCGCCGCTGTTGAAGCAGCTGCCCAGCGAGTACATGCGGCGAAACTGCTGGTACACGACGCAGCCGATGGAGACCACGCATCCGCGCGCGCTCGAGGTCACGTTGGAAATGATCAACGCCGAGACGCAGGTCCTGTTCTCGTCGGATTGGCCGCACTACGACTTCGATTTGCCGGCCATGATCTACGATCTGCCGTTCCTCTCCGAGCAGACCAAACGCAACATTCTCGGCTTGAACGCGGCGAGGATCTTTCATTTGGATCCGCGGCCGCGCCAAAAATTGTGATGCCCGCTCGACAAGAGCGCTTGGAAGCTGTTCGACGAAGTCATCTTGGAGTCCGGCGGCTGAGCGAGGAACAGCCCAACGCTCATGCGTAAGGGCTGCCGCCGACCGGGGAGGTCGCAATGGCGGCATTGTCGATCGAGGAGGTGCTGGCGGCGGAGGCGGACGCGCTCAATGGACCGGATCGGCGCCTACGGATTGCCGATCCGCCGCGCGGGCAAGACGCTCAGGAACAGCGCCGGCTGATGAATGCCGACCGGCGCGACGGCCAAGACCTTGCTGCCGACGAGGTCGAGCGGCGGGAGCGCTTCTATCGCTCGCTCAACAAGCTAAACCGCGCCGCGCTGTGCTTGTCGGGTGGCGGCATTCGCAGCGCAACCTTCTGCCTCGGCGTGCTCCAGGCGCTCGCCGACTATGATGTGTCGCATCCGGTGCCGAGAGCACCAGACAAGGCCCCGACCGATACCCCCGCACGCCGGCCGGCCGCGACGCATGCTGATGCTCCCACGCCCAAGGCGATTCGGCCAACGCTGGAGAGCAAGCCGGCAATTGACCCGGCACGTTCGCTGCTCGGCCGCATCCACTACCTCTCGACGGTGTCGGGCGGCGGCTACGTCGGTTCCTGGTTGTCGTCGTGGCGCATGCGCGACGATTTTCCGACCGTGGTCCGCAATCTGACGGGTCGACCCAGTGGAGCCGATGTCGAGCCGCCGGAGATCTCCTGGCTGCGCTCTTACAGCAACTATCTGACGCCGCGCATCGGTCTCGCGTCTGCCGATACCTGGGCCGCGATCGCGATCTGCGTGCGCAATCTCGTGCTCAATTGGCTCATCATCATTCCGGTCGTCTGCCTCGCCCTGCTTCTGCTGAAAGTGATCGTAACCGGCTCGGTCTGGCTTGCGCACGACGGCAACGACGGGGCCGCGATTGTCGTTCTTCTGCTCGGTCTTGCTCTTCTGGTGGGTGCGCAGGCCTTTACCACCGGGCACCGCCCGGCGCGGCGGCCGGCGCCGCCAGGCCGCGAAGGCTCGGAGCAGCCCGGCAATGTGACGGAAAGACAATTCCTTTGCGGCGATCTGTTGTGGGCCGTTCTGTCGGCCATCTGCGTCACCGTCTTCTTCGCATCGGATTATTATTGGTCGCACCACCTGATCTGGGTGGGTCCGGTTGCGGCACGGCTCGGCCTCGACCCGGCGGCGGCCGGGCCGATCCTCACAGCCCTCGCCGCTCTGCCGATCTATGCGCTAGGCTGGATCCTGGGATGCCGCCCGCATCACGGCACGATCGACTTCATTTGCTGGACGCTCTCAGGGCTCGTCTATGGCGGTCTGGTGGGTCTCGGCGCCGACCTGTACGGCTCACTCGATCCTCATTCGTGCGTTGCGGCGGACACCGAATGCCGCTGGGCCTTGCTGACGCCGATGATCTTCGGCGTCCCTTGGGTCCTGATGTCGCAACTCGCGGCCGATAATATTTTCGGCGGTTTGGTGAGCTACGAGGTCCGTTCCGATGCCGACCGCGAGTGGCTGGGCCGCGCTGCCGGCTGGCTCACTGCCGTTGCGATCGCGTGGGCGATCGTTGCCTTCCTCGTATCCGCCGCCGCCTTCTACGTGCAAACCGCGCTCAGCGGAATAGAGCAGATTGCCACCGCCTCGACCGGCGGAATTGCCGGCATCATCGCCGCCTTGCTCGGCAAAGGCTCGATGACGCCGGCAAACTCGTCGCGCAGCGATCGGGCCACGGTCAGTGCGACGGCATGCAATCTCGCAATAGCCGTCGCCGGTCCGATCTTCGTCGCCATACTCATCGTCGGACTTTCGATCGCTCTCGATCAGGCGCTGCTGGGCGATTCGCTCGTCCGTGCGCTGCGCGGCGTGGCGGCAGCGCCGGGCTTTATCCTCGGCCGGCTGCTGATCGGCTTCGCGGTCTTGGCACTGATCGCCCTGACCGCGTCGCGCTGTGTCAACATCAACCGCTTTTCGCTGCACGCGCTCTATCGCAACCGCCTCATCCGCGCGTATTTGGGGGCGTCGCGGCAACAGCGCCATCCGGACCTGTTCACCGGCTTCGATCCGCAGGACAACGTCCGCATGCATGAATTGTGGCCACCGAAGCCGGGCGGTGCCGCGGGATCACGCAGCCTGTTTCACGTCATCAATATCGCGCTCAACGTCGTATCGACCAAACGTCTGGCGTGGCAGGAACGCAAGGCGGAGTCGTTCACCGTCAGCGCGTTGCACTGCGGAAGCGCGTATCTGGGATATCGCTCGAGCGCCGAGTATGGCGACGGCCCCGACAAGGACAAACATCGCGACGACGCCAACCCCGCCGATCCGGCGCAGGCCGAGACCAGGGAGCAACCCCGGCTCGAAGCCGACCGCGGGCGACAATTCGGCATCTCGCTCGGTACCGCGATGGCGATCTCGGGCGCGGCGGTCAGTCCGAACATGGGCTATCACTCGTCGCCGGCGGTTGCGCTGCTGCTCACGCTGTTCAACGTCCGGCTCGGCTGGTGGCTCGGCAATCCCGGCGCGGCGGGCGAGGAGTCGTACCAGAGAGAAGGTCCGAAGTGGGCGGCCTTGCCGCTGATATACGAAGCGTTCGGCCAGACCACTGACGCGCGTCGCTACGTCTATTTGTCCGATGGCGGCCACTTCGAGAATCTCGGCCTCTACGAGATGGTGCGCCGGCGCTGCCGCTTCATCGTCGTCGTCGACGCCGGTTGCGATCCCATATTCGCATTCGAGGACCTCGGCAACGCGGTGCGAAAGGTCTTCATCGATCTCGGCGTGCGCATAGAGTTCGAGGGTCTCGACCGGCTGCGCAACCGCCCGACCGACGCCGAGGTCGGATCGGCGGTGGGCATGGAAGGGGTGCCGTACCACGCGATCGGAACGATCGACTACAAGGCCGCCGACGGCGACGCGTGCGAGAATGGCAGTATTATCTACATCAAGCCGGCCTATCACGGCACCGAAAGCGCCGGCGTCAGAAGCTATGCGACCGCGCATCCGACGTTTCCCCACGAGACCACCACCGACCAGTGGTTCACGGAATCGCAGTTCGAGAGCTATCGCTCGCTCGGCGCGGAAATCGCCGGCGGCGTTTTCGACCAGCAGGCAGTGCGGTGGATCCTGCATCGGTTTCTCGGCGCCCGAGGACAGCCGACAGTGGCATAGGCACCGGCAGAAGCGCCTCACACCAGCTTCAGCCCCTTCAGGCTGGCGTGCCCTTCCTTGCCGACGATGATGTGATCGTGCACCGAGATGCCGAGCGGGTTCGCCACCGCGATGATTTGTTGCGTCATCTGGATGTCGGCGCGAGAGGGCGTCGGGTCGCCCGACGGATGGTTGTGGACCAGAATGACGGCGGTCGCCGACAGTTCCAGTGCGCGCTTGACGACCTCGCGCGGATAGACCGGCGTGTGATCCACCGTTCCGATCTGCTGCAATTCGTCGGCGATGAGTTGATTGCGCTTGTCCAGGAACAAGATGCGAAATTGCTCGCGGTCGGCGAAGGCCTGGGCGGCGCGGCAATAGTCGAGGACCGCCGACCAGGACGATAGCACGGGCCGCCTCTTGACCTCGCCGCGCACCAGCCGGCTGGCGGCCGCTTGCACTACTTTGAGTTCGGTGATGCAGGCCTCACCGAGGCCTTTGACCTGGGCGAGCCGTACCACTGGGGCGGAGATGACTTCAGAGAACGAGCCGAACGTCGCGATCAAGGTCTTGGCGAGCGGCTTTACGTCGCCACGCGGCAGGGCGCGAAACAGCACCAGCTCCAACAGCTCGTAATCGGACAGCGCATCGGTGCCGGCCTCACGGAACCGCTCGCGCAGGCGTTCGCGATGGCCGTGGTAATGTGGTGGGGCCTCGGCGAGGCCTCGTCGGCGCTCGCGCTTCTTTCCGTCCATGAGAATTCGAACGTGACTTCACCCCGGCCGCCGTGGGTCCGGCTGCGGCCGCCCGGCCGCAAGCATGACCGGATTGCGGCAATTTGCAATCGGGTTCGCGGAAACGGGTCAGGCCGGGTAGGGCGGCCGCGTCAACCCTTTCGGGGACAGGGTGAAGACCTCGACCCCGGTTTCGGTGACGCCGACCGAGTGCTCGAATTGCGCCGACAACGAGCGGTCGCGGGTCACCGCCGTCCATCCGTCGGACAGCACTTTGACGTGCGGGCGGCCGAGATTGATCATCGGTTCGACCGTAAAGAACATGCCGGCTTTGAGCACGATGCCTTCGCCCGGCCGCCCCACATGCACGATGTTGGGCTCGTCGTGGAACAGCCGGCCGACACCGTGGCCGCAGAAATCGCGCACGACGCTCATATGCTGGGCCTCGACATAGGTCTGAATGGCGTGACCGATATCGCCGGTCGATGCGCCCGGCCTGACCGCCGCGATCCCGCGCATCATCGCCTCGTAGGTCACCTCCATCAGCCGCTCGGCCCGGCGGGGGATTTCGCCGACCGCATACATGCGGCTCGAATCGCCGTGCCAGCCGTTGAGAATGAGCGTTACATCGACGTTGACGATGTCGCCCTCGCGGAGCGGCCTTTCCCCGGGAATGCCGTGGCAGACCACGTGATTGACCGACGTGCAGGTCGCCTTGCGGTAACCGCGATACATCAACGTCGCCGGCAGGGCGCCGTGGTCCATGCCGAACTCGAACACCATCCGGTCGATCTGCTCGGTGGAAACACCGGGTCCGATTTCACCAGCCAGCATGTCGAGACACTCGGCCGCAAGCCGGCCCGCCTTGCGCATGCCTTCGAAGGCGGCGGGCCCATGGATCTTGATCTGTCCGGTCTTGCGCAGCGGTGCGCTGGTCGCATCGACATAGGTCATGGTGACGTGGAGCTTCAGGCGCGAGGAAAGCGGCGGCGGGGCCACCAATTCGCAATGTAAGCATGGGCGGGCGCAACGCAAGCAACTCGGGCGGTGGTGGATGCCGCGAGTGGCTCGCCTTAGCGGATTTCGGAGGATTGCACGGAGCGAGCCTGCGCCCCGACGACGGGAACCGGCTCTACCAGCTCGATTCCCTTGACACTGACGCTGCAGCGCCAGGCCAGAACCTGGACGCCTCTGGCGATCGACCGCTCGAAGGCGGTCGCATAGGCGGGATCGATGTCGGCGGCGACCGCGAAGCGATCCGCCGACGGAATTTGAATGACGAAGAGCACAACGGCGCGCGCGCCGGTCGCCATGATGGCGGCGAGTTCGTCAAGATGTTTGGTGCCGCGCTCGGTGACGCTGTCCGGAAATTCGGCTAGCCGCGGCGTGCGCATCAGGTGAACGTTCTTGACCTCCAGGTAGCACAGCCTCTGCGTCTCGCTTTCGAGCAAAAAATCGATGCGCGAATTGGCGCCGAATTTCACCTCGCGGCGAAATTTCGCATAGTTGCGCAGTTCCGGGATCAACCGCGCCGCGAGCGCTTCGGCAACCAGCACGTTGGGCTGTACGGTATTCACCCCGACCAGCTCCGGGCCGCTGCCGAGGTCCACCTCGACCAGTTCCCAAGTGTAGGGCATCTTTCGCAGCGGATTGCCGGAATCGGACAGCCACACCCGCGAGAAGGGTCGGTCGAGGCCGGTCATCGCCCCAGGGTTGGAGACGTGAACCGTCACCATCTCGCCGGATTCGAGCACGACGTCGGCGAGAAAGCGCTTGTAGCGGCGGGCAAGCGTGGCCGGAATGAGAGGCGCGCCGAACTGCATGCCGGACACATAGACGCGCGGGGCACAGCGAGGGAAGACCCCGGCGCGGCATCAGGAAGGGATTTTGCCCCCAAGCTCGTCGTCGATGTGGACGCGCACGATTTCGTCGAACGACGCCTCGACGCGAAAGCCCAGTGCCAACGCCCGCGCCGGGTCGAGGCGCTTCGGCCAACCGGCGACCATGCGCACGATCAGCGGGTCCGGCTCGCGTCGGATGCGTGACGCCACCTTGTCGCCGGCGATGCGGCGCAGCGCGGCAATCTCCTCGGCGACAGTGCAGCACACGCCGGGCATGGTCAGGTTTACGCGCGGCCCGAGCGCCTGCCGATCCACGCCGGCGGCATGGACAAAAAAGCCGGCGGCCGAACGCGGGCTCGCGTGCCAGCTCAAAACGCTCTCATCGACCGGCAATACCGCTTCCTGTCCGTTGAGCGGTTCGCGGATGATCGAGGAGAAGAAGCCCGAAGCGGCCTTGTTGGGCCCGCCCGGCCGCACCACGATGTTCGGCAACCGCAGCCCAACCCCTTCCAGGAAGCCGCGGCGGCTGTAGTCGGCGAGCAACAGCTCGATCATGGCCTTCTGGGTGCCGTAGGAGGTCAGCGGCGTCGTGCAGAAATCGTCGGGAATGGCCGGCGGAAACGGCGCGCCGAACACCGCGAGCGACGAAGCGAAAATGAATCGCGGACGGTAGCCGCCGGTGGCGCGAACGGCTTCGAGGAGCGCGTACGAACCTTGAAAATTGACGCGAAAGCCCTTTTCGTAATCAAGCTCGGCCTCGCCGGAAACGACGGCGGCCAAGTGGAAGATCACCTCAGGAGTGTCGGCAACGGCCGTGCGCGCAGCGGCGGGATCGGAAATATCAACCGCGGCGCAGTCGGCGCGACCTTTGAAGCCGGCGGGACGTGATGGGGTGCTGACATCGAGGAGGGTGAGCCGATCGATGGGCTGGCCGTTGAGCGCACCATCGCGGACCAGACGCTCCGTGAGCTTGCGTCCGATCATCCCGGCCGCGCCGGTGATGAGAATATGCATGTCTCTCCATCCTTGTCGTTTCCGCAATCCGTCGCGGTCGGCATTGCGGGACCGCCTGCGAATGCCCGTCCGAAGCGATTGTAGCTATGGATTCCCGGCTCGCGCGCCGCGCGCCCGGAATGACGAACCCTCCCTAGTGTGGCGGTTCAGAAGTCCGCATCATTCTTGTCGCGAACTCGTCATGCGGACTTCTGAACCAAAGCCACACTAGATCAATACGTTGCTAGTGTCCTACGATTCCGAAGTTCGCAACGAGGGCGCCGCGTAATGATGCGAACTTCGGAATCGGGACACTAGAGCGCCGCGCCGCCGTCGACGAGATGCGTCTGGCCGGTAATGTAGCTTGCTTC
>Ga0187781_10004067_pt1 | contig 10923 bp, 10 predicted proteins | sample 0715_SJ02_MP02_2_FD_132447 | JGI IMG/M metagenome (GOLD analysis project Ga0187781, IMG submission 132447) | Tropical peat soil microbial communities from peatlands in Department of Meta, Colombia - 0715_SJ02_MP02_20_MG | ecosystem: Environmental > Terrestrial > Soil > Wetlands > Peat | place...
AGCCGAATAGCGATTACCGAAATGCCATTCAGCATTGGCCAGGACAGTGTTCAGGTGGTTGTTTTGCAGCGATGCCGCACCTGAAGTCAAGCTCGCCAGCAGGTCTGATGTTTCGTGGATGTATAGATTCCCCAACTTCGACTGGCTTGATTCCAAAAACTTGGGCGGTATTCTGGTCTTATGAATCACCCTTTTGCTGTGGGCTGGCTCACGCAAGCATGTGATTTGTGTCACTTTTGGTGTTGTAAATGGGAGCGAGAAGTTTCAGCCCTTGAATGTGAGGCAAGAAGCACAGTCTCTTATCGCAAAAGGCGATTTCTGATTAACAGAATGCCTAAGAATGGCGTGAGGCGATCTTCTTCGTTTTACGCGACAAGAGGGCGGAACGGATGCTTGCGATCTCTTTGCCGAGCAGATTCATTGCCTCAAGGCAGAGCTTCGTATCCTTGACCATCAGCCCGAGAAAATCTTCCCGCGAAACAAACCCCAGCTCGGCATCCTCGCTGACCTCCGCCGCTAGGCTGTAAGCTTCTCCAGAGAGAGTCGCAGGTAAGCCGATGGATTGCTCCACGTTCGAGGATGCGAGACGGATACAACCGCGTTTTACCGTCCAAATGCAGATTTACCTTTCCATTGTGGATGAGACGTCACACGCTGCTGTGATTAAGGTCACGGAATTGCTGTGACCAAACCGCGATTATCTTTTCCATGTTCACATTCGAACGTTCGTTCGAAGAATGCCAGGATCTGATTGCGGACCTAAGCCTCGAGCGAGTTCACCGCTGGAAAGATCAACACGGGGGCGCCGGAGTAATTGGCTATTTCCCGGTTTACGCGCCGGTCGAGATCATTCATGCCGTAGGGATGTTGCCAGTCGGGCTCAGCGGCGGCGGGGATCGCCTAGACATCCAGCACGCCGACGCCCGCTTTGGTTCCTTCATCTGTTCCATTGTTAAGACCACGCTGGAGATGGGACTGAGGGAACACCTTAAAGTGTTTGACGGTATTCTCTTTAGTTCCATCTGCGATTCTGCTCGCAACCTCTGTTTCGTGCTGAAGCGGAATTTCCCCGACCTCTACGTCGATTTCCTCCATCTGCCGCACAATCCCAGCTCTGCAGCCAGCATTGATTTCCTGAGAGGTGAATACCAGCGGCTCATCAAGGAGCTGGAACGTGTCGGGGGCAAACAGATCGCCGAGACGAACCTACGGCAGGCGATCTCTTTGTACAACCACAATCGGCATCTCATCCGGGATCTCTATTCGTTCCGCGCCCAGAGTCCCCATCTGCTTCGCGCCTGGGAGTCGTACGTGCTGGTGCGCGCCGGGAACTTCCTGCCCGTGGAGGAGCACAACTCGCTGCTGGAGGAAGCGCTAAACCAGCTCGCGCAGCGGCAGGGCAAGCCGAGAGATTCGATTCGTGTCGTAGTCGAGGGTGCTTTCTGTGAACAGCCTCCGCTGGATCTGATCAAGCTGGTGGAAGATGCCGGCTGCTACCTGGTGGACGATGACTTTGTCATTGGACAGAGCTGGTTTGTGGAAGACGTTCCGAGGGACGCGGATCCCGTGTACGCCCTGGCGGAAAGCTATGTGAACCGTGCGGTGTACTCGTCGGTTCGTCACGATTTCCGTGCCCCGCGCTGGGAAGGCCTGGCGGACAAGGTAAAGCGGTCGAAGGCAGACGCGGTTCTTTTCCTGATCGCCAAATTCTGTGAGCCTGCTTACTTCGACTATGTGCTGTTCAAGAAAAAACTTGAGCAGATCAGCGTGCCGCATCTTCTTCTAGAGTTCGAAGAAAAGCAGTTCACATTTGATCGCGTGCGTACGGAAATCGAGACCTTTGTGGAGTCGTTGGTGTTCGACTAGGCAGTGCTTTCTGCAGTAGGGACATTGGCAAGAGGATGGTGAGAAAATGGCTGAGGCGAGACCCACTGAGTACCGCGGCAGCATTCATCAACGGCAGAAAGAACTGATGCTGAAATGGTACGAACGCCTGAACGAGGCTGCCGAGACTGGCACCCCCCCCACAGCCTCACTGATGATTTCCGGAAACTGCGTGGAGCTGCTCGAAGCCTTCGGGGCAGTGCCAATCTATCCCGAAGTCAATGCGCTTCAACTGGCGATCCGGCATCAGTCCTTGGAGCCAATCCTGGCGGCGGAAGAACTCGGCTACGCGCCCGACAACTGCGCTTATGTGAAGGCTGACATCGGCTGTTATTTGAAAGGCATTACACCCACTGGCGGTAAATTGCCCAAGCCCGACCTGGTGCTGTGTAACTTTGTCGGCTGCAACACATATGTCAAGTGGTTCGAGCATACCGCTGAGCTGACCGGCTCCAAGCTCTACGTGCTCGACGTCCCGTTCTCACGGGAACAGAACCCCAGCCAGGCTGACATTCACTATGTTGTGCGCCAGCTCAAAGAAGTGGTAACGCTGTTGGAGGAGATCACGGGCAGAAGCTTTAATTACGACCGTTTCGTGGAAGCGGTGCGCTGTTCCGAGCAGGTGGAAGCGCTTTGGTCGCAGATCAAGCACCTGGCGCGCCGCGCCCCGTCTCCCTTCGATGCCTACTTTGATGCCATCACGCTAATGGGACCGCTGTACGTGTACCGTGCTACTCGGGAGGGCGTGGATTTCTTCCGTGCCGCGCTGGAAGAGATGCAAGCCAAGGTGGCCGATCACAAGGGAGTGTACGACCAAGAGAATTTCCGCGTGGTGATCGAAGGCCCCCCGCCGTATCCCTACTTCCGCACCTTCCGCGACATGTTTGCCAAGTGGAAGGCATGTGCGGTGGCTTCTACCTATTCAACGGTTGGCGGGCTGTGGGAATTTGGCGCTCGTCATGATGCAAACCACCCCTTCGAATCCGTGGCCCTGCACATGCTGGCGCAGAACGTATCGAACCGGAATTACCTGCAGCGCTATGAGCAGATTCGCCGCTATATCGAAGAGTGGAACGCCGATGGACTCATCATTCACTTTGTGAAGAGCTGCCGCCTGTTCTCCGCCGGGCAAGGTGACATGCGCGACTACGTTACCAAAACGCTGGGGGTTCCCACGCTTTACATCGAGTCGGACCTGGAAGATCCCCGCTACTTCGCCGAAGCGCAGACCAGGAACCGGATCGATGCTTTTTTCGAGGCGTTGGAGCATTCCAAACTGACGGCGCGGGCCGTTTAAGGAGCTATCCATGAGGATCGCTGCCGGAGTTGATGTCGGATCCACTCAGACTAAGGCAGTCATAATGACCGATAACGGGGACCGAATCATTCTTGCGCGAGCCTTGGTGGACACTGGCGCGAACGTGAGGAAAGCGGCAGAAAACGCCTTTCTGCTCGCATGTCGGAAAGCGGAGATTCCGCAGACCGATGTGGGTTTCGTGGTGGGCACAGGATACGGACGCTACAACATTTCTTTCGGGAACGCGCAGCTTACCGAGATCAGCTGTCATGCGCGTGGCGCGCATTTTGTATGCCCTGGTACTAGGACGGTGATCGACATGGGCGGCCAGGATGCCAAGGCCATCAGTGTGGGAAGGGGCGGACAGGTGCTCGATTTCGTGATGAACGACAAGTGTGCCGCCGGCACTGGGCGTTTCCTGGCCAACGCGGCGGACGTCATGGGAATCGGACTGGACGAGATCGGCCCACTCTCGCAACGGGCCACCCGTCCCGTCCGAATTGCCACAGTGTGTACCGTCTTCGTCGAATCGGACATTCTTTCCTATCTCGCACAGGGCAAAAAAGGTGAGGACATCATGGCGGGCGTGCACCTAGCGATTGCGAAAAGAACGCTCTCGCTGGCGCGACGGGTTCCGATCGAACCGGACATCACCATGACTGGTGGTGTAGCACGCAACATCGGCATGGTACGGGCGCTGGAAGAAGTCCTGGGAATGAAGATGCAGGTCAGTCCGGACGCACACTTCATGGGCGCGATCGGCGCGGCGGTCTTCGCCCTGGAAAAAATGGACCAGAGTTTTGAGTTCTCTGCTTGGAGGCCCGAACATGCGGCTGGTAGCGGGCATTGATTGCGGCAGTAACTTCACTAAAGCAGTGTTGCTGGCGCAAAAAAGTTCCCAGGGCTCGTCCTTGTTGGGCAAAGGCCGGGTGAAAAGTGGCATCAACATGGAGGAAGCTGCGCAGAATGCGTTAGGCGCGGCTCTGGAAAACGCCGGCCTGACGAGAGATCAGGTCCACTACGTGGCCACGACCGGATTTGGCCGCTACGGCGTAGGCTTTCGTGACATTCAAATCACGGAAATCACCAGCGGCGCTCGTGGCGCCCATCATTTGTTCCCTGCCTCCCGCTGTGTTCTCGATATCGGGGGCCAGTCAACGCGTGCCATCAGTATGGGCGAGTCAGGTAAGGTTCGCAGCTTCAAGACCAATGACAAGTGCGCAGCTGGGTCCGGGATGTTTATCGTGAGGGCTGCGAAGTATCTGGAAATTTCCATTGAAGATGTCGGCAAAGTTTCCCTGCAAGCCACCAACCCGCAGCCGATCAGCAGTGTTTGCGCGGTATTGGCGGAGAGCGAAATCATCAACCACGTCAGCGCAGGGGTGAGCGTGGAGAACATTTTACGTGGAATCCACGATTCACTGGCAGATCGGGCAGCTGGCATGCTCAAGCGCGTCGGCATGGAAGGCGAAATGACCCTGATCGGAGGCGTCGCCCTTCAAGCCGGCATGGTGAAGGCACTGCAAGAGAAACTGGGAGCCAAAGTCAATGTCCCGCCCGACTGCGACTACGTGTGCGCGCTCGGAGCGGCGCTTCTTGGACACAAGAGGCTGGCTGCACGAGACAGCCTGGCTAGCGCGCAACTGGTTTCGTGAGGCCTTATGTCTACTGTGATTGACACGACGGTTACAAACAGCAAAGAAAAATTTGCCCATGCGATCCGTGGCTCCTACGGATTCCGGTTGGTCGGGGTTGGCCAGCGGCTCGAACTGCTGGAATTTCCTGCACTGGAGCCGGGCCTCGATCAGGTAGTAATCAAGGTCGCGGGATGTGGTGTTTGTCATACGGACATCGGCTATGCCTTCGATGGCGTACCCACGCGACATCCCTTGCCGTTGGTCCTTGGTCACGAAATCGTTGGCCGAGTCGTTGCGGCGGGCGAGAGAGTTTCTCATTGGCAGGGGCGGACCGTGATTGTCCCTGCTGTGATTCCCTGCGGGGAGTGTCCGGCGTGCAGGGCAGGACGCGCCACCATCTGCCGCAAGCAATTTATGCCGGGCAACGACGGCGACGGCGGTTTCGCCACGCACGTGGTCGTTCCCGGCCGTGGGCTTTGTGCTGTACCTGAGAAACTGCCAGGAGGAATTGCATTGGCCGCACTCTCTGTTGTCGCGGATGCGGTCACAACTCCATTTGAGGCGACCCGGCGAGCACAGCTTGGCCCGGACGATGTTGCCGTTTTCACCGGCGCGGGCGGCATCGGCGGATTTGGCGTGCAGATCGCGGCCGCGCTGGGAGCGGCAGTCGTGGCCATTGATATCGATCGCGAGCGGCTGGAATTGGCTGCACAGCACGGAGCTTCTCTTACGCTTGATGCTAGCCAGATGAACGATAAGGATCTCAAATCCGCGGTTCGCTCGTTCGCGAAACAGAGCGGACGGAACGGAATTGGTCTCAGGATTTTCGAAACCAGTGGGACTACCGCGGGTCAGACAACCGCGTTCGGCCTGCTTGATCACGGCGGTTATCTGGCCGTGGTCGGCTACTCACCGAAGCCGGTGGAAATTCGCCTGTCCAACCTAATGGCCTTTGACGCTACCGCCCGCGGCAACTGGGGATGCCCGCCGGAGCAGTACCCTGCAGCCTTGTCTCTGGTCTTGGAAGGCAAGATCGCTCTCGCTCCTTATATAGAAGAGCACTCGCTCGACGAAGCGCCCGACGTATTGGAGGCCGCACACAAGCATGCCATTCGCCGCCGCGCCGTTCTGATTCCCCCGACTCAATGAGGAAAACTATGAAGAACCACAACCTTGTCGAACACTTCAATCCCCGAGAGATCATCCTCGAGCGTCGCCCCGTCCGCGATGACGCTGGCAGGGCCGCCGAAGGACTGCACAACGTGTGGATTACCCTGAACAACCCAGCGGAAATGAATGCCTACACGACCAATATGATTAAGGAGGTGATTCTGGCTTTGCGCGAAGCCAGCAATGACCGTGCGGCGGTGGCTGTCGTTCTCACTGGCGCTGGCACACGTGCGTTCTGCGCCGGCGGCAACACGCGCGAATACGCAGAGGTCTATGCCGGGGCTCCGGGGGAATATCGGCAATACATGCGCCTGTTTAACGACATGGTTACCGCGGTATTGCAGTGCGACAAGCCGGTGGTCTGCCGCGTCAATGGAATGCGTGTGGGCGGCGGCCAGGAGATCGGGATGGCGTGTGACTTTTCGATCGCGAGCGACCTCGCTATTTTCAGTCAGGCGGGACCTAAGCACGGATCGGTGCCCGACGGCGGCAGCACAGATTTCCTCCCAGTTTTCGTTGGAGTTGAGCGTGCGACGTACAGCGCAACTCTGTGCCAGCCTTGGAGCGCTCACCGCTTCTACTGGCTTGGCGGCCTGACCCAGGTGGTGCCCGTGCTCAAACTGGACGGGAACTGGATCCCCAATCCCCTGGTCGTGACAGACCGCTTACTCGACGAATACGGCCGGGTGGTACTGGGCGAGTGGAAGACTGGGCTGGCTCAGCGAGAGGGAAAAGCCCTGATGGCCAAGACGACCACCGATTTCACTCTTCTGGACGAAACAGTGGAGAACCTTTGCACTCGAATTCTTTACAGCATGCCCGATTGCCTGACCAAGACCTTAGAAAGCCTGCGCAAGCACAAGCTGGAGCACTGGGACCGGAACCGCGAGTCGAATCGTGCCTGGTTGGCATTGAATATGATGACCGAGGCGAACGCCGGCTTCCGTGCCTTTCACTACGGTACGAAAAACGAACGGGAAGTAGACTTCGTCCGGCTGCGGCAGCGGTTGGCGGAAGGCGCACGCTGGAATGAAGAGCTTATCCGTGACATCGCTCCCTGGGTCGCACAAGACGAGGAAGCGAAAGTGGGGAAATGAGCTTGGCGGAGAATACATGTCTTTCCGGCCAAGTCGCCGTAATAACCGGCGGCTCCGGTGGCATCGGAACAGCGATAATTGAGGCCCTGCGCAACGCCGGCGTTCGCGCAATATCACTGGATGTCTGCCCACCCCAGGACAAAGCGTCGGCTTGGATCCAGTGCGACGTAGGCGCCGACACGTCGGTCGCTGCGGCCATTGCTCAAGTTGTGCAGGAACACCAGCGGATTGATCTGGTCGTTCACGCGGCAGGAGTCACGCGCGAATGTGTGATCTGGAAGCTTGCTGTAGGAGACTGGGATTTGATCCAGTCCGTCAACCTGCGCGGAGCTTTCCTACTTCTGCGCCACAGTATCCCGGCGATGCGGCGCGGTAATGGAGGACGAATCGTGCTGATCGGCTCTATCAATGGATCGCGGGGAAAGTTTGGAACATCGGCATATTCCGCGAGCAAGGCGGGTTTGCTCGGATTGGCAAAGAGCGTTGCCCGCGAAACCGGGCGTTTCGGGATTCTTGTGAATGTAGTCGAGCCCGGTTGGGTTCGTACTCCCCTAACGGAAGCTTTGCCTAAAGAAATTCGCGACGCCGCCGTCGCCGAGAGCCCGCTCGGGAAATTGCTCGAACCATCCGATGTGGCGTCTGCGGTGCTTTTTCTGTGCGGACCCGGGGCAAGTCACATCACGGGACAGATACTGCGGGTAGATGGCGGGCAGTACCTTGGAGCCGATTGAAAAGTTCCTACCATCAGAGGGTACAAGTATGACGGAGAAAGCGAAGATTTCAGACCAGCGATGCACCAGGTGCGGCCACGTGGCCGTCGAAACCGACAAGTTCTGTGCAGAATGCGGCCTCTTCCTACGCGATGCCTACGTAGACCAGCGCCTGTTGCTGGCTCTCGTGCACGAACGCGATGGCCGCAGCGAGGAAGCCCGCCATGAGTTGCAGAGGTTGTTGCAGGCCGAACCCGATCATGTGCTGGCCAACCATCTGCTCGGTTCTTTCTATTTTCATCAAGGCACAATGGATTTGGCGATCGAACACTATGAGAAGGCAGTGCAGGCAGCGCCGTTGTTCGTCCTGGGCTACTACGATCTGGGCGTAGCCTGGTATCACCGGGGCAACATGCTGGAGGCCTCGCGTGCTTTCCTGCGTTGTCTTGAGATCGATCCTGACTACAAAGCCGCACACTATCGCCTGGCCGTCGCCTTGTTCCATTCGGGAATGCTCGAAGAAGCGCGCGAGCATTTCGAACAGTCGCTGGTACTCACGCCCGAATATTTGATGGCACATTACCATCTGGGCGTGATTTACGAACGGCAAGGTAACGTGGAAAAGGCCGCGCTCGAATTCGAGCGCAGTTGCGAAGAGAGTATCGGCGAGGTGAGCAGCCTGTATCACCTGGCCCTGATCCGCCGTGCGCAGAACGACGAAGCCGGAGCCAACGAACTCCTCCGTCGCGCGCGTGAGTTCGGTCAAGCACAAAAAAGTCGCGAGCTAGGGCGCTCGAGCGGATGCCTGGGGAAGATGGTATGAACTCTGCAGAGCAGCGCAGCCTGATTTTTGACTGGGCCACCGAAGGCCCAAGGCGGGCGCAGTGGCCCGATCATGTAATGATCAATGACGAGACTCTGCGTGACGGCCTGCAAAGCGCGTCGGTCAGCGATCCTTCTCTCGAAACCAAGATCGCCATTCTCCACCTGATGGAGAGCCTGAGCATCGAAACCGCAGATGTAGGACTGCCCGGAGCCGGCCCCCGACAACGGGAGGCGGTTACGACACTTTGCCGGGAGATTGACCGCGAACGCATGCGCATCCGTCCGAATTGCGCCGCGCGCACCATGATGATCGACGTTCAGCCGATCGCCGAGATTACACAGACCACAGGCGTCCCCATCGAAGCCTGCGTCTTCATTGGCAGTAGCCCAATTCGCCAGTACGCAGAGGAATGGTCCCTCGAAGACATTTTGCGTCACACGCGCGAAGCTATCCGTTTTGCCGGTCGAGAGGGACTGGAGGTGACCTACGTCACCGAAGACACTGTGCGGTCCTCACCGGATCACCTGAAGGCCTTGTTGGAAGTGGCAATTGAAGCCGGAGCGAAAAGACTCTGCCTCTGCGATACCTGCGGCGCCGCCATTCCTGACGGTGTCTTCAACCTGGTTTCGTGGGTCAGGTCCCTGGTCAAAGAACTGGGTGCAGACGTCGGCATCGACTGGCATGGGCATCGAGACCGCGGCCTCGACATGGGCAACAGCCTGGTGGCGATTGAAGCGGGTGCGAGCCGCGTCCACGGTACCGCACTTGGGATTGGTGAACGGGTGGGAAACACTCCCATCGAGGAATTGTTGGTGAACTTGAAACTGCTGGGGATGCGGGACGACGACCTTAGCCGGTTACCAGAATACGTTGGATTAGTTTCGGAGAGCACGGGTGTGCCGATACCTGTGAACACGCCGATCGTGGGGCGAGACGCCTTTCGCACGGCGACAGGCGTCCACGCGGCCGCAGTCATTAAGGCCCACAAGAAAGGCGACAACTGGCTTGCCGATCGCGTTTACTCCGGTGTCCCGGCAGCGTGGCTTGCGCGAAAGCAGGAAATAGAAATAGGTCCGATGTCGGGTAACTCGAATGTCGTGTACTTCCTGAGCACGCATGGGTTGCCGATTACAGCCGAGGTCGTGCAGGCCGTGATGCAGGCCGCAAAACATTCCAGTCAAATCCTCACACTGGCAGAAGTCGGCGAGATTGTCCGCAGCGTGAATCCATCCTCGGTCGTAGGAATCCCCACGAAAGTGACTAAGTAAGGACGAGAGAAGCTGTGTCTGCCCGGTTCTCACTCGGCGAGTGACGTAGGTGTTTTATCGGACGCGCGCACTCGGCAAAATGGGAAGGAAACAGCTATTGGGGCGCGCGTTCGATAAAGCCGTAGAAGGAAGCCGCTAGCGCTTGCGGCGGATGCGGGTCCCTATGGGGAACGGTATCACTTAGGTATCGTCTGAACCGTAAGTCGTTTGACCTCAACAAGTAGCAGAGAGTCTTAAGTTCGCAGCCACCAGCTAAGTCGTTGATTGCTCGTGATCCCTCCATTCTGGAACACATGCGCTCTCGCGATTGTTCACGAACGGCCCATCTGGTATTGCAACACTGTTCCGCGTACAGCCATTGGTTCGGCTACTGTACTTTGCCGCGGAGTAACCAACTAGTAAATTGCGTGTTCAATCAGCGCGTATTTCTTTGTGCTCGTGTTTGCGGGCGCTCCCCGTCATTATTTTGGCTCCGAAATCAAGCACTCAATTGGCGCACGGCGATCTGACAGCGAGTGGACGTGTCGCGGTTTAACGGAAATAGTCGACTAATCGGCCGTAGGTCCTCATCGTAGCCGATTAACTGTTCTCTTGCGCAGCTCGACTGGGCGGCGATTAGACCTCGCGAAGAATGGTGTATAAGTCCCGGTTGCGAAAAGACACAGGAATGTCTCTGATATCTACTCTCGGGCTTGTGACCGAGTCGGATGAATGAGGTAATGGCGGAGAGAGCTTGGGGCGAGTGATACCAGTGATACCGAATTGTATGCAACAGGGTATATGGCAGAGAACTGTATAGACTCTAGCCTAAGTCTTGAAACCAGCATGAACACTGTGTATCATTGCTATCTGTTGGTTTCCCCATACGTTACAAAAATGGCGGTAATAGAATCCCACTCTCTCCGCCATTGTTCCCGCGAACCGCGTGCGGCAAGTTTGTGACCGTCCGTTCTTTTCTGAAATCCAAAAGCATCAAGCTCGTGAGTAGGCGCGATGCCCCACGTGCGATGCGACCGAGTCCCTAATTCCTCTTC
>Ga0187781_10004068_pt1 | contig 10922 bp, 5 predicted proteins | sample 0715_SJ02_MP02_2_FD_132447 | JGI IMG/M metagenome (GOLD analysis project Ga0187781, IMG submission 132447) | Tropical peat soil microbial communities from peatlands in Department of Meta, Colombia - 0715_SJ02_MP02_20_MG | ecosystem: Environmental > Terrestrial > Soil > Wetlands > Peat | place...
CTGCTGGAGGAGGAGATCGCCAGCGTGGAGAAGCAATTCGAGCACGCGGAGAAGGTGAACGAAGAGCGCGCAGCGCTCGAGCGGGACGCCTGCCTGGCGCCGGCGGGGGACGAGTGGAAGATGCTGCTGCGGCGGGAAGAGACGCTGGACCGCTCGATCGATCGCAAGATCAAAATGCTGCTCAGCCTGCGAAAGGAAGCGGCGAAGCAGGCGAGGGCGCCGGCTGCCAACCAGCCTGTGGAGGCGCCCCTGGCGGGCGCCCGCCCCGGCCACGAGATCGAGGCGCCGGCCCCAGGCGAAGGCGGCAGCGCCGCTGCCGCGCTCCAAGAAAAAATCGACGAACGAACCGGGAATGTTATAGAAAACAAAGGTCCGGCTCAGGAAACAACGGAGTCCTGCCCAGTCGGTTGATCCACAGCCCTCTCCCGTGGGGAGAGGGCTGGGCATACGTTGCGGGAGAGGGCTGGTCGAGCAAGTAGCGCGGACCTGCTTTTAAGGTCCGCGGTTCGTGTTCGCCTCGTAACGAAAGCCGCAGACCTTGGAGAGCAGGTCTGCGCTACCGGCTTACTGCAAGGATGTCACGCGGGGAATCTATGCCAGCAGCTTTTTGACGACCTCGCCCGAAATATCGGTGAGGCGGAAATCTCTTCCCTGGAATTTGTAGGTGAGCTTGGTGTGATCCATGCCCATGAGGCTCAGGATGGTGGCGTGCAAGTCATGAATGTCGATGGGGTCCTCGACCACGTTATAGCCGAGCTCATCCGTCTTGCCGAGCGTGACGCCCGGCTTGATGCCTCCGCCCGCCAGCCACATGGTGAAGGCGCGCGGGTGGTGGTCGCGTCCCAGGAATTTGGATTGTTGCCGCGCTTCGTTCATGGGCGTGCGTCCAAACTCGCCGCCCCAGATGACCAGGGTCGAGTCGAGCAGCCCGCGCTGCTTCAAGTCTTTGACCAGCGCGGCCGAAGCCTGATCGGTCTCCTGGCAGAGCTTGGGCAAGCGGTTGATGATGTCGTCGTGCGCGGAGGTGCCGTGGTGGTCCCATCCGCGATGATAGAGTTGCACGAAGCGCACCCCGCGCTCCACCAGGCGCCGCGCCAGCAAACAGTTGTTCGCGAACGACGCCTTGCCCGGCTGGGTGCCGTACATTTGATGGACGTGCTCCGGTTCCTTGGCGATATCCGCAAGCTCGGGAACGCTGGTCTGCATCTTGTAAGCCATCTCGTAAGACGCAATGCGGGTCACGATCTCAGGGTCGCCCACCGCCTTCAGGTGCATTTCGTTCAAGTCCTTCAAGGCATCCAGCGACTCGCGCCGGTCTTCCGGGCAGACGCCCTCGGGATTCGTGAGGAACAACACGGGGTCGCCTTTGGAGCGGAACTCCACGCCCTGGTAGACCGTGGGAAGGAATCCGCTTCCCCAGCAGGACTTGCCGCCGTCGGGCTGGTTTTCGCCGGAAAGCAGCACCACGAATCCCGGCAGGTCGTTGCACTCGCTGCCCAGGCCGTAGGTCAGCCACGAGCCCATGCTCGGCCGGCCGATGATCTGGAAGCCGCAATTCATGTAGATTTGCGCGGGCGCGTGGTTGAACTGCGTGGTGCCGATGGACCTCAGAATCGCAATGTCGTCAACCACCTCCTGAAGGTGCGGCAGCAACTCGGAAACTTCCGCGCCCGCCCGGCCGCACTTCTTGAACTGGTATGGCGAGCCCAGCAAGCGCGGCACGCCTTTGATGAAAGCAAAGCGCTGGCCCTTGAGGAATTCCTCCGGAATCTGCTGGCCGTTATAGTGCTGAAGGGTGGGTTTGAAATCGAGCAAATCGAGTTGCGACGGCGCGCCGGCCATGAAGAGATAGATGATGTTCTTGGCTTTGGCGGGAAACATGGGCGGCTTGGGCGCCATGGGATTCGGCGCGGGGCCGGGCAAACCGGGCGGGTGGAGATCGGCGGCAAACAGATCGCGGCGCAGCAGCAGGGAAAGCGCGGTGGCGCCGACGCCCATGCCTGCCTGCCGAAAGAAATAGCGCCGCGTCACGGCCTTGACGAGGGCCTTCATGTCTCGAGGATAGGCATCGGTCATCGCTTACTCCTTGGTGATGGTCTCGTCCAGGTTCAGCAGCACATTCGAAACCATGGTCCATGCCGCGAGTTCCGTCCGATTCGCGCCGGGCGCGGCCTGCGCGCCCGCAACCTGGCTGGCGGCTTTCGGGTCAGCCTGATATCGCTTCAGCTCGAGGCGGTAATAGCCGAGAAGGCGTTCGAGTTCCGCGGCCGTGGGGCGCCGGGTGAGGCAAGTGCGAAACCCATACACCCCGCGGGCGGCGGGATCGGGACCGGCGTCCTTCGTGATGCGCCGGGCCAGGGCCTGCGCCGCCTCGAAGAATGCGGGGTCATTCAGCGTCGTCAAGGCCTGGAGCGGCGTGTTGGTGCGCACCCGCCGCACGGTGCAGAACTCGCGCGTGGGCGCGTCGAAGGTGGACCAACTGGGATAAGGCGAAGTGCGGCGAATGAAGGTGTAAAGCGAGCGGCGGTAGCGATCTTCGCCGGTGCTTTCAACCCACTTTTCGTCGTTGTAGGGCCGGTCCCAGATGCCCTCGGGCTGAGAGGGGAAAACGCTGGGGCCGCCGATCTTCAGGCTGAGGAGTCCGCTCGAAGCGAGAGCGCCGTCGCGGATGCTCTCCGCGGGAAGCCGGAAGCGTGGGCCGCGCGCCAGCAGCTTGTTGTAAGGATCGCGTTCTGCGAGTTGCGGCGGCACCTGCGACGATTGACGATAGGTGGCGGAAGTCACCATCAGCCGGAGCATTTTCTTCGTGCTCCAGCCCTGGCGCGGAAATTCCGTGGCCAGCCAATCGAGCAGTTCCGGGTGGGTGGGCGGAGTTCCTTGCGTGCCGAAATCCTCGCTGGTCTCCACGATGCCTCGGCCGAACAACTGCTCCCAGAGGTGATTCACCGCCACGCGCGCGGTCAGCGGGTTATCCTCGGAGACCAGCCACTCCGCCAGTCCCAGCCGGTTGGGCATTTGATCGTCCGCCAGGGGATTGAGCGCCGAGGGCACGCCCGCGCAGACCTTATCGCCGAGGCTCGTGAAGGCGCCGCGCACGTGCAGGAAGGTGCAAGGCCGCTCGAAGGAGGGTTTCTCCCGCATAACCAACGTGCTAACGATACCTAGTTTAGCATCATCTTTCTTGATCTCTTTTATCTTGTTACGAGCTGGCTCGAGCAGGGGCGCCATCGAGCGGTAAGCGGCGGCCAGATCGTCTTCTTGAGCTTTGCTCCGCTGCGCGGGCGGCAGGTCGAGCACCACGCGCAGGCGCGCCGGCACGCTGGTCAGCACGCGAGGGTCGGCCATCGTGGTCACCGACAGGCGAAAGCGGCCGATGGCGATCTCGGAGTGGGGCATGTCGTGCTTCAAATGGAAGGTCAGAAGCGTGCCCTGCGCAAAGCCGAAGGGCTGGTCGGTGACCAGCACGCCGCGGCGGACCACCAGCGCCTTGTCGGTGGAGGGTTGAATCGACCAACCTTTGGGCCGCGGCTTCTCGTTCACCAGGTTTTGGATCGCGTAACCCGCCGCATCCTCGTCGCCGGAGTCGAGTTGGGAGTCGTCCGCGGAGGCTTGCTTGAAGACGACCTTCTGGGGCGGGGCCGAGCCGTCGGCGGGCGCGGCTTCGGCGCTGAAGTCGCTCAGGAAGAAGTTGCCGTCGGGCGCGCGCCCCGGCCCGCCGGCAGGCAGGCTGGGGTCGTTCATCACCTCGAGGCGCACGCCGGTGATGCCCGCCACCTCAGTGCGAGCCGCGACGTCATAAGCGTCGGCGTCGGGATTTTTGCCGCCGGCCAGCAGCGATCCATCGGGCAGCAGCGTGAGCTTCGCGCCGCCTTGGGAGACGTAACGGCTGGGGCGCAACACCGTCCACTGCGTTTCCGCTGCTTTCACCTCCTGTTCCCATTTCGCCTGGGCGGCGGCGAGTTCCGGCGTGGGCGTGTTCAGGACCGTTCGAAGCCCCGCGATCTCTCCTCTCAGTTCTTTGCTCTTAGCGGCCTGCTCGGCAGTCGGCAGCTCGAGGACCGCTTCCCGCACCGAGCGATCGTCCTCCGCCTCGCCGGCAACGTGGTAATCCTCGTCGGCGAAAAAGGCCAGGAACCGGTAGTAATCCTTTTGCGTGAAAGGATCGAACTTGTGGTTGTGGCACTCCGCGCAGGCCAGCGTCGACCCCAGCCACACGGTGGCGGTAGTGTTCACGCGATCCACCTGCGAGTACCAGTAGTACTCTTCCGGGTCGACGCCGCCCTCCATGTTGGTCATGGTGTTGCGATTGAATCCGGAAGCGATCAGTTGGCTGGCGCTGGGACGCGGCAACATATCGCCGGCCATCTGCTCGAGGGTGAACTCGCGAAACGACATGTCATCGTTCAAGGCGCCGATCACCCAGTCGCGGTATTTCCACATGGTGCGAATGTGGTCGGCCTCGTAGCCGTGCGTGTCGGCGTAGCGCGCCAGGTCGAGCCAGGGCGCCGCCCAGCGCTCGCCGTAATGCGGCGAAGCGAGCAGCCGGTCCACCACCTTCTCGTAGGCGTGCGGGCTCGAGTCCGCCAGGAAAGCGTCGACCTCCTCGAGGGTGGGCGGGAGCCCCGTCAAGTCGAGCGTGACGCGCCGGATCAGCGTCTCTTTGCCGGCCTCGGGCGAGGGCTCGAGCGCTTCCTTTTCGAGCCGCGCCAGAACGAAGTTGTCGATAGGATTGCGGCACCAGGCGGGGTTCTTCACCGCCGGGACTTCCGGCCTCAGCGGCTTGATGTAGGCCCAGTGCTTGAGCGGGCTGGCCGCGGCCACGGGCGCCGACGAGTCCGGCCCCGGCGCGCCCGCGTCGATCCAGCGGCGAATCAGCGCCACGTCTTCGGCGCTGAGCGGCGGTCCGCCGTACGGCATCTGGGGACGATCCCGCGCCATCAGCCGGCGGACCAGCGGGCTCCGTTCGCTCGAGCCGGGGAGAACCACTCGTCCGTTGTCGCTGCCCTTCAGGATCGCGTCGAGCGAATCCAGCCGCAAGCCGTTTTGCTGCACATCAGGGCCGTGGCACGTGTAGCAGCGCGCCGCCAGAATCGGCCGGATGCTCGCGGCAAACATACCGGCCGCGTTCGCGTCGAGGTGGGCCGCGACTGACGCCGCCGGCACGGCTGGCGCGGGCGCCGCGCTCTCCGCCTGCGCAAAGGCGTTCTGGTCGATCCAGGCGCGAATCAGTTTGATTTGGGCCGCGGGAAGCGGGTTCGCGCCCATCGGCATGCGGGCCTCTTCGCCCTCGCCAATCAGGCGTTTGACCAGCAGGCTCTGTTCGCTATGCCCGGGAACAATCGCCTTGCCGGATTGGCCTCCCTTGAGCGCCTGGGCTTCCGTATCGAGCCGCAAGCCGCCTTGCGGCTTCTCGCCAGTGTGGCAAGGAAGACAGCTCTTCGCGAAGATGGGGGCGATGTCGCGGCCAAAATCCACGCGTGGCCCGGCGGGCGTCGAGGGAGACTGGGCAATTGTTCTCACCACGCCCGCCGCCAGCGCCAGCGTGATGGCTGCGCCCGCCCACACGGCCCGCGGCATGTAACGCTGTTGATGGTTAAGGTCCTTCATTACAACCTGCTCGACACCAGTCGTCGTGAGCGAAGTTTCCCTGATCTTTCGGCTCACCACCCGGAACGCAAATGGCCCTCGCCCCCTTGGGGGAGAGGGTGGCCCGCAGCCGGCGCCTTCATCAGCCGGGGCGGGCCGGGTGAGGGGGTCCCTTACCATGCCAAGTGTTGAGCCGGAGGATCATGGAATCTCCGCCCAGGATGACAGAGCAACACCCTTTCGCATATTCGCAGCCCTTGCTCAGAACAGGCGGCGCAGCCGCAGACCGTGGACAAGGGGAGAAAGCCTAATGGGAAATGCCGCCCCAGAAACTAATGCTGGCAGCGAGGTGAGGGCGATGTCAAGCAATCTTTCCGAGGATGGGCTGAGGTCGAGAGGGGCGACGCAGAGGGCATGGCTGGTAGATGTCCCACTACGGATTGATGATCACCTTGTTGCGCTCCGGCAAGGCCATGGTCTGGATGGCGGTGTGGATCTGAGTGAGCGGGAAGCGGTGCGAAATGACCTTTTCGGGATTGACCAGTCCTCGTTCCATGAGGCGCAGGGCCTTGGTGAGGGCCAGGGGATTGGTGCTGAAGCTGGAGTCCATGCGCGCCTCGAGGAAGTGCATCCAGCCCCCGTCCAGTTCGAACTTCTCGTGGGTGGTAATGCCGAAGATGTTCCAACGCGTGCCGCGCCGCAGCAGGCTGATCATGAGCTTGACGGCTTCAATCGCTCCCGCCGCCTCCACCACCAGGTCCGCTCCCTCCGGAAGGATCTCTTCAAGAGCGCTTTTCACCTCCCCGTTCCGCGGGTTGACGGTGTGCGTCGCCCCCAGTTTTTGGGCGGTCGCCAGCGCGTAATCACTGACGTCCACCGCCACCAGGCGGCCCGCGCCGGCGGCTTTCGCCACCATCAGGCAGTACATCCCAATGCCCCCCGTGCCGATGATCACCACGTCGTCGCCCACACTCATTTCGGAATAATGAATCAACCCTTTCCAGGCTCCGCTCACCGGCTCGGCCTGGCAGGCGGCGTCAAAGCTCAGGCAGGCGGGCTTGGGGAGGACCACGTTGGCGCCCGTCAGCGTGTATTCGGCAAAGCTGCCCGGCCGAACGGCGGCGCCGTCTCCGCCGGTCGTATAGGCGTGGTCGCAGTAGTGGGTCAAGCCCAGCCGGCAATTGCGGCACTGTCCGCAGAAGCCACTGGGCGAGACGATGACTTCGTCGCCTTCCTTTACGTTGGTCACGTGCGGCCCGACCGCAGCAATCACCCCCGCCGGTTCGTGGCCCGGAATGAGTGGGAAATCCACATTCTTCCGGATGCCTTTGATCGCCTTGTAGTCGGTAGCGCAGATGCCGCAGGCCTTAATGCGCACCAGGACTTCTCCCGCACCGGGTTCGGGTCGGGGAACGTCCTCGAGCACCAACCGGTTAAACTCCTTCAGGACCGCTGCCAGCATGTTGATACCTCCGGCCGAGAACGAACGGTTTCCCGTGGATCGGTTGCGGGACCTGTATGCGTAGCACAGGCAAGAATCCGCGTCAAGCACCCGAAGCCGAACCAAATGCATTCCGCCAACTGGAGTTGCCGTTCGTGCTTACTTACCGCAGGCGGTTTCGAACAGTGCGAGAACATTATCCGGCGGCACCCCGGTCTGAATATTATGGACAGCGGCGAAAACATACCCTCCGCCGGGCGAGAACGCCTTCAGATTCGCTTCGGCTTCCCGAGCGACATCTGCCGGCTTGCCGAAGGGCAGGGTTTGCTGGCAGTCTGCCGCGCCTCCCCAAAAGACGAGTCTGTCTCCGAAAGCCTGTTTCAACCTGGTCGCTTCCATGCCGCGGGCATTGATTTGGACGGGATTGAGAATGTCGACCCCCGTCTCGATCAAAGAGGGGATAAGCGGAAACAAGGCGCCGTCGGAATGGAGCATCACCTTCATCTTGGTGTTTTGATGGACCCAATCCAGCCCGCGCTTGTAGTAGGGCATTATGAGATCGCGGTACAGCTTTACCGACAAAAGCAACGATTCCTGTGTGGCGAAGTCATCGGTCATCTGAAGAATGGCGACCCGATCGCCCACCGCCCGCGCGAAACGCCGCAGGTTGCTCATCCAAACGCCGACCGTTTTCTCAAAAAGGCACCGCACATAATCGGGTTCGCTGGCGAGTGTCATCCACCACGCTTCGAAATCGCCGGTGCCCATGCCGGTGAAAAGCTCCTGGGGAGGATTGACGCAGCTTACCAGTGCGTATTCGGTGTTCGCATAGAGCCATTCCGCCTGGGCATGGACGGATTCGAGTTCTTCATTGGTCCAGTGATGAGGCTCCCACTTGTCCACGTCAATGTGTGCGGCGCCAGGGAACTTTTCCGTGCGGTCGAAATAGAACCCGTCCTTGGGCATCCGCGCGATAGTGACGCCGTCGCGCACTAGAGCGTAGCCGCCGTCTGCTTCCGGTACGGGGTTGAACCCTCCCGGGACTTCCACGGGCGTGCCGTCGAACAGTTGCCAGGGTTTCCAATTGTCACGGCGGATGCCTAAGCCGGGATTGGTCTCCGGCCGGAATACCCCCACCACGTCAACGCCGAAACGGTCCAGAATCGGTTGTTCGACCTCAGCGAGGAGTTGGATAAGATCCACGACCCGCGTTGGGGTGTGAAGATTGAGACGCTGCTTGAGTTGATGGTAGCTGGATGCCGAAATCCCCGACTGGCGCGTGGCACCCAGGTCGATGGGTGGGCGGTCCGGTGGTTTATGATTGATGGCGCATACGACGCGTTCCCGAGAGGTCATGCATGCTCCTCGAACCTGCCAGGTCCCCTGAATATGAACGCGCTACGTTACTCCCTGAACCGTAGCTCGTGTCAAGCCCCAATCGCGAAGCAGATGATGCCCGTGATATTCTGCTCGTTGTCCAAGGCCACGCCTTCGTGCCGGACTTGTTCCAGTTCCTCCTGGAGTCGCGCGCGTGTCGTGATAGTCGCTGGGGTCAGGGGAGGCATTCCGTGGCTGAGGAGCGCCTCCTCCAATTCCTGGGGCGACATGTGCGCAACAATCGACTTGCCCACAGAGGTACAATGCCAATAGGAGTAGTTCCCGATCTGATGTTCAACCGCAGACGATTTGTTCGCACGCTTGGCGCCTCGGCAGTTCTGCCGGCGCTTTCGCACGCGGTAGGAAGTCTGGCGGCAGGCCTCCCACAGCCTGTAACCGGAACCCGAGCAAGGATTGACCTGAACGGGCAATGGGAGCGTCGGGTCGGGGATGAGATGTATGACGTTGTACAGGTGCCTTCCTCGCTGCGCCCCTCGGGCTACTACCAGCTCAGCCGCGAATTCCTGCTCCCCGAGCTCTCTTCCCATCAGCGCTCCATCCTGCACTTTGATGCGATCACCTACTTTGGGCGGGCCGCGGTGAACGGCACGGAGTTGGGAACGATGGGCCCCTACGTACCCTACGAGTTTGATTGCACTCCCCAGGCCAAGAAAGGCAACAACGCAGTCCAGGTGGCCATCGCGGACCTGACGCCCGACCCCAGCGGCGCCGGCCAGGACGAGTTAGCGCTGGGCGTGAACCCGGGCTGGGAAGCCTACGGAGGGATCATCCGCGATGTCTACCTCGAAATACGGCCCGCCGCGTACGTGGATAACGTTCGATTCGGCTATAAGCTCGGTGCGGATTACGGGGAAGCTTCCTGCCGCGCGCAGGTGACGGTCTCTGCACTTGCAGAGAGCTCAGGGAATATCGAACTCGCACTGCTGCGCGCCGGGTCGGAGGTCGCCCGGGCGCAGAAGGGCGTCTCACTCTCATCAGGTTCGAGCGAAGTCGAACTGGATTTCAAGGTCCTTTCACCGGTGTTATGGTCGCCGGAAGAACCGAACCTTTACGAATTGCGCGCGCGGCTGCACAGTGACCATGGCGAAGACGCATGGCATTGCCGCACGGGGTTCCGCGAGGTTGCCACCCGAGGCCCGGACTTCTTTCTGAACGGCAGGCGCCTGGTTCTCGCCGGCGTGGCCCGGCATGATATGTGGAAGGAGCAGGGTTTCACCCTCACTCGCCAACAAATGGAACGGGACATGCGGATGATCAAGACGCTGGGAGCAAACTACATCCGCCAGGTCCATTACCCGCATCATCGCTACTTGACGGACCTCGCCGACCAATACGGACTCCTGATCAGCGAAGAGCCCGGCTATTGGAACATGGATTTCCAAACCATGCCGCGCTCCAGGGTGGAGCTGGGGTTCCGAATCATGGAGCGCGTCATACGCCGCGACTGGAATTCCCCTTCCGTGTTTGCCTGGCTGCTCTCGAACGAATGCACCCTAACCGCCGACACGCTGCGTGAAGGTAAGGAACTCTGCAATCGGCTCGATCCGATCGGGCGCCTGGTCTCGGCGGCCAATAGCATGCCCAAAGAAAAGGCCAAGCCCCTCTTTGAACAAGCTGGGATGGATTTCTTCGATCAGCATCCTTACACCTTCGACGTCGACGACTTTGATAAAGAAGCGGAGTTCGATGGCCCCAGCCGGCCGCTCACCTTCACCGAGTGGGGTGGCAAAGCCATCGGCCAGTCGCAGATCGTGATGCAGCATAGCGTTGACCGCCTGCTCGACCTGATCGAGACGCACCGCCTGGCCGGTCACGTTTTCTGGAGCTGGCAGGACATGCGGCAGTACTCGCGCATCGATTGGGAGATGCGCGACGGCATCCTGGAATCCGGCGTGGTTACGGAAGCACGCGAGCCGCGTGAGGTCCCTTACCTCGAGCTTGCCCGGCTGTTCGAGGGAAGGCGCCGCGAAAACGGACCTGCGGCTACTCGCCCGACAGTGCTGCCACTGAAGTGGTCACCGTGGTCGCGGAAGAGCCGTTTTACGGCCATTGATCTCCAGCCCCTCGTCGACCATCCCGATGGGGTCAAAGCGTGGGCGAGCCTCGAGGCTCGTATGGCCAGGTTCTGGCCGACTGTCCCCATGGCGGAGGATCAGTGGAAGCGGACGGGCAGCAAGTTCTTGCTCTGGCAGGGTTCGGAGGTCGAGATTGGTGGAGTCACATTCCGCGTCCCGATCGTCAGTGGCTATGTCCGCCCCGTGCTCGTGACCCCGGAGGCTCCCGAGATTGAGATTCCAGTTGGCCTGGAAGGCTTGCGGCTGCACTTACTGGGCCAGGTGACGTTGCCCTCGGGCTACCCAGCAAGCGGCAACGACGGAGAGACGGTTGCCAGTTACACGCTTCGCTATGGTTCAGGCCAGGCACGCGAGGTGCCGATGCGGAACGGGTTTGAGGTGGCGCAATCGAATCTTATTGATGTGGCTACGCGGATTGATCC
>Ga0187781_10004069_pt1 | contig 10922 bp, 10 predicted proteins | sample 0715_SJ02_MP02_2_FD_132447 | JGI IMG/M metagenome (GOLD analysis project Ga0187781, IMG submission 132447) | Tropical peat soil microbial communities from peatlands in Department of Meta, Colombia - 0715_SJ02_MP02_20_MG | ecosystem: Environmental > Terrestrial > Soil > Wetlands > Peat | place...
ATCACATCGGCGCGCTGCCCTGGATGCTCTCCGAGCTCAACGTCCCGGTCTGGGGCACCGAGTTCACGCTCGCCTATGTCGAAGACAAGCTCGACGAGCACGGCCTGCTCGACGACGCCGATCTGCGCGAGATTCGGCCCGGCGAGCGTTTTAAGGTTGGGGTGTTCACCATTCATCCCATTCAGGTCACGCATAGCCTGGTGGATTGCGTGGCCCTGGCCATTCATACGCCGCTCGGGGTGGTCATTCACACCGGTGATTTCAAGGTCGACCCCACGCCCACCGACAACCGTCTCTTCGACCTGCATTCTTTCGCCGAATACGGCAAAGCCGGCGTGCTGGCGCTGTTTCAGGACTCGACCAACGTCGAACGCAAGGGATACACACCCAGCGAGCGTGCGGTGCGCAGAAAGTTCGACGAAGTTTTCACCCGCACCCAGCGCCGCCTCTTCATTTCCTGCTTTTCTTCTTCCATTCACCGCATCAAGCTGGCCGTGGAGCTCGCTCGCGAACATGGCCGCAAAGTCGCTTTTATCGGCCGTTCCATGAACAACTCGGCCGAGATCGCCGAAGACCTCGGCTACATCGAAATCCCCGAAGGCCTGCTCATCAACCCTGGCGAGATGAAAAACATCCCGCCGGAAAAAGTTTGCGTGCTGATCAGCGGCACGCAGGGCGAGCCCATGTCAGCGCTATCGCGCGCCGCCGTCGACAACCACAAGCACGCCAAAATCGAGAAAGGCGACACGGTGGTGCTCTCCTCGCGCATCATCCCGGGCAACGAGAAAACGATCTATCGCATGATCGATCACCTGTTCCGCCGCGAAGCCCACGTCATCTACGAAGACGGAACCTCGCCGCCGGTTCACGTCAGCGGACACGCTAGCCAGGAGGAACTCAAACTCATCATCAATCTGGTCAAGCCGCGCTACTTCATTCCTATCCACGGCGAATACCGGCAGTTGAAGCTGCACGCGGAAATGGCAGCCGCCATGCGCGGTTCGGTGGGTAAGGTCATGCTGGTCGAAAGCGGAGACCTCCTCGAATTCGATGAACTGGGCGCGCGTAAGACCGCCCGCGTCAAAGTGGGCCGCGTCTGCATTGACTCCGGCAATCGCACCGACGTGGTCGAAGACCTCATCATCAAAGACCGCCTGCACCTCAGCGAAGACGGCATCGTGCTGCCCATCATCGCCATCAACAAGCTCTCTGGAGAGGCGGAGTCGGCTCCGGAAATCGTGACTCGCGGCTTCAACCCTGGCGACGACGGCCTGCTGGACGGCGCCAAGCGCATCGTCGAAGACACGCTGGCCAATTCCAGCGACGAAGAGAAGGGCGACTACGGCGTGATCAAGGAAAAGATCCGCGCCGACCTCAAGCGCTATATCTCCAAGCAAACCCAAAAGCGTCCGCTGATCATGCCGGTAATACTGGAGATTTGACGATTTGGCATGTCGATGAACGCCGAGACCTAGCTCGTTTGGTACGCTCGGACCAATTTCTCGAATGCGAACGCGACGGTTTCCCGAAAACTCTCGCGCCACCCTGGAGGACGATGGATGAAGGCGAAAGGAAGTGAGCGACGCCTGCGAATACTTCATTGGGAAAGCCGTTGGAGACTATCCCCAAGTGGGACGAGAGAGCCTTCAACTGGCTGCCGATCGTTGTCGTATCAACGTTTCTGACGATAATGCTGGACCAGTTTGTATCGAGTGCCCGGAGCAATTCAAAGTAAGCTGAGTCCGAGTCGGACGCAGCTTTTCTTCTACTGCAACGGATTCACCCACCTCAGCCCTGGAAACCGCGTAAAGTCCCGGTCCGCCGTGTGCAGTACCCCTCCGTACTCAATCGTCAGAGCCGCGATCTCAGCGTCACTGACCAGGGTTCCGGGGGCCTGCCCTTCGACCACCATGCGGCGAAACAACGGCCAGTAACCATCGCCCGGTGTCAGCACGGTCACGTTGGGATGCGTCAGCCAGAGATCGACGATTCGTGCGGCCTGCTCTGGGGTGAAGCGCTCTGTCGGCAATCTGGGATTGGTCATGACCCGCAAAAAGGCCGACACCGCCTGCCACGGAAGTCCTACCGATTCCACATCGGAAAGAATCCGTTCCAACCATGTCCGAGCCTTCGTGTGGTGGACCGAGCCGCTGTTGTAGGCGTAGATCAGGAGGTTTGGGTCGAGGACAATCACCGATACTCTGGCCCTTCCAGATACTCGAGAAGATCCTGGACCTTGTCGAAATGAGGGATTCCGAGATTGATCGGCGTTACCCTGAACACTTTTCGTGGGAGCTGTTTGGGTCCCGTCAATCCAGCCCTTATCGCCCGGTTCACCACCTGCTTGAGCGGCTCCCCGGTCTTCCGCATTTCCTTGCTCACCAGAGCCGCCACATCGTCGTCAATGGTAAGAGTCGTTCTCACATCATGATGCTATCACATTAGACATCATGATGTCAACCCCAAATGGCCGAGCGTTGCGCTATCCTAAATGCTGGAACCCATGATTACCCTCTCCGACCTCCGCGCCGCTCAAACCCTTCTCCGCGGTGTCACCGTCCACACGCGGCTGATTCAATTTCCTCTTTGCGCCGAAGATCCGCGCCGGCTCTTCCTCAAGCCCGAAAACCAGCAGCCGATCGGTGCGTTCAAGCTTCGCGGAGCCTACAACAAGATTGCTTCCCTTTCTGAAGCCGACCGCAAACGCGGCGTCATTTCCTACTCCAGCGGCAATCACGCGCAAGGCGTGGCCTACGCCGCCCGTGCGCTCGGCGTGAAGCCCGTCATTGTCATGCCGAATAACGCGCCCACAATCAAGCGCGAGGCAACGGCCAAGCTGGGGGCGGAAATCGTCCTCGTCGGCCCCGCTAGCGACGAGCGTAAGGCCAAAGCCGAAGAACTCGCTGCCCAGCACGGATACGTCATCGTGCCTCCTTACAACGACGAAAAGATCATTGCCGGTCAGGGCACGATCGGCCTTGAAATCCTCGATGACTTCCCCGAAGTAGAGACGGTACTAAGCCCCGTCGGCGGCGGCGGCCTCATCAGCGGCGTCGCCGCTGCTGTCAAACTCACCAATCCCAAAGTCAAAGTGATCGGCGTCGAACCCGAACTCGCGGCCGATGCCCAGGCCAGCCTGCGCGCCGGAAAAATCGTCCAGTTCCCCGCCCAGCAAGTCTCTCGCACTATCGCCGACGGGCTGCGCACGCAAAGCATCGGCACAATCAATTTCGAACACATCCGCGCCTACGTCGACGACATCGTTACAGTCACCGAGACCGAAATCCGTCAGGCAATGAAGTACCTCAGTGAAAATCCTGAAACGCTGGCGGAGCCCAGTGGCGCCGTCGCCACCGCCGGATTCATTTTTCACGCTGCTGAATTGCCCAAAACGACGCTGAACGTCGCCATTATCTCCGGCGGCAATATCGAACCGGAGATGCTGCGGGACCTCCGCCAACCCTGACACGTTGCAAGCAACGTTGCTATAGGCCAATAATCTAGACATGAAACTGCGATTGCTCCTTATCGCCGCCACCCTCCTTTTATGCGCAGCGTTCGCCTCCGCCCAGGCCCCGCGCGGCACGCTGGTGAATGAAGAGGCCATACGCGTCTCGCCTGCCACCGATGCGGCGAAACTCGGCGAGGCCGGCCGCGGCCACGAACTCGTCATTCTCGACACCAGCCGCGACTGGGCGCATGTCGAGGCGATCATCCGCGAGCCCAAGAAAAACGCCGATGAAGATGATCCGGAGTCCGAAGGCAAGACCATCACCGGCTGGGTCCAGGGCAAAGCGCTGGTGACCAGCACGACTCGCGACGGCGACAAGATCGTTTTCGGCGAAGCCGCCGATTCCGAGGACCAGGCCAGCCGCCGCCGCGGACGCCGCGATGCTGCCCAGGACGCCATGCGCCTTTACTATCGCGTCTACGATCTTTTCCCGACGTCGCCGCTTGCCGCCGAGGGACTCTACCGTGCCGCTGACATCCGATGGCAGATCGAACGCTCCGACGTGATGACGCGCCCCTCCGCCCGCGAGCGCGACGCCTACATGCGCGGTCAGATTGACGAAGAGTGGATGAAACTGGTGATCAAAAAATTTCCCGGCAGCAAATGGGCCGACCTTGCCGCCTTCCATCTCATCGAAAACAAACTCTGCGGCGATTGGCAGGGCGCTTCGAAGTGTCCGGAAAAAGAAGCCGACATTTATGAGAAGTATGCCAAGGAGCACGAGCAGTCGCCCGCCGCGGCCGAAGCGCTGTACGATGCAGCATGGCGCTACTCCGCGCTGATCGAGATCTACAAAACCGAAGCCAACCAGAAAAAATCAGAGGAGTCAAAGAACCATGCCTTGACTCTGGCGCAGAAGGTCGTCGCCCAATACGGCCAGAGTGACTGGGCCTTGCGCGCTCAGAGGTTGATCTTTTACATTCAACAGGGCGTAGCAACCTACGGAAACGCGGCGGAGTGACCTTTGCCAATCTATCAAGCGATTGTTCTTGCCATCGTTCAAGGACTGGGGGAATTCATCCCTATTTCCAGTTCCGGACATCTGATCATCGTGCGCCGGTTACTGGGCTGGAATGAACTTTCCCCCTCCGCTGAGCTCACCTTCGATGTCGCCCTGCATTTTGGAACCCTGCTTTCAGTGCTTTTCTATTTCCGGCGCACCTGGTTTCAGATTGTCCGGGCGGCGCTGGGAGGAAAGGTGGTTCGTTTTTCCGAGGCGGGATCGGCGGACACGAATCTGGCCCCGGAGGAACAGAAGGAAGAACGATTGCTTCTGTGGTTTCTGGCCATCGCCACGATTCCAGGAGCGATTGCCGGCAAACTCCTGGAGCATTCCGCTGAAGATTACTTCCGCGAGCATATTGTCCTGATCGCGGCCGCATTGATCGTCGTAGCGCTATTGATGTGGCTGGGAGAAAAAGCCGGCTCGCTCGCGAAGCCTCTGACTCGTATTTCGTTCGCCGATTCGCTGATCGTCGGCGTGGCCCAGGCATTTGCTCTCATCCCGGGAGTTTCGCGTTCCGGCTCGACCATTACCGCCGGCCTTTTTCGCGGGATGACACGCGAAGCCGCGGTCCGCTTCAGTTTCCTGCTTTCGACCCCCATCATTGCCGGCGCAGCTCTGCTGAAGGCGCATGAACTGCACAAAGAGGGCCTGCCCGCAGGCATGCACGCGCCGTTTCTTGTGGGCATCCTCGTTTCTGCCCTGGTCGGCTACGCAGCCATTGCCTGGTTGATCCGGTATCTGCAATCGAACAGTCTGCGGGCCTTCATCATTTACCGCATCGTTGCGGGCGTAGTGGTGATTGGGCTAGCGTTTGCCATGCACTTGCAGTGAGATCTCAGGCTTTAGAAAACATCTACCACGGAGACACAGAGTCACGGAGAAAACCAAGCGTTTCTTCTCCGGCGTTCTTTGCGAGATGCGGATGGGATATATCCAACCCCTCCTCATCCCCATGTCTCGCAAAGCCAGCGAGACGTGGGGCAACCGGCGGACATTTCCCATCGCGTAGCAGGTCAGGGCTGTGTCATACTGCGCATCACGCTAACGGGAGTGGACAATGCGCCCATCAGAACAAGCTGTAGATGACAGATACAAAGCCGAAGGCTGGTACGATTTCTCGAAGGGCTGGCCCGATAGGGCCTACGCGCGCCTGAAAGGCGGCAAACTAGAAGTCAAGTTCGTGGAAATCAAGAGCCTCAAGGACAGGCTTCGTCCTGAGCAAGAACTTATGCACGCCGTTCTGCTCTCGCAGGGCATAAACGTGGAGATTGAGCCAGCGTCCAAAGCCCCGAAGCGCCCTCCGCTTCCCCTCGAAACATTGCTGAAGGCGATACGATTCCTGGAGGACCAGCGCGGAATTTCAAGGTGATGCCATGACTCTGCTGGCACTCGGTGCCATCTTTGCGGTGCTTGTCGTGATTGCTCGTGAACTGAGGCTGCTACGCAAACAGCGCGATGGATCGCAGAAACCTGCAATGCAGTGCTCTGCAGCCAAATACAAGGCCCGCATTTTCACATTTCACAGATCGGGTTGGATATGGCCAATCCTGAGCTTTCAGGAATGGGTCTTGCTGATAGCGGGTGTGGTGATTTGGTTCAAGTTCATTTTTCCAGAATTGCAACAGCCAACATGGAAGAGGTACTCCATCACGGCTCTCGGCTTCCTCGTTTGGTTCGTGATTGTAGAAAGCGACCCGTTACGTTTGTGGCATCTAATGGACAGCTACGATGAGCGAGTCTACAGGCGTGTGCTCACTTCCGAGGAGCGCGAGGAGCTCGAGGCAATAGCGAACAGTGATCGGTGCACCTTTACAGATGATCCAGAGGAGCAGGACCGGATACTCGCGGAGGAGAGGGAGCAGATCGAGCAGATATACAGGGCGAAGGGTCTATAGTTGGGCGGACTGTCGACCGTCCCAGGTCTCGCCGCCTTTGCGAGGCCTTGGGGGTCGCGGCGCGAAAAATCCATCACGTGCGCACTGGGCCACTGAGAAGAAACGGATTATCTTGTTTTCTTCGTGCCTCTGTGTCTCCGTGGTGATCGCACTCATTGACTGACGGCTGATGTCGGCCATTCGCCGGGAAACCAGCTAAACACTACCGCGCGTTTCCCCGGTTGTGGGAACCCACGCTTCTTGCGATAATGTAAGAGCTCTGGCCGATTGCGGGCACTGGAACGCTGTGTTGTCTCCGGTGTGTAAATCCGGCCAAATGGACTATCTGGCGATTATTTTTGCGCCCACGGGTAACCGTCGGCTCAACGAGCTGACCGGCTTCCTGTTGTGCGTCTCCGCGCTCCTCCTTTTCCTAGCGCTGGCGTCGTATTCCCCGCTTGATCCATCGTGGAATAGCGCTTCGGCGCTGACCGGTTCGCACGCTGCGCGCAATTGGATCGGCATGGTCGGCGCTTACGTAGCGGACGCGATGTTGCAGTTTTTTGGCGTTGCTGCTTTTCTGCTGGTGATCTTTCCCGCCATGCTCGGCTTGCGCTGGTTTCGCTCCAGCAAGGTGCAATCGCCCGTGGCCAAGAGCCTCGGCGGACTCTGGCTGATGATGTTCGTTCCAGCGCTGCTGGCGCTTCTGCCCGGGCAGTTGCGCTGGCTGCATGTGATCCCCATCGAAGGACTGCTGGGACGCGTGGTGGGCGACTTCCTGATTCACTATCTGAATCTGGTGGGCGCTTACATCGTCTGCGCCAGTATTCTGGCCGTAGCGCTGTATCTTTCGACGGCGTTTTCGTTCTCGTCCATTCAACTTTGGGCTCCGGTCAGGTTCGCTTTCGTAACCGCAGTGTGGAACCGTTACAAAGATTGGCAGGAGGAGCGCGCCAAGAAGCGGCAACAGAAAGAACTGGAGCAGCGCCGGCTCGCAAAGCCGGTAGTGAAGACGCAGTTGATTCCATCGCGCCCACTACAGCCTGGCGCACAGCTCACTGCCGATTCTGACCCGCGGCGCACCGGCATCGAGCGCATGATGGCCGAGGAAGAAGCATCGAAGGCGGCCAAGCCCGCGACCGGCGGAATTCTGCCTGAGTCGCTCCCCGCTGTCTCCTCTACGGAACCAGGCGGTGATCCCGCAGCCGATCCTGAAGTCAATGCCCGCGCCGACAGTGGCCATCGAGCCAAGACCACCATGCCCCGCATTGCGGGCGGATACAAACTGCCCTCGAGCAGCCTGCTCCAGCGTCCCGATGAGCAGCAGGCCGTGGATGCCGACGAGCTCAAGTTGCTGGCGCAGGTGCTGACAGAAAAGTACGCCGAGTTCGAAGTTCACGGCCAGGTTACGCAGATCAACCCCGGCCCGGTGGTCACTACTTTCGAATTCAAACCCGAAGCCGGCATCAAGTACACGCGCATCACCAATCTGGTGGATGACCTCTGCCTCGCGTTGAAGGCCGAGAGCATCCTGATCGAGCGCATGCCGGGCAAGAGCACGGTGGGCATTCAGGTGCCGAACCGCCAGCGCGAAATCATCTGGCTGCGGGAAAACATCGAATCGCAGGAATTCATGGGCTCGAAGTCCAAGCTCACGATCGCGATGGGCAAGGACATCAACGGTCGCATCGTGACCGCCGACCTCGGCGGCATGCCGCATCTTCTGATTGCCGGTTCGACGGGAACAGGCAAAAGCGTGGCCATCAACGCCATGATTATGTCCATGTTGTACAAGGCAACGCCTGACCAACTGCGGCTGATCCTGGTGGACCCCAAGCGGCTGGAACTGGGCAATTACGAGGGCGTCCCGCATCTTTACACACCGATCATCACCGAACCGAAAGTCGCGGCTAACGCCCTGCGCAACGCGGTGCGCGAGATGGAGCGGCGGCTGAAACTGCTGGCTTCGCGAGGCGTACGCAATATTGACCAGTACAACCGTTTGTTCGATCAAGCCGGTACGCCCAGCCTGTTCGCGGAAGAATCCGATGATCAGCCGATTCCTTACATCGTCATCATCATCGACGAATTAGCCGATCTGATGATGCTCGATTCCCACAACGTCGAGGAATCCATCACCCGCCTGGCTCAGATGGCGCGGGCCGTGGGCATTCACCTCGTGCTGGCAACGCAGCGGCCCTCGGTGGACGTAATTACCGGATTGATCAAGGCGAACTTCCCCGCCCGCGTATCGTTCCGGGTCGCAACCAAGGTCGACTCGCGCACTATTCTCGATTCCAACGGAGCCGAAGCCCTGCTGGGCAAAGGAGACTTGCTTTACCTGCCGGCCGGTTCGGCGCGTGTGCACCGGTTGCATGCTCCGTTCGTTACCGAGAAGGAGATCGCCGCCGTGGTCGAGTTCTGGAAGGCGCAAGCGGTCGCGGAATACCAGCAGCACTTCCTGGAGGCACCGCAAGAAGAGCGCGATGGCGCCACGGGCACGATCACGGGCGAACCGGGCGAGGACGGGGAAACCGAAAACGATCCCATGTACGGCGATGCGGTGAAGCTGGTGGTCGAGTTCGGCAAGGCATCCACTTCCCTGCTGCAGCGGCGGCTGCGCATCGGCTACGGCCGCGCCGCGCACTTGATTGACCTGATGGAGCAGGATGGCATCGTGGGTGCCGCTGACGGTCCCAAGCCGCGCGAGGTACTCAAGCGCCCAGACTGGATTTCGGAGATTGAAGAGTCGATGCGCTAAGTTTCCTATACCCCACAGCGTCGCACAGAATCTACTGAGCCCTTTTAGAATCGGACCACGAGACCGGTCGAGATGCGGAAGTTCTTGCCGCTTGTTCCGCCGGAGCCATGCACCAGGAACCAATCCGCCTGGGCGACGCGGTAAGCGAAGTGATGGTTCAGGTTCGCGTCCACTCCTCCACCTGCCATCAGGGCAAACCCGTTGCCCGATACGCTAAAACCACCAACGCCCGCCGATGCATGGTCTCCGCCAATGAGCGCGTGCACAAACGGTGTGTAGGATTTGTTTGTCCGCAACGTCAGGACCGGTCCGAAAGTGTAGGTGTAGTTGCTGTAGCTCACGCCGTTCTGGCTCGCGTAGGCCGAACTGAAGTCGGCAGTAATGCCGGTCGTATCGCTGAAATTCCCATTGACTGCGAAGTTCCATCCACTCGCGTTAGGCCCACCTTCGAGGCGGGTGAATTGATACCCGCCGAAGACTTCGGCTTTGGGGTAGTCCGCTGCCATGGCCGACACTGCAAACAACCCGGAGACGCATGCTAAGAGGATGAGTTTACGCACCTTTTCACTCCTTCCCACAGACGAGCAGTATTTCATCCGCCGGACAGACTCTCCGCGATGCAGGCATCTCTGCCGAGATCCGCAAGCCCAGCTGCCCGAAGAACTTTCATTAAGTCAAGCTCATAGGTGGAAAGGTTGGCAAGTAACTGAAGCGGTGACTGCGGCATCCGTTTAAGAACAAGCGCTCACAACCCAAGCCAGTTCCAGAAACGGTCTTTCATCCCCCGGAACCATTCCGGTAGCCAACTTTTATACCGCAGAAGCGCGGATGCGTGAACATTTTTCGCCGTTTTGGGAGCGAATTTGTTACTGAAAATGAGGTAGTAAATTCCCTCGCCTGCGGGCAGATCAGCTTGGATCGTGCCTTCGGCAACTCGGCCGCTCTCGTAGAGCGAGCTGGTGGCGTATCCGTTCTGCCAGATGGTGAAGGCGCCTTCGGTGAGCACGTAGACTTCGATGGCGTTGTCCTGATCCTTGTTCTTGTCGCTTTCTTTTCCGCTGCCGACGTCGCTGGCCGTCGCAAATTGGCCGACCACAGCCACATTCACCGACCCTGCCGGCAGAACGAATTTGTAATAGCGGAAGGTATGCGGGCCAATGGGAAACGAGGCGTCCAGGATCGTCTGGTCGTGTTTCCATCCCGCGGCTTCCTGCGCCGCCTGGGCTAACGGGTTGTCGCTCGAAGCCAGCCAGATGATGACGACCACGAATGCCGCCAGCACCACCCACCGGAAGATTCGCCGTTTCAGTCGCGGCCGCGCCAACGCTGCCGGAGCTGACTCCACAACTGCAGGACGCTCAGGAGCGGCACTCTTCGCCGGAACGCTCACCGGCTTTCCGCATTTCAGGCAGAACTCGGCCCCCTCCGGCAGGCTGGTGCCGCACTTGCTGCACGCCAGGGTGGCGGTCGCGGCTGGCGGCGCGATCGTAGTGGCCGGCCTGCTCACCGGCTGCCCGCACTTCAGGCAGAACTGGGATCCCTCAGGAAGATTCGCTGCGCACTTGCTGCACAACACGGCTGGCTCTTTCTGTTCTCAAAATGACAGCCGATATTAGCACAGCCAGCCAGCGATCACTGCCGGGGGCGCTGGTACGGGTCGCCGAGCTTCTGATCGGCCTGGCCGGGTCCGAGACCTGGCCCCACATGATGCTGGGGTGCCCCACGTCTCGCCGCTTTTGCGAGACGTGGGAATTCTTGGCTTCTACGTTG
>Ga0187781_10004071_pt1 | contig 10921 bp, 12 predicted proteins | sample 0715_SJ02_MP02_2_FD_132447 | JGI IMG/M metagenome (GOLD analysis project Ga0187781, IMG submission 132447) | Tropical peat soil microbial communities from peatlands in Department of Meta, Colombia - 0715_SJ02_MP02_20_MG | ecosystem: Environmental > Terrestrial > Soil > Wetlands > Peat | place...
GACCCTCTTTGTGAGGCAAAAACTCGCGGGCATAGGGCAGGTCCTCCTGGACCAGTTCGTGCATCTTCTTTTCGACCTTTTCCAAGTCCTCGGGAGTAAAAGGAGTTTCGCGGTAGAAGTCATAGAAGAATCCGTTTTCGGTGGCTGGGCCATGGCCGAGTTTGGTTTCGGGGAAAAGTTCGAGAACAGCAGCGGCCATCAGGTGAGCAGAAGAATGGCGATAGATTTCGAGCGCCTCCGGATCTTTCTCGGTGATGATGCGCAGGTCCGTGTCCCCGTCGAGCGGCCGAGCGAGGTCGATGAGGTTGCCGTTGCTCTTCGCCGCCAGCGCCGCATCGGCCAGTCGCGGCGAGATCGACTTCGCCACCTCCAACGCGGTCGTACCCTTGGCGACTTCCTTCGTACTTCCGTCGGGAAACTTGATATGAATGCTGTCAGACATAGATCAGGCCTTGTATTTCACTGAATCTTTCAAGTTTAAGGGAGGGTCGGGAGGGGGTCAATCGCGCGCCGGGTTGGATGTGGCAGCCCAGGGTGTGGCTCGCGTTGACTTATGTACTATGCTTCAGCCACCTTGCCACGACATTCAGCCCCGCCAGCACCAGATCGCCGGAGCGCGCATCCGTCCACCAATCCTCGTCTACGCCCTGCAGCTGAGATTCGGCTTGCCGCTTGGCCATTTCAAGCTTCAGCGAAAGCGTTGGGTCCACGGGCTTCGGCGCGGCAGCTTCTTTCAGCTGCGCCAGCATTTGCTGTTGCTCCTTCAGGTCCAGTATGGAGATGGGCGAATGGCAAAAGGGACACGCCGAGTTCGTCTGCAGGTCGATCGCCGCGCCACAGCTGGAGCAGTTCACCGTCTGGATGGTCTCTCGTAATTGTTGGATCTCTTTCGGCGAGAGCGGATGAATGAAGTTCTTTTCCTTGAGGAACTCGAAAAAACTAATGAAGTGTCCATGCTGGTTCGGACAATTCCAATAGCTGAAATGCACATTTCGCGCCATATCGTGCGCCAGCGTCATCGTGGATCCGCACTGCGGGCACATCATGTCCTGCCGCAGAACCGGCTTGGACGACGAGGAGTGCTCGCCGATATATTTCATCAGTTCGAGCGTGGACCGCGGGGAGAGATGGAAGTCCTTCCCCTGGTCGAACCAGAAGGCTTGGCAAGGCGTGCAAACATCGGCCGTGACCGGAACGCCCAGACGAGTCTCAAGCGCCCAGTCCGTCATTGTCGCTGCGCAGTTCGAGCACTTCACCGTCTTATGGTATCAAGCCGCTAGACCTTGTATTCCATTCAATCTTTTGAGTTTGAGGGAGAGTTGGGGGAGGGTCAAACAGGGGTAGCCAGATCCCACACCCTTTGTGCGCAGGTTTTATCGCAATAGACTGTACAAATCCACCGATTTTCGTGTTACTTAAAAGCAGATGAGTTCGCCCGCTGCCATTAACTATAGGCATGTCGCTACCCAGCTTAACGGGGTGCGGTATTCGCTTTACCTAGCGGACTGCTTCGCGTGGATGGACCAGCGCCCCCCCAATTCAATCCACGCGATCGTCACCGATCCTCCCTATGGGCTGAAAGAATACACCGTGGAGGAAAAGCGCAAGCTTCGGCGTGGCAAAGGAGGTGTTTGGCGCATTCCTCCGTCATTCGATGGTTGCGTCCGGAGCCCGCTGCCGCGCTTTACCGTTCTGACCGAAGAGGATCGCACGGACCTCAGGCATTTTTTCGCTGGCTTTGCCCGAAAGGCATATCGCATTCTGGTTCCTGGAGCTCACCTTTTCATCGCCACCAACCCTTTGCTTTCGCATCTTGTTTACGTTCCACTTCTCGAAGCTGGGTTCGAAAAAAGGGGAGAGGTAATCAGGCTGGTGCAAACTCTACGAGGCGGTGACCGGCCAAAAAACGCCCACCGTGAGTTCGCTGACGTCACGGTCATGCCCCGTTCTGCGTGGGAGCCTTGGGGCCTCTTCCGCAAGCCCTGCGAGGGCCGTGTACAAGATAACCTTCGCAAGTGGAAAACCGGCGGATTGCGCCGCGTTTCCATTCATCTGCCTTTCGGCGACGTGATCGCCTCGGCGCCAACCCGCCCCGAGGAGCGCGCCATATGCCCTCATCCTTCTCTGAAACCCCAAGCCTTCATGCGTCAGATCGTACGCGCCTCGCTGCCTTTGGGCGAGGGAGTCGTACTGGATCCCTTCATGGGCGGTGGCTCAACAATTGCTGCCGCCATCCGCGTCGGGTATGAAAGCGTCGGTGTCGAACTCGACCCGAATTTCTTCGGCACCGCTCGAGAAGCCATCCCCGTACTGGCCGCCTTCGCCGGCAACGGAAAATCCAGTAACAGGATTGGTTCCAAAACTCCTTCCGGCTCCCAGAGCAGTCTTGCGTTCACACTCGAAACGTGACATTTTGCTCTCGAGATGTCTGCTCTCGCGGATGGTTTCTACCGGTCAGTAAGTCTGCCTCCGGAGCTCAAAATCGCGCATATCCGCGAAGCTATTGAGCACGTGGAAAGCAGGGCATACGATCTCATTGACATCTATTTCGAACAAGCAAACGTATTCAGCGGAATTATCGGCATCCTTGGGATTCAGGCATTGCATGCTCTGAGCCCCTACAAAAAGCACAAGAACCCCGATATCGCCCAACAGCGCTTTCCCGACCTCTCGTTGCGGGGCAGGCTGAATCCGCCCGCCGAGCACGCTCTCGAATCGAAAGGGTCGACTCGCCCTTGGGCCCTGCAGTCTCACTACAATCATCCCGGCTGGTATATCGTGTGGCGCTATGCGGTTGACCAAACCAAGCGCCTGAAACCTGGGAGGGTTGTGGCCATCTGGAGAGTCGACATCGCATTCCTTCGCGAAGAAGACTGGAAATACGAGAGGAGCAAAGCGGGAGAAGGTCGCGGCGGACGCACTCACACCTTCGGAGTGAAGTTCCCGTCAAAGGTCCTAAGAAAGTGCATTGTCTATCAAAACCCGAGAGTGGTCGTTCGCCAGGGCGGTCCAGTTCTCGCCGGTCTCGACGAGTAGTCCGACCCTCACATACTTAGACAGCCGCGTCTCCGCAGGATCATTCCGCGCCGTGCAGCTCCTCAATCGCGGCCTTCACCCTCACCGAGAGCGTCTCCATATCCGCCATGCCGAGCCCCGCGGTCGGGATGGCCTCGCCCACGCGCATCTCCAGCGGCTGGCAGCGAATGTGATACGTGTTCATTGGCAGCAGATCGAAGGTATCCACCAGCGCAACCGGCACAATCTCCGCCTGCGCCTTGATCGCCAGGAAGAATGCGCCCGGCAGGAACGGCTGAATGTTTCCATCGCGCGTGCGTCCGCCCTCCGGAAAGATCACCAGCGGCATGCCGCCGCGCAGGCTGCGCAGCGCCGATTTAATCGCGCCCACCGAGCTCGCCGGTTTCTGCTGATTGATGCATACCTGCCCCGAACGCGTCAGATGCCAGCCGATAAACGGGTACGAGAGCAATTCGCTCTTGAACACGATCCGGAACTGAAACGGCAAATAGACATAAAGGATGGGAATATCGAGCGCCGAAGCGTGCGTGACGGCAAAAACCCGCGGTTTGCCACTGTCGCCCGCCGCCACAGCGGCGGTATTTCCCCGCACCGTCACCGGCGAGAGAATCGTCTTCATGATCAGCCACGACCATGTCCGCGCCAGGTGGTGCTGAATTTTCCCGCTGCGGTCAAACAGCGAACACAGCAGCGAAGTCGAGCCCAGCACGATCGTGTAGAACCAGATCAGCGGATCGAGGATGAAGTACGACCGCAGCCGGCTGCCCCAGCCATACCGCCTCGCCGCGCGATCCGTCGATCCCGCCGCGTCACCAGCCCACGTAGAGACAGCCCCGGGGTCCCCGACGCGCTCGCTTTTGACGTGTTCGGATAGGGGTGCCCTCGGCTGTCCGGCCGAGCGCAGCTCGGCTGCGCCGTCCGCGGGCTCCGCACTTGTGGCGACTTTATTCAAGGCTTTCGGCAAAATTCTCAGAGTTACTAACTCCCATCAAAACACGGATACTCATGATTAGATGCACACGCCCAGCGCCCGCATCGCCTCTCCAACAATGTAAATCGATCCGGTCACAACCACCAGCCCATCGCCGGTTGCTTTTGCCGCCAGTTCCAACGCCTCGGCAACCGTCTGCGCCTCGTCGATCTCTCCCGCAACCCGAGCCGCCGCCTGTTTTATCTCCGCCGGTGTCGCCGACCGCGGATTATTCGCATGCGTCGCAATCACGCGTTCGGCAATCGGAAACAGAATTTCCGTCATCTCTGCGACCGCCTTGTCGCGCAGCACGCCGAACACCATCGTGATCGGCCGGTCGCCATAAACCGAGGAAAGCGTCGCCCGCAATGCCCACGCTCCCGCCGGGTTGTGCGCCACGTCGAAGACGAATTCCGGCCGTCCGCCAGCTGCGCGTACCACTTGAAACCGTCCCGGCCAATGTGTCTCGCGAATCCCGCGCTCAATCGATTTTGCTGTGATCTGCTCCAGACCCTGCTCGCGCAGCTCCACCGCCGCCGCTACCGCCAGCGCCACATTGCGCAACTGATGCCGCCCAATCAGCGGCGAATCGACGGTGATCGTTGTCCCCATTACTTCCAATGGATAGCGCTGTCTTGGCCCATCATCCGCCACGCCCTGAAACTTGCGACCTGACGCCTGAGAGCTAAGATCTAAGAGCTGAGAGCTTTCCACCGAGAACTGAGAACCAACTGGGTACTGGGTACTGGCTACTGAGTCCTCACTCCCTGGCGATACCGGCGGCACATACGGCACCGCATTCACCGCCCGCGCATTCACGTCAAGAATCGTGTTGCCAATCACGTCATTTGCTTCCGGCAACTGTGGCAGCGTCACCACCGCTCCGCCCCGCCGGATGATTCCTGCCTTCTCACGCGCAATCTCCGGGATCGTCTCACCGAGAAATCTCTGGTGATCGAGCGCGATATCCGTAATAACGCTCACGCGCGGCTCAACCACGTTGGTCGCATCCAGCCGTCCGCCCATGCCAACTTCAAGCACAACCATGTCGGGATTGCTGCGCGCAAAATACTCGAACGCCATTGCCGTCAGCATCTCAAAAAAACTCGGATGCCACGGCAGATCGCCTTCACTTACCAGCCGCTCGGCCGTCCTGCCGACCACATCGTGAATCAGCGCAAAATCGTCGTCGCCGATCGTCTGCCCATCCAGCCGAATCCGCTCGTTAATTCTTACCAGGTGCGGCGAAGTGTACAGGCCTGTTTTGAGTCCCGCAGCCCGCAGAATCGAAGCCAGCGTAGCCGCCGTCGAGCCCTTGCCGTTCGTGCCCGCGATCAGCACGCTCGCAAAGGTCTTCTCCGGATGCCCCAGCGCCGCGAGCAGCACGCGCATGTGCTTCAGGTCGAACTTGTGCGATGGCGTGTGGGTCAGCTCATGACCCAACGCATACATCTGCGCCACTGCCGTTTCGTAGGACAAGGCGGCTATTCGCCGTTCGCTATTCGCCATCGCGAACCTGCACTATGGCTGAAGAGTATAAGCATAGCAATTCGAGCCGCAGCGTTCGACATTCTCTCATCGGGGGGAGGCGGTAAGGGGTCCAATTGTCGCGTAGAGGAGCTCAGTAGGGATACTAACTCCGAGGCGCCAGACGTTTCTGCGAACAGCGAAAAGTGGACGGCGAACAGCGGATTCTAGCTGACGGCAGATTGACGGCTGTCTCCCGCCATAAACTCCAGGGCCCGCGCAATGTACGCTTTCATCTCTTTGCGCCGCACCACGGCATCCAGCATCCCGTGTTCCAGCAGAAATTCCGAGCGCTGAAACCCCGGCGGCAGTTTTTGCCGGATCGTCTGCTCGATCACGCGCGGCCCGGCGAATCCAATCAGCGCTCCCGGCTCGCCGATATTCAGATCGCCCAGCATGGCAAACGACGCCGTCACCCCTCCGGTCGTGGGGTCTGTCAATACCGAAATGTACGGAACCTTCGCGTCATCCAGCCGCGCCAGCGCCGCCGAAATCTTGGCCAGCTGCATCAGGCTGATCGCGCCTTCCATCATGCGCGCCCCGCCCGAGGCCGAAACAATAATGAGCGGCGTCTGCGTCTTGTTCGCTTCCTCGATCGCGCGCGTAATCGCTTCGCCGACTACCGAGCCCATGCTGCCGCCAATAAACGCGTACTCCATCGAACTCACAATCACCGGCCGCCCGTTCAGTTTTCCATGCGTGTTGATCACCGCATCGCTCAGCCCGGTCTCCGCCTTGGCCGCTTTCAGCCGCGAGGAATACGGCTTCAGGTCCACGAACTTCAGCGGATCGGTCGAGGTCAGGTCGCCGCCGAACACTTCGTACTTCCCGTCGTCCAGCAGCTGCGCCAGCCGCGTCCGGGCGTCAATCCGAAAATGCTTGTCGCACTTTGGACAAACGTTCAGGTTCTCCTCGAGATCTTTTTTCCAGATAATCTGCCGGCAGTTGTCGCACTTTACCCACAGCCCCTCGGTGCGCACGGTTTTCTCCCCGGCGCTATCGATCTCCGCGGATTGTCGTCTGAACCAGGGCATAAAGCCAGTTTTCAGTTCTCAGTGGCCAGTTCTCAGTAAAAACTTGCCCAGATTAAAGATGTCATCCTGAGCGAAGCGAAGGATCTATGAATTTTGCCGCTGCCATAAAAGTTCTTAACTCTCGGTTAAGCCGCCGCGAATGAGAACTGAGAACCGGGAACTGAGAACTAGTATTCGATTCCTCTCTGCGCCATCACGCCCTTCTCATACGCGTGTTTCACCTGGCGCATTTCCGTCACCGTATCGGCAAGCTCCACAATTGTCGGATGCGCGTTGCGTCCGGTCAAGATCACATGCACCATTTCCGGTTTCCGTTTTAACCCCTCCACCACCTTCGCCGCATCGAGCATGCCATAACTGATCGCGTAATTAATCTCGTCGAGCACCACCAGGTCCCACTCGCCCGACTGGATCGCCTTTTCCGCCTCGGCCCACGCCTCCTCCACCATCTTCACATCTTCCGGGTCGGGCTTTTCCGCGCCCACCTTCACGAATCCGCGCCCCATCTGCCGGATCACAAACTTGTCGCCAAACGCCTTCACCGCATCCAGCTCGCCGTAATGCCACGAGCCTTTCAGAAACTGCAGCATCAGCACCCGCAGGCCCTGCCCCACCGCGCGCAGAGCCGTCCCCATGGCCGCCGTCGTCTTCCCCTTGCCCGGGCCGGTATTCACAATAATGAGACCGCGTCGAACCTCCGCCATATTTACCGCTGGTCCTTACAGATGCGCCAATTTGAAGCGAATCTCCGATTCTACGCGCAGCAGAAACCTTGCGCCAGCATCGCAACCCAGACGGGTGTTTTGGAGTCAATCCACACTGGCCAAAAATAAAACGGCGGACGGTGAGAACCGTCCGCCGACGAGGAAGGGTGGAAACTTCCATTGGCAACGTACTGGCTAGGGCATCTCCACCACGCGGTGCAGCGCAGGCTTGGCTTGTCCGGACGGCGCTGCGTTATCCTCGGCGCCCAGCAGCCGCACGGCAATCCGCAATGCTTCCATCTCCTTGCGGACCCGCATCAGTTCCTGTTCCTTGGCTCGCAACACGTCGTACGGGTTTTTCATTGGGGGAGGGCCTCGCCGTTCCGGGGGAATCGCATCTCACGATTCACAATAGGTCACTCCCTCTTTTTTGAATAGCTGCCGGAAGTGCAGCCGTGCGCGGGTTGTCGGCCTTTGCCCCACTCGGCTGGCAGGACGGTGTCCGGTTACTCCCCGGTTAATGCCCCAGAAGCGCACGCTGCCGGCGCCATTGCCCTTGCGGCTGGCAAGCCTGGTGCGAAGTGCGGGCTCTCTCGGATCTCTGCGGGTTTCCTTTGCGACCTCTGCGGTTGAGGTTTTTCGCTGCTGCCCAAACCCTCTCCATCGGGACTGGCTCGGGCTGGCTGGAACAGTCTTTAATGCCCCAGATGATAAGGATGTTTATGGAGGATCGTGAACGCGCGATAGATCTGCTCCAGCACCACCACCCGCGCCAGTTCATGGGGCAGCGTCATTTTGCCCAGCGAGAGCGTGAGCGCCGCCTGCCGCCGCGCCGCGTCCGTGAACCCGTCGCTCCCGCCAATCGCTGCCAGCAGCGGCATCGATTGCGCCTGCTCCCGCTCCAATACAGCCGCCAATTCTTCTGAGGAAACCTGCTTCCCGCGCATATCGAACAGCACCAGCAGGTGCCGTCCCTTTCCGCGATCGCCGCGCGCCAGCGCCAGCAGCGCCGCTTCATCCTTGAGCGCCACGCCCTCAATCTCCGCGTAGCGCGAGATGCGCTTCAGATACTCGTCGGTCAGAGCCTGTATCCCCGCTGCTTTCGTCTTTCCGATCCACGCCACTTTGATTTTCACAGCCCTCGCCGGTCACGCCCTTCCAGACGCCATCACGATCTCGGCCCCGAACCGGATCTCGTTGCCCACGCGATAGCGCTCGATCGCCTCCCGCGCCTTCGCGCGAATCCTCGGCCACATCTCCTCAGGTACCCGGTCCAGCATCGGCCGGAACGGCACGCTCAGCGTGCATGCGTAGGTGAAAACTTCGTCCGCATCCTCCGCCCCGGCGGCCGGCCACGTCCACGGCAAATTCTGCGTCGATTCCTCCACATCCCGAAATCCCGCCCGCCGCAACACATCCGAAAGCGACCCCGGAGCCGAGAAGCGGAACGGATCCGCGCTGCCCGCCACCAGCATGTCGCCGCCAACATGCTGCTGCACAATCTTCATCGTCGTCTGCCAGTATGGCTGCTCGATCGGCCCCCACACCGCGAAACACGCACGCGCTCCCGGTCTCAACACCCGCCGCAGCTCCGTCAGTGCGCCCACCACATCGGCAAAGAACATCACTCCAAAGCGGCAAGTGGCCAGATCGAAGCTGCCATCGGCAAACGGAAGCTTGTGTGCGTCCGCTTGCCGCGTGATCACGTTCCCGAGCTTCTTCTGTCGCGCCCGTTCCGAGGCGACCTCCAGCAAGTCCGCGCTCTGGTCGGCCGCCACCACCGACCCCGTCGGCCCTACACGCCGCGCCAGGCTGATTGCCGGTTCTCCCGTTCCGCTCGCCAGGTCGAGCGCCGCCATCCCGGCCACTGGCTGCGCGTATTCCACCAGCGCTTCGGTCAGGGCGCCGCCCATCGCGGCCGACTTCGCTTTCCACTTTTCCGCCGCGATCAGCCGGTACTGCGCTCCCCACGGCGTCGCCTGCGAGCTTGTCATCTTATGCCTTGATTTTCATGCCTACAGCGTGTTTCAAAAATAGGTTTGGGAAGGGCACGGCTTTAGCCGTGCCGCTTTGACCCGCGGAAACTGTGGGCTTTAGCCCCTGAGGGAAGGCTGCCTCGCGCGGACAATTTCGAAAACATGCCCCGGTCTTCATCCCTTGGCTTTCCGCGTGCTCTTCCGCGCTCCGCCCGCTTTCGCCCTCTGCGCCCGCGCCGTTTTCGGCTTGGCCAGAATCTCTTCCGGTTCCAACCGCCGCGCCGACTTCCACAGCCGCTCCAGATCGTAGAACTGCCGCGCCTTCTCCGAGAAAATGTGCACCACAAAATCCACGTAATCGAGCAGCACCCACTCCGCCTGTTTGTAGCCTTCCCGGTGCGTCACGCGCAGCCCGATCGTTTCCAGGCGTTCGTCCACCGCGTCAGCAATGGCCTGAATCTGCCGCGGATTCCCTCCGCTGCACATTACAAAATAGTCGGTGAACGCACCCGAACCTTTTTCCAGCTCGAGAATGGTGAGTTGCTCCGCCTGCTTTTCCTGGCAGGCCAGAATCGCTTCCTGGATTTGATGTTTGAGTTCGTTCTCCGCGGCCATAAGTGAGGTGGCTCGATTGTAACGCGAGGCCGCTGGATTGCAGAAGGAGCGCCATGGTCCGCTGACTCATCTGCTCAAGAGAGCATTCAGGAGACTGGAACCGAACTATCTTCCCCGCCGCACTGATCCGAGCCCTTCATCATACTTTTCACTCGTTCCAGCAGTTCGCGTTTCCCGAATGGCTTGGCGAGAAACTCGCAGCCCTCACACCCTTGCGTCGCGGCCAAGCTTTCTGACGTCTCACGGCCTGACATCAACAAAACTTTTGCTCTCGGACAATGTTTCCGTGCATGCGATGCCAGTTCAATGCCGCCCACGCCGGGCATATCGATATCGGAAACGATGGCCGAGATTTCGTTTGAGTGAATTGCCCTGATTGCCTCAGCTCCGTCATACAAAGCGCGACAGCAGTAACCCTCTCCCGCAAGCATCTCCGCGGCTATGTCGGCAATCGCGGGGTAATCGTCGACCACCAGAATCAGGTTTTTCATGGGCTCAGTTGTCCTCCTCACAGTGTGAGGAATATCACGGTCACCTGTGATATCGGCGTTAGAAGGCTTTAACAACGGAGCACGGTAGGGAGCGCCCCAAAAGCCAAGCCCAGAATCATTGAAGAATCTCAGTCACCTGCAGTTGCTCGCGGCAGCCGGCCAACTTTCTAAAGCTTCCGCAGAACAGCCGATCAACTTTAGAAGCCAAATTAAAGAATGCGCTCTGCCCGATACAGCCCCATCTTCCTGATGTACTCTCCCACTCGCGGGTCCACCCAGCGCGCCAGCGGTTTCCCCTGCTCGGCCGCCGCACGAATTGTCGTCGCCGAAACATTCTGCTGCACGCCTTCGAGCAGGTGCAGCGTAACTCCCGGCAGCACCAGGTCTCCCGCCGCCGGCTGCTTGTGAAACGGACGCGTCACTGCTTCCGGCGGCCTCAACTCCTCCGGCAGCGCCTCGGCCACATCGCGCAGCGAATATCCCGGACGGCTTGCCACCACAAACTCGCACTCGCCGAGCAGCGCGCACGCTTCCCGCCATTTCGCGATGTCGCGGAATGCGTCAATCC
>Ga0187781_10004072_pt1 | contig 10916 bp, 9 predicted proteins | sample 0715_SJ02_MP02_2_FD_132447 | JGI IMG/M metagenome (GOLD analysis project Ga0187781, IMG submission 132447) | Tropical peat soil microbial communities from peatlands in Department of Meta, Colombia - 0715_SJ02_MP02_20_MG | ecosystem: Environmental > Terrestrial > Soil > Wetlands > Peat | place...
GATGCGCAGCACCGAAGATGTGGCGGCGCTATTGCAGACCCATGTGCTCGCCTCAATTCCCCGAGTTCAGGCTTCAAGGCCCTTCCGGCGCAAATTCGTCAAATTGCCACGTTTCGGCCGCGCAGTGCCGGCACCTGCAAACTGAACCTGTTACCGCGATGTCCTCGGTGGCGCCTCATCTGACTGCTTCCGTCGAGCGAGCTACGCCTGGCGGGAAAAGGTTAACGGTCTCGGCCGCTCCCGTATTTATCCAGAGTTGGTGGCCGCTGCTTCTTGGCGTCGGCGGCCTGCTCCTCGCAACGTCCTCTCGTTTCTATTACGGTCTGTGGCAGCAGCCTGAATTCGAACACGGACCATTGATGCTTGCCGTGGCGGTGTGGCTGCTTTGGCGTCAGCGCGGCGCGTTTATCGCAGCGCTGGCACCAGCATCGTCTCGGATCGCACTCGTGTTGATAGGTGCGGGTCTCGCAGTGTATTTATTCGGTGTGCGTTTGAAGGCCGGATACGTCGAAGCCGGCAGTTTGGTGCCGGTTCTGGCCGGCGCTTTATGGATGATCGGTGGTCGGAACCTTGTGCGCCAATGCGCTTTTGCTTTGATTTTCGTTGCGCTCGCTACGCCGCTGCCATCCCCATGGGTATTTGCTGCGACTTCCGGCCTCAAAGAATGGGTCTCACAGGCTGCTGAGTACCTGCTACACATTGCCGGCTACCCGGTCGCGCGCGACGGCGTTACTTTGCGCGTTGGCTCTTACAACTTGCTCTTAGCAGATGCATGCTCTGGGATGAATTCCCTGATCTCCTTATGCGCGGTTGGTCTGCTCTACGTTCACCTGAGCGCGAAGCGCAGCGCCGCACATATGACCTTGTTGCTCGCGGCGATCCCGTTGATTGCCGTCGTGACAAACCTTGTGCGGGTGCTGATCCTCACGCTGATCACCTTTCATTTGGGCGATGAGGCCGGGCAGGGGTACTTACATCAATTTGCCGGCTTTGTAATGTTCATGATTGCGCTCGCGGGCACAGGGCTTGTGGACATTGTGCTAGCGAAGCTTTTCCCCGCAGGGCGGACGGCTTTGACGCAAAGGCAAAGCTATGTTGCACATTGATCGGCGTGCGGCGTTTGCAGGTATTGGGATGCTCGCTGTTGCTGCCTTGAGTGCGATTGCCACGCCTCACCGTCATCTAGCAGCCGAACTGGCCCCCTTGGATTTGGAAGGCAATATTCCCCGCCGACTCGGGGACTGGAAAGTTGACCTGTCCATCGTGCCCGTACTGCCCTCTGCTGATGTGCAGCAGCGATTAGACCAGTTGTACAACACCGTCTTCTCACGCACTTATGTCGATTCCCGGGGCAATCGCATCATGTTTCTTATAGCCTACGGCACAGATCAGGCGGACCGAATGACGCTGGCGCACTTACCTGAGGGTTGCTATTCGAGCCAGGGTTTTCAAGTGTGGCCCACGTCTGTCGCCACGATTCGGTCCGAGGGACGGGCGCTTGAAGTGCGGCGGCTTCGCACCCGCAAAGGCTTGCGTGTGGAACCTGTGACTTATTGGACTACCGTAGGTGACAGAGCTTTTATCGACGAGCTTGGTAGACGGATGGCGCGTGCCCGTTATGCGTTGAAAGGCATTGTTCCGGACGGAATGCTTGTTCGCGTTTCCTCCATCGACGAGCGTGAAGCAGAAGCTTTCGAGCGACAGTCCGATTTTATTTCGGCGCTTTTCAGTGGTTTGCCAGCAGCAACACGCGTGCGGCTTTTTGGTTTGCCGTCCTAAGCCTTGCACTTTAAACGACGTGCGCTCGCAACCGACCCAGCAAGAATTCATCTGGACTGATCGCCAGCAGGGGAGCAATTGTGTTGGTCCGTCCGAATTGCGCCCCGCGTCAGGCATGCATTGCGCCGTTTCGGAAAGATGTGATGTCGGCAGCCCGGCTTGACAGCGTCGCTCGCGCGGCGACGCTTGGTGAAGCTTTGAGGAGCGGAACGGCTCTTCGCTGGCTAAAGGGGTTGCGTGCCCGTATTGTCGCAAACATGGTTGCACTGCTAGTCGGTCAAGGCGTTACGGCGGGCATACAACTCGTTTCGTTACCGCTTTTCCTCCTTTTTTGGGATGCCGAGCGATATGGCAAGTGGGTACTGCTATCCGCTGTCCCTGCATATTTTTCTATGAGTGATGCTGGGATGATTCCCGTAGCCGCAAACAAGGTCAGCATGCTACGCGCCAGCGGAAGAACGACTGCGGCCAACGCAGTTTTTCAGAGCGCCCTTGTGTTGGTCCTGATGGCATTCACGGTTGTTGGCGCGAGTTCGGCTTTTGTACTCCTGAACATTACGAATGACGTGCTCGACGCCGATAGCCGCCTTGCGCTATGGCTACTGATCCTATCCACCCTACTCGGCCTATTTTCAGGGCTCTTTGGCGCCAGTTTCCGAGCGGCGGGAAATAACGCGCGAGGGGTGCTTTACAACGAGAGCATACGCGCGTTGGAATTCACCGGTCTCGCAATCGGGCTTGCGCTGGGCCGTACGTACACTTTTGCCGCCTTAGGTCTACTGACTGGGCGCTTTGCGGGTTCGCTTTTAGTCGCCAACGAATGCAGGCGCCTGTGTCCCTTTCTCCATTGGAGCGTTCGCTTGGCAAGCCGAGCCGAGTTACATGCATTGATTCGGCCAGCCCTCGGCTACCTAGCCTTTCCGCTTGGAAATGGCCTAAGCATTCAGGCAATTACATTGGTCGTCGGCGCGTTGTTTGGCGCCGTTACGGTCGCGATATTCAACACGTACCGTACCCTGTCGCGGCTCGTCCTCCAGATAACTTCGACGCTAAGTCATGCCGTTTTGCCAGAATTTTCCAATCTTTACGGGGCATCCGATGCGACAGCGCTGCGTGCCTTATATCATCGGGCCGTACTAGCCGGGGGAGCGCTCAGCATATTCCTATCGCTAGTCATGATTCCTTGCGCGCCCATTGTTCTGCGGATTTGGACGCACGACAAGATTCCCTTTGATACAACGCTGTTCGTGTTCTTTGCGCTTGCGACTTTAATTAGCGCCCTGGCGCACGTGCCCCGGATATTGCTTTTGTCGACCAATCGACATAGCCGTCTGGGCATCCTCTATCTCGCCTTTTCAGCTACTGGTGTCGTGTCGGCCGTGCTCCTGGGTCGCCTCTTTGGTCCAAGCGGGACCGTATTTGCGATGACGGCGCCGGAGTTGGGGATGTTGCTTCTCGCCGTGATAATGGGCCGTCGCCTATTGCGCGAAATGCCCGAAAGTCCGAAAAATGCGTAGCGATGCGAGCCGACCTGCGCACAAGTTATGCGTATCACTTTCAACGATCGGGACCTTCCATACTTTCGATATGGCGCGCCAACTCGAAAAAGCGGGGGCACTCGCCAGCGTCCATACGGGCTATCCGCTATTCAAGCTTCGAGCAAGCGGGATACCACGGCATAAAATCCACTCCTTTCCGTGGATGCGTGGACCCTATATGGCCGGTTGGGTTCCACAAATTTGGCGGTGCGAGTGGGAACATTGGACTGCATCGACGTTCAGAGCGTATGTCGCCAGCACCCTGCCTGATTGCGATTTGTATTGCGGGCTTTCGGGCTCAGGTCTACAAGCAGGTCGGCTTGCGCAACGCCGCGGCGCGAAATACGTTTGCGACCGCGGTTCTGCCCACATCCGATTTCAGGACACGATCTTGCGGGAGGAATTTGACCGTTGGAGCATACCCTACGGAGGTATTGATCCACGAGTCGTACACCAGGAAGAGCTTGAATACGCCCAAGCCGATGCGATCCTAGTTCCCTCCAAATTCGCCCAAAGAACCTTCATTGAACAAGGAGTTTCTCCAAGCAAGCTGCGCCTGGCGCCTTACGGCGTAGATCTGACTCGGTTTGCCTCATCGGGAAAACCACGCGCGCATGGGTTTGATTGCCTGTTCGTTGGTGCACTATCCATAGAGAAAGGGGCTGGCTACTTATTCGACGCCTTTGAGAAAATCGATCACTCAAGTAAATCTTTGACCATTGCAGGTAAGGTGGCGTCACACATCAGGCCGATGCTTCGGCGGGCCATGAGACGAAATTCGGCGATTCATGTCACTGGGCATGTGCCACAAGAAGACTTGAAAAATCTTATGAGCCGGGCACACGTACTCGTGCTGCCTAGTGTCCAGGACGGATTCGGCTTGGTCCAGGCGCAGGCGATGGCATGTGCTTGCCCGGTAGTGGCATCCAGTAACACGGGGGCCGAGGACCTATTTGAACATGGCAAAGAAGGCCTAATTGTGCCGCCACGTGACGCCGATGCGCTCGCGGCGGCTATGCAATGCCTTGCCGATGATGCTGAGTTGCGCGCCACGATGGCGCAAGCGGCACTGCAGCGCGTAAGAAATTTAGGTGGGTGGGACAACTACGGTCAAGTCGTACTGCGCGCCTTTCGTGACCTTGTTGGGCAAAAAAGCTCGCACCGACCCGAGTGCTCTCTTTTATTAGCACCGTGTGATTTAAATAATTCAAAAACGATGCAGCGAAATGACCAGCAAGGCAAACGCCTCTGAGACACCCCTAGTCGATCTACCGGCGGACGGCCGAATGATTCGGCCCTCGGCTGCTTTTATCCGCCTCGAAATCGGCCATATTGGAAGAGTACTTTCGGTCGGTGCAGTGAGTGCCGCCTTAGGTTTCTTGCAGATCGCCCTTGGAGGCGATGAAGTGAGCTCCGCAATGTTTGCAGGAGCGACCTTTTTCGGGTTGCTTTCTGTTATCGAAGCCGGTCCGGTGACAGCTGTTGGGATCCTGAACTTTTTGCTCGTCGGTCGCTTCTTACTTGGCGCCTACTTCATAAAGAATCTGTTGGAAGGCGATCCCATTTCGGCCAATATGATCGAGCCTGAGCACACGGCCAAAGTGATGTTTCTCGGGTTTGCTGGCGTGTGGCTGGCCACTTTTATCGCCCGCCGTTACGTTCGGCGCTTTCCGCTGTTTGAGGTATCGAACAGCCTGGAGGGGTTGCGAGTTTTCACGATTCTTCTGCTCGTTGGTGGCACGTTTTCGCTTCTCGCGATTCTCATCGCCGCAGGCAGCGACACAGCGACGGTGGGAGGTGTTTGGGGCTTGGCAAAAGATTTGGTTTCCTTCCGAACGGCGGCCCTACCGGCGCTTATGCTTTACTTATGGCGAAAAAACACGTCCCGCTGGTTAACGCATCCGTTAGTTCTTGCCATCATGCTCTTCCTTTTTTTACAGGGAATATTGGGCTCAAGCAAGCAAGGAATGGCAGACCCCTTTGCGCTCTATACCATGATGGCACTGGCTCGTTACGGCTTGCGCCATCCATTCGCATGGCTGGGGTTGCCCGCGACAGTTCTTCTTTTTCAATTTTTCATCTCCCCTATTGGCCAATACGCGCGCAACGAAGGGGCGAGAGACAAAGATCCCCGCCAAGCGGCAATTGCGACATCCGATATCGTCATTGGCTACCTAACGGATTCGAGGTTCCGGGACCGCGTTTTAAGCGCAGAGCAAAACGTCGTGGACTGGGGTCAGAAGCAGGCCTATTACCTGGACGATAAGTTTCGCGCCTTTTATCGCATTGCCATGATCGGTGAGGCGGATCGTCTTATCAGCGCGACCGACCGCATTACCTATTCGGGATTTGAGACCATTGAGAACGCGCTGCTGATCGTCGTTCCTCACTTCCTTTACCCAAACAAACCCCGCGCAGGGGCGGGAAACTTCCTTGGCCGATTCGCTGGCGACCTGTCGGAGGAAGATGACACAACACAGGTGTCCTTTGGGTTCATGGCAAATGCATACAACGCGTACGGTACGGCTGGAGTTCTGCCGCTGTCCTTTTTGTCCGCGCTGATCGTTTTGGGTCTTGTCAGTTTTAGCGCCTCTGGGCCCGTCTACTCCGACCCGTGGTCTTTCTTGGCACTCTCCGCCATTCATCAAAGTTACGTTGAAGGGGCTTTGACGGGGCAGATTGGCGCCATCCATCAGCCGATCGACGCGTTGATTCTTCTCTTTATGACTACTTTCATGCTCCGGCTCTACCGCAATTCGATTTCAAAATCTGCCCACGACGCGGAAAGCGCCGCTCTCGCAAAGTGAACGTTCTTTTCATTGGCCCTGACTCCGGGACCAGTCGACACCGTTTCTTTGGCTTCAACCGCCTCCGGCACAACGTTCGCTTGATCGATCCCCGGCAACTGTTGCCAAGCTCCGTTATGGTGGATCGTTTCGTTTGGAAAATTCACCCCGCACCTATAGCGGCAATTGTGCGTCCACGCCTCCTCCGCCTCATCAGCGGACAGCGTTATGACCTTGCCTTCGTCGATGGCGGTATTTTGGTCAATGCCGAGCTTGTCCGCGACCTGCAGGCACGCGGGGCGCGAGTCGTAAACTTTAACCACGACGATCCGTATGGAAGTCGCGACGGTGTACTCTTTGCCACCTATCGTAGTGCCGTTTCTCAGTACGATCTTGTCGTTGTCGTGCGTAAGGAAAACGTCGCCGAGGCCCGGCTCATGGGCGCGCGCCGGGTCCTGCACACCTTTCGTGTCGCTGATGACGTTGAACACTCTCCTCGAATACTCACTCCCGCCATTCGGGAGCAGTGGGAATCACACGTAGCATTTATTGGGACGTGGATGCCGGAGCGGGGACCCTTTCTTGTCCGGCTCCTGCAAAGAGGAGTTCCACTAAGCATATTTGGCGGACGTTGGCAGAAAGCACCGGAGTGGCCTGCTTTGCATAGTGCGCATCGGGGAAACAGCTTGCTGGGAGTCGATTATTGTTATGCCATTCAGGCGTCCAGAATCTGCCTCGGCTTGCTATCAGTCCAAAACCGCGACCTACATACGACGCGTTCACTCGAAATTCCATCGCTCGGGTCTTTGCTTTGTGCACAGCGAACTGTGGAACACGAGGAGCTATATACAGATGGTGAGGAAGCCGTTTTTTGGAACACTCCCGACGAGTGCGCCGACCTCTGCCATGAGTTGCTGCGAGATGAATCGCGGCGCGCGCGTATTGCAGCAAGGGGCCGAGAGCGTTTCCTCGCGAATGGGCACCGCACGGATCGACTCCTTACGCGTATTGTGCAAGAGGCGTTTGCTTGAAGCCCTCCTGTAAGACGCACAACTCTACGCTGTCGGCTCGGACGATTGCCAGAGCTCGGCCTGAGTGGCGAACCAGGGTATCCATGTCGGGAGTCCGAGCGATAAATCTTTGGCCGCGCGTCGCATAGTTGATCGTTGAAAAATTGAAATGGCAGCATCCATTGCACTCGATTTGCGCGACTCTTGTAAAACGAATTTGTAGCTTTAGCTTTGAGTTTTATCGCCGCACCACTTCCTTCGGATTTCGCGCGATGAACGATCCCCACGACGATCGTGTATTCGGTCTTCTCTACGTTTCAGAAAAGCGCACTTCGCACGCGAATTTAAAGGCCCATCACGACCCGGTGGACACATATCTGTCTTGCGCAGTGACGTGCTCCGCTTTCTATAGAGCACAAGCCAAGCGGCTTGTGGTGCTCACCAATGCGCGCGAGCGTCTTTTGGACCGATGCAAAAGACTCAACATCGAAAATCGGGTTGACCTTCAGCCCCATAAATTTTGTTTGCAGGTACCCCATGGCATACCGTTTTACGAGGCTCATTTCAAACTCGATCTGTTGGACGCATTTGGGTCGGGTGAATATGGCCCGTGCATTACACTCGTTGACCTCGACACGGTCGCACTGCGTCCCATTCGAGCGGCAAGCGGCCTTGGGCTTGTAAATTTGGGGGCGGAGGCGCTCGGGGCCGCGCCGGAAGATATCTTGCGACGTGACATTTCGCGCCTTTCTAAGGTGGGTGTCTCGGAGGTATTTTGGTTCGGCGGAGAGTTCCTCTCGGGATCGGCCGACCTTTTTCGTCTCTTGAGCGCAAATATCAAGAAAATCTGGCCGCAATATTTGGGCGACCTGAAGACTTTTCACCATATAGGCGATGAGATGCTTATTAACGCCGCGGTGCCGAAACTTCTGGCAGAGGGCGTGAAAATCGACGACTTCGCTGGCTCCGGCGACGTGACGCGATGGTGGAGTAGCCGCACGGTCGCACCACAGGTGCCTTTTTGCCAGATCGCAGGGTCTGCTGTCCTTCACTTGCCAGGGGACAAACCATTTCTTGCCGCTTGGCGGACTGTGAAATCGCCTCAACCAGAGGCCTTCCTTCGTGAATACAAGAAATACGTTCAGACCCGCATCGCCCTAAGGCGGATGGCCTCAACCTTTGACAAAATTCTTTCTCGCAAGCGCCGAAACTGGTTTGTGCCGTCTTTGGTCTGAAGGCTCGTAACCTTTTATGTAGCGGTACGACGAATCGACTTTTAACCGATCTTCCGCCATTACTTTTGCGGGTCTTAGCAACCGTCGCACAGATGCTGGGTTTTCGAGGCTTTTTCTGAGTCGAAGCGCCAAATGTCGTGCGACGAATCTACGCACTTACATCTACTGGAAACTACTTCACCGCGCATCATTCACTGGTTTTCGTAGCGGTATGAATCGTCTTCTTCCTACGCGGACGCTTAATCGAAGGCAGAACGCACCTAGCAATAGCACCTTCAACAAAACGTGCTGACTGTCTTATCGCAAGCAAACATTTGTTCCTAACTGAAAGGTCGGGGGACGTAGCCTCAACCCGAAGCATCAAACTCAGAAGCACGTGATTGACCGTTTTTTCCCCTGCACGTCCGGACATGTCGGGACGGGGTCCGGGTGGCGGACTTTAATCGCGACCGGCTCCAAAAGCGGCCGACCGTCGCACAGCCAAAACGTGAAGAATGCGATCGAGACAACAGCTTCGGCACGCTTTCGGCACCAATGTTGGCATGAACACACCAACCACAAACCCATGCCTATTGAACAGTTCAACGATACCCATGTCAGGTTCTCACCGGTACGTTGCGGTAACCGTGCGTAATTGAGCAGTTACACCTTGATCGCGTGCTGGCGAAACGAAGGTGCCAAGTTTCGCTGCCAAGGTGTAGCAGCACAGGACTTAACCTCCGAATGCGAAGCGAGTACCGGTCATGTTTAGGTCAGATGCCGGTAACAAGCGTTTCATTTTCGGGCGCATCGCTGAATATAAAGATACGGCGCCTTTTGTTGCGCATTATTCTGGGCCCACGACGCTCACCATCATTCGTTCTTGTGTGCTTCAAACCCTCGAATTGGCGTCAATGGTCAATGTTCGGAAAATGCTTGTAACACTCGTCCGTTAACCTTCCCGTGTGCTTCCGCCCAGCATTTTCGCAAACTTCAAACGATGACAGCCATTCTCGGACTTAACCTCGATCACCCCGATGCGGCCGCCGCGCTCGTGGTCAACGGCAAGCTGGTGGCAGCGGTTGCCGAAGAACGGCTTGGGCGCAGACTCAAACATGATCCCGCCTTTCCCGCAGCGGCGATTCGGGCAGTACTAGCGATCGGAGGAGTGGACGCCAAAGACCTTGATTACATCGCCGTACCGCGCGAAACGTCGGCAAATTTGGGCGCTAAAGTCAGTTGGGTTCTGAGGCACCCAATCTCAGGTGGCGGCGCCTACCTCGAGCACCGACGCCGCGCGAGAAGATCGTTCCGACTTATAGACCAAGTCGCCGCTGCATGCGACCGAAACGCCGCGTCTTTGAGAGCGCGTGTAGTTTGTGTGGAACATCACCTCGCGCACATCGCCAGCGCCTACTACTGCTCTCCGTTTGATGGTCTTACTGCAGGTTTCTCCTACGATGGCAGCGGCGATTTTGCAAGCGCCATGATGGCGCGCTGTGAAGGTAACCGCATCGATGTTATTGACCGAGTCCACTTGCCCAGCAGTCTTGGCTTTTTTTATACCGCCGTGTGTCAGTTCATCGGTTTCGACGAATTTGGCGAAGAATATAAGGTGATGGGCCTCGCCCCATATGGTGAGGATAGCTTTGCAAATTTTATGCAGAAGCTAGTAAAAACCTCGAACGATGGATGGTTTCGACTGGCTAGCGGTTATTTCGGAATGCACGACGGGGTCGAAAGTGGAAAACTCGACCAACACAGCCGCATCGTTATGCCCCGCCTCTACACGGACGCTTGGATCACATCGCTCGGTGCTGCAAGAAGTCGGGGTGCTGAGCTTACGCAACGCGAAAAGAACCTTGCTCGCTCTTGCCAAGTCCGTTTCGAAGAGGCGGTAATGCATTGCTTTAATCGCCTACATCGGATCGTCCCGACGCCGCGAATCGCGTACGCCGGCGGCTGCGCCTTGAACGGCGTTGCCAACGCGAGGCTTTTGCGCGATACACCGTTCCGCGAGGCGTATCTTCAAGCGGCCGCATCGGACGATGGACTTAGTGTCGGTGCGGCCCTTTGGACCTGGCACAACGTCGTCGGGGGCAAGGAGCGGTTTTACATGAACCACGCCTACTGGGGTCCGCTGCACAGCGAGGACGAAATCCGCACCGCTACCGAAAGCGCGGGGATGCCAACTCGCAAAATCGAGGCGAACAAGCTTGGTTGTACGGCTGCGAGATTGATTCGGGCTGGCCTCGTGCTCGGCTGGTACCAAGGGCGCTCCGAATGGGGGCCCCGCGCGCTCGGCAATCGCTCGATCCTCGCGGATCCAACCAATTTCCAAATAAAGGACTTGATTAACGCCAAGATCAAACGTCGGGAAATGTTCCGACCATTTGCGCCTTCGGTACTGCGTCATGCCGTTTCAAAATATTTTGAGCAGGACCTCTTTAGTCCCTTCATGATGCATGTTGTTAAGATCCGACCACAGTGGCGCGACCGCTTGCCAGCTGTGACGCACGTCGACGGTACTGGGCGTTTGCAAAGCATCGAACGGGAGACGAACCCGCTTTTTTTCCACCTCATCGAGGA